>Ga0302325_10012646_pt1 | contig 18078 bp, 14 predicted proteins | sample Palsa_T0_2_FD_201948 | JGI IMG/M metagenome (GOLD analysis project Ga0302325, IMG submission 201948) | Peat permafrost microbial communities from Stordalen Mire near Abisko, Sweden - Palsa_T0_2 | ecosystem: Environmental > Terrestrial > Soil > Palsa > Peat permafrost | place: Sweden: Abisko...
TGGGCGGGTTCATAACGGCGCGAGAAGGCCTAAGCGCGCTGGAAAACCAGGAACGGCAAGCGGGCCGGCCTCGGCGCGGAGTGCAAAAAAGCACGGCCGTCTCGCCCAGTTCCATTTTGCCCAGCCCTCCAGAGCCATCCGGAGATCGTGGGAGAGCGCCCGTCTGACTTCATCCAAGCCGATGTCGTCGTGGCCGGGCATGCCTGGATCGCCGATCATAATGGTAACTTGCCGCCTCTCTCCAGGGTGTACGTTTTCCAGAGGCCGCAGGAGCGCCATCCTTGTACACGGCTTGAAGTCTCTGCTCCATTCGCCTTCAGTTTAGCCGATCTTGGCTGGTATGGCCATCGTTTGTATGCCGAATTCGGAGAAACCGGCACGCGTCGGCCCACTGTACATGCGGAGTCCTTTCCTATGGAGATTGGGAGAACGGGTTCTCGAAAGAAGCACCGGAGCTTCGATTGGGAAAGCCCGGTTCACGGCCGGGCCTTCCAGTCGAAGCGGAAAGGAGGGTCAACTAATGATCAAAGTGCTAGTTGTACTGCCGTTGATCGGCAGATTCACGATCATTATCGTCTGGCACCGTAAGGGCAGGCGGTAACGAGCGAGCAGGATCGGGGGCGCTCCCCCCGGTCCTGCTACTAGCATACTCCAAAGGGACGCGTAATCCAAGCCACCTTTTCGTAACATTCCCAAGAGCGCGTCCTGGAGGGCCGCCCCACAAATAGAAATGCTCACCCCGAAGGGTGACATCCTTTACCCCTGTTCTACCAGGGGGACGTTCGATGGGAGAATCAGGTTCGACGGAATCGCAACTCCGCCAAAAACCTTGGTAGTTGGATCTTATGGCCCCCGGCGTTCCAAGTCAAGAAAAAAACTCCCTGAAAATTTTGGCCCGTAATTGGATGCAGGTGAGATATTTACAGGATTTCCACATTTGCACAGGCGGTGTCCGAAAACGGAAAAACGGACTGTTTTCACCTGTTGATTTTGGTCTAAGGTCCTGGAATACGGTAGTTTATGGGTTTTGAGGGTCGCTCGGCCATCGGTCTTGCAGATGCAGTACGATCATGGCGTCGGCGGCTTCGCCACGGCCGTCACGCCTCAGGAAAGCCCGCACGCTACCGAACGCCAATCCGCCGACGAGCGAGAAACATAACAGTATCCCTATCAAAACAAAGGCGTTGATAACCAAATTACCAATGTTGTCGCGGCGCGTATTCACACGCTCATCGAGCGTTATGTCCGCCTGATAACGGACCAGCGACAATAGGCGCTCGGCGGCATCGGGATTCGCCGGCGACAAGGTTACAGCGACCAGCGGGCCGCTGCGCTTGACCATGGCGCCGGCGATCTGCTGAAACTGCGCGGTCTGCTGTCTGGCGATCTGAGGTGTCGGATAATTGAAGATGGCCAGTTTCAGATCCCCGCCGGTTACACGGAAAGAGCCGAGTTGCGCCTCCGCGGACAGATGGAAAGCCGCGGTTGAGGGGGGAATCCCCGGATCGAACTTCTGCAGGGCCGCCGGACCTTCCACGTAACGCTCGGAATTGGGTATCAGATCCTGGGAGGGCAGGTAGTTCATCAGGCTGGGCAGGGTGGAATTGTCCACCTGCTTCAGGCCTTCGATGACCGTAGTCAGAAAGGGCGACGCAGGGCGGTAATCTTCGAATCGCAGCACGTAATTGCCATGCACCAGGATGGTGCCGGTGAGTGAATCGGCGGCCAGTTTGGCGAGCGTGGAAGGTTTGGAATCCGCTGGACGCAGCCACTCAAAGGCCCCCAAGGCTCCGGTGGGGTCCTGGAATCGCCACGCGGTAGCGGTGAACTTCCGGCCATCGCCTTCGTATTGCGCGGCCTCGCCTTCGCGGAAGCCGTATTCGTCCCAAATGGCTTGGTCGGCGGAAGGGGCGGCGGGTTGGGCCGAGACGCGATGGAAGGCGCCTAGCTGGCCGGGCCAGATAGCCGCTGCGGCCAGGGCGGGGAGCAGTAAGGCGAATGCTACCGAGCGGGCGAGGGGGCGAAGGGGCGAGGGGGCGAGTACTGTTCTCATGCTCCGTGACATTTCTTGTATTTCTTTCCGCTGCCGCAGGGGCATGGATCGTTGCGGCCGACTTTGTCGTTGTTGATAACCTGCTTCTTGGCCGCGGCCGAGCCGTCGCCACCTACGAACTGCAGTCCGGCAAGTTCCTTATCCTTGTCCCGCTGCAGCTTCTTAGTCATGTCCTGTACCGCGGACTGCGCGGCGCGCTTTTGCCGGTCGGCCACGGCGGCATGCTGGGCTTCTTCGCCGTCTTCGTCTTCTTCGTCGCCGTCCTCATCCATCGGGAAGGGCAGGACCGGTTCCGCAGGGCGGCCCAACCCATCCGCGCCATCGCCGCGGCGCACCTGCATAAAGAACAGGTAGCGAAGCGTTTCGTCTTCGATGCGGTCCATCATGTCCTGAAACAGGATGAAGGATTCCTTCTTGTACTCCACCAGCGGATCCTTCTGGCCGTAACCGCGCAAGTGGATGCCTTCCTTCAGGTGGTCCATGGAGAGCAGGTGGTCCTTCCACTGGTCGTCGATCACCTGCAGCATAATGATGCGCTCGGTCTGCCGCATGGTGTCCGGCCCGACCAGGTCTTCCTTCTCCTGATAGTTCTGCTTCAGCCGTTCGACTACGGCATCCTCGATCTCCTGCCGGTTCATGCTGGCGAATTCCGCAGTCTCGATCTTCGATCCGAACTGGCTTAAGATGTCGGTTTTCAGGCCGGCCAGATCCCAGGTGTCCGGATGGGTGTTTTCCGGAAAGCGGATGTCCATGAATTGCTGCACCAGACCGCGGACCATCTCCATGATCTGCGCCTTCTGGTCCGAGCCTTCGAGCAAGTCCCGCCGCCGCTTATAGATCGACTGGCGCTGCTTATTGTTGACGTCGTCGTATTCGAGCAGGTGTTTGCGGGCTTCGAAGTTCTGCGCCTCGACCGCTTCCTGGGCCTTCTGAATGCGCTTGGTGATGAGCTTCGATTCGATGGGCACATCCTCCTCCATGCCCAGGCGCAGCATGAGGCGCTGCATGCGCTCGCCGCCGAAGATGCGCATCAGATCGTCCTGCAGGGAAAGATAGAAGCGCGAGCTGCCGGGATCGCCCTGGCGGCCGGCGCGCCCCCGCAACTGGTTGTCGATGCGCCGCGAATCGTGCCGCTCGGTGCCCAGGATGTGCAGCCCGCCGAGGGCGGTGACTTCATCGTGCTCGCGGTCCGTCTGCTCCTTGTAGCGGCCCATCACCGCGTTCCACTCCTCCTTAGGCAGCTTGTCCGGGTCCACGGCCTGTTTACGGAGCGCTTCGCGCGCCATGAATTCCGGATTGCCGCCCAGAAGAATATCGGTGCCGCGGCCGGCCATGTTGGTGGAAACAGTGATGGCGCCTTTGCGGCCGGCCTGCGCCACGATGGGCGCTTCGCGTTCGTGATTCTTGGCGTTCAAGACTTCGTGCTTGACGCCCATGCGTTTCAGCAGCGCGGAAAGCCGCTCGGATTTCTCCACCGAGACGGTGCCCACCAGCACCGGCTGGCCCTTTTCCTGCAGATCCTTGATCTCTTTGGCGGCGTTGCGGAACTTCTCCTCCTCGGTGCGGTACACCATGTCCGGAAATTCTTTGCGGACCATGTTCCGGTTGGTCGGAATCACGGTGACATCGAGGTTGTAAATTTTCTGGAATTCGGCCGCTTCGGTTTCCGCTGTACCGGTCATGCCGGATAACTTCTTGTACATGCGGAAATAGTTTTGGAAGGTGATGGTCGCGAGGGTCTGGTTCTCGCGCTCGATCTTGACGCCTTCCTTGGCTTCCACGGCCTGGTGCAGACCATCGCTCCAGCGGCGGCCGGGCATCAGACGGCCGGTAAATTCGTCCACGATGATGACTTCGTCCTGATTGGTGGCGTCGTTGCGCTTGACCACGTAGTCGCGGTCTTTCAGGTACAGGGCGTGCGCTTTGACGGCCTGCTCCACGTGATGCTTCCACTCGATAGTGGCAATGTCGTAGATATTGGGCAGGCCGAGCAGCTTGGCGGCCTTGTCGAAACCCTCTTCGGTGAGGGCGGCGCCGCGGTGCTTCTCGTCGACCGTGTAATCGCCGGTGGTATATTTTTCGCCGGGCTCCTTGCCTTCGATCTCTTCCCCCCGCATGAGCTTGGGAATGATGCGATTGACCTTGAAATATTTGTCGGTGGATTCCTCGCTGGGACCGGAAATGATCAGCGGGGTGCGGGCTTCGTCGACCAGGATGGAATCCACTTCGTCGACGATGGCGTAGTTGTGGCCGCGCTGGCTGCAGTCTTCCAGGCGGAACTTCATGTTATCGCGCAGGTAATCGAAGCCGAACTCGTTGTTGGTGCCGTAGGTGATATCGGCGTTGTAGCTGTCCTGACGCTCATGGTCGTCGAGGTCGTGTACGATCACGCCGACGGTGAGGCCGAGGGCGCGGTGGATCTTGCCCATCCAATCGGCGTCGCGATGGGCCAGGTAGTCGTTGACGGTGACGATGTGGACGCCCTTGCCTTCGAGCGCGTTTAAGTAAGAGGGCAAAGTGGCGACTAGGGTCTTGCCTTCACCGGTGCGCATTTCGGCGATTTTGCCGCGGTGCAGGACGATGCCGCCGATCAATTGCACGTCGAAATGACGCATGTTGAGGAAGCGGCGGCCGGCTTCGCGGACCACGGCGAAGGCTTCGATGAGCAGGTAGTCCAGGGGTGCCCCTTGCGCCAGTTTTTCCTTGAATTCGATGGTTTTGGCGGCCAGATCGATATCGGAAAGCTGCTGGATGTGCGGTTCCAGGTCGTTGATGGCGGCGACGATGGGCTGAATGGCCTTGATTTCGCGCTTGTTTTTGGTGCCAAAAACCTTGGCCAGTATGGCGTCGATCATAGAGAGGTCTCGTTACAGAGGAGATCCGCTGCTACTATTCTAGCGCGGGTGAAGGACGGAGTTCTGGACGGGCGCTTTTTCGAAGAGGCACGGAAAGGTGACCCCCCGGGCCGACTGAACTTTGAAAGTTGCGGAACACGCCGAGTGCGTCCGGTTCCCGCTTCGCCCTCCCATACCGATGGTTCGTGAGCGATCACAGGGTTACTTGGAATAGCTGACCACGGAGCGCTTTTGGCACATACAGCGTGAGCGGCAAAACGTGAAGCCAACTATAATTGAGGCCAATGGCTCCTTCTGTGGTTCCCGCTCGTCGATGCCACTCGGCGAAATCAGTGTCTACAGGTCCCAATCCCGAAAAAGACACTCCCGCCTTGCAATGGTGCGAACCAGGCTGTCCTCGGACCCAAGCACAGAAAATGGATTTATGTTCATCAGATCGAGGTGCTTGAGCACCGCGAGCCTCTCTTTGGCTGGGATCTTGAACTTGAACAGGTCTCCATTTGGGCCAGCGGCGTCCGGGATCGCCTGCTCGTGGGGACAAAACAGGTAATCTCGTTGTTCCAGATCCAGCCTCACGCACATTGAATAACGGCTTTGCTGTGAAAAGTGTCTTCGATGCGATCGGATATATGGACCGACGATGAAGAGGTGATTATTCGTGGAATCGGCGTGTATCGTATCCTGTAGAAATTCATAGATGCATACCTCTTCGGTACCCTCGCAGACGGCGTCAAACGCAAACAGCGCGGCAACGTACGGAGAGGCAGTCCAATCGAGCAGGGGGGATGGAAATCCGTGATGCCGGAGGTATACCAGATATTCGTATATCGCCGGCTGCTCGTTCAAGAATCGGTTGAGCCAGTGGTGCTTGCCTTCTTTGAGCCAGCGGTCGAGGTGGACAAAGTCCGGAACTGCGTCCCATTTCTCTCCGGTCAAAGTCTCAACGGCGGGCTTTGCCGCATCCGCCTTCCAGTAGTATTTCCGAAAGCTCAGCGTTTCATCAATTCGCTCCTGGGGGTAAGACCGCTCCAATGTGGTTTGAAGGCCCCATTCGCTGTTCCCGAGCCCCCGGAATAGCGGGGCCTTGAGGCTGCGACCCGTCTTGGCCTCGCGCTGAGCGCCTAGACGCTGGATTTCAGCATCGAAGTCACACCAGTGTTTAACGTCGATCTCTTGCATAAAGCAGGGTGGCGCGTTACCGCTCAGTTCGTCTTCTTAGGCTTCCACTCCCGCGCTAGGCGTTGGGCTTCCGCGATCTGTTCGCCAGTCATTCGGGCGGCGACTGCCTCCCTTCGCTCCCTCGCCTGCGCTTGGCGCTCTCGGCTCTGCCCTGGGCTGGCCGCGCACAGCTTGTACCACACATGAGCCAGTACGTAGTCTTGGGGAACTCCTCTGCCAAACTCATACAGGAGGCCTAGGATGAATTTGGCGTCCTCGTCCCCCTGCTCAACAGCCTTACGCAACCAGTTAGCGCCTTCCGCGTAGTTTTCGACGCCCTTCTTCGGATCTGTGTAGAGCAGGCCCAATTTGACCTGCGCTATCGTATCGCCGGCCTCGGCGGCCTTGCGGTACCACTTCGCCGCCTCGGTGAAGTCCTGCGGTACACCGTAGCCAAGGTAGTACAACTGTCCAAGCCCCACCTGGCCCGTGGCGTCTCCTTGCTCAGCCGCCTTACGATACCACTTCAAGGACTCGGCGTAATTCTGAGTAACGCCCGTACCTGTCGCGTACATACGGCCAAGGTTGCCCAGTGCCATAGCATCGCCCTGTTCGGCGGCCTTGCGGAACCATGCCGCAGCCTGACTGAGATCCTGAGCAGCGCCCCAGCCGTGGGAGTACAACTCCGCCAAAAGTCCCTGCGCGGAAGCATTGCCCTGTTCGGCAGCTCTCCCAATCCATTTCGCCGCCTCGGAGTAATCCTTGGGAACACCATCCCCGGGTACGTAAGCAGCCCCAAGTTTCAACTGTCCGAGGGCGTTTCCATGCTCGGCGGACTTGCGAAACCACTTCGCTGCCTCGGCGTCGTCTTTGGGAACGCCGTCGCCATCGGAGTACAACACACCAATCGCCTGCTCAGCAAAAGTATCGCCCTGCTCTGCAGCCTTGCGCCACCACCGAAGTGCTGCACCGGGGTCCCTGGTTACGCCGTCCCCGCTGTAGTAGAACGTCCCCAGAATGGACTGGGCGTAAACATGTCCCTGCTCAGCCGCCTTTCGGTACCATGTGAAGGCTGCGGCATGGTCCTTGGGCACGCCCTGTCCAAGCAGGTGCGCTCGCCCAAGATTGATCTGCGCACTCGCATCCCCATGCTCCGCGGCGTAACGCAAGTTGGCGAGGTACGGCGAACTGTCCGTTTGCGGAGCCGGCTGGGCCACTGCGGCTGTATAGCCGCCCGCCTGTAAGTGCGCGAGCGGAAGGATGTGGTCGGAGATCCGAGCAGACAGCCCGGTCAGGTCCGAGGAAGGAACTGCGAGATTTAGGTTTTGGCCTTCCTTGAGCGTCGCCACGACGATCCCGATGACTCTCCCGCTACTGTCGAGGATCGGGCCCCCGCTGCTCCCAGGAGAAATCGGTGCCGTTATCTGAAGCACCGTCTCATTCCCGATTCGGCGGACCCCGCTGACGATGCCCTGTGAGAATGTCCCCTCAAGGCCCTCCGGGTTTCCGATCGCATAAACCGGATCGCCAACAGCGACTTGTCCGCTATCGCCGACCATCGAAACAGGGGCATCGAGGCCGCTGATCGCGACTATTGCCAGGTCATGTTCGGCGTCGACGGCGACTGTCCCGGCGATTTGGAGAGGTGCATTTCCCCCTATCACCTTGCAGTACCCGCTTGAAGCACCGTTGATGACGTGGAGGCTGGTCGCGACCAGGCCTTCCCGAAGAACGAAACCGCTTCCGAACGATACAGGTTGGCCGCTGCTGTCCTGCATGACAAGAAAAACAACTGATGCGAACGCCTCTTGCGCTATCTGCCGTGGCGCCTTGGGCTGGGCCAAGCCCGTTTCTGCCGACAACGCGACAAGTCCGATCATTACAGCAAGCACGCGCCCCGTACTTTTCTTGCAGCCGCCCACTACGGCGTTAACTACTGATGCTCGAAGTTCATCGCACATCGGTCACCTTACCGTCATGGAATTCGACGGTCATGTCCTTGTACCTGTAAAGAACCTTCTCGCCTAGATCGACGCGCGTCTGCGGAACTCCCAAAGCATGTTCCACTTCTGCGAACGACATCCCGGCCTTTACTTGGCTCACGAATGCGCCAGAGGCGGTGTTGCCCAACGTGGCCGCGTCCGCAGCCGTGTCTACTGGCTTAAACCAGTGTGCGGCGAGAGCATCAGCCGCGTCCAGGTCTTTTCCATCATTACCGGCGCGGATACGAATGAACGCTGCTCCCGTTTCTAGGCTCGCGTGACCGAACGCGCCTACCCCTCTAGCGACAGAGTGCGGGGAAACGTTCGCTACATTCAGTTGCAGGTAGGCACCATGGAACGCGGCATGATTCACTTTGAGAACTTCTTCCTTGTGTACCGGCTCCGCCGTAATGGGACCACATCCTGGTGCGCCAAGCAGTGGGCTCTTTGTCTGAACGGATTGTAGACCGGCGATAACTATAATGACTTCAGGGGGGGCCCATCCAAACGCGCGTTCAGGTGGGTGCGCCTGACATATCCCTATAGAGATGCCGTCGTCCATGACGACGACAAACTTATCGCGATACTTTGAGAGGAGGCTCTCTTTATCAATTGAGCCACCGGTGCAGCACACCGGTGAGGCGATCAGCACGAGCAACAGGTGCAATTGCCTTGAGGCGGCGTTAATAACCATCTCTTGTTTCGTCCGTTCGCGGCCAAATTCGAGGACCTGGCGCCAAAGGCACTGATTTTCGCAGTCGTCGGCAGAGACACCCGAACAGTAGTGGCGCGATCCGATTGGATTTCTCTGGGTTTCTGTGCGTAGTTGTTCACTTTCGAGGGACGCCGCCTTCAGTCCGTCAGCCGTGGACGCCTTTGCCTTCGATCGCGTCGAGGCAGGCTGGCAAGGTGGCGATCAGGGTCTTGCCTTCACCGGTGCGCATTTCGGCGATTTTGCCGCGGTGCAGGACGATGCCGCCGATCAATTGCACGTCGAAGTGGCGCATATTGAGGAAGCGGCGGCCGGCTTCGCGGACCACGGCGAAGGCTTCGATGAGCAGGTCGTCGAGGGGCGCGCCTTGGGCCAGTTTTTCCTTGAATTCGATGGTCTTGGCGGCCAGGTCGATGTCGGAAAGCTGCTGGATGTGAGGCTCGAGGTCGTTGATGGCGGCGATGATAGGCTGAATGGCCTTGATTTCCCGCTTGTTTTTGGTGCCAAAAACCTTGGCCAGAATAGCGTCGATCATAGAGAGGTCTCGTTACAGAGATCCGCTGCTACTATTCTAGCGCGGGCGGGGAAGATCCGGACGGTTTGACGGTCTTGGAACGCGCGGGGACTGGAGTTGCTTTTTAGACCTCGATTTTCAATCCGGATGATTCGGGGCGTGATATCCTGCTATGGGACCGTCAGGGACGAAATCGGACTCTGCCAGACCATGATGGACCCAAGCATACGAGGAAAAGGGGAATGAGACCGTCACGCACTCTGCTCTTATCGGTGTTCGCAATAGCTTGAACGACTTTCGCCGGTCCGTGTCTACGGCCGGCAATGTGCCAAGAAGCGGGCGCCAGCGGACAAGCCGCGCCCGATGTCTCCGGAACAGGTGTTGCCGGTCACATCGCGATCTGGAAAAATAGCACCACTCTCGGGAACTCGCAACTGGTTCAGTCGGTGGAAACGTGGGTATCGGCACGACAACCCCGCAGTCGAAGCTGGAGGTTGCGGGTGATATCAACGTGGATGGAAGCATTTAGTTCGGGGGGACCACCGTGCTGCAACTTGGCCCGAAACGGCACCTTATGAGGAGTAACCTATGAACCTCGATTTAGACGATGATATGAAGCCCGAATACGATTTCAGCCGCGCCGAGCGCGGTAAGCATTATGCTGGCGCCGATGCGGTGTTCCACATCCCGGTATACCTGGAACAGGAGGTGCAGGCTTACCTGATCGAAAGGGCCGCCAGCAAGGGTCTTCCATTGGACCGGCTCGTGAATGACCTATTGAAGAGCGACATCGAGGCGTTTCGAGCGCTGGGCCAAATTTGAAAACCACCGGTACTCGTAAATTGAGTTCCGCATATAACAACCGGAAATCGCGTCCAAGCAAAGGGGGCAATTTTCAGAACGATTATTGCAGGCCTTCCAGAGACCTATCCCATCCAATCGGCGTCGCGGTAGGCCAGGTAGCCGTTGACGGTCACGATGTGGACGCCCTTGCCTTCGAGCGCGTTTAAGTAAGAGGGCAGGTAGCGACCAGGGTCTTGCCTTCACCGGTGCGCATTTCGGCGATTTTGCCGCGGTGCAGGACGATGCCGCCGATCAATTGCACGTCGAAATGACGCATGTTGAGGAAGCGGCGGCCGGCTTCGCGGACCACGGCGAAGGCTTCGATGAGCAGGTAGTCCAGGGGTGCCCCTTGCGCCAGTTTTTCCTTGAATTCGATGGTTTTGGCGGCCAGATCGATATCGGAAAGCTGCTGGATGTGCGGTTCCAGGTCGTTGATGGCGGCGACGATGGGCTGAATGGCCTTGATTTCGCGCTTGTTTTTGGTGCCAAAAACCTTGGCCAGTATGGCGTCGATCATAGAGAGGTCTCGTTACAGAGATCCGCTGCTACTATTCTAGCCTATCCCACCTTTTGCCTTTCGCGTTTGGCTAGTGCTTCGTGGAGTAGCGATTTGATGTAGGTCTGGTACGGCAGCCCTTTCTGCTCAGCCTGTTTTCGGGCCAAAGCCAGATCCGCGGCGGGGATGCGCAGCGCCACTACCGGCGCGGGCGTCTTCTTGGATGCCTCAACCCGTCGCCGTAACTCGTCCTTGGTGAGAATCTTCGCTTCGCCGGCCCTCACTGCGGCCAGAAGTCGCTTGTCATGCACGTGGCGGTTCTTGTACCACCAATCGGCTTCTTCCGCCTCGGTGGCGAAGGCCGGCACAATGCGTTCGGTTTGCCTGTTTCTCATCGGGGTTTCTCCAAGAAAGCCTTCTTGTTCGAGGCACTTGCCCGGAACGCGGTGACGGCGCGGACCTTGCCGTTGCGAACTGTCCACGCCACCCGCAGGAAGCGGCCTCCATTCGTGAGGCCCACGGATCGATAGCGCTCTTCGCCGTCAATCGCCTCGTAATCCAGGTCCAGCGGATCGTTGTTCAGCACCTGCTCGAACTCGGCGGGCGTTACTTTGGTGGGCCGCCAAATGTTTCGTGTTTTCGCGGTCCCACTCGAACTCAAATTCGCGGGCCACCACCAATTAGTATCGCAACGTATATACTTTGTCAATGGGAGCTAAAGGTGGCGGAGGATTACTGCTTCCGATGCCGGTGACCATATAAACGCCCTTGCCTTCGAGCGCGTTCAGGTAAGAGGGCAAGGTGCCGACCAGGGTCTTGCCTTCACCGGTGCGCATTTCGGCGATCTTGCCGCGGTGCAGGACAATGCCGCCGATCAACTGCGCGTCGAAGTGACGCATGTTGAAGAAGCGGCGGCCGGCTTCGCGGCCCCCCGCGAAGGCTTCGACAAGCAGGTCGTCGAGGGGGCGCTCCTTGGGCCAGTTTTTCCTTGAATTCGATGGTTTTAGCGGCCGATATCGGAGAGCTGCTTGTGGGGTTCCAGGTCGTTGATGGTGGCGATGATAGGCTGAATGGCCTTGATTTCGCGCTTGTTTTGGCGCCAAAAACCTCGGCCAGTATGGCGTCGATCATTAGAGAGGTCTCGTTAAAGAGATCCGCTGCTACTATTCTAGCGCGGGTGGGGGGCGCGGGACAGGCACGCTTCTAAAGCGATCCATATGCGCGGTGTTGATGATGCAGTTCCTACCGTTTGTGGATAAAGAAGCGGTCGGGTTGCTAGGTGATTTTGAGCGCGCGGTGTACAGTAGCTTGCGGCCGAACGTCTGATGCGCTCCTTATGGAGAGCAGAGGAGGCATATACTTTCGTGGCCGGGCCGGTTGCTAAACCGGCTGGCGCGCCATGCAGAACTGGTCGAACACTCCCGTGAGGATGCGGGCGATTTCCGCGGGCTCGCGGCGTTCGATCTCGCTACGGTGCAGCATGTAGACCGGCATTCCATCCTGGAAGACCGCCATGGAGGGCGAGGAAGGCGGGTAATCGGACAACCGGGCGCGCAAGTGAGCCACCGCAGCTTCGTCGCCGCCGGCAAAAACGGTAGCCACCTTCAAAGGGCGCACCGCATGTTGCAGGGCTAGCCCCACTGCCGGCCGGGCCCTTCCGGCGGCGCAGCCGCAGACGGAATTCACGATCATCAACACGACGCCGGTTCCCGGTCCTAGCAGGCGGTCCACATCTTGAGGAGTTCTCGCCTCTTCAACACCGTATCGGGTGAGATCCTGGCGCATCGGTGCGATGAATGGTTCAGGGTAGGGCACAGTTCGATTGTACCGCCGTTCAGGGCCGCCGACAAAGCGGCAACGCCTTAGCCCGCGATCGTTTTGCTGCCTATTTCGGCTTGCGCTTCGCCTTCGCGGCAGCGATCCGCCTGGCTGGCTCGATGGCGTTGTCGAAATCCATTATGCGGCGGACCATCTGAGTGAACTCGCGCGCTGGGAATTCCGGCGAAGCTGAACACTGATTCCGAAGGGAAGCCGAACGGCATTCCGGGACGAACCCGAACACCGTCGGAGCGTAGCGACGCTGGCACCCTCGATGATGCAAAAAGTGTTCGGCTTCGTCAAGCAGGCCTGTCCGGAGCGTAGCGGAGGAAGAGCGCCGCTAGCGCAGAAAGGGGCGCGGGGAAAGGGGCGGCAGCCCTTGTCCCCGCCTCAGCACGCAGTGGCCCGGAGCGCGACTAGCGCTCCGCATCGAAGGATTACCTTCCGAGTGGCCGACCAACCGGACGGAATCCGAATCTGAGGCTTCCCGGAACGTCGTATCTTGAGAGCTTCAGGCCGACGGCGCGTCTACAAGACCCCGACGAACCCGCCAAGTGGCGGCATTGCGCCTGGTAGTCGGTAAGTATTGTCTACCAGACGCCAGGAATGAGACGCTTCGTCCGTGCCGAGTACACCGCGTATTCGTCGCCAAACTCCTCAACCATCATCCTCTCCTCCGCGCGGACGCGAAGCGCGCAGAGGATCGCGAACGCGATCAAGTTCGAGGGACCTGCCACCCAATTCGGGATGACGAGCGCTTGGCCGATGGAATACAGCCCTAGCGCCAGGTACATCGGGTGGCGGATACGGCGATAAACGCCCTGCGTGATGAGTCGATGCTGCTCACGTACCTCCAGGGTGATCGACCAATTGGTACCCAGGTCGGCGTGCGACCGGTAGAAGAGCCAGAGGCCGATCGCCAAGCACATCACACCGGCGACGAGCGGGCCGGTGCCCAGCGCGTACTCAGCGAACGAAAACGCTGGCGACGCGACCCAGATCAGAGGGACGAAGAATCCGACCCAGGCGAGAACCTGGAGGCCGGTTTCTAGCGGAGTTTTATAGCTTGTGGCAACCTTGACAATTCGACTCCGGTGCCCGTGCGGCGCTCGAATGGCGATCATCACCACTGTACCTGTGAGCACCAGCGCCTTCGCTATCCACGGATTCATGGCCCAGCACCGTCCTTTTCACACCGTACTGCGACTGTCGTCAAAGTCCTTCTGTCCGAATAACTCGCTGTAATGCCGGACTCGCAGAACCTCCACCACGCGGTCCTATAGCCTTAGGAGTCGGCCGGCATAGGAGTGATGCAGTTCAGTTTATCAGATCAGGAAACGGTTTGCGCCTGAGCTACGGCGCATCCTTCCCCTACTTCTTCAAACTCGGTGCTGGGGGCCGAGCCGAGGCTCCGCATCTACCGGCCGGGGCTTGGCGTTCTCGATCGCCCGGAACTTGGCGAACTCGGATTGCACCTTGGCGCTTCAAACGGCGGCTCACCTGCCGGGAGCCTTCCGGGCGAACTTGTAAGTATTCCTTACAGGTTGAGTCTGCGCGGGGTTCCCCCTCCTGGTAGACTGCTCCGATATGTAGAGTGATGTTCTGCGGCGTCGTTTGAAAGGGTCGGCGATAGCAGCCTGGGTCAGCCGGACGGAATCGTCCCCCACAAGGCATGAAATGCGGGTTCGCCCGTCCTCGGTGCGGTAGGGCACCAGTTGTCCCGTTCCTTCCGGTGGCATGGGGTGGTGGGCCGGTTCTCGTCAATCACTTGGCGGCCCGTTGGACTGCGCGCGCGGAATTCGCCTTCGGCGCGAGCAGATCGGCAAAGCGGTGCGGCATGCCGGCCAGGATTTTGAGCATCCGGCGCGCTCGCTGGGCGTGGCCAGCCAGTCCAGGTTTTCGAAGAGTGTTTTGGGGCTGGAGTGCTGGGCGGCGGCCCCCGTGCGATGGGTTATTTGGGCGTGGAAGGCGTGTAAAGAACAATTGTTGCGGTCCGGGGGGCGGGTGATAGGTACTGTCAGGTGGATGTAGGACCACCAAAACGATAACATAACCTCCGCGGAGGTACCTGGGTGTTATACTGGCCGCAGTCTGGGTTCTCAGAGGCGGGGGCGTCATTGCCGCAATCGCGCTGCAATCGGGGCCACCAGCCGGCCGAAAAGCGCAAATTCTCGATACCGGACAAGAAGAGAAATCATGATTCGAACACTAAGAAAATCTTTGCTAACAATCGCCGCGCTTGTGCCGGCCCTGAATATCGTTTGCCAGGCGCAGTCGCTGCGCCCGTCGACGCGCCATGTGCGCGATGTGGTGCTCAATGGGCAGGCGAAGCCCGTCGGGCGGCTTGCCGCAACGGAGCCGATGCGCCTGGTCCTGGTTTTGCCGCACCGCAACCAAGCGGCGTTAGAAAACCTTTTGAAGGATCTCTACGATCCTTCCAGCCCGTCTTACCACCAGTTCCTCACGGTGGAAGAGTTCACCAACCGGTTTGGCCCCTCCCAGGAGGATTATGCCGCCCTAACGAGTTTCGCGGAAGCACACGGCCTTGCGGTGGTGGGAACTTCCAGAAATCGCATGAACTTGGATGTCACCGGGCCGGTGGCGAACATTGAGGGAGCCTTCCATGTGACCATGGGCGTCTACCAGCACCCCACCGAAAATCGTACCTTCTACTCTCCGGACCGGGAGCCCACGCCTGACCTGGCGGCGCCGCTGTGGCATATCTCGGGTCTGGACAACTATTCGATCCCGCGGCCTCTGGTCTCCAAGAATCCGAACGTGACGGCCGATGCCACTACCGGATCCTGCCCTTCGGCCTCTTTTTGCGGCAGCGACATGCGGGCGGCATACTACGGTGGAACGCTCACCGGCAGCGGCCAGTCGCTCGGGTTGCTGGAGTATTACGGAACCGATTTGGCCGACTTGAAGACATACTACAAGAACGCGGGTCAAACGAACAATGTCCCGATCACCCTGCTATCCACGGACGGGACCAGCACGAGCTGCCTCAGCTCGGCTGGCTGCGACGACACCGAACAGACCATCGACATGACCCAGGCGCTGGGCATGGCCCCGGGCCTATCCAGCCTGGTGATGTACGTGGGATCCGTGGATACCGCCATCTTTAACGCGATGGCCACGGCCAGTCCGCTGAACGCGCAGTTGAGCTCTTCGTGGACGTGGAGCCCGGCGGACCCCGATACGGACAACCCGTATTTCGAGGAGTTCGCTACGCAGGGCCAGAATTTGTTTCAGGCGGCCGGCGACAGCGGCGCCTGGAAGACGAATTCCGCGGTTTGGCCGGCAGACGCTCTGTATCTCACGTCGGTGGGCGGCACGGACCTGGACACCAGCAGCGCGGGCGGCGCCTGGAGCTCGGAAACCGTTTGGGCGGACGGCGGCGGCGGGATTTCGCCGGACAAGTTTGCGATTCCCTCTTGGCAGACGGCGGCGGCCGCGGGCTGCTCCAAATGTTCCCAAACCTATCGCAACGCCCCGGACGTTTCGGCGAACGCGAATTATTCCTTTTACGTGTGTGCCGACCAAACCGCCTGCACTGCCAACGCGTATGGCGGAACCAGTTTTGCGGCGCCCATGTGGGCCGGTTACCTGGCTTTAGCCAATGAACAGGCAGCCGCCAAAAGTAGCCCCACGCTCGGCTTCATCAACCCGGCCCTTTATACAATTGGCCTGGGATCGAGTTATCACACCGATTTCCACGACATCACCAGCGGCAGCAATGGCTATTCCGCGACGGCCGGTTACGATTTGGCGTCCGGCTGGGGCAGCCCGAATGGCAGCGGCCTGATCGACTCACTGACCGGAAGCTCGCCGGCTCCCGGCTTCAGCCTTTCCGCCTCGCCCACGCCGGTCTCCGTGGCGCCTGGAAGCGCGGGGACGTCCACCATTACCAGCACGGTGACGGGCGGTTTTGATGCGGCCGTTTCCTTGACTGCGACGGGCCAGCCAACCGGCGTGACCGTCGGCTTCAACCCAACCTCGATCACCGGGACTGGAACTTCGACCATGACGATGACCGTGGCCGCATCCACGGCCCCCGGCACTTATAGCATTACGGTGAAGGGAACCTCGGGCAGCACCACCGCAACCACCACGGTGTCGTTGACGGTGACTGGGAAAAATCCCAACTTCACCATCAGCGCCTCGCCCTCAACGATTACCATTGCCGCCGGCAGTTCCGGAACCACCACGATCACCACAACTGTTTCCGGCGGTTTCGACTCGGCGATCGCCTTGTCTTCTTCGGTATCGGGAACCGGCGTGACCTTCAGCCCTAGCTCGATAGCGGCGCCGGGCGCGGGGAAGTCGACCCTGACAATCGAGGTGCCAAGATTCGCGGTGGTCGGAGACCACACCCTCACCGTAACTGGCACGGGCGGAGGCGTGACGCATTCGACTACGGTCACGATCGACATCGTCAAATAGCGACCATGCCGCTCAGTGCCGGCTACCTCGGCAGCCGGCGATTCAGAGGCTGGACCTTTGCGGTCCGGCCTCTTCTTCCGATCGCAAATATCCGACGATCTTAACTCCTCAACTGACTGCTGCCGAGCCGAGACCTGAAGGAGCGGCTTGCGCAGAAACCCCGGCAAGTCCAAAAAATCTGAGATTTTTCCCTACCGCGGACTACCAATAGAGCAGCGTTTTCAACGCGCTTAGCGGCTCGTTCGGACACCAGGCAAAACATGAGAAGCATTTTGATTCTCGAAGACGAATGCCGACTCACGGCGTTTTTCTATCGGGTGCCGGCACTGCCGGGGAATGGCGCCCTTCGAGCGGCGGCCGCGGACGAAGGCCATGCGTGACTCCGAAGCGGCGCGGGCCGGCGCCGGCCGCTTAGCGGCTAATCGTTCTCTCAGGCGCGTCGCGATCTGGCTGGCCGTAGGGCTGCTCGCCGCAAGTGCCGTGGCTCTTTCGCTTCGGCCGGACTCCTTTCGCAGCGGAGCATTCATGCCCCATGGTTACTGTTACTTGTGGAATGCCGAATTGGTCCAGGCTTGAAAATCCGCGGTCTTTCATGCTGCGCTACGGCTGCGCCGTGGTTTCCGTGGCGCTCGCAATATGGGTGCGCCTGCTGCTGGACCCGGTATTGGGCGACCGGATCCCCTTTCCCACGTTGCTTCTCGCCGTCCTGCTGACCGCCTGGTATGGGGGCACGCGGCCCGCATTGGCAGCGGTATTTCTCGGTATTCTTGCCGCGGACTACTTTCTAATCCCGCCGCGTGGCAGTTTCACGTTGGTGGGCGCGGACCAGTTCGTCGGTCTGGCCTTGTATACGGCCGTGGGCGTGGGCATTGCCGCACTTGGCGGCGTAATGCAGGCCGCGCCCCTGCGCCGTCTTCGAGAACTCAAGCAAGCACAGGCAGCGCTGGCGCAAGCCGAGGAACGCTTACGCTTCACCCTGCGTTCCGCGGGACTCGGTGTTTATAGTTGGAACGTCGCGCCGGATGTCGTCGAAGCGGACGAGAATTGCGCGCTGCTCTTCGGCGTGCCGCTCGGCCAGTTCCCGAAAACGGCGGCGGGCTTCAGGGCGCTACTGCATCCGGACGACGGCGACCGGGTCCACCGGGAGGTATTTGCCTCGGTCGCCCGCGGCGCTGAATTCGAGGCGGAATTCCGCGTCCTG
>Ga0302325_10012649_pt1 | contig 18075 bp, 11 predicted proteins | sample Palsa_T0_2_FD_201948 | JGI IMG/M metagenome (GOLD analysis project Ga0302325, IMG submission 201948) | Peat permafrost microbial communities from Stordalen Mire near Abisko, Sweden - Palsa_T0_2 | ecosystem: Environmental > Terrestrial > Soil > Palsa > Peat permafrost | place: Sweden: Abisko...
TTGGCAGTGACCCCGGCGAACGTCACTTGCGGCGGCGACGCCAAAAGGAAGTAGGGCGGAGGCAGAGGGGTGATCTCGCCATCCTCAAGCGGATCTGTCAGCGGACCTGTGCCCGTCTCATAGATTGCGACAATAGTGCCCAGCCCGGCTGGATTGGAAGGCGTGTTGACCGTCCCATCCTGATTCAAAACGGCCGCTTGTCCGTTGATCGTGAAGATCCCCGGGGTGTAGGCGTTAGGTGCGTCGAGGGGCGGCGCGCTCTGCCCCAGATATTGCACCTGGGTGGTTGCCCCATCAGTGGCGTCGAACGGTACGACCCCCTCGATCTCTGTGGCATCGACCAGCAGCAAGGGCGCCGCCGTCCCGTTGATCAGCACCTGCACACCGGAAAGGGACGTCGGGAATCGGCCGGATGCGTCCGGTACCCCTGCGATCGCTTTTGCGGGCCCCAGGTTGGAACCGAAAAGCGCGAAGATCTCGCCTGGAGCAACCCCTGCGCCGATCAGGCCCGATGCCAGGTTCTGCAGGCAGCCGAAGTTCATTGGGGGAACGGTCAGCAGGTTCACGGCGGCTGTTCTCGCCTGTGTCTCGGTTACCGCCCAGTAGACCGAAAGCTGCCCGGGAGCGCCGATCACGGCCACGTCGCCGCTTCCCTGCCGCAAGTAAGTGGCGGCGGCCACGCTGCCCGCGGCGTCCGTCTCGATGACGAACTCTCCACCCGCCGAAGAGCAGGGTACCGACAGCAGCGGCGTGATTGGAGCCGGCGGAAGTGCACCCGTGCCGTGCCCGAAGGCATATGCGTTCCCCGCGCTATCCGGCAACACGCCGTCGAATTGCGTCGCCGCCATATCGGTTTCCGAGAGAATCATAGCGCCACCGGCCGCCAGCCGCAGCAGGAACGATGCTCCCAGTGGATAAATGGGCGGCGATGGCACCAGGAATGGGCCCGTAATCGGCGCCGGACTCACGCCCACCGTCGCTTCGCCCGCACCGTTCACCGCGATCGCCGCGCCTGTGCCTGCGAACTTAGAATCCAGTTCCGGCAGAAACGTCGTGTACAGCGCCTGCCCGCTCGCTGTGTCGACTTCCGTGACGTACGGTCCTGCACCCCCACCCGACGGCACCGAAGACCCCGTAAGAAAGGCGTCACCCTGGCCATCCACGTCGAAGGACTGGATGGTCGCATCGGAGTACGTCGCATAAACCAGCGAGGCGGCTTGCGGGTCCAGCCGCACGAAGAAATTCCCGCTCCCGGATTGGTGACTCATGGCATCGGAGGTGACGGGGAAATTGGTGGACGCGGTGGTGCCCGTCACGTAGGCAGAGCCGGATGCGTCCACCTCGATCAGGGCCGGAACATCCGAGCCAGAGCCTCCCAGCAGGGTTGAATACAGCAACGTTCCGTCCGGCGCGAACTTGGCCACGAATATGTCGCCGCCGGGCAGGATTCCCACCGGCCCGAATGGGCCAAGCCCTTCCGGCACCACCGTCGGCGTGAGGGGTCCGGCATTCTGCCGCTGCACCACGCCCGCCGTCACCGGAAAGTCCGCCGAATACGTGAAGCCGGTGACGTACGCGTTGCCCTGCGCATCCGTCGTGATGGCGATGCCCCCATCCTCGCTGCTCCCACCAAGATATGTAGCGTACAGGACGTTGCCGGCGGGGTCCAGTTTCATCACGAAGGCGTGTGAACAATAGAGGGCAGTCGGCTGATCGAAGGGCGACAGTTGCTGCGTAGCGCACAAGGTGTCCGCGTCGGTCTTTTGAAATGCATTGGCGGTAATGGCCACCGGCAGACTCTGCCCCGTCCACCAGACGTTGCCTTGGCCGTCGACCGCAATGTTGTTTCCGGTCGCAGCCCACATCGGCACAGACGCGAGAATCGCGAAAATAAGGAAAATCTTCATAAAAGTGGCGCGGAGGCCAGTGTCAAGCGCGCCCGCCTGCCGCGATACCGATCTGACGCACCGGGCGGTTCGACGTTTCCGCGACAGGTACTACTGCGTTTTCTTTGGCGAATCGAATGGGACGCTCGCGCAAATTTTACAAGAAGTCCAGCAGACCCCGCGGCGGTGGTGCGCGAGTCCGTCGCACAGCTGCATCTTGCACCAATAAAACCACTTACCAGTCCGCGAACTTTCCGCGCGTGGTTTCCCGGCAGCCATCAGCCACGAATCGCAGAAACGGCCGGCCTCCGTTGTGCTACTATCAGGACAGGCATACCATGATTGAAGATCTGCTCCAACCCAGGCACTTGCTGATAATCCTGGCCATCGCCCTGCTGTTCTTCGGCCCGCAAAAGCTGCCGGAGCTCGGAAAGGGTCTGGCCCAAGGCATTCGCAGCTTTAAGGATTCGCTGAAGAGCGTAAATTCGGACGATTCCACGCCGCACGATTCCGCGCAGCCGCCCAAAGCCTAGCCTTCGCCCGGCACATAGCTTCGCCGGACAAGATGCCCTCGCTTTGTTCGCGCGTAGCCGTGCCTACGACTATACCCTTCTAAGATCCCTTTAAGGCCGCACTCCGCCAACAACAATGTTGACCAGCCTGTCTGGCACCACAATCACCTTAACAATCTGTTTGCCGGCCATGAACGGGCGGACTTTCGGGTCTTCCACGGCGCGCGCCTTGAGTATGTCTTCCGGCGTTCCGAACGGCGCGTAGATGTGGCTGCGGAGCTTGCCGTTCACCTGCACGACGATTTCGGCGAGATCCTCTTTGGCCAGTTCCGGATCGTAGGTGGGCCAGATCTCGCGGAACACCGGACCATCGTGGCCCAATTCCTCCCAGATTTCCTGGGCGAGGTAAGGCGCGAAAGGGCCCAGCAGCAGTGTAAGTCTCTCGAGCACCGTGGCCACGGTAGCGCCCGAGAGCCGCGGCTCCTCGTCAACCACGTCGTTCATCAGTTCCATGATGCCGGAGATGGACGTATTGAAATGCCACCGCGATTCGAAGTCTTCGGTGATCTTGCGAATGGTCTGGTGCAGTTTGCGGAGGATCTTGCGATCCGATTCGGGTGCGCCGCCATCGCCGCCCGCGCGCGCACGTTCCACATTGCGCGTGGCGAAACGGTACACGCGGCCCAGGAAACGGTGGATGCCTTCGGCGCGTTCGTCGCGCCAGTCCACCTCCTTTTCCGGCGGGCCGGCGAAGAGAATGAACAGGCGTGCGGTGTCCGCGCCGTAGCGGTCGGCGAGCGAATCGGCGCCCACCACGTTGCCCTTGGACTTGGACATCTTGGCCCCGTCGGCGATCACCATGCCCTGGGTGAAGAGCCGCTTCACCGGTTCGGAGTTGGCGATCAGGCCGATGTCGCGCATCATCTTCGTGAAAAAGCGCGAGTAGATCAGGTGCAGGATGGCGTGCTCCACGCCGCCGATGTATTGATCGATCTCGAACCAGTAGGCGATCTTGGCGGGATCGAAGGGCATGCGATCGTTGTGCGCGTCGCAGTAGCGGTAGAAATACCAGGACGAATCCACGAAGGTGTCCATGGTATCGGTCTCGCGGCGCGCCGGACCGCCGCATCGCGGACATTTCACATTGACGAACGCGGGCACTTCTTCGAGCGGCGAGCGGCCCGTGCCGGTGAACTGCACGTTCAGCGGCAACACCACGGGCAACTCGCTCTCCGGTACGGGAACCACGCCGCAACCGGCGCAGTGGATCACCGGGATGGGCGTGCCCCAATAGCGCTGCCGCGAGATGCCCCAGTCCTTGATGCGAAACGTGACCGCGGCTTTGCCGAAGCCTTCCGCCTCGGCCTTGGCGTTCATGCGGCGGCGGGCCTCTGCACTGGGAACGCCGGACCACTCGCCTGAGTTTTCCACTACGCCATCGTCTGTGAAAGCGGCCGTGAAAGCGGTCTGCGTGTCACCCAGGCGCGCGAGTTCGCCATCCACCGGGCGGATCACGGGTCGAATGGGGATTCCATACTTGGCGCAGAATTCGAAATCGCGCTCGTCGTGCGCCGGCACGGCCATGATGGCGCCTGTGCCGTAGCCCATCAGGACGAAGTTGCCGATCCAAACCGGCGCCCTATCGCCACTGTACGGATTGATGGCGTAGTGTCCGGTGAAGAAGCCCTCCTTGACGATCTCGCCGGGATCGGCATTCGCGCGCGCGTCGACCATGGCCTTGGCGCGCGCCTGCCCGTCTCGATCGAGCAACCGCGCGCCCAGGGGATGCTCCGGCGCCAGGATCACGCAGGTGGCGCCGAAGATGGTGTCCACGCGCGTGGTAAATACGCGAATCGGCTCGCCCGCGCCTTCCAGCCGGAAATCCACTTCCGTGCCTTCCGAACGCCCGATCCAGTTACGCTGCATGGTGAGCACGCGCTCGGGCCAGCCGCCTTCCAGGCTACCGATGTCGCGCAGCAGTTCGTCCGCATAATCGGTGATGCGCAAGAACCACTGCTCCAGCGCGCGCTGTTCCACAGGCGTGCCTTCGTGCCGCCAGCAGCAGCCGTTGACCACCTGCTCGTTGGCCAGGACGGTGCAACACTTTGGGCACCAGTTCACCAGCGCTTTCTTGCGATACGCCATGCCGCGCTCCAGCATCTTCAGGAAAAACCACTGGTTCCAGCGATAGTATTCCGGCTCGCAGGTGGAGACCTCGCGGTCCCAGTCGAAGCTGAAGGCGAAACGCCGGTAGGTCTTCTTCATGGCGGCGATGTTCTGCAGCGTCCACTCGCGCGGATGGCGCTGGTTGGCGATGGCGGCGTTTTCGGCAGGCAAGCCGAAGGCGTCCCAGCCCATGGGGTGCAGCACGTTGAAGCCGCGCATCCACTTGTAGCGCGCCAGCGCATCGCCGATCGAGTAGTTGCGGATATGGCCGATATGCAGCGTGCCGCTGGGGTAGGGCAGCATCTCCAGCACGTAGTACTTGGGCCGCGAGGAATTCTCCTCGGCCTGGTAGAAGGTGGCATTCTGCCACCGCACGTGCCATTTCAACTCGATTTGGTTGTGGTCGTACGGCTTTTCGGGCATAGCTTCTTTAAGTTTTCCAGATTGCGGCGGTCGTCGCCATCCTGCTCCACCGGAGTTTCCAGGATGAACGGTTTCGCGCGCAGCCGGGGATGCGCCAAAATGCGGCGGAATCCGGCCTTACCGATATATCCTTCCCCAATGTTCGCATGCCTGTCGATGTGCGAGCCGAGGGGCGTCTTCGAATCGTTGGCGTGGATCAGTTTCACATTGTCGATTCCCAGCGCCCGTTCGGCTTGCCGGACGGTCTCGCGCAATCCCGCTTCGCTCGCTACTTCGTAGCCCGCGGCCAGAAGATGGCAGGTGTCCAGGCAGTAGCCCACGGGCACGTTTGTCAGGTTCGCCGCAGAGTCGCGGATGGCGCGCAGCTCTTCGAACCGGCCTCCGATCTGCGCTCCACAACCCACTGTGTTCTCCAGCAGCACTGTTACTCCCGTCCGAACGCCTGCGGCGACATCGTGCAAACCCTGCACGAACGCCGCGATGCCCGCCTCCAGCGACTGCCCTTTGTAACTGCCAGGATGCAGAACGAGATACTCCGCGCCGATATCGGCGGCGCGCTCGAGCTCACCGCGCAAGGAGGCAATCGACCGGGCGCGGATCACCGGATCCACCGACGCCAGGTTCACCAGATAGTTCACGTGAATCGCCAGCGGATACAAATCGAGCCGCTCGCGGGCGCGCCGCAACAATCGGATTTGTTCTGCGCCAAGCGACGATGCGCGCCACATCCGCGGGCTGGACGAGAAAATCTGGAACGTATTGGCGCCCAACCCTGATGCTTTCAGAGCGGCATTTTCGAGCGACGCCGCTATGGATGTGTGGATCCCGATGCGCAAAATACTATGGTAACAACGCCGGGGCGGCAGCGCCCGTTAGCCACGCTTGAGGCCGGGAGCACCGGGCGTTACCATGTCACCGTGAGCTGCAATGCCTAGACCGACTGCCTTGCAAAGATCTGATCCGGCCGCCGTTCGCCTGATGGTTGACTCCATTTTCGAAGGGATATCAGGGGACGCAAAGCAAAGCTATTGCGAGTTTCTTGCGGCGTCGATTGACTACCTCTCGCAGCACCACGGGGACCGATGGGGCGTTACGCTCCGTGAAGACACGAATGTGCTGCGCCTAAACGCTGGCATTGTCGAGGGCTTAATATTGTACTCCGGGGGGCTGCGCGTCCTGGTCGAGAAGAAGAAGGCACCACCGCGAACCCGCTTCGATCGGCGTAGCCACCACCGAAATGCGCCGGGATGCGAGACGGCGGATATCCCGCTTGCCGAACTTCCGCGTTCCTTGCCGAGGCTCGCCGAGGCGCACCACGCAGCCCTGACGATCATAGCTCGGAGACCAGCGTTTCGGAAGACTCTGAATGCGCACTCCACAGGTGTCACGGCGTGGTTATCCCAAGTGCTTCGGCGCAAAGTGGCGAACCCCGAGATACCGCAGCGCCCGCTACATATCGTTCAAGGTGGCGTTCTAAACGGTGATAAGTCGCGGCTCGAAAGCCGAAAAGTGCATTGGTGGATGGTTCCCAAGACGGCGGCCAAAGGCGATGAACTGGTTATCTATATTCGGGGCCTCGGGTTCTTCGCAACGGCGCGGGTCACATCGGCGCCGAGGCCGCGCACGGACTGGAAGAATCGCTATCGCGCGGGCGTGGATTCAGTCAGGCTGATAAGCCCGCCGGTCTCCCTGGGGGCGATCCGCCGACACGTCCCGGATTCCGGCTGGGCAAAGTACCCCCGCAGCATCACGACTCCGCCGCCTGAGCTGGCGGACGGGATTCGTACGCTCATCGCCTGGCGAAGGACGGGCGGGATAGATTTGGATGAGGACTTTGTTGATACTGCAAACATCGATGAGTTAAAGATGATCGCTCTGCATGTGGCACGTGAGAGAGTGCCGCCCAAGGCCGGGACGGCGCTCTACAGAGCTGGTTCGGCCGCGATTCGCCGATACGTTCTTGGGCGGGCCAAAGGGCTGTGCGAGGGCTGCGGCGTTCCCGCTCCGTTCCGTGGTGTCGACGGCCAGCCGTTCCTGGAGGCCCATCACACGACTCGTCTGGCGGATGACGGCCCGGATCATCCTCGCAAGGTCATCGGGATCTGCCCGAACTGCCATAGAAGGGCGCATCTGGCGGAGGACGCGAAATCCTTTAACACAGCGCTTATGAAGAAACTACGTATCTTGGAGGCTGCGCTATAGCGAACTCCACCTTTTGAGCGTCCGCAACACGCGCTTATCCCAATGCGCCAAGGCTTCTGTCAGCATGCCGTGCTCGGCGTCCCGCCTGACGTCGTCGTCCTCGTAGGCGTCGTCGAGCTCGGCGACCGCGTGATCGGCTGCGGAGCGCTCCCAGTGCGCACCGCAGCGCTCCTCGGAAAGGATCCATTTGGAGCAGCGGCCGCGGGCTGTGTACGCCGCCATGATTTCGCCGCTATCCAGAGAGATTTGGCTATCCACAAAACACAAGTCGCTGTAGACCCGCGATAGCGGGGTCAGCAGTTCGTAAACTTCGTAATTCTTAACCTCAAGTCCGTACTCGATCCGCGCATACCCGTGCCACGCCGCCACGCGCTCGGCCCAAGTGAAGTAGTGCCAGGCGTCGAACGGGATGCCGTTGCTCGAAGGGGCCGGCAGGCAGTTCTTCTGGAACAGGCGTTCAAGCGAGAATGCTACGGAAGTCCGGTCGGTCCATTTCCGAGCCGAGGACGGCAGACGTCGGCGCGCATCGGCGCGGAACTCAAGCACCTCGGGTCTCGGCCCGGTAACCGCGATCCGGTTGAAGCAAACATACGACACGGTGATCTCCAGGGTTCACGACATCATTGAAGCTTCCGGAATTCGTCTAGACTGATTCCGAGCTGATGAGGATTTTGTGGAAAAGGGCCGCCCGATTTCGCCTCCGCCGTGGATAGGTCGTAACCGCCCGCCCATCCGGATGAATCCAGCGCTCGTGGCTTCCGGTCTGTCGGCGCCGTTCAAAACCAAGTCGCGCCGCGGCGCGCCGGAACTCCGCAGCGCGGGCGCTAGGCATTCACAATCGCGGTGCTGTCCGCAGGCAGCGATAACCCTTTCTCGCCGTATTCAGCGGCAATCATCTCAAACACGCGTCCGAGTTCGGCCAAGGCTTCTTCGCGCGTCGGCATGAGCGCGTAGCATCCGCGAATTGCAGGAACCTCTGCTACCCAGCCATCCGGTTGGTTCCGATACAAGACTACCTTGTAGTCGTCGAGATTCATCGCATCTCCATTCTACGCTGGTTCTAGGCCGGGTTGGAGGCCCGCCGAACCAACTAGAATCGCGAGCTCGGTCTCGCCGCGTTGACTGTTGAACCGCCTGAGCTACCTGTTGCCGATCTCTTTAGCTAGACGTTGGTAGTTGGCCTGGAAGTCCGCATCCCCAGGGACTAACTCGGCCGCGCGGCGATATTCCTCAAGCGCCGTCGAAGAGTCGCCTGCATGCTCCAGCGCCGTGGCAAGCTGGAAATGCGCCACAGCTAAGCCGGGGGCATGCTGGACGGCCGTTCGTTGTTCGGCGATCTCCCCCTGCCAGTCGCCCATGTGTCCGAGCGCTTCGCCGAGGCCGCTGTGGGCCTCTGCCAAGTCCGGCTTCAACCGGATCGCCTCGCGGTACTCGCTAGCGGCATCGCTCCAAGACTCCTTATGCGCGTGAATGGATCCGAGCTGCATGTGCGCCGCAGCCAGGCCGGGATGCAGCCGGAGGGCTTCCTGCTGTTCGCGCATGTCCCCGTCCAGGTCGCCCAACTTGCCCAGCGCCTTGCCGAGGAGGTAATGGGTGGTCGCATCGTTCGGGTGGAGGCGAACCGCCTCACTATACTGCGCGACGATCGCGGTCAAGGCACCGGTCCGCTTCAGAGCATGCTTCTGCTCCGCGGACTCCGCCGAGGTGCCTTGCGCCGCCAGGGCAGTGCCCAAAGCCGCAATCGCCGGCGCCCAGCCTGGCCGCAACTGGGCCAACCGCTGGTATTGGGCGGCTGCTCCGTTGAAATCACCCTTCTTCATCAGGGCCGTACCCCGGCCCAGGATAGCCTGCATTTGGGCCTTGGTGGCGGCATCCAGCGGCACACCTTCAAGGGCCGCCTGGATATCGTCGGCCGGATTGCCATCCCGGTCCGCGCGGCGCCGCGGAACCGGTGGCTTCGCAGCAGTGGAATCCTGGGTCGGAACCTGCTGCGGTTGGGCGGGAGCCGGAGGAGGCGTCCGTATTGGCGTGTCTTGCGGCGCCGGCGGCGAGGCCGCCACTTGCGGAACGGCTACTTGCGACCGCGCCACCTGTTTTCGCCGCGATCCGAGATACCGGGAGCGGTCACTGATCGCAATTGCGACCAGGACGAGCAAAACCAACACAGCCGCCCACACAAAACGGGATGACCGGCGCGCCGGGATTGGACTTGCCGCTTCCAGCACCACAGGCCGCTGCGTAGCCACGGTGGGCACTTCGTCGGGCGCTGTGCCGGCCGCCCCGCCTCTCTCGCAGTTCTCAATCTGCGCGATGAGGGCCGCACCGCTCGCCGGCCGCCGGGTGGGGTCTTTTTCCAGGCATCGCATCACCACCGCGCCAATTCCCTCAGGGATTTCCGGGCGCCGGGCGCGGATCGGCTCCGGCGCCTTGCTGACCTGGCCGATCAGCATCTGTACTTCCGAGTCCGCTTGGATGGGCAGCTCGCCGGTCAGCATTTCATACATCACCACGCCCAGCGAGTAAAGGTCGGCGCGGCCATCCAGGCCCTCGCCGGTCTTGCCCATAGCCTGTTCCGGCGACATGTAGGCAGGTGTGCCGATCGAAGTACCGGTCCGCGTGAGCGTCGCACCGCCGGCGGCCAGGTGCGCTTCCTTGATCCTGGCGATGCCGAAATCGAGAACTTTGGCCAGTTCCCCGGCATCGCCCGCGCGCCCGGTCAGAAAGATGTTCCCAGGCTTGATGTCGCGGTGGATCATGCCCAGCCGGTGCGCCGCATCCAGCGCCGCCGCCACCTGTTTGGCGATCTGGCAGGCGCGCGCCACCGGCAGCGGAGCCTGCTGCTGGATGACATCTTTCAGGCTCTCCCCTTCGATAAACTCCATCACCATAAAGGGACGGCCATCGTCAGCCTGATCGATGTCTTCCATGCGCACGGCGTTGGGGTGCTGCAGCTTGCGCGTGAGGGCGGCTTCCTGGCCGAAGCGCTTCACGAACGACAGATCGCCCGCCAACTCCACGTTGATCACCTTCAGCGCGCACACCTCGTCAAATCCCACGTGCAGCGCTTTATAGACGGTCGCCATCCCACCCTGGCCCACCTTGCCCAGGATGCGATACTTGCCGCGAATCATGGCTCCCTCTGCCCACTCATTAGCCTCCGTCAGTAGAGAGCCATCGTGAGGGCAATGCGTGAAGGCCGCGGGGTACGTGGCGTGGCAAATCGTGCAACACTTCATTTCCGGCCCACTTGAAGATCTGGTGTCAGTATAGCAGCGCCCAGCTACGGCGGCAGAGAAGACAGCGAGGGCCCACAATGGGCGGTCGCCTGCCGAACGCGAACGGCACGCCTCGCAAGGCTTCCATGACCTCCAAGCCCTGTTGAGAAGCTGGCCGGAACGTCTGAAATCCTACAGATAGGAGAATGGGGCCTTGACATCGGTATTGTGTTCGTATATAAAGGGCTTCAGATCTGGTTGCGTCTTTGCAACCGCCACCACCGATTATTCACGCTGTTTCGAAAGGGGCGAAACGTATGAAGAAGGCATTATTCGGTCTTGCCGTTCTGCCGCTGGTTCTGCTGTGCCTGGCGGCGTCGCTCTTTGCGCAGGGCGAGCGCGGCGCGATCACGGGCCTGGTCACGGATGCCACCGGCGCGGCTGTTCCGCGTGTGGACGTTACCGTGACGGAAACGCAAACCGGGGTCGAATCCAAAGCCGTGACGAACGATTCGGGGCTCTATCGCATTCCGTACCTGCCTCCAGGCGCCTATCGCGTGTCGGCGACGGCGGCGGGTTTCAAAACGGAAGTGATGGAAAGCGTGGATGTGCCGGTGGCCACTGTAGTCACCGCAAACCTGAAACTCGAAATAGGTGCGGTCACCCAGAGCATGGAGGTCAGCGCGGAGGCCACCCACCTGGAAACGTCGACCTCCGAGCTGGGGTACTCCGTGACGGCCGAGGATTACCACGCTTGGCCCATCGACAGCAATGACGACGGGCAAAGGCAGATCCAGGCCTTCATCTTTAATAGCTTGCCGGGCACCATCGGAGGCTCCTATCAGGGGAGCATCAACGGAGGTCCTCAGTTCTCGCACGAAATCCTGATCGAGGGTATGTCGATCGGACGCGCCGATATCGCCGGTGACGCCGATGAGTTTGAGCCCAGCGTGGATGCCATCAGCGAATTCACGCTGCAAACGGGTGCGCTCAGCTCTCAGTACGGTGGTGGTTTGACCGCGGTTGCCAACTTCAATATCAAGTCCGGCACCAACCAATTCCACGGCACCGCATATGACTACCTGGTGAACAACGCCCTGAACGCGAATTCCTTCGACAATAACGCTCTAGGCGTCGGTAAGTCGCCATTCAACCAGAATAGCTTTGGGGCCGACTTCGGCGGCCCGGTATTGCTGCCAAAGATATACAACGGCAGGAACAAGACGTTTTTCTTCTTCAGCTATGAAGGCGACCGCAAGCGCAATTACACTCCGGCGGCGCTGCGCACCCTTCCTACCACGGCTTTTAGGACCGGCGATTTCTCCGCCTTGCTGAATCCTGCTTTCACCGGCAACCCCCTCTCGGGAACGGCTATAACTGACGGTGACGGCAATCCGGCCGTTTTCGGCGCGATTTACGATCCGCACAGCACTACCCAGTTGCCTGACGGCAGTTATACGCGGACTCCGTTTCCGGGAAACATCATTCCCACGTCGGATATCAGCAAGGTTTCGGAAAGCATTTTGACACTCGCCCCAATTCCGAACCCGCTGCTGCCCACTATGCTGCGCAATTACCCTGGTGTTGCCAATCAGCCGTTCTTCGACTTGAATACTTACACCGGAAAGCTCGATCACGTGATCAACGGCAAAAACCGCTTTGCCGTGTTTGTTAACTCCAATGAACGCCTGAGGTATAACGGTGCAGGCCACGGCTATGAGCCGATTCCCGGCAGCGCCAGCGGTTACTTTGCCATACAGGATATCCTCGGAACCATGATCCGGGCCACCGAAGACTGGGTCATCGGCCCGACATTCCTGAACCACTTCGGCTTCGGGTTCAACCGGTTTAAGAACGCCAACAGCTCGGCTAGTTTCGACCAGGATTGGCCGAGTAAGATCGGCCTGCAGGGCGTGGAAGAAACTACTTTCCCGCTGATTAACTTTACCGGCACCAGCTATCAAGGCGGTACGCTGAATCCCTTGGGCCGCAACAACGCGGGCGTCGAGCCGAACGGCAGCTACATCGTGCAGAACGACACCACCTGGATCCATGGCAAGCACAATGTCAGGTTTGGCGTGGAAGTCCGCCGGTATTACTATGACCAGGACTATCGCGGCGGCACGTCGGGCACATTTACCTTTAGCCCCGACCAGACGGCCGACCCGTCGGCCTTGGCCTCCACCGGCAACGCCTTCGCCAGTTTCCTGTTGGGGGCGCCCTATAGCGCCGGACTGGCGGAATCTCCGGTAAACCCGAGTTCTCACGTCTGGAATCCGGCGTTCTATGTGGCGGACGACTGGAAGGTCAGCCGCCGGCTGACGTTGAACATCGGATTGCGATGGGATATCGTGGGCGCCATCACCGAAGATCAAGGCCTCTCCTCGAGTCTGGGCCCGACCACGCCCAATCCCGGAGCGAACGGCTATCCCGGCGCGCTGATTTTCACGAGCAATCTGCACCGCAGTTCCTTTCAGAATACCTATTGGAAGGAGTTCGGTCCACGCTTCGGCTTCGCCTATCAGATTAACTCGCGGATGGTGTTGCGGGGCGGCTATGGAATCATGTACTCGCCGCCTATCGCCAACCAGTTCGGGCTCGCGAACATCGACGGGTACGACGGCAGTCACAACTATTCGGCCAGCTCGCTCAATCCCGTGATGTACTGGGACAACGGCTACCCCCCGTATAATTTCACCCTTCCCGACTTGGATCCGACCCTTGACAACGGCCAGGGCATCGCCTACATTCCGGGTGATTCAAACCACCAGCCGTACTCTCAGAACTACACCATGGGTTTTCAATTCCTGTTGCCGAAGAGTACGACTCTGATGGCGTCGTATGTCGGCAACAAGGGCACTCATCTGGGCGCATCCGGTTTGAATGACCTCAATCAGCTCAATCCGAAGTATCTCTCGCTCGGCGACGAACTGCTGGACAATGTCAGCCTGCACCCGAGCATACCGCTGCCCTACCCCAGCTTTACTGGAACTGTGGCCCAAGCCTTGCTTCCATACCCGCAGTACGCTCCCGGCGGTGTGTCTTACTTCTTTCCTTATTTTGGAACGTCCGACTACAACGCCGCGCAAGTTGTAGTCAATCACCGGGCCGGCAAAGGTCTCAGCTTCCTGGTCAGTTACGCGTTCCAGAAAACTATCAGCTTGACCGACAGTAACCTGTACGGCTACACCAACGGATCGCAGGATGTCTACAACCGGCGGCTGGAACGGTCTGTGGCCGGCTTCGACCATCCGCAGCAGCTCAAGGTCACTTGGATCTATGAGCTGCCGTTCGGACGCGGCAGGCGGTTCCTGAACCGGGGCGGTGTGGTAAACCAGATTCTGGGCGGCTGGACCGCGACCGGAATTCAGGCCTATCAGTCAGGCGATCCCCTCTCGATCGACGCCGGTATCGGCACCGGTACCTACTTATTCAATGTCCTTGGCGACGTGCGCGCCAACGTGATATCCGGTGTGCCGCTAAAGGTGCCTTCGGGGGCGTTCGATTATGCGGGAGGCACCGGCCAGGCGTATCTGAACCCCGCTGCCTTCGCCCCGCCCCCCACCACTCCCGACGGTGTGGCTCTGACATTGGGCAATTCGCCGCGGGAATTCGGCAACCTGCGCGGCCCTTGGCAGCCCATGGAAAATCTCGGCTTCTTCAAGCGGTTCCCCTTCCGCGAAGGCATGTTCCTGGAGGCGCGTTGCGATCTGATCAACGCCTTTAACCGGGCGGGGCGCGCCGATCCCGATACCACTCTCAGCGACCCGACCTTCGGCCGGATTCTGGACGTAGCCGATAGCCCGCGCGAAGTTCAGGTAGCGCTGCGGTTCACATTCTGATGTGGGGCAGGCACTCTGCCTGCGGCGGCCTCTCAGGCCGCCCGGCTGCTACTCTAATCTAGTGTCTCATTGCGGGCGGTCTCTCGGCTGTGTCTGCGTTGCTGTGGCCGCATTCCTGGTATCCTGCAAACGATCTGAGAACACCGTCGCCAAGGACTCCCCGCCGGCGATGCGTTCTCTGAACCTGGTGGTGGTCACCATCGACACTCTGCGCCCCGATCACCTCCATTGCTACGGCTATTCGAAAATCGAAACACCCAGCCTGGACGCCATCGCGCGCGACGGAGTCTTGTTCGAGAATGCCGTAACTCAGGCGCCGCTGACGCCTCCTTCGCATGCCAGTATATTCACCGGTCTGAACCCTCCCGCCCATCACGTCCGGGATACGGGCGGGTTTGTTCTGCAGCCTTCCACCACCACCCTGGCCACTATTCTGCAACAGCAGGGTTGGGATACCGCGGCGTTCATCAGCTCGGCGGTTTTGAAGAAGCTCTTCGGCTTCAACCAGGGCTTCGCGGTCTACGACGACCAGATGCCCAAGCCCGGCAAAGGACATGAATTCGACGAAGATGCCGAACGCCGCGCGGGCGAAACGGTGGACCATGCCGTGCGCTGGCTGGACGCGCAATCCGGCAAGCCCTATTTCCTGTGGGTGCATGTCTACGATCCGCACGCCCCTTACCAGCCGCCTTCGCCCTTCCGGGAAAAGTACAAAGATCGCCTCTACGATGGCGAGATCGCCTATGCCGACCATGAGCTCGGCCGTTTGTTCGACGCCGTCCGCAAAAAATCGCCCGGCAACACACTAATCGCCGTGCTTTCGGATCACGGCGAGAGCCTCGGCGAGCATGGCGAGTATACGCACGGAGTTTTTCTCTACGATGCCACGCTGCGGATCGTCTTCCTGCTGTCGGGTCCCGGGGTTCCAGCCGGCGTCCACATCCGGCCGCAGGCCCGCACAATCGATTTTCTGCCCACAATCCTGGCTCTGATGGGAGGCCGGCCGCCCGCAGCCGTCCAAGGCGTGAGCCTGACGCCCAGCTTCGCTGGAAAGGATTCCGCCACTCTCTCCTATGCCGAGACGCTTTATCCCAAGATCAACATGGGCTGGGCGGAACTGCGTGCCATCCGCACCAACCGGTGGAAATATATCCGCGCGCCCAAACCGGAACTCTACGATCTTTCCCAGGACCCGGGCGAAACGCACAACGTGATCCAGGGCCACCAGTCGGAAGTCCCCCAATTCGAAGCCAGGCTGAATGCCGTGATCGGTAGCGGCGGCGTCGAAAAGGTCGCTACCAGCGTGGTGGACGAGCGCACTCTGAGCCAGTTGAAGTCACTCGGTTACGTCTCCGGATTTGTGTCGCGCTCTTACGATCTGAAGGGGGAGGGGATCGATCCCAAAGATCGCACGGGCGTCTTGAAGCTGCTCGAAACGGTGGAAAGCGGCAGTCTTCCCATGCCGCGGCGCATCCAGATGCTGCGCCAGGCGCTCGCCGAAGATACCGCCGATCCGCATATCTACTATGAACTCGGAGCTGCCTACGAGCGGGCCGGGCGCTCGGCGGATGCCATGCAGCTCTACCGCAGCGCGATAGCCAACGGGATACAGAGCGGACGCCTGCACTCCCGCCTGGCGGACCTGCTGGTGCGCGCCGGCCAGAAGGACGAAGCCATCCCCGAGTATGAGAAGGCCGCTCAGTTCAACCCCTCCGACCTGCAAAGCCAAGCCAACCTTGCCACCGCGTACATGGAGAAGGGCCGCCTCGGGGACGCCGAGCGGGTCTACAAATGGACCCTCTCCATCGAACCAGGGTACGGCACGGCTTATAACGGCCTGGGTGTGATTGCGATCCAGCGGCAGGATACGGCGGCCGCGCGCGGCTATTTCGAAAAGGCCGTACAACTGGATCCGGAATTGGCCGATGCGGACCTCAATTTGGGACTTATCTATAAGATGGCCGGCGACCGCACGCGCGCACGGGAATGCTTCCAGGCATTCCTGGCGAAAGCCTCGCCGCAGCAATACGGCCAGGTGATCCCGCAAGTCCGCCAGGAGCTGACTGACATGCAATAGTAATGAGGTGGGGCAGGCTCGCAGCCTGCGGCGGCCTCCCAGGCCGCCATCTGCTAACCAGGATAGGAGGAACACGATGGGACGATTAGGAGCAGTAGTAGCTATTCTGATTCCAGTAGCTCTGTGCGCGCAAGACACAGGTTACCTGAAAGCTCGCGGCAAGCCGGGCAGCGCGGCGGTATTCATCAATGGCAAGTATATAGGACCGGCCGAACGATTCACCGTGCCCGAGAAATACTCGACGCCGGCCGGCGAAGCTGAAGTGACCTTGCGCGAGCCGCGCTATGAAGACTTCACCACTAAGGTAACGGTTACGGCGCGCAAGACCGCCACGATCCATTACAAATTGACTAAGCTGCCCGTGCCCCAGCCGCCCTTCGGGAGATTCCGGCTGGGCGGCGGTGAGAACGACTCGTTCCTGTCGGTGATAGGAGATACGGGGGCGGTCTACATCAACGACAAGTACTACGGATACGTCGACGAGCTGAACAACGCCGGCGGCGGCCTGTTGCTGAAACCTGGCACATACGATCTGCATGTGGTCTCGCCGCTGTTCGGCGACTTCAAGCGGCCACTCACGATCGAGGCGAACAAGGTGACTATCGTCCCGCTACCCGATAAGGTCAAAGAGTAAGACCGGTCGCCTTCGGTTTGGCATTATGTCCGGCAATAATTACATCCTCGTGGTCTTCGACAGTTGCCGCTATGACTCGTTCATGCGCGCCCGGCCGAAGATAATGAAGAAACTCGGCAAGGTGGAGCGCCGCTGGTCGTACGCCTCCTGGACGTCGCCTTCGCACTACAATCTGCTGATCGGGCTGATGCCCCATCTCAGTCCGAAGCACGTGTACGCGTCGGAATACTACAAGAAGGATTTCCTGCAATTCAACGAACGTCTCGGCCGCCGCGATATTCAATTCAGGTCCCTCGTGCCGCGGTTGTACCTGCCGGTGTTCCTGCAGGAAACCCTGGGATACCGCACGCATGCCATGGTTTCCTTGCCCGTGCTCAATCCCAAGACTGTGCTGAACCAGGGCTTCGACAGCTTCAAACTGATGGACCGGCACAATGATATGCGCGCCATGGTGAGGCAGCTCAGGTTCTCCGATGGCCAGCCGTCGTTTTACCTGTTGAACGTCGGCGAGACGCACTATCCTTATGCCTTGCCGGACGAGCCCGAAGATCAATGGCCGCGAATCAGCGGGGTGCACGGCGTATTCAAGCATCTGGACGAGCAAGTGGTCGGCGGTAAGCTGGTGAAGAGCAAAGAAAAGTTTTTCGACGATGCCCGGATGGAAAAACTCCGCAAACGCCAGGTCCGGGCCGTCGGTTATCTGGACAAGGTGGTGGAGGAATTGTTCGATGTCGTCCCCAGGAACACTTACATCACCATTACCTCGGACCATGGAGAGTTGTTCGGTGAGGATGGATATTTCGGACACGGGCCTATCTATCACGAGAAAGTGTGGGAAGTGCCGTTTGTAGAAGGTAAGATTCGATAGCAGTGGGGCAGGCTCGCAGCCTGCGGCGGCCTCGCAGGCCGCAGGCATTCCAACTCGCCTTCCTATTGGCAGCATCGGCGAGGGCGCAGAATCCCCCTGTTGAGCTAACCGTACTGGCAACCATGGACCCCTGGAAGGCTGCCGGCTACAACGATGGCAGCGACGGCATAGCTCCGGCTGCCTACGCATTTCCAGCAGGGCCAAGCCAGCTCATCATATTCCCGAGCGTCACGGGGACCTGGAGTTGTGG
>Ga0302325_10012650_pt1 | contig 18073 bp, 14 predicted proteins | sample Palsa_T0_2_FD_201948 | JGI IMG/M metagenome (GOLD analysis project Ga0302325, IMG submission 201948) | Peat permafrost microbial communities from Stordalen Mire near Abisko, Sweden - Palsa_T0_2 | ecosystem: Environmental > Terrestrial > Soil > Palsa > Peat permafrost | place: Sweden: Abisko...
TCATGGGCTGGATCTGGCTGTACTCGGCAACGGCCGCATGGCGGCATTGGTCGATCCGTGTTCGCGGCTGGTCTGGTGGTGTTATCCGCGCTTTGACGGCGATCCGATCTTCTGCCGGCTGATCGCCGGCAAGGAAGAAAAAGGATTCTCCGATGTCCTGCTCGACGACATGGTGGAATATCAGTCGGAATATGTCCGCAACACCGCGATCGTCAGCACCGAACTGACCGACAAAAACGGCGGCAAGGTACGAATCACCGACTTCATTCCGCGCTTCCGACAATACGGTCGCGTGTTCAAGCCGCCGCAACTGTTCCGGATCATCGAGCCGGTCGCCGGCTTGCCGCGCATCACCATCCGGATGCGGCCGACCTGCGAATACGGCAAGCCGATGCCGAACCGTTCGCTCGGCAGCAACCACATCCGCTATTCCGGCGATGCGCACGTGATCCGGCTTACCACCGACGCGCCACTGTCACTCATCGACAGCGAGGCGCCCTTCGTGCTGAGCAAGCCGCTGCATCTCGTGTTCGGGCCGGACGAGCCTTTTCCCGGCGACTTGCAATCGACCTGCCGCGAATTTGTTGATCGTACCCATGATTACTGGATGGAATGGGTGCGACGCTTGTCGATCTCCTACGATTGGCAGGAAGCGATCATCCGTGCCGCGATCACGCTGAAGCTTTCCAACTTCGACGAGACCGGCGGCGTCATCGCGGCGCACACCACGTCAATTCCCGAAGCGCCGGGCTCCGGCCGTACCTGGGATTACCGCTATTGCTGGCTGCGCGACGCCTATTTCGTCGTGCAGGCGCTCAACCGCATCGGCGCGACGCGCACGATGGAAGAATTCATCTCGTTCACACTGTCGATCGCGTCGCAGTCGGATCACGAGCTGCGCCCGGTCTATAGCGTGGTCTCGACCAACAGCATCGAGGAATGGACCGCGCCGAACCTCGAGGGCTATCGCGGCGATGGCCCGGTGCGGATCGGCAACGCCGCGGTCCATCAGATCCAGCACGACGCCTATGGCAGCGTCATCCTCGCGGCAATGCCGATGTTCTTCGATCGCCGACTGCCTCGCCCCGGCGACGAAGGGCTGTTTCATTTGCTCGAAACGCTCGGCGAGCGTGCCGCACAAAAGGCGTTCAAACCCGATGCCGGCATCTGGGAATATCGCGGCCGCGCCCGCATCCATACTCATTCCGCGGCGATGTGCTGGGCCGGCTGTCAGCGGCTCGCCGCCATTGCCAATCGCATCGGCCTCGCCGACCGCGCCAAATACTGGAATTCGGTCGCCGATCCGATCCACGCCGCCTTGCTTGAGGGGGCGTGGAACGAGAAACGCGGCGCCTTCACTGCGGCATTCGGCTCCGACGATCTCGACGCCAGCGTGCTGTTGCTGGCGGACCTCGGCGTTATCGATGTAGACGATCCCCGCTTCGCTTCCACGGTCGCCGCGATGGAGCGCGAGCTGATGCGCGAAAAACACGTGCTTCGTTACGCCGCCGAAGATGACTTCGGCATGCCGGCGACGGCGTTCCTGATTTGCCGGTTCTGGCTGATCGACGCGCTGTGGTCACTCAACCGCCGCGATGCCGCCAAAGATCTCTTCATCGACGCGCTCGGTCACCGCAACCGCTACGGCCTGCTGTCCGAAGACGTCGATCCGAAGACCGGCGCGCTGTGGGGCAATTTCCCGCAGACTTATTCGATGGCCGGCCTGATCCTCTCCGCGATGCGGCTGTCGCGAAGCTGGGAAGACCGCTACTGGCGCGGTTAGAGCATGATCCGGAAAAAGCCTGCCCTCGGACTTGATCCGAGGATGGACTTCCGGTTTTCCGAAAAGATCATGCTCCAGCTAGAAATCTAAACCGGCACGGTCAGCGCCTTGCGCACTGCCTGCCGCAGCCAGCGATGGCCGGCGTCGTTCTCGAAACGCGGATGCCACGCCTGGGCGATCGAGACCGCCACGGTCTCAACCGGCAAATCGCGATACTGGATCTTTAGTCCAAGTTGCGCCGCGGTGCGGGCCAGGGCGAGCGGAACCGCCGCCACGATGTCCGATGCTGCCGCTGTCATCATCGCGGCATCAAAGCCCGGAACGACGAACCTCACCTGCCGGGACAAAGCCCTGTGCCGCGAGCGCGTCGTCGATCGGGCCGTGACTGCGGCCGCGGCGCGATGCGCTTACATGGGTGGCCGCCGCAAAGCGGCGGGCAGTCAACCGGTCTTTCAGCAACGGATGTCCTTTACGCATCACCGCCACGAAGCGGTCGCGCAGCAATGTCTGGATGCGGATTTCCGGCCCGATATCGCCAAGCACCCCGATATCGAGATCGATGCGGCCTTCGCGCAGCGCGCTGACATCTTCCTTCTCCTGATCGGCAAAGCGCAATGTGACTTGCGGCGCTTCGCGCGCTGCAATCGCCTGCAACGGCACGCCGAATACGCCGGCGACATAGTCGCTGGAGCGAATCGTAAAGCTCCGCACCAGCGTCGATGGGTCGGCATCCGCCTCCGGCCGCAACACTGCGCCGATCTCGTCGATCAGGTCGCGCACGCGGCCGTGCATTTCGAGCGCCCGTGGCGTCGGCACCATCTGCCGGCCGGCGCGCACCAAGACCTCGTCGCCGAGTGCGTGTCGGATCCGGGCCAAGGTCCGGCTCATGGCCGGCGCCGACAGGTTCATGCGACGGGCGGCGCCCTGCACGCTGCCCTCGCTGAGCAGGGCATCGAGCGCGACCAGAAGATTGAGGTCCATGGAATGCATCATACGCAATTATATACTTTAATCATTGCACTGGAAGTCATGACAGCCACGGACCAATTTCGGCGGCAGAACATCACGGAGAACCTCCATGAGCCTGTCCGCTGCATCCGCGGCGCCCCGGCACAGCGTCGTGCTGCGCCTCGCGCCTTTCGTCTTCATCATCTTCGCCATCTATCTCACCGTCGGCATGCCGCTGGCCGCTTTGCCGTTGCATGTCCATGACCAGTTGGGCTTCGACAATCTCACCGTCGGCATCACTATTGGCGTTCAGTCGCTTATGACACTGCTGACGCGCCAATTCGCCGGCAGTCTGAGCGACCGAAGAGGCCCGAAAACCGCTGTCATGCTGGGAGGGGTTGTGTCGCTGATCGCTGGCGCGATCTATCTTTTGTCGACATTGCCATCGCTCGTACCGCAGGCCTCGCTCGGTATTATCTTTGCTGGACGCGCAGGGCTTGGCATTGGCGAGAGCCTGGTGATGACCGGCGGGCTAGCCTGGTCCATCGCCGCTGTCGGTCCGCAGCATACCGGGAAGGTCATGGTGTGGGTCGGCATCGCGATGTATGCGGCCGTCGCTTTAGGCGCGCCACTTGGCATTTATCTGATGATGCAATCCGGCACCGGTGGCGGATTTGTCGCGGTGTCGTGGGCAACGATGTTGTTTTCAATCCTGGTGCTGGCGATAGCTGTCTTTGTGCCGTCCGTGCGGCCGCACCACGGCGAGCGTTTGCCGTTCCTGAAAGTTGCCGCCCAGGTCGCGCCGTTCGGCGCAGGTCTCGCGCTGGCAACGATCGGCTTCGGCGCTATCGCCGCGTTTGCCGCACTCGATTTCCAGCGCATGGGCTGGAGCGGTTCCGGGTTCGCGCTAACCGGATTCGGTGCCGCCTACATTCTGACTCGCGTCCTGTTCGGCGGCTGGCCGGATCGTTTCGGCGGCGCGCGGGTCGCTTTCTGGTCGCTTCTGATCGAAACTGGGGGACAAATTCTGTTGTGGCTCGCGTTCGATCCGATCCTTGCTTTCGCCGGCGCGATTCTGACCGGCATCGGCTTCTCGCTGGTCTTCCCTTCGTTTGGCATCGAGGCTGTCAAACAAATCCCGTCTACCAGCCGAGGAGCCGCGCTCGGCGCCTATGTCGCCTTCTTTGATATCGGCTTCGCAGTGGCCGGCCCGCTGACCGGCCTGATCGCCGGAACATTCGGCTATCCGTCGGTCTTCGCCGCCGGTGCCGTAGCCGCGGCCGCCGGACTACTGGTGGCGCGGCGCGGACGACTGTCCTAAATTCGGGGGATGGTGAGCAAGAAAGATTCGGCGAACGAAAAGGACGCCCTGCCCGCCGGCCGCGCGGTCCGCGAGTCCGAGATTTTTCGTGAACCGCCGGGCAGCGGCAATTACTCGAGCAGCATCGGCGCGGCGCAGGGCATCGAATTGTTCTCGGGCCGCGGGCTGCAGCGGCGCGCGCGTCCCAAAAAAACTGTCCGTGAAGCCGCGCGCGACATTGCCGTATTCGCCGAAACCGATGTGCTTGTGGTTGGCGGCGGTCCTGCGGGCACCACGGCAGCGATCGCGGCGGCGCGGCTTGGCGCCGATGTGATGCTGGTCGAGCGTTACAATCACCTCGGCGGTCTCTCGACCGGCGGCCTCGTGATCTGGATCGACCGCATGACGGACTGGTCCGGCAAGCACATCATTCGCGGCCTAGCCGAAGAGATCATGGATCGGCTGCCGAAGGATGCAGTTCAGGGGCCGCCACGCGCCGATTGGGGCAATCGCGACGCCGCGACCGCCGCTTACTGGGCGCAGCGCACCGCCGCCTATCACGGCATCGTCACCTGGTCGCCGACCGTCGATCCGGAAGCACTCAAGACGCTGTCGATGCAGATGACGACGGAAGCCAAAGTACGGCTTTTGTTTCACGCCTGGTGCGCCGAGCCGATCGTCGAAGACAACGTGGTCAAGGGCGCGATCTTCGAAAGCAAGGAGGGCCGCCACGCCATACTGGCCAAGGTCACGGTGGACACCACCGGCGATGCCGATCTGATCGCGCGGTCCGGCGCAGCTTGCGAATCCGATATCGACGAAGGCGACATCCACCACTGCATGAATACCGCATTCCTGATCGGCGGCGTCGACATGGAGCGCTGGCTGTCATTCCGCTACAACGAGCCGGATGCTTTCGCAGCCTTCATGGCGCAGGGCCGCGAGCGGCTGAAATTCTTCGAGAAGCCGTTTGTCTCGTGGCGCAACGACGTCGCTCTGTTCATGGGTCCGCGCCTCGCCGGCTACAGTGCTGTCAATGTCGAAGACCTGACCACGGTCGAGCTGCGGTCGCGCGAGCTCGCCGTCGCGCATCTCGACGTTTACCGGAATTCCGCGCCGGGCTTTGCCGGTGCCTTTCTCATGCTCGGTGCGCCGCAGATCGGCGTGCGACACAGCCGGCGTCTCACCGGCTTGCGCAAGGTGACGCGGCAACAGTGGGACAGCGGCACCATGTGGGACGATGAAATCGGTGTCTCGACATCGCTATCGCCGAAGACACCGAATATTTCGGTGCCTTACGGCGCACTGGTGCCGGAGACGCTCGACAATATCCTCGGCGCCGGCCGTCACGTGTCGTGCGACCCGAACTCGCACACGTTCCTGCGCGAAATTCCGCAGTGCTGGTTCACCGGCCATGCCGCAGGCGTAGCCGCGGCCATTGCCGCTGGCACCGGCACGCGGCCGCGCGATCTCGAAGTGCGAATGATCCAGCGCGAATTGCTGCGCCAGGGCGCGTATCTGTCTCCCGTCGTCGAGGCCGGCGTGCAGCCGGCCTCCGCCGCGGAATAAGCAGATCTTTTCTAGCCAGTCGGCGGCGCGATCTCGTCGAGGCTCTTCTGCTTCGCTTCGGGCCCGAGCTGGGTCACCGCAACCGCGGCGATGAACAGCAGCGACGCGAGGCAGGCGAACACCGTCGTCATACCGTAGCCGGTCTGAATCCATAGAATGGTCGGCATGATGAAGGCGGTCGCGAGCCGGCCAATGCCCGCAGCCCAGCCGAAACCCGAGGCGCGAGCATTGGTCGGGAATACTTCAGATGTGAATATCTGCATCGCATTACCGGCGACCTGAACGAAGAAGAACATGATGAAGCCGACGACGATCAGCTCGATCGGCGTCTCGGCACTGGCGAAAATGATCGCCATCACGCCGGCCAGGATGAACGTGCAGATCGACGTGATCTTGCGGCCGAACTTGTCGAGCGCATACATCATGAAGAGACTGGCGCACGGCACCGCGAAGTTCATCGCCAGCGTGTATTGCAGCGACTTGGTGATCGAGAATCCCTTCGCGTTCATCATATTCGGCAGCCACGCGGTAAAGCCAATGGCGATACCGAAGAAAGCCGTGAAGCAGATCATCCCGGCGATCACGCGCCCGGGATACTTCGAGAACACAACGCTGAACGGATCGCTCTTGGTGTTGCTCGCTGCATCGGTCGACAGCGGCTTTGTCGGGCCAGCGATGCCGAGGCGGCCGAGCACCTTGATCGCTTCGTCGCCGCGGCCATGGGTCGCCAGATAGCGTGGCGACTCCGGCAGCGTGAAGCGGAACACCCACACGACCAGCGCAAGCACGCCGATCAAAATCCACACGCCGCGCCATACATAGGCGGCGGAAGCCGCGTCGCCAGCGGCGAAATAGGCGCTGAAGCCGAGCACCAGCCCGGTTCCGATCGGCCAGACGCAGGCGCCGCCGATGAAGTGAACAATGGCGAGGATACGGCCGCGGATCGCCTTGGGTGCATATTCGCCGGCATAGGTGAATGCCAATGGCTGCTCGGCGCCAAGGCCAAGGCCGGCGATGACGCGACAGATCACCAGCAGGGTCACGTTTGGCGATAACGCACCGAGGATGGTGAAGATGCCGAACAGCAAAAGATTGAACTGATAGATGAAGCGGCGGCCGAACCGGTCGGACAGTTCGCCCTGGCCTATCGTCCCCAGCGCTATTCCGAAGATGGTGGCGCTGCCGATTAGCGCCGCGTCTGCCGCTCCGCCGATGCCCGACTTGATGATGAACGGCACCAGCGCGCCGAAAATGCTGAAGTCGATGACGTCGCAGAAATATCCGGCGGCGATCAGCGCAACGACGCGCTTATGCAGCGGCGAAATCTTCGCTTCGTCGAGGGCAGCGTTGACGTAACCTTCGACGGTTTGCGGACCGCCGGGCGTCGCTGCGCCCACTGGTGCCGCCGCGCCAATGTGGCCGGCCGTGATGCTTGACATTCAATCCTCCCCCCGATGCGCCTATTGACGCTGCGTTTTCCGCACCATCTCGTCCGGAAGCCGATATCCGCTTTCCGCGATGATGCCTCAGCAGGCCGCTTTTGCGGCTCTCTTTGCTTCTCAAGTGTGGAAGGGCGGCCGCCCACTGTCAATGCGGAATGGATGGCAGCGGCGAGCCGTCACGCGCCTTCGAACTGCAAAATGTACAGCCCGGCGTTGGAATCGGTCAGATACATCACGCCCTGGGCGTCGACATAGCAGTCGCAGGATTGAATGACCTGGGGCCGGTTCGGTCGCGGATCGTACATCTTGGCAGGCGGCGGCGGGACGAAGTAGCCGGTCTCGGTTGGCGCAAATGGATTCTTGATGTCGTAAACGCGGACGCCGGCGTTGTGCAGCGTCGCAAAAATAAAGCGCGAGCTGACGAACGCGCCGGGCCGGTTCTCCCACAAATTATGCGGACCGAAATTGCCGCCCTTCTTGCAATAATCCGCTTCGTCCGGAATCGGCATGGTCGAAATGCTCACCGGGTTCGACGGCTCGCGGACATCGAATGTCCAGATGTAACGCAAGCCCTTGCTGCAATCGGCGAAATTTGCTTCGTCGGCGACCACAAGCAGGTTGCGGTCCGGCAGCGGCAGCGGCGAATGGGTGCCGCCGCCGAACGGCGGATCCCAGTTGCGATGACAGACGAGCTTCGGCTTTGCCGGGTCGCCGACATCGACGATGGCGAGACCACCGTCACGCCACGCGCTGTAAAAGAGATTTCCCGCGGCCAGCCCATGATGCAGGGCGTACCGCCTGCCTTGCGGCCAGGTCGGCGTCTCGCCCGCGGCCTTGTTCATACCCGGCAGCCAGAATTTCCCGACGACTTGCGGCCGCGTCGGCTCCTTCATATCCACGATGACCAGGATGTGGTCGGTGAATTCCGGCAGATGCACCGAGACGTAAGCGTAGCGCTCGCCGACATACCAGATGCGATGCGGCCCGAGCCCGCCGAGCGGCAGGAAGGCGATCTCGCGTGGCGCTTCCGGCTTCGCAAGGTCAAAAATTCGCAAACCGCTGGTGAACTGCTGATTCTTCAGCGCGTCGCCGGAATTGCCGGCGAAGTAGGCTTCCTGGCTGACCTGCATGGTCCAGACGCTTGGTCCGTTGACCGCCAGCAGGAGATCGCCAAATTTTTCATGGGTGGCGGTCTGCAAGTGATGCGCGCGCGTGTTCGGCGGACACGGCAAAAACTTGACCGTCTTCGGATTTTTCGCATCGCGTACATCGATGATCGTGATGCCGTTGGAAAATCCGTGGCCGACATAGGCGAAGCCCCTGTTGACCATGACCTGCACGCCGTCGCCGCGGCCACCCTGGTCGCTGTGGCTCAAAAATTTGACGTTATGGCTGGCGACAGCGTTCATGGATGATCCTCCCGGTTTAGCGGCATCGTAGCTGTCATGGCCGGGCCTGTCCCGCCTACGCGGTCCGAAGCCAGGCCTTCAAAAAATGCCCAATTTTGCTTCGGCGGGCGAAGGCCCGGCCATCCACGCCTTCATGGCGCTTGACGTAGACCGCGACAAACGCGGGCGTGACGCGGTAAACTCGTCGCAAAACACAGGGAAGCAGCGATGGCAAACGTAGATCACGGAATAATCGCGGTCGACAAGATGGGCGGCAAAGTGCTGTTCCTCAATCCGCAGACGTATGAGACCGAGGTCGTGATTGACGGCTTTCCGCGCACGGTGCACGAGCTGCTGGTGATTCCCGAGACCGGCCTCGCCTACGTGCCGATCTTCGGCGACGGCGTTCATGGCCGCAATCCCAACCCGCAGCATCATCTGTGCATCTTCGATCTGCACAAGCGCGCCCATGTCGGCACCATCGATCTGCGCCCCTACATCGCGCCGCACACGCTCAAGCTCGGGCCCGACGGCCTGATCTACATCACCTGCGAGAACAGCGCCGTCGTCGCTGTGATCGATCGCAAGACCAACAAGGTCGTCGAGGCGATCGACTCCGGCTCGACCAACGGCCACCGGCTGATCATTTCGCCGGATGGCAAGCGGCTCTACACCGAAAACGAGGAAGACGGCACTATCTCGGTGATCGACCTGCCGGCGCGAAAATTGCTCGGCAAGATCAAGACACCGCGGCCGCTCGCCGGCATCGCGATCTCGGCCGATGGCAAGACCGTCGTCGCCGTAGACGATGCCGAGCCCAAACTCATCTTGATCGACCCCGACGCCGGCAAAGTCCGCGAGGAAATCGTGCTCAAGGATTTGCCCAAGGCGGCGCAGATCGCGCGCTATGCGCCGGACAACAGCCTTATCGGCGTGACCAGCAACAATGGCGATACGGTGAGCCTGATCGACCCGTCGTTCCGCGAGCAGTGTGCGATTAAGGTCAGCTCGCAACCGATGGATATGGCATTTCATGGCGATGAGCTGTTCGTCGCCTGCCAGGGCGACGGCTCCATGCACGTGATCGATATTCCGAACCGCCGCGTCAAAAAGAGTTTTGCCGCCGGCACCGGGTGCGAATCCGTCGGCTTCTTTTGAAGCGACGCGGACCTGACATTTCAGATGTCAGCCGCCATCCTTCGTGAGACTATCCACGCTGCCCACGGCCCGATTCGGCCACAAGAGCGGGCGCGGCTTGAATGCTGAAAACGAAAGTCCTCTCGGACACTCTCTCTGCTTTTGTTGATGGCCGGCAGCGTACTGAGCCGGCCCAATTATCCTTACAGATGGATGGTGACCGTCAGTCGGCCGTCTCCTCCAAGGCGGGAGACCACCGCTTCCCGCTTACGCCGGCGGCTTACTTAACCTTGCCGATAGTGTTTTTGGTAGTTTCGATCCTCATCCTCGATTTTTCGCGCCTGTCGCACTACGTCGTGGCGATTTGGCCGACCAACGCGCTGATACTGGCCGCGTTGCTCCGTTACGAACGCTGCTTGCGCAATTACGCTTCAATCCTGGTGGTCGGCGGATGCGCAATTGCGCTCGGGGCGATGACGTCGGGGGTTACACCGATCTCCGGGATCATTCTTGGCGCGTCGGATGTTTTCGAAGTTGGCGTCGTGCTGATGTTGCTGGCGGTGTGCCGTATCGACGCGTCCAACCTTACCCAATTCAGAAGCCTGCTGGTCTTCATCACCATCGCAGGCACGGTAGCCACAATTGGCAGCGACGCGGTAGCCGCCATGGCTGTTGGCTCGACATACGTTATACCGTGGCGGCTGGTATGGATGCATCTTTATCCCGCACACGCGCTCGGCCTGATCATCGTGACGCCGCTTCTCATCAGCGTCACGTCGCCGGAGTGGTACAGCACGCAGTTGAAGCACCGGCTGACGGAAGCCGGTTGCATTCTTGCGCTCGTTGTCACGATCTGCACCTGCGCTGTCTATTTTCGTCCGATCATATTCATGGTCGTACCGGCAATCCTGCTCGCGACGCTCCGGTTCGGCCTGGTCGGAGCTACCGTGGCGACACTGCTGACCTCGCTCATCGCCAGCGCCTTTATCGTAACGGGCATCGGCGACCCTCTCTTTCTGCAAACGCAGCTCGCAGAACGAATTCTCGGCTTGCAAATCATCCTCGCGTTCACCTCGCTCTGGTCGCTGCCGACTGCTGCGCTGCTGAGCGAGCGAGACCAATTGCTGGGCGATCTGTCGGTGGCGAACTCGCAGCTCAAAGTCGAAAGCGAACGAAAGACCAATCTCGTGATCGGTTTGCGGAGACACCTTTCGATCGCCGAAGAAAAGGAACGGTTGCGCCTGTCCTACGAACTGCACGACCAGGCCGGTCAGGGATTGATCGCAGCGATCCTGGAGATGAATGCAATCGATGCGCTGATCGCGGGCCCCGCCCACGAACGCCTGAATGTAGTCCGCAAGCGAATGGAAGAGCTCGGCAAGACATTGCACCGTATCGCCTGGGAGTTGCGGCCACCCGCGATTGACGAGCTCGGGCTGAAAAAAGCGCTTGCCAGTTATGTCGCCGACTGGAGCGAGCAATGCGGCACCGAGGTCGACTTCCATTGCGACGACCCGAATATCGATGACGTGCCGAGCGAAATCGGCACCACCGTTTATCGTGTCGTGCAGGAAGGCCTGACCAACATCGTCAAGCATGCGCAGCAGCCCTCGGCCGTCAGCGTCGTGATCGGACACGTGGGTACAACATTGCAGGTGATTATCGAAGACAACGGTTGCGGTTTCGACATAGGCGCGATAACCGCTAAAAGCGGGGGCTATCAAGGTCTGGGCTTGGATGGGATGCGCGAGCGTCTGTTACTCATTGGCGGAACGCTTGAAATCGAATCGACGCCGGGCACGGGCACCGCGTTGTTCGCCCGCATTGTACTCGACGCGCAAAGGTCGGCGGCGTGACCGAGAAAACCCGTATCGTCCTTGCCGACGACCACCCCATTGTGCTCGACGGGCTGCGCAATCTTGTCCGCGCAGAGGATGACTTCGAGCTCGTTGGTGAAGCCGTCAGCGGCTTTAGCGCTCTCAAGCTGATCCGCGAGAGACGGCCAGACGTCGCAGTGCTCGATATTTCGATGCCCGAGCTTAACGGCATCGTACTCAGCCGCCGCCTCGCCGGCGAGATGCCAGATATCCGTTTGCTGATTCTCACGCTTCACGAGGACCGCGCTTACCTCAATCAGGCGTTGGAGGCCGGCGTGCGCGGCTATGTTCTCAAACGTTCCGCGGTCGAAAATCTGGTTCAGGCCATTCGCGCCGTCATGGTCGGCGGGCTTTATATCGATCCGGCCATCGTCAGACGTGTGTTCGACGGCAACAAGAGCGGCAAGAAGCTCGCGGCGAAGAAAGGCGTCTTTCCCGCCCTGACCGACCGCGAAGCCGACGTTCTCAAGATGGCGGCACTTGGTTTTACGAACAAGGAAATTGCATCCCGGCTCGACGTCGGCGTGAAGTCGGTCGAAACCTACAAAGCGCGCGGACTGGAGAAGGTTGGCCTCAAGACACGCGCCGAACTGGTGCGTTACGCATCCGGCCAGGGCTGGCTGGATTTCTGATCCGCTGACCGTCAGTAGGGTAACCGTTCGGTTAAGACGTCAGGCAATCTCTGACAATGCCTCCCGCATTCCGTTGCGGCGAATACGCAATTCTACGGTATGAATGCCGACACAGGCGGCGAATGTGGGCGCGGCATCAGGCCAATGATCGTCGTGGGGAAATGCATGTTCAAGATGTCCAAGAAAGCCGAACCACGGCGCGGCCCGTTCCGCAGACTGTCCGACAGCGAAATCCTGCTTTTTGTCACCAAAACCCTGCAACCGCGCACTTCCGATCAGGAAACGCCGGACTTTGCCGCCAAGTTGCAAACCCTCAAGGACATCATCAAACGGCAAGAGATCGACTTGCTCAACTGGCCCAATTCGCCGAGCAAGGACCGTTTCTACGCATCCCATCTGAAAGCGAAACGGCTCGTCGCAGAACTCGCCGAGGATTTTTCCGGCGCGGCAACTGTCGCCGCAAACAGCGGCGATCAGGCCTGCGGCGAATGAGCCGTTTCATGGCGCGAAGCAGAATTCACGCGCGATCATGAACAGCTCGTCTTTTCCGCTCGATTTCTCCGCGATCAGTTTCCTTATCGTCGACGACCAGCCGTTCACGCGCCGGATCATCCGGTCGATCCTGCACGGATTTGGCAGCCGCGAAGTCTACGAGGCGGCCAATTGCGACGAAGCGCTCGAACTAGCCCGCACCGTCATGCCGCACATCATTATTACCGATCTGATCATGCCGATATTGAGCGGCGTCAAACTTATCGGCTTGCTGAAAGCGCCGGAGTCTCCTGCCAGGCAGATTCCGATCATCGTCCTGTCTGGCTATCTCACCAAGACAACAGCGCTGGCGGTCACCAATTCCGGCGTGGACGAACTGCTGGTGAAGCCGGTGTCGCCGAAGGCGCTATACGAGCATATTGCGCGCGTCGTAATGCGCCATGATGAGGTCCACGCGCCGACGTCATTCCTGCAAAATCAGCGTCGACACACGCAAACACAGCGGAAGAAGGCCAGTAATCCAAAGATGGATAGGGCCTTTGTCGAGTGACCAGGACTGAACACCGCGATCAATCAGCCGGTACAGCCATATCTGAAGCAGCCATGACTTCGGGCGGCGCATGCTCATCGTGAGCGCGTTGGTGTATCGGTTTCTGCCGCCGCGTCAGGTTATAGGCGCTATTGATCAGCGCAAGATGCGAGAAGGCTTGCGGAAAATTACCGACCAGACGTTTGCTGATCGGATCGTATTCTTCACTGAGCAGACCTAGATCGTTGCGCAATCCAACCAGGCGACCGAACAGACTCTCCGCTTCCTCGTAGCGCTCCTGCAGCATATACACGTCGACCAGCCAGAAGCTGCACGCCAGGAATGCACCTTCGCCCGGCGGCAACGCATCTTCGACCTCCTCGGTGCTGTAACGCAAGACGAAGCCGTTGCGAATGAGCCGCTGTTCGATTGCCGAAATCGTTCGCTCCATGCGCGGATCCGTTACCGACAGAAAGCCAACGCAGGGCAACATCAGCAGGTTGGCGTCGAGTTGCTCGGACCCGTACGCCTGAACGAAGGTCCCTAATTTATCGTTGTAGCCACGCGCCAGCACTTCCTCGTAGAGAGCGTCGCGCTGCTCGCGCCATTCGTCGAGCGGGCCTTCAAGGCCAAACGCTTCCGCGCTTTTGATCGTGCGGTCAAATGCCACCCACGCCATCACCTTCGAATAAGTGAAGTGCTGCGCCGGACCGCGCATCTCCCAGATACCCTGGTCGGGCGAGTGCCAAATCTTTTTCAGATGTTCGAGGAATTTGATCTGGGCATCCCATCCCGACTCGTTGGTCAAGAGCCCGCATCGACGCGCCTGATGATGCACGTCCATGATCTCGCCGAACACATCGAGCTGTAACTGCGTGTGCGCGGCATTGCCGATCCGTACCGGCACGGACTGCTCATAACCGGGCAGCCAGTCCGCCTCCCATTCGGCGAGCCGGCGCTCGCCGCCGATGCCGTACATGATCTGAATTTGGTCGGGGCTTCCGGCGACCGCCCTCAGCAGCCATTCACGCCACGCTTCCGCCTCTTCGTAGTAGCCGGCATGCATGGCGCCGAGCAACGTGAGCGTGGCGTCGCGCAGCCAGCAGTAGCGATAATCCCAGTTGCGCTCGCCACCGATTTGCTCGGGTAACGATGTGGTCGGCGCCGCCACGATGCCGCCCGTTGGCTGATAGGTCAGCGCCTTGAGCGTAATGACCGAACGGCGTACCGCTTCCGACCAATCACCCGCCGGCCGGCATTTGGCCGTCCACTCGGTCCAGAATTTTTCAGTGTCGTGCAAAGCAGCCGATGGATCGAGCGATTGGGGCAATGCTTTGTGCGAGCGTGAATATGTCAGAATGAGAGGCACGGTCTCGCCGCGGCTGACCTTGAATTCGCCGACGGTGGTCATGTCCTTGCCTTTGAGGTGCACCGGCGTACGCAGGACCGTCATGTCCGGGCCGGCAATGGCGCGCAGCGCGCCGTTTTCCATCCTCGTGACCCAAGGCACCACAGCGCCATAACCGAACCGCAGGATAAGTTCGGTCCGCATCGCCACCGTGCCGCGGATACCGACGACCAGGCGCACGATTTCCGAGTAATCGGTGCGAAACGGCATGAAGTCGATCAGCTTGACCTCGCCGTCGGCAGTCTCAAAAGTGGTTTCGAGAATCAGCGTATCAGGCCGATACCGCCGGCTGATTTTTGCCTCGCCCTGCGCCGCCACCAGCCAACGCCCGTTATCATTCGTGCCGAGCAGCGCGGCAAAACAGGCCTCCGAGTCGAAACGGGGCCAGCACAGCCAGTCGATCGATCCATCCCTTGAGACAAGCGCCGCGCTCTTGCAGTCGCCGATCAGCGCGTAATCTTCAATTCGGCTGGGCATGAACGAAAATACCGTTTCAGGAGAAATCGACGACGACCTTGATGTCGTCCGGTTGCGATTGAAGCGATTGCGTCCATTGCTCGACCGGCACGCGCCGGGTGATCAGTCGCTCCAGCCAGGATTTATCGGCGCGCTGCAAGACCTCGACTGCTGCCTCATAATGAGCGCGGTTGGCATTAACCGAACCGAACACGGTATCGTTGTCGAGCACCATGGTGCGGTTGAGATCGCCGACGTCGATATTGAAGTCATGTCCCGGCGAGGAGACACCCACGAGGCAGACAATGCCGCCGGACGCGATGCAGCCGAACGCGTCGCGCACCACCGCCGGCGCGCCGGTACATTCCATCAGGATGTCGGGCTTGAAGGAATCGAGATCGCTTATTGCGCCAAGATGAAACGTGCCGCCGATATCGCGGACGATCAGGCGTTTTTGCTGGCTGTCGTGATGGTCGAGGACATGCACGTCGAGCCCGCTCTGGGCGCCGATCATCGCGGCCAGGAGCCCGATTGGCCCCGCGCCGGTGACCAGCAGCGTTTTCGGCTGCCATGACCGCGAGCGACGGCCGATGCTTTCGGTATGCGCCCAGGCTTTGGCGACCACACTGGTCGGCTCAACCAGAACACCGGAATCTCCGAGCGCCGAATCGATCTTGATCAAAAACTCGGGTTCGATGCGGAAAAAATCCGAACCGTAACCATTGCGCTCTTTGATACCGCGTTCCGTATAACGGCCGTTGCGGCACATATCCCACTCGCCGACCGCACACGCCGGACACGGCACGGGATCAGGCCGCCGCACAATGCCGACGACAAGATCGCCGGCCTTGAATCCAGAACCAGCCGGCGCGTCCTGAACCTTGCCGAGCGATTCATGGCCGATCACCAGCCGCTTTTCGCCGGGCGGCGCCCAGCCGTATTGGCCGGAAACGATTTCGCGATCGGTGCCGCAAACACCCAGCGCCAGCGTCCGCACCAGGATAGCGCCATCGCTCCTCGGCGGATCGGCGATATCGTCAACGCGTGCTGATTTCGCCACACCGGGCGCGATAGTGAGGGCGCGCATGATTGCTTCCAGAGTTGAAGTGGCTGGCGGGCGTCGCCGCGCAACCTCGAGGGAGAATACGAGGCTACAACGTCAAACTGGCGGCAAAAGTTCCCGAGATGGAACCATTCCACGATGTCGCAGTTTGGCTTGGTTCGCGATTACACCCAGAAAAGATCATCGAGACCACGATGGATAAGATCGGGCGCGCGCATTGGGCCATTGCCGAAGGATATATTCCGTCGCAGAGCTCGTTTTTAGAACCGGCTTTGGCGTCCCACGAGACCGCGTGCATCCTCAATGCGGGCGATCGGGATGCGCAGGTGCGCATCACAATCTATTTTGCCAATCGCGAGCCGATCGGTCCTTACCGCGTCACGGTTGCGGCGTGGCGCACGCTCCATCTGAAATTCAATGACCTCACGGATCCCGCGCCCATTCCGCGCGACACCGATTACGCCTCGGTATTCGAGTCCGACGTGCCGATCATCGTGCAGCACACTCGGCTCGATTCCCGGCGAGCGGAAGTAAGTTTGCTATCGACTATCCCTTACGCCGAAGCGTGACGCATCGCGTGCGGATCCGCGCTGCAACACTTAACGCAAAGATTCCGTATTTCAGCGAGGGAAAGTTCCTCTGCCGCAAGCCTGACTCCGTTGAAGTCACACGCATTTTCGCTGCGCCGCATCATTAACGGAACAAACCGGGCTCATTCGCGTTGCCTTTTGCCGGGAGCAAGGGTGACTTGAGTGAAAGTCGTTGTCGTCTCGAATCGCGTTGCGCTGGCCAAACCTGACGAGCCGGTCGCCGGCGGGTTGGCGGCAGCGCTGATTCCGATGGTCAAGGAGTCCGGCGCCATCTGGGTCGGCTCCAGCGGCAAGACCAGCGACATCTCCGAGCAAAAAGATCCGTTCGCAAAAATCGAGTCCCTGGGCGCCGGCGCGCTTGCGACCGTGGATATGCCGACGCGCCACTACGCGAACTTCTACGAAGGCTTCGCCAATTCAGCACTGTGGCCGGCACTGCACTCGCGCGCCGATCTCATCCAGGTCACGGAAGGCCACCACACTTCTTACCGCGAGATCAACGCGTTCATGGCGCGCGCATTGCTGCGCTTCAACAGTCCGGAAGCGGTGTTTTGGGTGCAGGATTATCACTTCCTCACGCTCGGCGCAGAGCTGCGCCGACTTGGCGTCGACCGGCCAGCCGGTTTCTTCCTGCACACACCGTGGGCCGAGCGGCACACCATGGCCGCAGTACCGCACCACGCCGAGATCGTGCGGGAGATGCTGGCTTACGACCTGATCGGCTTTCAGACTGTCGGGGACCGGCAGCACTTCGAGGACTATCTTCGCATCGAGCTTGGCATAACCGCAGTAGACGGAACGATTGCCACCGAGTGGGGCTGGACTCAGCTCGCCACGTTCCCGATCGGCATCGATGTCGATGAATTCGCCAGGCGAGCCGACAGTGCGACAACGCGCGCCGATATTTCGCGCCTGCGCGCCAGTCTGCAAGGCGCGAAGCTTGTGCTCGGTGTCGACCGGCTGGATTATTCAAAAGGACTAGCGAACCGCGTCCGTGCCTTTGACCGGATGCTGGACAACGAACCGGGCCTCAAGCGCGAGGTCTCGTTGTTGCAGGTCGCCGTACCGTCGCGCGGCAACATCAAGGCCTATCGCGAACTGAAGAACGAGCTCGAGACGCTGGTGACCGAAATCAACGGCCGTCACGGCGAGGTGGACTGGACGCCGATCCGCTATCTCAACAAGGGATTCTCGCAGATTACGCTCGCCGGCTTCTATCGCACCGCTCACGTCGGACTGGTGACGCCGTTGCACGACGGCATGAACCTTGTCGCCAAAGAATACGTGGCGGCTCAGAATCCGCTCAACCCGGGCGTGCTGGTACTGTCCTCATTTGCCGGCGCGGCCAAGGAACTCGACGCCGCGCTGCTGGTGAATCCCCACGACATCGACGCGATGGCACGCCAGATTGCAGCCGCGCTCAGAATGAGCGTTGAAGAGCGGCGCGAACGCTGGGAGC
>Ga0302325_10012652_pt1 | contig 18070 bp, 11 predicted proteins | sample Palsa_T0_2_FD_201948 | JGI IMG/M metagenome (GOLD analysis project Ga0302325, IMG submission 201948) | Peat permafrost microbial communities from Stordalen Mire near Abisko, Sweden - Palsa_T0_2 | ecosystem: Environmental > Terrestrial > Soil > Palsa > Peat permafrost | place: Sweden: Abisko...
CCTCCGCGTCGTCTCCGAGGTGTTTCCGGGCCATGACCACTACGACGTCCTGCCCTTCACCCTGAGCGCGGGACTTGCCTCCTTGCTGGGTTAGGATTTCGTCTTTTTATGCGCAATTCAACCCTCGGGAGTGCCGGCATCGTTGCCGTTGCGGCGTTCGCCCTCGCAGCCCAGCCGGCATTCAGCGCCGACCCGACCGCGTCCCCCATGTCCGACAATCCCTTCTTCACGGAAAGCACGCTTCCTTTCCACATGCCGCCGTTCGACCGGATCAAGGATTCGGACTACGCCCCCGCGCTCGAGCGCGGGATGTCGGACAATCTCAAGGAAATCGACGCGATCGCCAGGAATCCGGACAAACCGACCTTTGAAAACACCATCGTCGCAATGGAGGGATCCGGTCGCCTCCTGGCGCGCGTGGCGTCCGTATTCGACAACCTCAAAGACGCGAACACCGACGATGAGATCCAGAGAATCGACAGCGACATGGCTCCCAAGCGATCCGCCGCCAACGATGAAATCCAGCTGAATGCCGCCCTGTTTGCCCGCATTCAGGCGGTCTACGACCAGCGCGCCTCGCTCGGCCTTGATCCCGAGTCGCTCCGGCTGGTCGAGCATTATTTCCGCGACTTTGTCCGCGCCGGCGCCCGACTTTCCGACGCCGACAAGCAGAGGCTGAAGGCGCTCAACGCCGAGATCGCGGGCCTGCAAACCACCTTCAACCAGAACGTCCTGAGCGAAAAGAATGCCTCCGCCGTCGTGGTCCATGACCGCGCCGAGCTGGCGGGCCTGTCGGACGCCGAGATCGCGAGCATGGCGGACGCGGCCAACGCCGCGAACAAGCCGGGGGAGTATCTCATCCCCCTCGTCAACACCACCGGACAGCCCCTGCTATCGTCGCTGGGGAACCGCGCGCTCCGCCAACGCATCATGGAGGCCTCGCTGAGGCGCGGCAGCCAGGGGGGTCCCTATGACAACCAGGCGACCGTGGTGCGGCTGGCCAAAGCGCGCGCCGAGAGGGCCAACCTCCTGGGCTATCCGAGCCATGCGGCATACCAGGTCGAGATAGGGACCGCCCGCACGGTCGCGGCGGTCGACGACCTGCTCGGCCAGATCGTTCCACCCTCGGTCGCCAAGGCGAAGCGCGAGGCCGCCGACATGCAGGCCATCATCGACCAGGAGAAGGGCGGATTCGCGCTCGCGCCCTGGGACTGGGATTTCTACTCCGAGAAGGTGCGCAAGGCCCGCTACTCGTTCGACGACTCCCAGCTCAAGCCCTACTTCGAGCTGAACCGCGTCCTCCAGGACGGCGTGTTCTTCGCCGCCCACCAGCTCTACGGCCTCACATTCCGGGAGCGCCACGACCTTCCGGTGTACAGGCCCGAGGTGCGGGTCTTCGAGGTCGATGACGCGGATGGACAGCCCCTCGCGCTGCTGCTCGAGGACTTCTACGCGCGGCCCTCAAAGAAGGGCGGCGCCTGGATGAACGAGTACGTCTCACAATCCGGTCTGTTCGGCTACAAGGCTGTCATCGCCAACCACCATAACATACCGATGCCCGCCGCGGGAGAACCCACGCTGCTGACCTTCGACGAGGTCGTCACCCTCTTCCATGAGTTCGGGCACGGGCTGCACGGCATGTTCTCTAACGTGCGGTACCCCTACTTTGCCGGGACCCTTGTTGCTCGCGACTTTGTCGAGTACCCCTCGCAGGTGAACGAGATGTGGGCCCAGTTTCCGGACGTGGTGAAGAATTACGCGAAGCACTACAAGACAGGGGAGCCGATGCCCATCGAACTCCTGAACAAGATGCTTGCGACGCGGAAGTTCAACAAGGGCTTCGAAACGACCGAGCAAATGAAGGCGACTCTCCTCGACCAGGCCTGGCACACCCTGAGGGCCGACCAGATCCCAAGCAGCGTGCCCGGGCTCGAGGCGGCGACATTCAAGAGGTGGGGGGCCGATTTCGCGCCCGTGCCCCCCAGGTATCGGAGCACCTATTTCTCGCACGTCTTCGCATCCGCCGACTATTCGGCCGGGTATTATTCCTACATATGGGCGGACGTGCTCGTCGCGGACAGCATCGAGTGGTTCAAGAAGAACGGCGGCCTCACCCGCGCGAACGGGAGCCACTTCCGCGAGACCGTGCTCTCGCATGGCGGCAGCGTGGAGGCGATGACCCTATTCAGCGAGTTCACGGGAAGCGGCCCGGATGTCGGACCGCTTCTCAGGCTCCGCGGGCTGGACGAACCCGGGAATTGACCGGCCCCCGTCGGGACGGCTATGTATCGACGGCCATGCCCGATCCCACAAGCCCCGCCGTCTCGATGGAGACGCTCGTGGCGCTCTGCAAGCGCCGCGGGTTCATCTTTCCATCCTCCGAGATCTACGGCGGAATAAACGGGTTTTTTGACTACGGCCCGCTGGGCGCCGAGCTCAAGAAGAACATCCGAGACTGCTGGTGGGACGACATGGTCCGCCGGCGCGACGACATCGTCGGAATCGAGACCTCGATCATCATGCACCCGAAGGTCTGGGAGGCGTCGGGCCACGTCGCGGGCTTCACGGATCCCCTCGTCGACTGCAAGGTGTCGAAGCAGCGCTACCGCGCCGACCAGCTTTTTTTCGCGCCGGTCGTCGTGGACGGCCGCGCCGTGGGCTACGTGAGCGTCCTCGAGAGCGAGCGCACGACCGAGGCTCTGCAGGAGGCCGCCGAGACCCTCAAGCGAAAGAAGGCCATCCAGGGCAGCCTGGAGCCTGTGCATCCCCGCGACATGACCGAGGCGAAGCCTGAGGAAGTCGCGCTCATCCCCTCTCCCGCCACGGGCGAGCCGGGAAGCCTCACCGCACCTCGGTCCTTCAACATGATGTTTCAGACGAACGTCGGTGCCATGACCGACGCATCGTCGGTCGCGTACCTGCGGCCGGAGACCGCGCAGGGAATGTTCGCCGACTTCAAGTCGGTGGTGGACACCGGCCGCGTGAAGCTTCCGTTCGGAATCGCCCAGATTGGAAAGTCGTTCCGCAACGAGATCACCCCCCGGAACTTCATCTTCCGCTCCCGCGAGTTTGAGCAGATGGAGATGGAGTACTTCATCCACGAGGACGCGGACTGGGCGAAGTGCCACCGGGAATGGATCAACTGGTGCAAGGACTGGCTGCTCTCGATCGGCCTGCCCGAAACCCACCTCTCCGAATTCGATCATCCCAGGGAGAAGCTCGCGTTCTATTCCAGGGGCACGACGGACATCATGTTCCGCTACCCCTTTGGCGCGCAGGAGCTCTGGGGCATCGCGGCGCGCGGAGACTACGACCTGAAGCAGCACGAGAAGTTCAGCGGCGTCCCCCAGGCCATCTTCGACGAGGCGACGAAGAAGAAGTTCATTCCCCACGTCATAGAGCCGGCAGTCGGCGTCGACCGTATTTTCCTGGCGGTCCTGTGCGCCGGCTACGCCGAGGAGGACGTCAAGGACGACAAGGGCAACGTCGAGAAACGCACCGTGCTGCGCCTCAGCCCCAGGATCGCCCCCATAAAGGTCGCCGTGCTCCCCCTGCTCAAGAACAAGCCCGAGCTCGTCGCGCGCGCCGGAGCGCTGCACAAGAAGCTGCAGCGCAAGTATGCCGTGTTCTATGACGAATCCGGTGCGATCGGCCGGCGCTACCGGCGCCAGGACGAGATCGGAACGCCCTGGTGCGTCACGATCGACTTTGAGACCATAGAGAAGGACGGGTCGTTCACCCTGAGGGAGCGCGACTCCATGCAGCAGAAGCGAATCCACGAGGCCGAGCTTTTTGCGTTGCTGGAGGATAGGGTGTTTTGAGGGCCGCCCCATGAAGACCGTCGCCGAATGCTCCAGCGTGGACGAGGCGCTGCTGCTGCGTTCCATGCTCGAGGGTAGCGGCGTCAAGTCCTACGTTCCCGACGAACTCACCGTCACCTTTCGGGGCCAGGCCGGCGGGGTGCGTCTTCAGGTGGCGGACGAGGACGCCGAGGCGGCGCTCACGATCCTCGCGGGCGCGAAGTCGTAGCATGGACGCCTACGAAAGGGCGCGAATCCTGGTCGATTCCGCCCATGCGGCTGATCCCGTGAAGGCCGCGGATGGCCGGCCGGCCGAGCTGGCCTACGCCGACAACGTTGAGAAATGGGTGGTGCGAATCTCGCCCGATGCGGACCAGGTCCTGCGTCTCGCGGCGCGCTGCCAGCACCTGGAGCGCTGGTCCGTCCCGCGCGGATCGTTCCCGGACGGGAGGGCCGGCTACCTCGCCTGGCGCCGCTCACTCTATGTGAAGCAGGCGGAGCGGGCGCGACAGCTCCTTCTCGAGGCGGGACTGCCGGCGGAGTCGGCCGCCGACGCAGCAACCTGGGTGTCGAAGACCGGGCTGAAGACGAATCCGGACACGCAGGCACTTGAGGACGCCGCCGTCCTCGTCTTCCTGGAGAGCGAGATCCAGGCGTTCGCGGCCCAGCACTCGGACTATCCCCGGGAGAAATTCGTCGATATCCTCAGGAAGACGTGGCGCAAAATGAGCCCTCGGGCCCAGGAGCTCGCGCAGGGCCTCGACCTTCCGGGCCCCATCGCCGCCCTCGTGAGGGAAGCAGCGGCCAGGTGACGGGGGCTCACTCCCTCTTTACCAGCCTCAGCTCCCGCCTCAGGAATTCGAGGAGACGGCCGCGGAATACGATGAGATCGCTCGGCTCGGCCGCGGTCCCGCTGGCCTCCCATAGGTTTGAGCTGTCGAGCTCGGCTTGGTCGATGACGCTTCCGACCGCGACCCTGCGGTCCGGCAGGCCCTGCGTCGAAAGGATCAGGGCGCCCTGGCGAATGTAGAAGAATCCTCTGCAGGGTGTTCCCTGAGTGAAGAGCTTCTCGCCCGCCTCCAGGTGTATGGCGCGAACCGCGTCCTCCGGGGGCGGCAGGATCTGGCTGATGTCCCGCGGGAATATGAGGTCGAACGTCCAGTCGATCATGACGCGCAGCTTTCGCACCGTCCCGGGAAGCTTCGCCAGGTAAATGGTCCGCCACATCCACCACGCGAAAAACCCCTTGAAGTGGAAGCCGAAGATCTCGGCGACGGCCGCCCGCTCCCCGATCGTGGCCAGCTGACCCATGTAGCGGTATTGGAAGGGCCGGGGCTCCAGGCCGCGCAGGACCCCGAAGATATTGTTGCCGAGGAGGGTCCCCTGGCGGAAGGCGAACTGGGCGGTCGGAGGCGAGGCCTTGACCTTGCCCTTGTCGATCCACGGCACCGAGGCACCGTCGCCCGCGGCCCAGAGGTTTGGGAATCCGGCCACACGCATCGTCGGCTCCGTGGGCACGCGGCCCCTCGGCGCATCGATCCCGATCTGCCTGCAGAGGTCCATGATAATCGGATTCGGAGCGTTGCCGATCGTAGTCACGACAGTGTTGGCATCGATCCCGGACCCGTCCCCCAGTATCACCCGCTGCGCGGTGACCGCGGAGACCTTCGTGTTGAGCATGACTTCAACGCCGCGCTTGACCAGGACCCCGCGCGCATAGGCGCCCAGCTTTGGCCCGATCTCCGCAAGAAGCTCCTCGCCCCCGTGGACGAGCACCACGCGTGGAGTCGATTCACGAAGGTTGGCATAGAAGCGGTGTGCCTGGCGTATGAAGTCAAGGAGCTGCCCCGCGGTCTCAACCCCGGTATAGCCTCCTCCGACAATGACAAAGGTGAGAAGCTTCGTGCGGGTCTCTCCATCCTCGACCAGGTTGGCCTCCTCCATCCGGTTGATGAGGGCGGCGCGAAGCCGGAGCGCGTCAGAGACATTCTTCATCGGCCATCCGTATTCCGGCATGCCGGGGATCGCGCGCATGTCGGTCACGCTTCCCAGCGCGAGGACGAGGTGATTGAAGCCGACCTTGTGATCCCTCGTGAAGCGGCCGCCGTCGAGGAGGATGGTCTTCGACGCCCAGTCTATCTTCTGGATGGTGCCTTGCAGGACGTTGACGCCGCGGCAGAACTGCCGCAGGGGATTGACCACGTCGGCCGGCGCCAGGGAGGAACCGGCAACCTCGGGGATCATCGGCTGGAAAACCAGAACGTTGCGCTCGGCGACAAGCGCTATGCGGTCCTCTCCTTCGTCCTTGCCGAACGCGCGCCCCAGGGCGCGCGCGCAATAAGCGCCCGCGAACCCTCCTCCCGCTATGACGACGTCAAATTCCATGATGGGACTGCAACCCCCAGACACCTATTTAATCCGTTGGGTACGCCTGACCTCCAACAATAATGGCGATAGGGACGCCATAAGTCGACTCGCGGCACATCCTTACGGCGGCGATTTCCGAAACATAGCGCGAAAGTTGCCCCCGGCGCCCCGTTGATTCGCGTCCTATGGCCTCGCGCCCGCCCATGCTGCGACCTCTTCGGGTCCGACGAGGGCGCTCAGGCCGGCGTGAACTTCGCCCATGGCGCCCGATCCAGGTCCACATTGCCGCCGGAAAGGATGAGGCCCACCTGCTTCCCCGCGATGTTCACCTTCCCCTCCGAGAGCACAGCGTAGGGGACGGCCCCCGAGGGCTCGACCGCAATCTTCAGCACCTCCAATAGCAGGCGCATTGCGGCCGCGATCCCGCGATCCGATACGGTCGCGACGCCGTCCACATGCCGCCGGATCACCGGAAACGTCAGGTCCCCGACGAAGGCGAGGAGACCGTCGGCGATGCTCGACGGGTGGGCCACCGGTGTCCGCACGCCGGACTTGAACGAAAGGCTCGTGTCAGCCGCACCTTCCGGCTCGCCCGCGAGAACCGTGATCCGCGGAAGGAGGCTCTTTGCGACGATTGCCGTGCCCGAAAGAAGGCCACCGCCGCCGACCGGGCAGATGACGACGTCGAGGTCCGGGACCTCCTCCAGAAACTCCAGCGCACAGGTTCCCTGGCCGGCGATGATCCGCGCGTCGTTGTAGGGATGTATCAGCGTGGCGCCGGTCTCGCGGACAATCCTCTCGGCGGCCTCCTCCCGCGCCTTGTGCGTCGGGTCGCAGAACTCCAGGCGCCCCCCATACCGCTCGACCGACGCGATCTTGATGCGGCTGGCGGTGCGCGGCATGACCACGTACGCGGGTATCTTCCTCATGGCCGCCGCCCACGAGACCGCGGCGGCATGGTTGCCCGATGAATGGGTTGCGACACCGCGCGCCGCGCCGGCTTCGGACAGCGAAAGCACCGCGTTCACCGCGCCCCGCGCCTTGAACGACCCGGTCTTCTGAAAATTCTCACACTTGAAGTGGAGTCTGGCCCCGGAAAGCCCGTCGAGCCGGGTGCTGGTCAGGACCGGAGTCCTGTGAACGCGGCCGCGGATCCGGGCGTGCGCCTCGCGGACATCCTCAATTGTGACCTCGTCAGTCGTCATCGGCAGCGCATTACTGCGCCACCTGGTAGACTTCCGCCAGCGCAATTCCCGTCGTGCCACTGGCACCCGTGACCTGCATCGAGTAGCTCCCCGGCGGGAGCGTGAGCACGAGCGCGCTGTCGGCGCTTCCCGCCGCGAGGGCGAATGCGCCGACCGATGTGCCCACGCTCGTGATCTGGGAAGGATCCGTCCCTGTCCCCCAGCCCGTGTTGGTCGCTACCACGCTGTCGCTTGAATTGAAGACCGTCAGGACCGGGTTGGCGAGAAACCCGGCGACGCCGAAGTTGGCCAGCGCGGGCCCCACCGCGCGCACCAGCACGGTCGCCGGCTCGGTGCCTCCAATGACGAAGCCGGCGATCAGGATGTTGCCCCCGGTGCCGACTTCCCCGCGCGTCGAGATGTTGATGAGCTGCTTTGGATCCGAGGTGTCCGTCTCGTAGACCTCGACAAGACCGACGCCCGTCGACGAGCCGACGCCTGTCAGCTCGACCGAGTATTGCCCCGGGGCCAGGCTCGCAAGCATGGCGCTGTCGGCGCTGCCGGACGGGAGCGCGAAGGCCCCGACCTGGGCCGACGCCGTGACGATCGCAGCCGTGTCCGTGTTCGTGCCCCAGCCCGTGTTCGACGCGATCGACGTGTTGCTGGAATTGAAGAGCGTTATCGTCGGCTGCGCCAGGACTCCCGTGACCGAAAATTCCGAGAGCGTGGGCCCGACGCCGCGGATCAGCACCTGCTTGGTCTGTCCCGCCGGCCCATTGATGACGAAGCCCGCAATGGCGATCTCGCCTCCCGTCAGCACATCCGCCCGCGTCGAGACATTGACCAGCCTGCTGCCGGAGGCCACCACCGCGGTGTTGCTCACGACGGTGTCGATGGAGTTGCTCACGGAGACCGTGTAGCTGCCGGGCGCTGTCGCCGTGTAGGTGGACCCGGTCGCCCCGGCGATGGCGTTGCCATTGAACATCCACTGGAAGGTGAACGGCCCGGCGCCCGTGACGGTGACTGATAGCGCCACGCTGCCGCCGCTCGGGAGAACGCCGCCCTCGGGCTGGACACTGATGTCGGGGGATCCCGGGGGAACCGCGATGCTGAGCGTCGCCGCCGCGCTCGTCGTCGAGCCATCCTCATTCGTGACCGTGACCGTGTACGACCCCCCATCCGACTGCTGCGCATCGGCGATGACAAGGGAGGGGTTCGTGGCCCCGGGAATCGGGGTGCCGTTCATGTCCCACTGGAACGTGAAGGGGGCCGTGCCCATGATGCCCATCGAAAATATGGCGCCGGATCCCAGATTCACCGTCTGGCTCTGGGGCTGCGCGGTGAATGTCGGCACCTCGTCCATCCCCGGAATGATCCTGCGAATGGTGCTGTTCCCCGCGTCGGCAACGTAGACTATCCCTGAGTTGTCGACGCAAACGTCGCCGGGCGAGCTGAACCTCGCGTTGGTGGCCAGCCCGTCGACGCTGTCGGCATCGCCGGCCTGGCCGGCCACCGTGACCACGAAGCCCGACGGGTTCACCATGCGGATCGTGTTATTCCCCAAATCGGCGACATAGACATTCCCCGAGCTGTCCACCCCGACCCCCGCGGGGCCGTTGAAGCTCGCCGCGGCGCCGGTCCCGTCCGCGCTGCCCGCCTTCTGCGCCGATCCGGCGATCGTGGTGACCACGCCGCCGGGCGCGATCTTGCGGACCGTGTCGTTGCCGGCATCCGCCACGTAGATGTTTCCGAATTCATCCACGCTGATCCCCGTCGGGTCGTCGAACATCGCCGCGCCCCCGGTGCCATCGGCGGATCCGGACGTCAGGGGAGTCCCGGCGATCGTGGTGGTCACGCCCGCAGCAGTGATCTTCCGGACCACGTCCCCCATCCCGTCGGCTACGTAGACATTCCCGACAGCGTCGACCGCCAGGTTCTGCGGATCGAAGAGTCGCGCCGCCGATCCGGTGCCGTCGACCTCGCCGCGCGACCCGGCGACACCCGCGAGCGTGGAAACGATGCCGGCTGGAGTGATCTTCCGGACGGTGAAGTTGCCGGAATCGGCGACATAGAGGTTGCCGGCGGGATCAATCGCGACGCCCCCGACGCCCGCGAAAAGGGCCGTGGCCGCGGGACCATCCGTGCTGCCGCTCGTTCCCGGCGTCCCGGCGACGGTGGTGACCACGCCGGCCGCGGTCACCTTGCGGATTGTGTAGTTGGATGAATCCGAGACGTAGACGTTTCCGTTGTTGTCGGGGCGAAGGCCGCCGGCGAGCGCGAACCGGGCGGCCCGGCCGGTGCCATTCGCGCTGCCCGAGGAACCCGGCCACCCCGCCAAAGTGGTCACGCCCACCCTGTTCACGGACAGCGACGCGGCCGTGCTTGTCGCGCTCGTGCCCGAGCTGCTGACGATGCATTGGAACTGGTCGCCGTTCATCGTCGATGTCGTCCCGTCCACGACGAGCATGGGCGTCGAGGTGCCGCCGTAGGTGCCTGTGTCGGACAGGTTGGCCCAGGTCGTCGATCCGCTTGCCATCCGCTGCCACTGGTAGCTGAGAGGCGGCGTACCGGCGCCGACCACGAAGAACGTGGCCGGCTGGCCGAGCGTGACCGCCTGGTTGCCCAGTTGCGCGGGGATATTCGTGGCCGTGCTCGACGTCAGGGAGGCCGCAAGGAGCGACGTGACATCGGGCACCCCTATCCCCGTGACGAGGTCATATCCCACCCCCGCGCTGTCGGTCCCGTTGCTTCCCGACGTGATGTCCCGAAGGGACGAGGTCCCCATCAGGGGGTAGATCTTCGGATTGAGAAGGCCGAGCGGCGTGCCGCGATTCTGGTTGATCAGCGCGCAGAACGCCGCCCACGTCGGCGCCCCCCAGCTGGTCCCGCCGATCACGAGCGACTGGCCGTTGACCACGATCAGCGCTCCCTGCGAAGGGTCGGCGGATGAGGCGACATCCGGGACGAGCCTCTTGGTGCCTGCGGGGACCCCTGTCCCGGTCTGCCAGGGCGGCCGCGCGAAGACAACGCTGGTGCCGCCGCCGCTGTCCGACCAGGCTGTTTCGCTGCTGACGGCGTTGCCTGCGCCGAGCACGAGGGTTGTCCCGCCGACGCCGGTCACGTCGGGGTCGGAGGTGGGGTACGTGGCCTGGACCTTTCCTTCGGCAACGCCGCCGTTGTCGCCCGAGGCCACAAGCACCGTCACCCCTGCGCTCGCGAGGTTCGCCAAGTATTGCGCCTCGAGGACCAGGTAATCCTTCGGCACGTCGAGCTCGTTGCCTCCGATGGAGACGGAAAGGACATGCATGTTCGGCTGGCTCGGGAGGTCGGCGTACACCTGCTGGAAAATCTCATCGTTCTCGGCGGGATCAGTCTCGCTCGCGGCGTAGATCCTGATCTCGGCTCCCGGCGCCAGCGAGCTGGCCCATTCGACGTCAAGCGAGACCTCGTCCATCGAATCGCTGCCGGGCGAGGTGGGTCCGCCCGCGATCGTGATGTTGTGGATATTGCTGAAGGACTGGGCGACCTGAGCGTCGCCCCAGAAGGTCGTGAGGTCGGTCTCCAGGGGAAAAGCAAAGGCGTAGATCGCAATGGTCTGGCCCGCCCCGGTGACGCTCAGGCCGGTGGCGTCGTAGGCCGCCGCAATCTGCGCGGGAAGATACCCTGAAAGGTTGATCTCGGGCTGGGCACGCGGAAGGGAAAGCGGATGGCGCCTGATGTGGGGCTGGAGCCCGTGGATCCCGAGCACGACCGGGGAGACGTCGGAGGGAACGCTCGGGGCCGTCACGGCGGATGTGAACTCCCCATCCGCCGTGGTCACCCGTGCAAACGTGACCTGAAACGCGCTGGCCACGGCGCCTACCGGACCGCGGGCGAACACTGCCAGCCGGTCGTCGTCCGTCCTCGTGATCTCAAATCCCTGGGCCTTCATCCATTGGACCACCTTCTCGTGGTCGGCGGCCAAGGGAAAATATCTCGCCTCCTTTTCCGCAGGGGAGATCAGCTCGCCGCGGGCTATCCGCGCCTGCATTTCGTCAAAATGGCGCATGCGAAGGCCCACCTCGAAGGGCATCGTGGCGGCAAGCTCGTCCGCCCGCAGGACCGTCCTCGAGATCCTCGGCGCGCGCGCCGCGCCGGCGGCAGCCGCGACTTCCTTCACGCTGTCGGGATATGCCGTCCGCCCTCGCGCCAACGTGGCGGCGCGGGCTGGGGAGCCGCATAGCGCAATTGCCAGCAGCAGGGACAGTCGGGGGTTAATTCCTTTCACAGCGGACCTTGTTTGTATGCGACCGGGCTAACGGAGTGAAGTTTCTTAAGAAAGCACAAATAGGTAACAGTTTATACATTATTGACCCATGACACCGCTCACGGATCGGACTCAATGACTGCGCCTTTTCCGGCGGCGTTGGATCCACCTGGGGAATCCCTTTGCAATGCCCTGCCAGGCATCGGGTAGCCACCCCCGCCGAAGAAAATCAGCGCTCGTCCACGGGACGATGTCCGCCGGGAAGGAGAAGGTTGAGCGCGATCGCCGTCATTCCTCCCGCCGAGACGCCGGAATCGAGCAGGCCCCGGACAAATGCCGGCAGCTTGGCCAGCCACTCGGTCTGGGACGGCGCGCCGAGGCCGACTCCGAGCGCCAAGGCCACGATCAAGCCGTCGCGGTGAGTGAGGTGGCCCCCCACGATGAGGCGCAGTCCGGACACGCTGACCAGGCCGAAGAGCAGCAGCGCCATGCCCCCAAGCACCGCCGGCGGCATCGCCGTCACCCAGCGCGCCACGGCCGGAAACAGGCCGAGCAGGGCGAGCATGATTGAGATCCATTTGCCGAGGCGCCTGCTCGCCACGCCGGTGATCTGGATGACACCGTTGTTCTGCGCATAGGTCGTGCTCGGAAAGGAACCGAAGAGCGCGGCGACCATGCTGGTGATGCCATCCGCGAGCAGGCCACCCCGAAGGCGGGCCGAATGCTCGAGGCCGTACGCCTTCAATCCCGAGAGCTGCGCCGTCGCGGTCATGTCGCCCAGCGATTCGAGAAGGGAGACGACATAGATGAAGGCGAAGGGAAGCAGGAGGTCCGCGCTGAACGCGAAACCGTGGGGAAGCAGCCTCGGCAGCGTGATCCAGCCGCTGCTCGGCGGCGGCGCATGGAGCCATCCAAAGATGGCACAGACAATGTAGCCGGCCACGACCCCGAAGAGGATTCCCGTGAGCCGCGCCCATAAGAGGCCGATGGCCTGGGCCACAAGGACCGTCGCGATCACGGTCACCGCGATGGCCGCGCCGCTCAGGACCGAGGCGCCCGGGGCCGCCGGGGCCACAATTCCCCGCATCGCCTCCGGGATGATCGAGAGTCCGATCAGGAGGACAACGATACCCGATATCAGGGGTGGAAAAAGCCGGCGCAGCTTCGGCATGAAGGGCGCGAGGAGGATCTGGACGGGCGCGCCCGCGAGCGACATGCCAAACATCAGCGGCAGTCCGCCGAGGCGGCCGGCCGCAATGAGCGGCGTGAGGAAGGCGAAGCTTGTCCCGGTGACGCTGAGAAGTCCCGAGCCGACGGGGCCGAACCGCGTCGTCTGCAGGAACGTCCCGACGGCCGCCGCCATCAACGCCATGCTGACAAGGTAGGCGGTGTCGACCTGGGAGAAATTCAGGATTCCGGAAAGAAGGAGTGCGGGGGTGATGACGCCGACAACCATTGCTGCGACCTGCTGTCCCGCGACAAGAAGGGACGTCCCAAGCGGCAGACGATCCTCCGGGCCGTAGACAAGGGCATGGAGCGGAAGCGTGGGGTTTTGGTTTTCCACCTTCTCGGAGTCAGCAGGTGCCGCGCCAAGAGCGAGGCCCCGGGCGCCCTCAGGGCGCGGGATTCGGGTTCTGGATCAGGCGGACGAACAGCCGCTCCAGTCGGGGGATGTCGATCGCCCGCACGACCGTGACGGTCGGCTCCCCCAGCCCCGGCGCGAAATCCGTCGGCCAGCTGAGGGTGGCGCCGTAATTGGACCCGTGGTCGATGTCGATGTCCATGGCCAGCCGGTCGCTCCGCGTGACGAGCGTGGGGTCCAGCCATATCGCGGCCGCGGTCTCGTCCCACATGGGAAATCCGATCTCCCCGTAATGCTTGAAATAACGGGAAACGGGCGTGTCCGCCGAACCGGCCTCGTTCGCAAGGGCCTGGGTCAGCTTCGTTCCCACCGTGGCGTCGGTCGGCACCGACGTGATTTTCTTCCACGGGGCGTGGAGCATGATCTTCGCCGCCTCCGGGTCCCACCAGCTGTTGAATTCCACGCGGGGCCTGTTGATGAACTGCAGGGAGAACTCGTCGACCGTTCCGGTGTTGGGATTGAGCGCGCCGCCCATGAACACGAGCTCCTTCGCATTGGCGGCGAAACTCTCGTCGAGCTTCGCGGCAAGCGCGATGTTCGTGAACGGCCCGAGCGCCACGATCGTCACCTCGCCCGGAAAGCGGCGCACCTGATGGACCAGGAATTCCGCCGCGATCTCCGGCGCCGGCTTGGTCGTCGGCTCGCCCTCCTCCAGCGGAGGCACGACGTCGGCCGCGTGGTAATGCGGCCGGTTCATCGTGTTGTAGTCGGGCCAGTGGTCCATCCACGCGCCCTTGTAGGGCACCTTGCCGTAAAGGGCTTCCCAGCGTTTGGTGGCCTCCTCGGAGTTGATGAGGGGATACGTCGCGCCGGCGACCACCGGCACCTCCGTCCTGCCAATGAGTTCGAGCAGCCGCAACGTGTGGGCGACGCTCTCCTTCTGCCACCCGTCACCGCTCTCGACCGTAATGCCAAGCACCTCGACGTCCTTCGACTGGAGGATCAGCAGGATCGGCTGGAGGTTGACGCCGCCGTAGGCGTCCTGGTCTATGATGACCTTTCTCTTCGGCGTCTCGCCGGCGCCGAGGCCCGTGATCGCGGCGGCCAGAAAAAAGAACACCAGGGTTACCGGACGTTTCATGGACCCAAAACAGCAGGTTACAGGCCAATGGGGATCACGCGCCTTTTCATGCCCGGAAGCGGATGTGAACGGACGCGTCGCGGAGCCGGCCCGGCCGATTCATGGATTCCGCAAAAAGCAGCGCGAATCTCAGCCCTTGAGCGCCCCGGCGGCGATTCCGCGCACGATCTGGCGCTGAAGCATCACGTAGACCAACAGGATCGGGAGCGTGACGAGGACGATCCCGGCAAAGAGCATCCCGTACTCCGTCCGGTACTCGGCCGCGATCGAAAGGTTTGCGAGGCCCAGCGGGACGGTCCGCGCCGCTCCCGCGGTGTCGCCGCTCACCAGCATGAACGCGTAGAAGTATTCCTTCCAGACGCCGATGAACTGGAAGATCGCCACCGTGACGAGGCCCGGCCTCGCCAGCGGAAGGAGGACCCTCCAGAACGCCGAGAATTCGCCGCAGCCGTCGACGACGGCGGCCTCGTAGAGCGAGCGGGGAAGCGCGCGGAAGAAGCCGGCCAGTATGAAGATCGCGAAAGGGAGGCCGTTGGCGGTATAGACGAGGATGAGTCCGGCGCGCGTATTGAGGAGCCCAAGCGAGCGAAGCTCGAAGAACAGCGGGACGATCGAGAGCTGCGCCGGAATCGTGAGGCCCGCCACGATCAGCCCGAAGACCAGCCGGCCCGCCGGATGAGAGAACCGGGCCAGGGCGTACGCCGCCATCGCCCCAAGCGCCACGATCAGCGCGACCGAGGCGCCGGTGACGATGGCCGAGTTGACGAAATAGCCGCCGAAGTGAGCGCCGTTCCAGGCGCGCGCGTAGTTGTCGGTGTGCAGGTCGGCGGCCGTGGGCAAGGCGAACGCGTTGCTGAAGATGGCGTCGTCGCCCTTGAGCGACGAATAGGCCACCCAGATCATCGGGAAAACAAGCCACGCCGAATACCCGAGGAGCGCGGTGAACGCGATCGGCCTTGAGAATTGGCGCCTGCTGTGATCGCTGGGCTCCATTGCCTTCAGGATTCGACCGTCTCCCTCTTCAGGCTGTGCAGGACGGCCGCGCTCCCCGTAATGACGAGGGCTAAAAGGATGACGGCGAGGGCCGCTGCCCTGCCGATGTCAAAGTCCTTGAACATCGTGGTCACCAGGAGCGTGCCGAGCGTGCTCACGGAAGCCGAAGGGTCCTGGGACGTCAGCAGCCAGACCATCTCAAAGGCGTTCAGGCCGCCTATCACGAGGAAGACCCCCGAAATCGCCACGACCTCGCGTATGAGCGGCAGCGTGATCGTGAAGAACTGCCTCCACCCCGGGGCCCCATCCATCTCCGCGGCCTCGTACAGCTGAGGGTCGATCCCCTCCATGGCGGCAAGGTAGAGGACCAGGTTGAAGCCGCACGCCATCCAGATGTAGATCGGGATGAGCGCCGCATAGAGGTGGCTGTCGGCAAGCCATGGGTAGTCCGCGAACGACCTCAGCCAGTCCGAATGAATCGCGTTGCCGAGGCCGACAAGCGCCGCGTTCACGAGGCCCCCGTGAGGCTGGTAAGCGGCGAGCCAGATGAGAATGGCGGCGATTCCCCCGAGCATGTTGGGGAAAAGGAGAATCGTCCGAAACGCGCCGGCGCCCCAGACGCCGCGGTGGATCAGCATCGCGAAGAGAAGGGCAAGCGGCACCACCGCCAGCGCCGGGACCACCATGAGGTAGATATTGTTGCCGAGGGCGGTCCAGAGGACATCGCTGTCGAAGAGGAGCGACTTGAAATTATAGAGTCCCACCCAGCTTCGCTGGCCGATGCCGTCCCAGCGCGTGAAGGCCCACATGAAGGACACCACGGCGGGCGCCAGCATGAGCGCTCCGTAGAGCAGGAACGCCGGGCCGACGAATCCGAACGCCATCGGCGAACGGAGCCTTCCCAGGTAGGCGCCGCCCCCGTCGCCGGCCAGGGGCGCCCCGGCGCCGCGGTTCCGGCCGGGCCAGCCCCGCACGAGCCAGGCTCCCGCGCAGGCCAGGACTCCGATCAAAGCCGCGCCCGCGACCGGATGACGGTAGCTGACGCGTCCGGGGTCGGCCATGCGGACCCTGTCGGCGGCGGCCTCGAGCCGGCGCGCGAATTTCTCGGGCGCCTCGCGGCCCGTCATGAGCGCCCGCGTCTCGTCGACCAGCGCCTGCCGGACGGCGGGCGGCTGGAGTTCCGTCTGCGGCATGCTGAACGAATCCCGGGCGCCGGCGATCATCGCCGCCGTGTCGCGCATCCGCGCCGAGTAGGCCGCCTCCGGGACGCCCTTCACCGCGACGGGAGCGTCGGTGATCCGCACGAACGCCTCCGCCCGCGAGCGGGAGGTCAGGAACTTCAGGAAGCGGATCGCCAGCCTCTGCCGCACAGGGTCGCCGGTGTTGAAAACAAAGAAGCAGTCGCTCCCCGTCTGGACGGTCGAGGGGTCGGCGATGCCGTCGGCGAATACCGGGAAATTCATCGTCCCGACCTCGAACCCCTCCGGTATCTTGCCTCCCATCTCGTTGAAAAACCAGGAGCCCGAGACCGTCATGGCCGACTTCCCCTGCAGGAAATAGAGCTCTGCGCCGGGGGCCGTCTCGCCCTCCCACCCGGCCTGCGCCTCCTCGCGCGTCACGCGCGCCAGGAGTTCCGCGCTCCGGACAACGCGGGGGTCCGTCCACGCCCCGGGAACGAGAGCGGTGAGCGCGCTCCATCCGGCCGGCCCGGCCAGGTTGTGGTAGGCCGCCTGGAAAAATGCCGCTGGGTATTTCCAGCGGGTACCCGGGATGCTGACGGGAGCCAAGCCCGAGGCCCGAATCCGGTCGCAGAGGGCGAAGAACTCGTCCCAGGTGCGCGGCTCCTTCCAGCCCCGCGCCCTGAACAATCCGCGGTTATAGAAGAGGCTCCAGCAGGAGTACGAGAAGGGCAGCCCGTAGACGCTGTCCCCGACCTTCCAGGAGTCGAGCGAACCCGGTTGGAACGTGTCCCCCCACCTCGCGTCGCCCTCCCAGTTCCTCCCGTCAAGGTCGCTGCGAAGGTCGATTATCCTCCCCGCGCGTATCAGCGAGGGCCAAAGGATATAGGGAACCCAGGCGAGATCGGGCAGATGCCCGTCAATGATCCGGACCCTGAGCTGGTCCTGGATGCGGGGGTCCCCGTAGACGTCGACCGACACCCCCGGGTTGAGCCCCTCGAACTTGCGGGCCGTGTCGACATAGAACCCGATCCCGTAGCCGCCCTCGAATACGGGCACGTCGAGTTGCACCGGCTTCGCGGCGCGGGCCGGCAGCAATCCCAGGAGCCCCACGCTGAACAGGGTGGCGGACGACCGAAGGGTCACGTGCGGAAACCGGCCTTCCTGAGCGCCCGGTGGAGGGCCGCGACATGCCTGCGGTCGCGGGTCTCGACCGTGCACACGACGTGGGTCGCGCTCACGTCGGGGCCACTGAAAGCCCGGTCGTGGTCGATCTGGTTCACGCTCGCGCCGCACGCGGCTATCACCCGGCAAAGTTCCGCGAGGCCACCGGGGCGGTCGGATATCCTCACGGTGAAGCGGCTGAGCCGACCGTCGTGGACGAGGCCCTTTTCAATCACTCGGCTGAGGATGACGGGGTCGATGTTGCCCCCGCAGACGACGAGGGCCACCCGCTTGCCGCCGAGGCCCCTTATCCGGCCCGACATCATGGCGGCCAATGGCGCGGCCGCCGCGCCCTCGACGACTGTCTTTTCGAGCTCGAGCATCCTCAGGATCGCGAGCGAAATCCATTTTTCCT
>Ga0302325_10012653_pt1 | contig 18069 bp, 12 predicted proteins | sample Palsa_T0_2_FD_201948 | JGI IMG/M metagenome (GOLD analysis project Ga0302325, IMG submission 201948) | Peat permafrost microbial communities from Stordalen Mire near Abisko, Sweden - Palsa_T0_2 | ecosystem: Environmental > Terrestrial > Soil > Palsa > Peat permafrost | place: Sweden: Abisko...
CGGGCGAGGCTGCACCGCGCGGCGACATGACATATGGCAATGGCGTCTTCAAATCCGTCGATGCCGGCAAGACGTGGGAGAGCATGGGTCTTGCGGACACACGCCAGATCGGCGCGCTGGTTATCGATCCGAAGAACCCCGACATCGTTTTGGTGGCCGCTCTCGGACATGCGTTCGGACCCAATTCCGAACGCGGCGTCTATCGCACGACCGACGGCGGCAAGAGCTGGAACAAGGTCCTATCCAGGGACGACGACACAGGCGCGATCGACGTTACTCTTGATCCGAACAATTCCAAGATCGCTTATGCGTCATTGTGGCAGGCACGGCGCCTGCCGTGGAATTTCTCGAGCGGCGGACCGGGAAGCGGGCTTTATCGGTCCATTGACGGCGGCGCAACCTGGGCGCAGCTGACGGGCAACGGATTGCCGGCGGGAATTCTCGGTCGCATCGATATTTCCGTCTCCGGCGCCAATTCCAAGCGCGTTTACGCGATGGTAGAAGCGAAGGACGGCGGCCTTTATCGCTCCGAAGACGGCGGCGCTCACTGGAAGCTGATCAACGACGATGGCCGCCTGCGGCAGCGCGCCTGGTATTTCTCGAAGATCTATGCCGATCCGAAACACGCCGACACAGTCTACGCACTCAACACCGGCATGTTCAAATCGACCGATGGCGGCAAGACATTCGAACTCGTCTCCGCGCGCCACGGCGACCATCACGGATTGTGGATCGATCCCAACGACCCCGACCGCCTGATCAACGGCAGCGACGGCGGCGCGATCGTCTCGGTCGACGGCGGCAAGCACTGGACTGAGGCCGACAACCAGCCAACCGCCCAGTTCTATCACGTCTCCGTCGACACTCAGTTTCCCTATAACGTCTATGGCGCGCAGCAGGACAATTCCAACATCGGGATCGCGAGCTATGACGATTTCGGCGCAATCGACGACAAGGACTGGTACATCGCGGGCGGAGGAGAATGCGGCTTCGTGATCGCCGATCCCCGCGACCCGGACATCATCTATTCCGACTCCGAAAACGGCATCAATCGCTTCAACAGGCACACGATGCAGTCCGAAACCATCTCCGTATGGCCCGTCGACGCATCGGGGCATCCGGCTTCGGAGCTCGAGCATCGCTTTAACTGGACGTCGCCCTTGATGATGTCTCCCCACAATCCCGACACGCTCTATTGGGGCGCCGAGCGTCTGTTCAAGACGACCGACGACGGCAAGAGCTGGATTGCGGTCAGCGGCGATCTCACGCGCGACGACAAGTCGAAGCAGATCGCGTCGGGTGGCCCGATCACCAAGGACATCACCAGCGTCGAATATTACGACACGATCTTCGCCATCGCGGAATCGCCGCTCGCGAAAGGCCATCTTTGGGTCGGTACCGACGACGGGCTCGTCCAATTTAGCAACGATGACGGCGGGCACTGGACCAATGTCACGCCGCCCGACATGCCGGAATGGGGCACGGTCAGCATGATCGAGCCGTCGCATTTCGACGAAGGCAGCGCCTATGTCGCGGTCGACCGGCACAAGCTGGACGACAATCGTCCCTACATTTTCAAGACGACCGACAGCGGAAAAACCTGGACGAAGCTGGGCGCGGGAATTCCCGATGGCGCAGTGGTGCATGCGGTGCGCGAGGATACAGTCGATCGCGACCTGCTTTATGCCGCGACAGAGACCGGCGTGTATGTCTCGTTCGATCGCGGCGCCAACTGGCAGACCCTGCAGCTGAACCTGCCGCAATCGCCGGTGCATGATCTGGTGGTGAAGGGCGACGATCTTGTCGTCGCCACGCATGGCCGCTCATTCTGGATTCTCGACGACGTCACGCCGTTGCGCCAGATCGCGTCCGCGACAACGGATGCCAGCACGTTGCTCTATGCGCCGCAAAAGGCATATCGGCTCTATTATCCCGACCAGGTGGATACGCGCAGGCCCGTGGGAACGAACCCGCCGGCGGGCGCGCTGATCGACTATTATTTCGCGAGCAAGCCTGCGAGCGAGGTGACGATCGATATCCTCGACAAAGACGGCAATATCGTGCGCCATCTTTCGAGCAAGGCCGCCGCCACAACAGAGCAGCCGCCGGAATGGCCGGATCAGATTTACCCGACCAACACGCTTCCGGCTGGGCAGGGCATGAACCGCTTTGTATGGAATCTGCGCTACGACGATCCGGTGCAGATCCCTGGCGCGTTCTACGAAGGCCTTGCACCGCGCGGACCGATCGCGTTGCCCGGTCGCTATACCGTGAAGCTGACCGCCAATGGCGAGACGCAAAGCGAGCCGCTCGAAATCCTGCGCGATCCGCGCGTGACGGGTCCCGATGACGGCATGCGCGCGAAATTCGCGCTGTCGGCGGAAGCCTGGCACGACCTCGATACGCTGCATCGCGCCGTCAACGATATCCGCGCCGCAAAGGCGGAAGTGGCCGCGCTACACAAAAAGCTCGATGGAAAGCCGGGAAGCGCTGCAGTGCTCGCGGAAGGCGATGCATTGGTAGCGAAGATGAAGCTTATCGAAGGCACCCTGATGCAGGTCAACCTCACGGGCTCGGAAGGCAACCTCAACTTCCCGGATATGCTGAACGAACAAATCTATGCGTTCGCCGCCGGACTGGAAGATGCCGACACCTCGCCGACAAGGCAGGAGCTGGAGACCTACGCCAGGTTTCACGCCGATCTCCAGACGCAGCTCGATGCATGGGGCGGCGTGAAGAAAAGCGATCTCGCCGCATTCCATGCGGACGAACAGAAAACCTAGCGAATAACCTTACAGACCCTACGTCTGCGAGGTCCGCTTGGTCTTGGCGGACTCGCGCTGTTAGGGGACATTCTTGAGCGCCGCCCGCACGAGCGAGTCGTCGCCGTCACTGGCAAGCGGCGTGACGTTCGACAGCGCCGCCAGCAGCGGATAAATGTCCACATTGTCGAAGTCGGGCACCGTTACGCCCTGCTTGAACGACGGCCCGTGCGCCACGAACAACGCCGCCATATTGGGATCGGCAGGGTCGTGACCGTGATTGCCCAACAACGCGTGTCCGTACGCTTTGGCGATGGCGCGGGTGACCACCAGCCAGCCGTCGTCCGCCAGGCAGAAGATCGCCGGCACGCGCGGATTGGTGCCGTAATGGAGTGCCGCCGGAATTTCAGATTTCTTCCAGCATGTCATATGATCGTGATGTGTGAGAAGCGCCGCAGCAATCTCCGTTTCGTGTCCCGGCAACGGATCGACGCCGCCATAGGCGCCCATGGACGGGATGATCGCGAGCGAGACGTCGAACAGATCGTCGAGATAGATCACGCGATCGGCGGAGGTGGCCGTCATGCCGTGATCGGACACGATCACGATATTGGTGCTGTCATAAATCTTGCGCGCCTTCAGCCCCAATACAAGCTTGGCGAGCGCCGAATCGACGTCGCGCAACGCGCCATTCAGCTCGGGCGAATCGGGACCGTATGCGTGGCCCATATTGTCGACCGGGTCGTAGTGCAGAAGGATCATCGAAGGCCGTATGTCCGCGGGGAGGCTCAGCCAGCCGAGCACGACTGCCGTCTGCCGGGCAGGCGTGAGATGCGGATTCCAAGTCTGCAGATAGTTCGGTTTCGTGTCGTGATTGAGCGCCTCGGTTCCAGGAAATCCCGAAGCGGCGACGATCCCGCCCTGCTTTTCGGCGCTGACCCAAAGCGGAGTCGCTTCCGCCCACCACCGCGGATCGTCATTGAATATCGTACCTTCGCCGAAACGCTCGCCGGGAATTGCCGGATCGATCATGCTGTTGTCGATCACGCCGTGGTGATCCGGGCGCAGTCCCGTCAACAGCGTGTAGTGGTTGGGCTCCGTGACGGAAGGAAAAGACGGCCGCATCGCATTGGCATACACGCCGCTGGCGGCAAGCAGCTTGAGCGTGGGCGATAGCCCGCGCTTGATATAGTCGGCGCGATACCCGTCGATGGAAATGAAGATGAGCGGATGCTGAGATTGTTCTGCGGCGAAAGAAGATGGAGAAAACGCCAGAACAAGAACTGCGGCAGCAGCGAACACGAAGCGTTTCATCTTTCCCTCAAACGGCAAAGTGCGCGCCTGTCTCGCACGCTCCAGGCCCCTCTTCAAGTCGCGGATTACGTCTCTTTCCGGTAGCACCTCGAACCATGCATCAAGCGCAATGCTGGTAGGTGGACAAGCGCGGGCCTTCAGAGCCGCAGCGTGCGCACCGGGCGGGGATGGAACGACTCGCTGCCGAATTCACTTTCGGTCACCCGGTCGCACTATCGTCATCGGAAAAGCGGCGTTCGCCCCCGCAAGTTCTGTGGCATCAAAGCAACTTATTAGCGATTTCAGCTCGCAATTGGGCGTTCGACAAAAACATGAGTGGCGCGGAAATATCCCAGTGCGTACGCATCCAAAGTCGGTTCTTTGGGGACATCCATGAGACGCTTGAGCTGTTTGGTCGTGGCATTGGCCAGTCTGTCGACGACCGCCGCCGTTGCGCAGAACCAATCGCCGATCGAGCAAGTGGTCGTGACGGCGACCCGCGTGCCGGAAGCCAATGATCGCATTCCAGCCGACACGTCTGTTGTGTCGGGAAACGAATTGCGCGCGCGCGACGCGTCGGATTTGCAAACGGCGCTGAGCCTCGTGCCTGGCGTCGAAGCTCCGGCAGGCGGCGACGCCGGACCTTCAAGTTCGGTGCCGTCCTTCTGGGGCCTGCACGAATTCGATGCGTTCCTGCTGGTGGTCGACAACATTCCGTGGGGGGGAGCGTTCAATCCGGCCATCTCGACGCTCGATCTGAACGATGTGGACCGGATCGAAGTGCTGAAAGGTTCGGCGCCGGTCATGTACGGCGCGACCTCCTTCGTCGGCGTCGTGCAGGTGTTGCATTACCCGGCAGGGCAGGCGGCGCAGCAGGCGGATATCGCGGGCGGTTCCTACGGCTCGGCCCGCGGCGATCTCTCGGTGGTTTTGCCTGGAACGGACACGTTCCGCGAGTCCTTGGCGCTCGACGGCGAAAGCCTCGGCTTCGCGGACAAGCGCGAGAGTGTTTCCGACGGCCAATTCCTCTATCGCGCCGCCGACGATATCGGCTCGGGCACGTTGCGCTTCGATGCCGACCTGACATTTGTGAAAGACGTGCCGCCGAGTCCCGTCATCAACGACGGCACCGGATTGACCACGCTCACGCCGAAGAACGCCAACTTCAATCCGGCCGATGCGGAAATCGCCGAGAACAAATACCAAGGCGATGTGGGCTGGACTCAACCGACCGCTCTGGGCGCCTGGGACACGCTCGCGTCCTATGCCCATTCCGACGTCGTCTACATTGCGGCGTTCCTGCACCCCGATCTGAGCGGTACGGCCGATACGCAAAACCAGCACCGGCTTGTCAACGACGCGTATCTCGACAGCCATATCACCAACAAGCAGATCGATCATCTGACCGTCATCGTCGGCGCCGACCTGCTTTACGGCTATGGACGCCAATCCACGCTCAACGACAACGGTGCCTATACGGTACCGCTGGACGGCTCCGTTCTGCCGCCGGCCACGACGGCATTGCCGGTCAACGAAGTGGGCAGCGTCAACGACAAGCGCTGGTTCATGGGCCAGTATGCACAGGCCGACTGGAAGCCCGACGACAATTGGGACGTGATGGGCGGCGTGCGGCTCAACGAAACCTTCGAGCATCAGTTTTCAAGCGATCTTCTGCTCACGCCGCCAGCTTCCTATTCGGCGGAAACCTCCGAGCGCGATGTCGTAAGGCCGACCGAAACGATCGGTGTCAGCTATCGCGCCTGGCGCAACGGCAGTGACGAGGCTGTGCTTTACGCGGATTATCGAAACGCCTTCAAACCGTCAGCCCAGGACTTCGGTCCGGAATATCAGCCCACAGTTCTGCTGCCGGAAACCGCGCAAAGCTACGAGGCGGGCATCAAGGGCGCGCTGGCGGGCGGCGCAATGACCTATGATCTGGAAGGCTTTCTGCAGAATTTCCAGAATCTCGTGGTACCTCTGCCGTCCGGGTTTCTTACCAACGCGGCCGGCGAAAGGCTGGAAGGCGTGGAGCTCGAGACGCGATATCAGCTTGCGCCGGATCTCGCGATCGCGGGGAACGTCGCCTACCACAACGACCAGTTCACCAACTATCTGTTCTTCGATGGCGTCAACTCGGTGAACGTCGCCGGCAACCAGCTTACGTTGTCGCCGCATATTCTCGCGTCCGGCGGCATCCTCTACACGCCGCCGACGGGGATCAATGCGACGGTGGTGGTGAATTATGTCGGCCGCCGTTACCTCGATGAAGAGAACATTGCGCAGGTCCCGGGCTACACCACGCTTGCGGCGACGCTGGGCTACAAGTTCGGCAAATATCAATTGTCGCTTGAAGGCACCAATCTGACGAACCAGCGCCCGCCGGTCAGCGCCAGCGAATTCGGCAGCGAGTCGTTTTATCTGCTCAACGCCCGCATGCTGTGGCTGAAGCTCGGTTACTCGCTCAATTGAGAGAGCCGTGCCCCTGAGTCGATTGCGCGGCCTCTCGGCCGCGCAATCGCTTGCATTACTTCACGAGCCCCTCTGCCTTCATCGCCGCATGTACTTTCGGGCGTGCGAAGACCTTTGCGAAGAAAACGTGCAGGTTGGAATAGGGCGTCAGGTCGATCTTCAGATGATTGGCCCAGGTGAGCATCACGAACAGATAGGCGTCGGCCACGCTGAAATTCGCACCCAGCAGGTAATCCTTGCCGGCCAATTCCTTGTTCACATATTCGAAGCGCTTGGTGATCTTGGCCTTTGAATCGGCTTTCACTTCATCCGAAGCCGCGCCGAACAGCGGCCCGAAATTCTTGTGCAGCTCGGAATTGATGAAGGTGAGCCATTCCTGGAGTTTGTAGCGTTCGAACGTGCCGTTCTCGGGTGCGAGATGGCTGCCGGGCTTCTGATCTGCAAGATATTGGACGATTGCCGGGCCTTCGGTGAGGATTGCGCCGTTATCCAGCTTCAGTGCCGGCACGTAGCCTTTCGAATTGATAGTATAGAAATCTTCGCCGCCTTCGGTCTTGTGCGTCTTGAGATCGACCTTTTCGAGATCGAGGCGGATGCCGGCCTCTTCGGCCACGATATGGGGCGAGAGCGAGCAGGCGCCCGGCGCATAATAAAGCTTCATTGGTCAACTCCTGGGGTTTGCGCGCGGTCCGCGCGATTTCGTTCAGAGCCCTTCGAACAGTGCGGTCGAGAGATAACGTTCGGCGAAAGACGGGATGATCGCCACGATGGTCTTGCCCGCCATGTCGGGACGCGCGCCCACTTCGAGCGCCGCCGCGATGGCCGCACCCGACGAAATGCCGACGGGAATGCCTTCGAGGCGCGCGGTTTTGCGCGCGGTTTCGAACGCGGTCTCGTTGGAGATGGTGATGATCTCGTCGATCACCTTGCGGTCGAGAATGCCGGGCACGAAGCCCGCTCCAATGCCTTGAATCTTGTGCGGGCCCGGCTGGCCGCCGGAAAGCACGGGCGAATCTTCCGGTTCCAGCGCGATCATCTTCACAGAAGGCTTGCGCTGCTTGAGCACCTGCCCCACGCCGGTGATCGTGCCGCCGGTGCCGACACCGGAAATCACGACATCGACCGCGCCCTTGGTGTCGTTCCAGATTTCTTCCGCCGTGGTGCGGCGGTGGATTTCGGGATTGGCGGGATTTTCGAATTGCTGCGGCATCACTGCACCGGGAATGGACGCGACAAGTTCCTGCGCCTTGGCGATCGCGCCGCGCATGCCCTTGGCCGCTTCGGTCAGCTCGATCTCTGCACCCAATATCAAAAGCATCTTGCGCCGCTCGATCGACATCGATTCCGGCATCACGAGAATCAGGCGGTAGCCCTTGGCGGCCGCAACGAAAGCGAGCGCGATGCCGGTGTTGCCGCTGGTCGGTTCGACAAGAACCGATTTGCCGGGCGTGATGGTTCCCTGCTCTTCAAGCGTCTCGATCATCGAAACGCCGATGCGATCCTTCACGCTGGAAAGCGGATTGAAGAATTCGAGCTTGAGCAGGATGTCGGCCTTGGAGCCTGCCTCTTTCGCCATGCGGTTCAGGCGCACGAGAGGGGTATCGCCCATCGTGTCGATGATCGAATCGTAGATGCGGCCGCGGCCCTGGGTCTTCGGTAGTGTCATGAGGCGTCTCCTCGCTTTGTGCTTCCGCGGCGACGACCGACGACGCCATGACAGGAAGCAGATAGTGTTTGTTAGACCGAATTCAAATAATGAAATCGGCGGTGTTGCGTCCGCCGCAATCCACGCCCGCGGCGCGCGCCCGCGTGCACAAATCCTCGATCGAAATGGCATCGAGCCGCGCCATCACCTCTTCCTGCAATGTGTGGATCAGGGGCGTCACGATCCGCGCGCCCAATTCGGACAGGGGCGTCGGGTTCGAGCCCTCCTCGTCGTCGATGCTTTCCGCCACGCGCACGACGTCTCCCACCGAAATCCGACGGCGCTCCTTCGCGAGGCGATAGCCGCCCCGAGGTCCGCGCACGCCCTTGAGAACGCCTGCCCGCACAAGCTGTTGCATGACCTGTTCGAGATAACGCTGCGGCACGCCCTGGCGAGCCGTGATCTCTTTTGCCTGCACGGGTTCGGGGCGCGCGTTGAACGCGATGTCGATCACCGCTTCGAGCGCGAGCAGGGTTTTGCGCGAGAGTTTGAGCATGGTTCAGTTTGACACCGGTGTTGAATTGAGGCCCGTCGAGCCGAAGCCGCCTTGTCCGCGCGCGCTGTCCGGCAGTTCGAGTGCCTCGACCAATTCGGCGTGCTCGGCGCGCGCAATGACGAGTTGCGCGATCTTGGTTCCGCGCGCGATGCGGAACGGAGCGGTGCCGAAATTGACCAGAATGGCTTTCACCTCGCCGCGATAATCGCTGTCGATTGTGCCCGGCGCATTGAGCACGGTCACACCGTGATTGAGCGCAAGGCCCGACCGGGGCCGTACCTGCGCCTCATAGCCTTCGGGCAACGCAATCGCGATTCCGCAGGGCACGGCGAGACGACCGCCCGGCAGAATTTCGATGTCGGCTTCATTCGCGGCCAGAAGATCGAGCCCCGCCGACCCATCCGTCGCATAGCGGGGCAGGGGTAGATCGCGCGCGTGGTCGAGCCGCATCATGGACAATTTCATGCGGCTTGCCTTTTGAGTGTCTCGGCAATGCGCGAGGTCAGCCTGCGCCCCACTTCGCGCTTGTCGAGCAACGGCCAATCTTCGACGGCGCCCGCTGTGATCAGATGCACGCGGTTGCTGTCGCCGCCCATGATGCCCGTGCCCGGGCTCACATCGTTGGCAACGATCCAGTCGCAACCCTTGCGCAAGCGTTTGGCCTGCGCATGCGCAATCACGTTTTCCGTTTCGGCCGCAAAGCCGATGACAAGAGTAGGACGCTTTGAACTGTGGGACAGTGTGGCGAGGATGTCGGGGTTCTGGGTGAGCGTCACGGTCGGTGCAACACCGTCTTCGGTTTTCTTGATTTTGCTGTTGGCAAGCGCATGCGGGCGCCAGTCTGCAACTGCCGCGGTGCAGACGGCCACATCGACCGGCAGCGAGGTTTCGCACGCATTCAGCATTTCGAGCGCGGTCGTCACCTTGAGCAGCTTGACGTTCGCGGGCGCGGCGAGTTCGACCGGACCGGATACGAGCGTGATCTCCGCACCTGCATCGGCGAGAGCGCCCGCAATCGCATAGCCCTGCTTGCCGGACGAATGATTGGAAATGAATCGCACAGGATCGAGCGGCTCCTGCGTCGGACCTGCCGTCACGAGAGCCTTGAAGCCTGCAAGTGCACCATTGGCCGTGGAAGCAAGCGCCGCTTCGATGGCATTTGCGATTTCGGTGGGCTCCGACATACGCCCCGGACCGAACTCGCCGCAGGCCATCTCGCCGTCATTGGGGCCCACGAACAATACGCCATCGGCTTTGAGCGTCGTGACATTTCGCCGTGTGGCCGCTTGATTCCACATCCGCACATTCATCGCGGGCGCCATCAGCACGCGCTTGTCGGTCGCAAGCAAAGCCGTCGAGGCGAGATCGTTGGCGTGGCCGCCGGCGAGTTTCGCGATAAGATCGGCCGTCGCAGGCGCCACTACCACAAGATCGGCCGAGCGCGAAAGCTGGATATGGCCCATCTCCGCCTCATCCGTGAGGCTGAACAGGTCCTGGAACACGCGCTCGCCTGCCAGCGCCGAAACCGACAGGGGCGTGACGAATTCGGCCCCCGCGTTGGTCAGGATCGCGCGCACACCCGCGCCCCGTTCCTTGAGCCTGCGAATCAACTCAAGGGACTTGTAGGCCGCAATGCCGCCGCCGATGATGAGCAGAACTGTTTTGCCGCGCATGGGCGCACCTTAGGGGCAGGGACACTAAAGTCCCGCTTCGAAGGGTTATATATAGCGATTAACGCATCGGAAGTGTAGTTTTTCGCGACCGGGGACTTAACGCCATGAATTTACAGGCAAAATCGACAGATCTGCCGCCCTTCAAGCCGCTACCGCAGAAGCCCCCTTCAGTGGAAACAACCCGGAAACCCGACGGCACGATCTATATCAAGCAGCGCTATCCGCTGGGACCGATGCACCGCTCGATCGCACACCTGCTGGAAGAACGCGCTGGCCAGCATCCCACGCGCAATTACATCGGCGAGCGCACGCCGCTCCCCGGCGGCAAGCTCGGCGACTGGCGCTACATCACTTATGGCGAGATGAATGCGCGCGCTTCGGCGGTGGCCCAGGCGCTGCTCGATCGCGGGCTCGGCCCCGATACGCCGCTGATGGTGCTGTCGGGCAACTCGATCGTGCATGCGGTGATGATGCTGGGCGCGATGAAGGCGCGCGTGCCGGTCGCGCCCGTGTCCGTCGCCTATTCGCTGATGTCCGGCGATCACAGCAAGCTGCGCCATGTGTTCGAGACCGCGAGGCCGAAGATAATCTTTGCGGAACAGGGACCGATTTATGCCCGCGCGCTCTCAGCGCTGCCGCTGGAGGGCGTCGAAATCGTCACGGTGATTCCGATCCCCGATCGCGAGACGACCTCGTTCGAAGATCTGATCAAGGTCAATGTGGGGCCTAAGGTGGCCGAATCCGTCGACAGGATCGATCACGCAACCATCGCGAAGTATCTGTTCACGTCGGGCTCGACGGGGATGCCCAAGGGCGTCCTGCAAACCCATGGAATGATGTGCGCCGTTATTGCGGCCCAGGAGGCTCTGCGCACGGAAGAGCCCGATCCCGACGAGATTCCCGAAAGCCTCGAATGGATGCCGTGGAATCATATCTCCGCCGGCAATATCGGTTTCAACGGCAATCTGAACGCCGGCGGCACGGTGCATCTCGACGCGGGCAAGCCACTGCCAGGCATGTTCGACGAAACGATCCGGAACCTGCGCGATGTGTCACCGCTCGTGTTCGGTTCGGCGCCGATTGCGTTCGGCTGGCTGGCCGACGCCATGGAACGCGACGAGAGCTTGCGCGACCGGTTCTTCTCCAAGATGCGTTATGTCGGCTATGGCGGCGCGACGCTCAGCCAGGACATCTATGAGCGCATCCAGAAGCTCGCGATTGCTGCGACCGGAAATCGCATCCCGCTCACCACCATGTATGGCGCGACGGAAACGCAGGGCGTCACCGTCGTGCATTGGATCACGGAGCGTGTGGGCCTGATTGGATTGCCGCTGCCGGGCATCACGCTGAAGCTGGTGCCGAACGGCACCAAGCTTGAAGTGCGCGTGAAGGGCCCCACGGTCACGCCGGGCTATCTCAAGCGTCCCGATCTCACCAAGGCCGCGTTCGACGAGGAAGGATTCTACAGTCTCGGCGATGCGGCAAAGTTCGTCGACGAGAACGACCCTGAAAAAGGCCTCGTGTTCGACGGGCGCGTGACGGAAGATTTCAAACTCCATTCCGGCACCTGGGTTTCGACTGGCACCTTGCGCGCACAGGCCGTCGCGGCCGCGTCGCCGCTGATCCAGGATTGCGTGGTGTGCGGGCAGGACAAGGAATTCGTCGCGTTGCTCGCATGGCCCAACATGGCGGCGGCGCGCGAAATCTGCGGCGACAAGCAACACGAAACGCCGGAAGAGATTCTGGGCAGCCCCAGGGTCGTGGCGTTCGTGAAGGGAAAGTTTGCGGCATTCAACGCATCGGGCTCGGGAACATCGGGTCGCGTCAAGCGCGTGCTCCTGATGACCGAACCGCCGTCGGTGGACGGCCACGAAATCACCGACAAGGGTTACGTCAATCAGCGGGCGACGCTCGAACGCCGGCATATTCTCGTCGATCTGCTCTACGAGAACCCACCCGCCAAAGGCGTGATCGAAATCCCTTAAGACAATCGTAACGTTCTTTGCCGTTTTCCGTTAACGGCGTGCTTACCATGGTGCGTGGATACTCCCGTTCATGGAGAACGTGGAATCCATGCGGGCGGACGATTTCTGCCATCTCGCGGCCGAGTTGGCTTCCGAGCATGGCGATATGGCGCTTGCCTATGCGCGCCGTGCGACCGTCGAATTCGCCTCCACCGGCGCACTCGACCGCGCGCAATTCTGGTACGTCCTCGCGCTGTTCCTCGACGACATCATGTCGTCGCGCATCGATCCGGAATTTCCGCTTGTGATGCATTGAGTATTGCGACACTGGGCCAAATCCAAAAAATTCTCCGTGGCCGGGCGTGACCCGGCCACCTAGCCGCCGCGCGTCCGCGCGGCGAATGACGCGCGCCGAAAATGCTATTGCCTGCAGAAGTCTATTGGGCTCGCGGACGCTCGCCCGCCAGGTGGCCGGCTCGGGGGCCGGCCAAGGTGAGGTGAGGTTGGGAAGTTGCTTGCTGCATTCTCTCCCGCTTGCACCTGCGCCTCACGCCTGCGCAAACTTAGTCACCAACACCCGGATAACCCCCATGCCGCTCGATCCGATCATGAAGGCGTTTCTCGACCAGATGGCGGCCCAGGAAGGGCCGCAGATGTATGAGCTGCCGCCCGCGGCTGCGCGCGAGATGTTTGCGGCGCTCATGCAGTTGGCGGGGCCGAAGGATGTGCCGATCGGCAAGGTCGCCAATCTGACCTGCCCGGGCCCCGGCGGCGAAATTCCGCTGCGCGTCTATACCCCGGTTGCCGCGGGCCGCGAGCTTTTGCCCGCGCTCGTCTTCTTCCACGGCGGCGGTTACGTAATCGGCAATATCGAGACCCATGACGGACTTTGCCGCATGTTCGCGAATGAGGCGGGTGTCTGTGTGATCTCCGTCGAATACCGCTTGGCGCCCGAACACAAATTTCCCGCGGCCATCGAAGATGCGTATGCCGCCGTGGCGTGGATCGAGGCGAATGCGTCCGACATCGGGATCGATGCGAACCGGCTTGCGGTCGGCGGCGATTCCGCAGGCGGCGGCCTGGCCGCTTCGGTCGCCCAGATCGCGCTCAAGAGCGGGGGACCAACCATCGATTATCAGATGCTGCTGTTTCCCGTCACGAAGATCGGCAGCGACACCAAATCCATGCGCGATTGGGCGCAAGGCTATTTTCTCGAGCGCGCGGCGCTGGATTGGTTCTTTGCGCAATATTTGCCCGTCGACGCGGACCGGTCCGATCCACGCATGTCGCCGCTTGCCGCAACCGATGTTGCCGGCTTGCCGCCCGCTTACATCATGGTCGCGGGTTTCGATCCGCTGCACGACGAAGGCGTGGAATATGCGCAGAAGCTGAAGGCTGCCGGCATCTCCGTCACGGTCGCGGACTATCCCGACCTCGTACATGATTTCATCTACCTGCAGGCCGTGCTGCCCCAGGCGCCCGAAGCGGTGAAGGGCGCGGCGGCCGCGCTCAAGGGCGCGCTCATGAAGGGATGAGCTTGCCGGGGTTGAGGACGCCGTTCGGGTCGAGCGTGTGTTTGATCGCGCGCAATACCTCGATGCCCAGCGCGCCCTTTTCGCCCGCCATCCAGGGCAGATGATCTTCGCCCACGCCGTGATGATGGCTGAGCGTGCCGCCATTCGCGGCAATCGCATCCGAGGCTGCTTTCTTGATCGCCTGCCATTGCGCGATTTCGCGGTCGAGCGCACGGGGGAAGATGTAGGTGAAATAGAGACTCGCGCCGTTCGGATAGACGTGGCTGACATGGCACATGACGATGCCGCGGGCGTCCTGCATGGGCGCGGTCTCGCGAATGGCACTTTCGAGGGCAGTGCGCACGGCCGCGTAAAGCGCATCGAACTTCGACCAGCTTGCGGCCGTCTCCAGCGTGTCGACGCCGACGCCGCGATCCATCAGCGGATCGCGCAGATAGGGGCCATGGAAGCGGCTTTCATACCAGCGCTGTCCGGGACCGTTGCCAAGTGACAGTGCGCTGAATTTCTTGGCGATTGTATCAAAGCGGCGCCGCGACGACGAGACTTCGCCGGCGCTGCCCTCGAAGCCCGCGATCAACGCGCTGGCACGGCTGTCGAATTTGCGTAGGTCGAGATAGGCATCTGCCAAGCGGCCTGAGAGGCTTTTCGGTTTTCCGGCGTTGCCGAAGGCGCGATAGAAGCCGGTTTCCTCCGCGTCGGAGAGGCGCAGCATTGCGATGGGAATTTCTCCCTGCGCCGCCTCGCGCAACGCCGCTATGCCGCTCGCAAAATCGCGAAATAGAAAGCCGCGATAATCGATCTGCTCGGGCCATTTGTGCACGCGTAGGGTCGCTTCAATGACGATTCCGAACGCGCCTTCTGAGCCCACGATCAGGTCGGTAAGGCGCGGGCCCGCGGCCGAAGCCGGAAACCCATTCGTGGCCAGAATGCCTTTCGGTGTGGCGACGCGCGCCGCGAGCAGCCACTCTTCCGCTTTGCCATATCGATGCGATTGCTGTCCCGCGCCCCGATGCGCTATCCAGCCGCCCAGGGTCGAGAACTCGAACGATTGGGGATAGTGCCCGAGCGTCATGCTTTTGGCGTGCAGCGACTTCTCCAGCGCCGCGCCATAGATGCCCGCTTCTGCGGTGGCTGTTTCCGCGACCGTGTCGATCTCGATCACGCGATCGATGCCCGTGAGATCGAGCGTGACCACGGATCGGAACGGTCCGTTCGCGGCACTCACGCCGCCCACAACGCTCGTGCCCCCGCCATAGGGCACGACCGCGATGCCGTTCTCGCTCGCAAATGATAGAGCGGACAAAACTTCCGCTTCGCCGCGGGGATAGAGCACGGCATCGGGCGCAACGGAGAGATCGCCCGCGCGCAGACGCAGCAGATCGTAATAGGATCGACCGCGCGCATGGAAAGCGCGCTCGTAATTGTCCGTGCGCATGCGATCGGCGCCCAAGATGGCCGCGAAAGCTTGGCGCTCGGCTGGACTGAGCCGCGAATCCGCGATCTCGATCTCTTCCAGAGGGCGCGCGGGCGTAGCAAGCAGGCTCGGCATGCCCAGCTGTTCGGCAAGCCACGTCCACAGATCGTCGCGGCCCGCGAACGGATCCTTGTGGGCCGTCCAGCCCCAGCCGTTCCACTTGATCTTGCTGCGCTCGATGGTCATGGGGTCAGGTTAGCAGAGGCGGGTGGCGCAAGGTGCACGACCCCTCAGCATCGTAAATTGAGGGCGCGGGGGAGGATTTCGAAGGTAGCGGGGAGCCGGCCTGCGCTTTCGCCGTCCACCTCGATCAGCACCGCGCGGCCTTTCGTTTCGGCCACGGGCGCGGCTGTGACTTTCCGGCCGCGGACGACGCGCACGGACGGGTTCTTCAGATGGTCGCCTGTGTAGATTTGCTTGAGTTCGGAGAGTGCACGACCCTTGGGCGCGCCGCCCATCACGATGACGTCGAAGAAGCCGTCATCGGGCCTGGCGTTCGGCGCCACGCGCATGCCGCCGCCGAAATATTGCCCGTTCGACACGGCCACTGTCGCGATCGAGGCGATCTCGTCATAGTCGCCGTCCACGCGGATTCGCACCATGCGGTCGCGGTAGGAGAGCATGCCTACTGCGCTGTGGAACGCGAACGCAAAAGGCCCGCCGAACAGCTTGGCGATACGCGCGCGATTGACCGCGTCCACGATCACACCCGACAGGCCGAACGAGCCGATATTGATGAAATAGCGCAAGACCGGTTCGCCGTTCTGGCTCACACAGGAGAGACGGCCGACGTCGATCGCGCGCACCGGCGCTTCCTTGAGGCGCGCGATCGCGGCCGCATAGCCCGGCGCGATGCCGAAGGTCTTGCGGAAATCCCCGCCCGTGCCGCTAGTGACGAAACCGAACACGGCATCGGGCGCGATGGGGCCGTCCGCATCGAAGAAGCCGTTCACCGCCTCGTTGATGGTGCCGTCGCCGCCAACCGCGATGATCTCGAGATGACCGTCATCGAGCGCCTCGCGCACGAGCTTGGTCGCCTCGCCGCGTGCGCGTGTGACGGCGAGCGTCATATGCGGATAGGACACGCGCAACGCGCGTTCGATGGCGGGCCATTCGCGAGCAGTGCGTCCGGCAGCGGAGCGCGGATTGACCACGATGAAGCCGGTCATGAACTGCTCACGGTCCAGAAATTGGGCTTGAGCGATTGAATCTCGGCTTGTTTGCGCGCGTCGTTCCAATCCAGTTCCGTTGCCATCAACGACGCGACCGCTTCCACGCAAGCGTCGCCCGGATAACCCAATTGACCGATGCCTGTGCGGCGCATGACGACATCTTCCAGGGTGGACGCCATTTCCTCGCGCATCGCGAACAGAACTTGCGCGCCAATGTCCCCTGTGGGCGACAGGGGTGCGCGAAGCTCGGGCCTGTTGTTCGCGGCCGCCATCATCGCGTCGACGCGCCCCCCGTAGAGGCGGACCAGATGGTCGGCATTGGGGACGTTGGACGACTGTCGCTTGAGGAATTCGCTGAAGCGATCGATGCGCCCGCCAGGCAGGGGCTCGGAGCCGGTGACGCAAGGTCTTCGCTTCGCGCCGAGCTTGTGCATAACCGCATCGACGGTCTTTTGCGCAAGGTCGCGGGAGGTGGTCCATTTACCGCCAATCGCCGACATCAAGCCCTGCACGCCGTCGTCCTTGCTGTGATCGATCAGTTCGGCGCGGCGACTTGCGTCGTAAGTATCGCCCGAACCGTCATCGACGAGCGGCCGCAGGCCCGCATAGAAATGCTGCACATCACCGCGCTTGAGATTTGCGTTTGGCAGATGCGCATTGACGAAGCCGAGGAACCCCCCGATATCCGCCTCGCTCACGCCGACATCGTCCGGCGCGCCGGCGAAAGCGGTGTCCGTCGTACCGAGAAGCGAGTGGCCGCGCCAGGGCAGAACAAAGAAGTGTCCGCCTCGGGCCGCAACAGTCAGCGCATCGCCACGCGTCATGGCGGGCACGACGAGGTGAATGCCTTTCGACCGCATCAATTTGTGCGAAGACGCGCGGCCGAGCGCGCGGGCGAGGAAGATATCGGCCCACGGTCCGGCGGTCAGCAATGTCAGCTTGGCCCGCACATCGAAGCTGGCGCCACTGCCCGCATCGTGAAGCGCGGCGCCCTCGACTCGTCCGTCGCGAATCAGAAGGCCCGACGCTTCGATATGGTTTGCCGCCACGGCGCCATTGTCCGTCGCGTCGAGAAGACATTCGAACGCGAGGCGCTCCGGCGCATACATCTGCGCATCGTAATAAAGAAACGCACCTTCGAATTTGCGCCCGTCCAGCGAGGGCTCGCGATCCGTCGCCGCGCCCTTCCCGAACCAGGAATGGCCGGGCAGGCGTTGGTCCGGATCGTCGAGCCAGGTGCGGTCGAACGACAGCATATCGTAAAGCGAGAGGCCGGCTGCGAGCGTTGCGCGCGCCGCAATCCCTGCGCCATATAGCGGCACGAGGAACGGCAAAGGCTGCACAAGATGCGGCGCGATGCGTTGCCAGATGCGCCGCTCCCTCAGCGATTCCCGCACCAGTGCAAGCTCGAAATTGCGCAGATAGCGAAGCCCGCCATGCACGAGCTTGGAATTGTGGGCGCTCGTCGCATGGGCGAAATCGTTCTTCTCGACCAGCGCGACCGAAAGACCGCGCAGTGCCGCATC
>Ga0302325_10012655_pt1 | contig 18068 bp, 16 predicted proteins | sample Palsa_T0_2_FD_201948 | JGI IMG/M metagenome (GOLD analysis project Ga0302325, IMG submission 201948) | Peat permafrost microbial communities from Stordalen Mire near Abisko, Sweden - Palsa_T0_2 | ecosystem: Environmental > Terrestrial > Soil > Palsa > Peat permafrost | place: Sweden: Abisko...
GCCCCCGGCAAATCCGCCAATGGAATCGCCGCCAGGCGATTCCACGCAGTCGACTAAACCGGCGGATTTGCCCCCGGCAAATCCGCCAATTTAGTCGACGCAGTCGACTAAACCGCCTCGGTTCGGCACGACCACGAGCATGCTGCGACGCGCTCGCTCCGGTTCGGGACGGACCGGCCGCAGCTCGAGCCCTGCCGCGGCGCGCAGCACTTCTCGCATCTCCATCTCGGCGAATGGCGCCGCCGCGCAGCGCCTGACACCTCCGCCGAAGGGAATCCAGGGGATCGCGTTCGGCGGCGGGTCTTCGAGCCATCGCTCGGGCCGGAACGCCGCAGCCTGTGGCCAGAGGTCGTTCCGGCGCATCGCGAGCCAGATGCAGGCCGCGACCTGGATGCCTCCCGGCAGCGTTCGACCGGCAATTCGCGTGGGTTCGAGCAGCCGGCGTGGTGCGATCGTCAGGGAGGGGCGCGCGCGCAGCACCTCCTTGACCACCGCGTCGAGGTAGGCGGGGTCCCCTTCGCGCAGCCGTGCCTGCACGGCGGGATGGCGGGCGAGCCGCTCGAACGCCCAGGCGAGGGACGCGGCAGAGCTGTCATGGCCGCCTACGAGCAGCGCGACCAGCTGGTCGCGCAGGTGGCGATCGGTCGGCGGGTTGCCGTCCTCGTCGTTCTGCTCGAGCAGCAGGCTGAGGACCGAATCACCGGGCGCTTCGGCCCGCCGGCGCGCAAGCACGTCGAGCAGCAGCGCATCGAAGCGATCCACTGCGCCGCGAAACCGTCCCCACGGGCTGCGCGGCCCGAGGTCGCGCTGAACGAGCGCCATGGCGAGCATTCGCGGCAGTGAGCGAACGCTGTCGAGCGTGCCGTCGACGGCGGCGCGCAGCTGCGCCGCCTCTCCGTCATCGCGCGCCCCGAACACGACGCGGAGGATGATCTCGAGCGTCAGCCGGCGCATGCGCTCGAGGGCTACGACCCGGCCGCTCCACTGGTTCAGCTCCCGTTGGGCAAGGCCGGCGACGATCGGCCCCAGAGCGCGCATCTTCTCCCCGTGGAACGGCGTCTGCAGCAGCCGCCGCTCGCGCAGGTGCTCCTCGCCGTCGAGCAAGAGGATCGAATGCGGTCCGGCGAACGGCCGCAGGAACTCCCAGCTCTGACCGGCCGGCGCGATCGCCGGATCGAGACGGAAGATCTCGCGGATCGCGTCGGGGTGCGAGAAGAGCACCATCGGCTCCTCAGTCCAATACGTGCGGATCGTGGCGGGGTCGCCGAAGCGGTCGTGCACGCTCCGCATGAAGGCCGCAGGCCGCGTCATCCAGGCGATCGTCTGCCAGGCGGCAGGGGCGCGCGGGCCGGGCGGCAGCTCCATGGCCCGATGCTAGTGGTCCGGGCCGGCCAATTTGGCGGTGACGCGGCCGGCGGTCGGCGGCGCCCGGAAACGAGTCGCGCCCCGGGCCGGCAGTTATGAGGCCGGGCGGGGCGCGATCGTGAGGGAGGAGAGGTGTTGCCCGACCATCGTCGAGCCGATGGCTTTAGATGTCAAATACGAGTGTCGCCACTGATATATAGGGTGTGCTTATGGAACTTCGTCAGCTCCGCTACCTGGTCGCCCTCGCCGAGGAGCGGCATTTCACCCGGGCCGCCGCCCGCGAGCACATAGCCCAGCCGGCTTTGTCCCAGCAGATCCGCCGCCTCGAGGACGAGCTAGGGCTCCCGCTCGTGCAGCGCACGACGCGAAGCGTCGCGATGACCGACGCCGGCCATCTGCTGGTAGCTCGTGCGCGGCGGATCCTGGCCGAGGTCGATGCTGCACGGACCGAGATGCAGGGACTGCGTGGCGTACATACCGGGCACGTGACCGTCGGCGCGATGCACACGATGGGTCCGGTCGACGTGTCGCTCGTGCTCGCGCTTTTTCGCGAGCGCCATCCCGGCGTCGAGCTGACAGTTCGAGAGCAGTCAAGCGAGGAGCTCGCCGAGATGCTCCGCGTCGACGAGCTCGACCTTGCCTTTCTCTCCGTGACCGAGCGGATCGAGAGCCATGGACTGGGGCTCCAGCAGCTCGTCTGCGAAGAGCTCGTCGTGGTGCTGCCGCTGGACCATCGGCTCGGCAGCCACAAGCGGGTGACGATGGCGGATCTGTCCGGGGAGGAATTCATCAGTTATCGCGCGGGATCGAGATTGCGAGAGCTGCTGGTTTCCGCTGGACACGCTGCGGGTTTCGAGCCGCGCGTGACGCTCGAGTCCAACGAGAGCCAGCGAATCCGGCGGCTGGTCGCCCGTGGTCTCGGCGTCGCGATCCTTCCCCGCTCCGACGCCGAGAGCCCCGGCGCGGAAGTCGCGATCCTGACCCTGGCCGGGCCGGAGCTGACTCGCGATATCACCCTGGCCTGGCGCGAAGGGCGTCGCCACGGACCCGCGGCGGCGGCATTCCTGGCGCTTGCGCAAGGCACCTTCGCCGAGCAATCCTCCGGCGCCGCTAAGGAGTTGGAATAGCTCGAGCGCTCGAAGCAGGCCAATCGAGCGACGTCGCGCTGGCCGGCGGCAGGGTGATCGCGTAGGCGCCGTTCGACGGTGCGACCGTCGTTGCCTGCGGGGCGCCGGTCAGCATGCCGGTCGTGGGATCGAAGGTCTGGCCCCCGAGCGTGACTCCGCTCGTCGCGCTGAGACTCGGGGCCAGGAGCTGCTCCGACATGGCCGGGCCTGCGGTGCCGCGGGGCGCCGAGAGGAGAACCAACTCTGGGGACGCGCTTTCGTTGATCAGCACGACTCGGTCAGTCTTGTCGCCGGCGACCGTGGCCCAGACCTTGACCGGTCCTGCCGGCACTGTCCTGACCGGCAGGATCCTGGAGCCGGGCGGGGCTGCCTGGCTGAACATGACCAGACCGTAGTACTCGGGCAGCACGGAGGCGCTCCACTGGCCACCGGTGTCGGTGAATGAAAACGGCGCGTATCGGGCGGTGGGGAACGTGTGGATGTTGACGCCGTCGACGCCGTCCTGGTCGAGTGCGAACAGCGTGTCCAGCACCCACAGCGCAGACGCGAAAGTGTTGCTTACGCCTAGTTTCCCACCGCAGGTGGAGGAGTTCAGCTCGTCGACCCGGAGCTCGAGGCCGTGGGCGTGCGCGAACGACGCCGGCGCCTCCGCGCTGTGGGCGAGGCCGGTCGTCGATGCGTCGCTCAGCAGATGTTCGATCGTCGGGTACAGCTGCGACCCGGGCGAGGCGAAGCAGAGCAGCGGGTAGAGGTGGAGCGTCACGAGCCGGAGCCCGGGCTCATCGGCGACGAACCGGCCGAGCTGGGAGATCCAGCCTGCGCCTCCGAGCGCCGGCCCGGCGATCGGGAGACGCGGAAGCGCCCGGCGGACCGCCGAGTACTGCTTCAGGTAGTCGGCGAAGTCATACCCGCGGCCGCGAACGTGCACGACCTCACCGCGCGCGTCTCTGTACGCGGGGTATGTCTGGTAGACGTCGGGCTCATTACCGAGCTCGAGCGCCGCGATCGACGAGCGCCCGATCCCGCCGAGCAGTGCTCTTGCCTCGGCGGCTGCAAGTGACGGGTTGTTGATCGCGAGATTGATGCCCAGGATCAGCTTGGCGTCCGTCGCTCGCGCCAGCGCCGCCGTTGTTTGCAGCCACGCAGGGGTAAGCGTGTAGCTGACGACACCCGGCCTCGCCGCGCCGCGGACCGGCCACCACGTCTGATCGGTGCTGTCGCCGCCGATCCGAAGCACAGGAGTCTGGCCTGGCGTGAGATTGCGGATCAGCTGAACGAGGACGGGGTTGAGCGCCGCCGCGCTGCCGGCGTATGCCGGCACCGCGCTGTACTCGAACGACAGGCCGAGGAAGCCCGCCGGAGTCGACGGTCCGGGTGGCCCCTTCTGAACGGCCGCGCGCACCGTCGTACTACGTGCGCCGGCGGTGTCGCCTCCCGCGACCCAGCCCGCCACCGTCAGGGCAGCCAGGACGAGCGCCGCCGAGGCTTTACGTCGTCCTGGCGCGGCTCGGTACACGCAGAGCGTGAACCTAGCACCGCGCGGCAGATGAGCCGCCGATTCCGGACCGCTAGTGCGACGGACCGCTAGGTCCGGCGGATCAGGACTCGAGTTCGGCCCGCGGCACTGAGCCCGAGCTTCACGTCTGCGCTACCGACCGTGATCTCCTCCAGCCAGACGAGCTCGCCGTCGTGCAGAGGTGCGAGCACGCTTACCTGCCGCATGACTGTGGCCAGCCGAGCCATCTCCTCGACGCTGCCCTCCAATTCGTGCAGGCCGGACTCGCTGATCAGGGTTACCGCGATCCCGTCGGCCGTCTTATGAGCGTCGAGCACGGAGAGGTTCATGAGATGTGATCTTCCATCCGAGCATGGTCCATCACTTGACGCTCGTTGACGTCCCCCAGCGGGGGGGAACCTTGGGTGAGGCAGGCACCGGCATCGGGTGAGCAGTTCCTAACCCGGCGCGGGCAAGCGGCGCGCGCGGCCCGGTGGCGATCCTCGCCGTGGCGGTCCGGCAAAATGGCAGAACACCTAAGGGACTGATCGCACCTGCCCGCATCTGAGAACAACCTGACGGCCTCCGGCGAGCGCAAAGCCGCCGTGGGCGGCGCGCGCGTGGGCAAGCTGAAGCTGTGCTACGAGACGTTCGGCGCCCGCGGCGATTCGCCACTGCTGCTCGTGATGGGCCTCGCCTCGCAGATGATCCTCTGGGATGACGCGTTCTGCGAGCTGCTTGCCGCCCAGGGTTTCTGGGTGATCCGCTTCGATAACCGCGATGTTGGCCGCTCGACGATCCTGCACGGTGCGCGAGTCCCGAAGCGATGGCAGCTGGTGACCCGCCACGCCCGCGGCGCGGCCTACTCGCTGGATGAGATGGCCGCTGACGCGGTCGGCCTGCTGGACCAGCTCGGGATCGGCGCCGCCCATGTCGTCGGCGCTTCGATGGGAGGGATGATCGCCCAGCTGATCGCCGTCAATCATCCCGATCGGGTTCTTTCGCTGGTCTCGATCATGTCCACCACGGGCAACCGGCGTGTTGGCCGCCCCGATCCCGCCGTCGCGCTGAGAATGCTGCGCAAGACCCCGCGTGATCGCGAGGGCTACATCGAGGACAACATCGAGAGCTACCGGAGGATCGGATCGAAGGGGCTCGATTTCGAGGAGCAGCACAAACGGGCTCGGGCTGGGCGCTGCTTCGATCGCGGCATCCATCCGGCCGGCACCGCGCGACAGCTTGCCGCGATCGTGGTGGCGCCCGACCGGACGTCGTCGCTGCGGCAGGTGAGGGTCCCGACGACCGTCATTCACGGCGACTCCGATCCGCTGATCAACATCTCCGGTGGACGCGCGACCGCGGAAGCGATCCCGGGCGCCAAGCTGGTACTCCTGCCCGGGATGGGACACGATCTCCCACGTGAGCTGTGGCCTGAGATCATCGACGCGATCGTTCGGAACGCTGCGCGGGCGGAGCGCTGAGAAGACCACGCGCCCGATCGTGCTGACGGCGCTGTCGGTTCCGCTGGACCGGCTCCGGGCTCGCGACCCCGGTCTGGCTGCGCTTCGCAGGGCCGGGCGTGCCGCGATCGTGATGCCGGCGACGTTCGCCGTGGGCGAGGAGGTGATCGGGAATCCGGCCGTGGCCACGTTTGCCGCGTTCGGCTCGTTCGCGATGCTGCTGCTGGTCGATTTCGGAGGTTCGATGCGCGAGCGCCTGGAGGCTCAGGCAGCGCTCGCCGTCACCAGCGGCGTGTTCGTCTGTGTCGGGACGCTGGCGTCACGCTCGACTTGGCTCGCGGCCGCGGCGATGACGCTGGTGGGGTTCGGCGTCCTGTTCGCCGGTGTCGCAAGCTCGGTGCTCGCCGGCGCGACGACGTCGCTGCTGCTCGCGTTCATGCTGTCCGTCTCACTGACAGGGCCGATCTCGTCGATCCCCGACCGGATTGCCGGCTGGGGAATCGCCTCGGGCGCCGCGTTCCTCGCCGTTTGGTGGCTGTGGCCGTCGCCGGCGAGAGATCTGCTGCGCGACCGTGCGATGGATGCCTGCCGGGCGTTGTCAGCCCGGCTGCGCTCGGATGTCGCCTACGTTCTCGGTGGACCGCAGGCACCGTCGGAAGCGGACCATGATGCCGCCGTCGCCTTGGCGGGTGGATCGGTCGGCGCGCTGCGCCGGGCGTTCTACGCGACGCCTTACCGCCCGGCAGGCCTTGGCACGCCGGCTCGCATGGGCGTCCGGCTGGTCGACGAGCTGGGCTGGCTGAACGCGATCATCGCGCAGGCGCCGCCGCGCCCATCTGGCTCGCCTGCCAACCGTGCCGCCTGCACGGTCAAGGTGACGGCAGCGTCGGTGCTCGAGCGCGGTGCGGATCTGCTCGCGACGTACGGTGGGAGCTCAGAGGCTCTGCATGACGCCCAGGCCGAGCTGCGGCGGGCGCTGATCGCGCTCGAGGAAGGCGATGCCCTGAAGCTGCCGAACCGCTCGGTGGCCGCAGGCGTCGAGGCGGTGGCGGTTGAGAATCCGATTGGTGAGTTCATCACCTCGCTCGATCCCGGCTTCCGGGCGCAGGAGCTGAGCTTCGCCGTCTCGCAGATCGCATCGAACATCGGCTACATCGCGGCTGCGGAGCGCCGCAACTGGAGCGAGCGGCTGCTCGGCCGCCAGCCCCCAGGGCTGGCCGGAACGCTGTCGACGGCACAGGAGCGAGCCGGGGCCCACGTCGAGCGGCACTCGGTGTGGCTGCACAACAGCGTGCGCGGCGCGGTCGCCCTTGGCCTCGCCGTGATGATCGCGAAGCTGACCGGGGTGCAGCACTCCTTCTGGGTGGTGCTCGGCGCGCTTTCCGTACTGCGCTCGAACGCCCTGAGCACCGGCCAGAACGTGATCCGCGGCTTACTCGGGACGATCGCGGGCTTTGTGGTCGGTGGTGTCCTTGTCGTCCTGATCGGCACAAACACAGCCGTGCTGTGGTTGCTGCTGCCACCCGCGGTGCTGCTCGCCGGCCTTGCCCCGGCGGCAATCTCGTTCGCGGCGGGCCAGGCCGCATTCACGTTGACGCTGCTGATCCTGTTCAACATCGTGCAGCCGATCGGCTGGCGACTGGGGCTCGTGCGAATCGAGGACATCGCGCTTGGCTGTGCGGTCAGCTTCGCGGTCGGGCTGCTGTTCTGGCCGCGTGGCGCGGGCGCAGCGCTCGGAAGGGCACTTGCCGACGCTTACAGTGACAGCGTCCGCTACCTCGCCGGCGCGGTCGAGTTCGGTATGGGTCGCTGCGATCGCGGCGCGCCGCCCCGGGTCGCGCCCGCCGGCGAAGCGCTGCATGCGGCAGCCGCGTCGCGGCGCCTCGACGACGCCTTCCGCGGATACCTGGCCGAACGCGGAGCGAAGCCGATCCCATTGGCCGGGGTCACGGGTCTGCTCGCGGGCGTGGCGGGATTGCGACTCGCAGGCGACGCGGTTCTTGACCTCTGGGAACGCGACGACGCGGCGGGAGGGGACCGGGCGGCGGCGCGGGAAGAGCTGCTTGCGAGCACCCGGCTGATCGTCGACTGGTACGACGGCTACGCGACCAGCCTCACCGGAGGTAGCGATGTCCCAGATCCGCTGCCGCATGATGACATCGCAGAGAAGCGACTGATCGAGGCCGTCAGCCGTGACCTGCGCCAGGAGGACGGCCGGGCCAGCGCGACCGCCGCGCGGATGATCTGGACCGGCGACCACCTTGACGCCGCCAGACGCTTGCAGGCGACACTGGTAGGACCGGCTCGGGCGGCTCGCAGCTCCCGGATCCGCGCTATGTGACGGGCCGGGCGGCCGCTTAGCTCGACGCCCGGTCGACCCCTGCCGACGCCGCTGGGGTCAGGATCAGGCAGGTGGTGGAGGCGTGGGCGAGCAGACGGCCGTCGCTTTCGCGGGTCAGCCGCGCGCCGGCGGTGGCTATGGTCCGGCCGCGGTGGATGACGGTGCCCTCGCAGAGCACGGGGCCTGTCGCCGGGGTGATCCTGCCGACGAAGGTCAGCGCCAGGTCGATCGTCGTGTAACCGACGCCTGCGGGTAGCGTGCTGTGGACGGCGCAGCCGAGCGCCGAGTCCATCAGGGTCGCGGCGAAGCCGCCGTGGACGGCCCCGATCGGATTGAGGTGGTGCTCGCCCGGCTCGCCTCGGAACAGCACCCGACCCTCGTCGGCCTCGACGCCGGAGATCCCCATCAGGTCGGCGATCGGCGGCTGGGCGTGCTCACCGCGCGCGATCGCGCGCAGGTACTCGAGCCCGGACATTGTCAGTGCCGCGGCGCTGCCGGGCTCGGGGTCCTGCCAGGTGATGACGCGTTCGCGGCGCCGGCCCAGGGTGGCTGTCGCGCGGGTCTGTCGGCCGCCTGGCAGGCGAAGACCGCAGATCGCGGCAGTGCCCGCCAGCGCCGCCATCGCGAGCATGCCGTCCCGCAGCGAGCTCACCGTCGGAGATGTCGCCGACCCGAGTACGGCGATCAGCACGGCGACGCCGAGCACGGCTCCGAACTGGCGGGCTGTGAGGTTGATTGCGGCGCCAACGGCGAACTGCTCGGCGGGCAGCTCGGAGACCGAAGCTGCCGCCACGCTGGGCATCGTCAGGCCGACGGCGATGCCGCCGAACAGGAACGGCACGACGAAATGAAGGTAATTGGGGTGCGCGCCGACTGTCGACGCCAGGCACGCCGTCGAGGCAGCATAAAGCGCCATCCCCGCGACGGCGAAGCGCCGCGGCCCGCGGGTGGTTGACATCCGTCCGGTGATCACCGCGGTGAGCGCGGCAAGGATCGGCCCTGGCGCGATCGCGAGTCCGACGTCGAGCACGGAATAGCGCCACAGGAGCGCGAGCACGAGGACGCTGGCGAGGATCAATCCGTAGAAGGCGCTGGCGAATAGCACCATCACAACGGCGCTGCGACGCACGGTGGGCAAGGCAAGCAGGCCGAGGTCGATCGCCGGGACAGCGCGGCGCCGGGAGCGCCGCACGAACCAGGCACCCAAGGTAAGGGCGCCCGCGAGCGCGAACCCGACCCGCGCGCTCAGCCATCCCCAGCTGTTGCCCTCGACCAATGCCCCGGCCAGGAGTCCCGCCGCGCCCGCGAGCAGCGCTGAGCCGAACAGGTCGGGCAGGCCGCGCTCGCCGCGCTCGGATTGCTCCTCCCGCGTGGCCCAGCGGGCGGCGGCGATCGCTGCCGCACCGAGCGGCACGTTGACCGCGAACGCGAGCCGCCAATCGGCCGCGTCGATCAGCGCGCCGCCGAGGAGAGGGCCGAGGCCGCCGGCCGCTCCGGCGGCGGCACTCCAGAGCCCAACTCGGACCGGTCGTCGCTCCGGCGCCACACCGGCGAGGAGTAGCGCCAGCGAGGTGGGGACCATCGCCGCGCCCCCGATCGCCTGCACACCGCGCGCTGCGATCAACAGCCCCACGCTCGGAGCGGCGCCGCACGCCGCCGACGAGCATGTGAAAAGCGCCAGTCCGGCCAGAAACACGCGCCTGCGACCGACGACGTCAGCGAGGCGCCCGAGCGGAGCGAGCAGCGCCGCGAACACGACCGCGTACGCATTCAGGACCCACGAGAGGGTGGCGAGATCGTGTCCCGGGAAGGCGGCCTGGATGCTCGGGAAGGCGACGTTCACGATCGTTACATCGAGGAACGCCATCCCGACCGCCAGCAGGCAGGCGCCGGTTGCGACCGCTGAGCGCAGGTTTCCGTCGGCGTTGATCTTTGGGAGCCGCATCCGACCCTCCATCCATACAGTTGTGTATGGATGGAGGGTAGGCATCATCTGTGGTGGTGTCAACCCCGCGCTGGACGCGATAGACATAGACGATGGCCGCCCCGACCCGAACGCCTCGAAGCAGCTGGATCGAAGAGGGCCTGCGGGCGCTTGCCGCCGGTGGCCCGGACGCCGTCCGGATCGAGTCGCTCGCCGAAGCGCTCGGTGTGACCAGGGGAGGCTTCTACTGGCATTTCGAGGATCGGCGTGCGCTGCTCGAAGAGATGCTCGACACGTGGGAGCGGGCGAGCACGTCTGAGACGCTCGAGCGTGTCGAGCGGGAAGGGGGCGACGCCCGCACGAAGATCCGGCGGGCCGGGGCGCTCACGTTCAGCGACTGGCTGCTGCCGATCGATCTCGCCGTCCGCGATTGGTCCCGGCGCGAGGAGGCGGTCGCCGAGCGCCTGCGCCGGGTCGACAACCAGCGAATGGATTACCTGCGGTCGATGTTCGGCTCCTTCTGCCCCGACGAGGACGACGCCGAGGCCCGCTCGATGCTGGCCTTCTCACTCGCGATCGGTAATCACTTCATTGCCGCCGATCACGGCACGCGCACCCGGGCGGAGGTGCTGAAGCTGGTCATGCGCTGGCTCGAGGCGTAGTAGTCATGGTGGCGCTCTCGGCAGTGCGGGAAGCTAGCGCAGTGGGATGTCCTGCTCGCGCTCGGGCTCGGGCCGAGGCCCGAAGATCCGACGCTCGTGTCCGGCGATCGGGACGTCGTTGATGCTGGCTTCGCGCCGAGCCATGTACCCGGCGTCGTCGAACTCCCAGTTCTCGTTACCGTAGCTGCGCCACCACTGGCCGGATTCGTCGTGCCACTCGTACTGGAAGCGCACCGCGATGCGGTTGCCGGAGAACGCCCACAGCGACTTGCGCAGCGCGTAATCCTGTTCCTTCTCCCACTTACGAGTCAGGAAATCGACGATCTCAGCTCGACCCACCAGGAATTCCGAGCGGTTTCGCCACTGCGAATCGGGGGTGTAGGCGCCGGCGACGCGCTCGGGATCCCGCGTGTTCCAGGCGTCCTCCGCCGCTTGGACCTTCTGTCGAGCTGATCGCTCGTCGAATGGCGGCAACGGCGGGCGCGGCGGGGCTTGCTCGGTCATCGTCAGATCGGGCCCTCCAAGTTGTGTGACTTTTGCATCACCTTTTCCGCCTCCTGCTCTGATTTCATGATAGATGCGAGCCGACTCTGCGCCGCGCAGTGGCAGGCAAGAAGATTGGACCGGAAGGCACCAGGATGACCGCAATCACCCAGCTCCGAACCGGCGACCAGCGTGGACCGACGCTGCCGCCGGACCGTCGCGCTCGCGACGGGGCTGGCGGTGCTCGCCACGGCGCCCGCAGCACCGCCACAGGAATGCACCCCGCGCACGCCGCCTGAGAGCGGCTGCCATGCCCAGCGCGCGACCGTGACCTCAGCCTGCGCGCTGCTCACCGGGTCCGGCGACCGGCACGCGGCGGGGGGTGGGTGTGCCGACCGGCGCCGGGTCCTCGTCGTGGGCGGGGTGCCCGCCGCGCATCAGTGACGCCGCCGCGGCAATCAGGCAGGCCACGATCGCGAACAGGAAGGCCGCGTGCAGCCCATTGCGGAACGGCGACGAGATCAGGGTGGGGAAGAACGAGTGGCCGGTCAGGATCGAACGGCTGTGGGCCGGGAGCCCGGCGAGTACGCGGGCTCCGAGCAGGTGCTGGATCGGGTTGTATCCGAGGAACGCGGCGAACAGGATCGACACCGGCGGCAGCAGCGAGGCGCTATGGGCGGCCGCGGCCGAAACGCCGTGCGCCTCGAGACCGGAAGTCATCGTTTCTGGGAGCGTCGACGCCAGCCCGATGATCATCAGCGTGAAGAAGACGCCGATCGAGAGCACCTGGGCGGAGTTCTGGAAGGTTTGGTTCATCGCGCCCCCGGCCCCGCGATCCGCCCGCGGCAGGCTGTTCATCACCGCGGCCCGGTTGGGTGAGGCGAACAGTCCCATCGACATCCCGATCAGCAGCAGGATCACCCCGAACGGCAAGTACGTGAAGTTCGTCGGCAACAGCAGCAGCAGCCCGAAGCCCACCGCGGTCAGCAGCATCCCCGCGGTGGCGAACGGCCGCGCGCCGAAGTGGTCGGAAAGGTAGCCGGAGACCGGCCCGGCGAACAGCAGCCCGACCGTCAGCGGCAACATGTAGATCCCGGCCCACAGCGGGGTCTCCGTGAAGTTGTAGCCGTGCTGTGGCAGCCAGATGCCCTGCAGCCAGATGATCAGCATGAACATCAGGCCACCCCGCGCGAGCGCGGACAGGAACGTCGACAGCGTTCCGAACGTGAATGCGCGGATCCGGAACAGCGGTAGGCGGAACATCGGATCGTGCGAGCGGTGCTCGACGATCACGAACGCAACCAGGCAGAGCATCCCGGCCCCGAGCAGGCCGAGCACCTTGGCGCTGCCCCAGCCGACCGGATGCCCGCCGGCCGGGCGGATGCCGTAGGTCACCGAGGTCATGATCAGGACCAGTCCGAGCGCGAAGGTCACGTTGCCCCACCAGTCGATCGGAGCGGCCCGCGGGGAGCTCAGCTCGCGCAGGCTCCGATAGGCCCAGATCGTTCCGAAGATCCCTACCGGCACGGAGATCAGGAACACCAGTCGCCAGTTGATCGGGGCGAGCACGCCGCCGAGCACGAGGCCGATGAAGAAGCCGCTGACACCGACGATGTTGTTGATGCCCAGGGCCATCCCGCGCTGATTGGCGGGAAAGGCGTCGGTGATGATCGCCGCCGCGTTCGCCAGCAGGCACGCGCCCCCGATTCCCTGCACGACCCGCAGGCCGATCAGGTACGCCGCTCCATCCCGGCCCTGCATCCAGTCGACGGCGAGCAGCAGCGAAGCGACCGTGTAGATCACGAAGCCAAGCCGGTAGATCTTGATCCGCCCGACCATGTCCCCCAGCCGCCCGAGGCTGACGATCAGCACGCTGGTCACCACGAGGTATCCGAGAATCATCCACAGCAGGTAGAACGAATTCGCCGGGACGAGCGGATCGAGATGGATGCCCCGGAAGATGTCGGGCATCGCGATGATCGTGATCGAGCCGTCCAGGGTGGCCAGCAGCACGGCCAGCGTGGCGTTCAGCAAGGCGATCCACTTGTAGCGATTCGGGTCGACCGTGCTCATTCGCTCCTGACAGAGTACACAGGTCACCTGAACAGTTTTCCTGTCGATGGTCGATTAGACTCTGCCGATGGCGATCAAGGAGCCGCCGACCGCCCTGCTTGCGCACGAGCTGCGCGAGACGGTCGGCCGCATCGTTCGCCGCCTGCGCGCGGAGCCTGGCCCTTCGGTGGGCCGCCTCGCGGTGCTCGGCCGCCTCGACCGTGACGGCCCGTCGAGCATCAGCGACCTCGCCGCGTGCGAGCGCATGCGCCCCCAGTCGATGGCCCAGATCGTCCACGACCTCGAGACAGCCGGGCTCGTCTCGCGGCGCCCGGACCCGTCCGATGGGCGGCGGGCCTTCATCGAGCTGACCACCGCTGGGCTCGATCTCCTCGAGACGACGCGCGCACGGCGCGAGACGTGGCTCACCGAAGTATTGGAACGCGAGCTCGACGCCGGCGAGCGGGCGCTGGTCCGCGACGCGCTCGCCCTGCTGGCCCGGGTGGCGGACGCCTGACCCGCTCCCGAGCAGTGCCGCCGGGCCCTGATACAAGTCTCCACCGTGCGCACGAGATCGAGAAGGCCCCGTTGAGCGACACGTCGGAGCTGCGCGGCAGTCGCGTTGCGCTGGTGCCGGTCGCATCTGAGCATCTCTCCGAGCTGCGCCGGATTCTGCGCACCCGAGAGGTCAAGCTGCGCTGGCGAGATGAGGCGGCATCCCCCGCTTGGCCCTTCGATGACCCGTCGGCTACACGCTTTGCGGTGCTGCTCGAGGGCGAGGTTCGCGGAATGATCCAGTACGGCGAGGAGAACGAGCCCGACTATCGCCACGCATCGATCGACATCTTCCTCGACCCCTCGATGCATCGGCAGGGTCTTGGCCGCGACGCCGTGGCGACCCTGGCTCGGCACCTGGTACGCGATCGCGGCCACCACCGGCTCGTGATCGATCCCGCGGCCGACAACGAGCCGGCGATTCGCTGCTATGCCGCGATCGGTTTCCGCCCGGTCGGGATCATGCGCCGCTACGAGCGCGATGCCGACGGCGGCGGCTGGCACGACGCCCTGCTGATGGATCTCCTTGCCGAGGAGTTGGACGGCTAGCTCGCGGGCGCAGCGGCGTCGGTGACCCGGGTAGCTGAGAGGATGCCGGGATGATCCTGGAGCAGGCCCAGCTCGATGCCTCAGCCGCTGCCTCGAGCGCCCCGACCCGTTCCCGGTCGTGGAGCACTACGAGGATGTCGTGCCGGCGTCGTAGGTCCGCGAAGTGGGCGCGCATTCTCGGGGCGCCGCAGTACCCCACCCGGAACCGGTCGGCCCGTCGTTTCCAGTCGGGCCACCGGTACCCTTGCCTCGGTGACTCTGCGCGAGCATTTCGCACGGTTGGGTCGCGGTATCGGGTGGCTGGCGACGGGACGCCAGCGCGCGACGAGCACCGGCGCTTCGCTGCTTGCGATCGAGCGCGCCCATTCCGCGAACTGGCGTGCCGCCCCTGCGGACGCCTCTTCATCGCGGGTAGTCGCATTGTTCGGGGGCAGCGCGCTGTGGGCGATCGATCCGGCGTTCGCTTCCGCGTGGTCGGTACCCCGTGAGAGGGCCGCCGGATGGGTTGGCACGTACACCGGCATAGGCGGGTGTGGTGGCGGAGGTGGCGCTGGCGGTGGCGGTGGCGGTGGCGGCTGCGGTGGATGACTGATCCGAGCCCGGCCGGCGATCTCGGGATCGGAATCGGATGGCGCCCCGAGCTTGCGCAGCTGATCGCCGCTGATGAGCGGCTGTTCGTGGAGCTGATCGCTGAGAATGTCAACCCCCGGCGCCTGCCGGTCGCTGTCAAACAGTTGCTGGCGCAGCGGCGGCCGATCATTCCCCATGGCATCCGGCTCTCACTCGGAGGGGCTGAGCGACCACACCGGAGCCGCCTCGATCATCTCGCCGCGGTCGCTGAGACCGTTCACGCCCCTTTCGTGAGCGAGCACATCGCATTCTCCAGGGCGCACGGAGTCGAGGCCGGTCACGTGCTCCCGGTGCCACGAACAGCAGAAGCGCTCGAGATCATCAGCGAGAACGTCGCTGCCGCGCAAGAAAGGCTGCCGGTGGCGCTCGCACTCGAGCACGTCGCGGCGCTCGTCGAGTGGCCGGACCCCGAAATGAGCGAGACCAGGTTCATCAGCGAGCTGCTCGCCAGAACGGGCGCGCTGCTGCTGCTCGACCTGTCGAATCTGTACGCGAACGCGCACAATCATGGCTTCGATCCGGTCGCCTCCCTCAGCGAGCTCCCGCTCGACCGAATCGCCTACGTCCACGTCGGCGGGGGAGCCATGATCAACGGTCGCTACCACGACACCCACGCCGATCCGGTCCTCCCGGGTGTGCTCGGCCTCGTCGAGGAGCTGTACTCGCTCACCAGCCCGTCCGGCATCCTGCTCGAGCGCGACGCCAACTACCCGCGCAACGCGGACACGCACCGCGATCTGGACGCGATCGAAGCCGCCGCCAGGAGCGGCAACAGGCGACGAGGCAATGGCGCCACGTGACCGCGAGCGATATGAGGCTCACCAGGCCGAGCTGTTGGACGCCCTGCGAAACCCAGCGACGCCTCCCGACGGATTTGACGCGACCGACCTCGCGGCAGCATCCGACTCGCTGATCCGTAAACGCGCCCGTCAAGTCGCCGCCGGCTGGCCGGCGCTTGCCCATGCGCTCGGCGACGACTATCTGCGTACATTCGAGCAGTTCGCTCGCAGCACACCGCCGCCGGCGCTCGGCGAAGGGCTTGCCGACGGGTTCGCGTTCGCGAGCGCCCTCCCGGACCTCGAACCTACCGATGAAGTGCGCGCGGAGCTCCTGCTAGCCCGAGCCATCTTCAAACTCCGCCGCTGCACGGCCACTCCACGACGAGGGCCCTATATCGCCATCGCCCGGCTCCGCGACCCCAACCGCATTCTCGTCGTCACACGCGTGCCGACCATCGGCAGATACCACGCCGCGATCAGGCTCCCCGGGTCGCGTAGCTGACCGACCTGCTACGGCCGGGTGACAGGCTCGGGCGCCTGTAAGGCGGTGGGGTCGGTGACCTCGACGGCGCCGAACCCATGGAGCGATCCATCGACGAAGAAGATCTCCATCGTGATGTCAGGTTCGACATGCGCCTGTGAGAGGAACGCAACCACGTTACGGCCTGTGAGTTCCTCAATCGTGCTCTTGAAGCGCGCTGCCATCCTGTGTTGAAAGTCGTGCCGCATCGCGACGACGCGATCAGGCTCGCCGCTGTCCATGATGGTCTGCTCGAGCGGCGTGAACCCGCTGCCGCGCATCACAACAACGATGATGTCGTCAAGCGCGTACGTCTTCGCCTTCATCGGCCCGCGACCGTAATGATCGCGCAGAATCGCGACGATCCCCGTCGAGATCGCAGCCAGCAGCTGCCCACCCCCGAGACGCGCCTCCTTACCTACAGTCTCAATATCCACGTGGACGCTCCTGTCCGGCGGCGGCCGCGAGGCCGAGCCGTTCATAGATTTCGCTTTGGCCCGGTGGGTGAGGCGCCCGTGGCGTCTTTGAACCTTGCCGTGGTGCTGCTGGCCTGGTGTCCGGGGGTCACTGACGCCCCTTAAGCCGACCTTCACGAGCGTAGCGCGACCCCCGCAGCCGGTCAATCCGATCTCAACGGAGGCGTTGAGCAGGCACTACGCGTGGTCGACCGGGTGGCTGCGTAGGCGGACCGGACCCTCACGGTGGGCTATGACGCTCAACCCTGAAGCCGACTCCACACCTTGTACGACCTCCTGCCAGGTTGATGAGACGCCACCGAGTCCGAGTTCGACTTCGTCAGGGTTGGTGGCATTGGTTGTGATGAATCGCCGAGGCAACCCTGTGACGCCAGGCTTGAGTTTCAAGATGAGGTTGTGCTCCTCGCCGTAGGAGCCCTGGTGGTGGGCGACTCGGATCTCCTGGATCTGGGACCAAGGCACAAACCGCTTCCCACTTCCGACAACAATCCCGCGCTCGTCGATCGTGAACGCGACCGGGCGTGTTATGGCGATCCGCCCGCTCCAGAAGCACCCCGCTACGGCCAGGAGTCCGACGACCAGAGCAAAGGTCCCGTATCGCCCGTCGATCACGTTTCCAACCAACACAAAAGCTGCCAGGCCGGAGCCCAGCGCCATCCAGACCCAGCGCCTGCGGCTTGCCCGGACAACCATTCTCAAACGCTCCCACCGTTCACTTGTCCACTATCGGCAGAAACGCCGTGGTACCCGAGGGTCCCCGTCCGCGCCGAATGAGCAAAGAAAAACCCTCCGATTTGGAGGGCTTTTCTGAGAGCGGCTGAAGGGCGCGGCCTCAGGCGTCGTCTACGCGGTCGCCAAGTGGCGCGACTCGACCGATCGTCAGAACTAACGGCGGGTCGGGCGAGCGTGGGTGGAGCCCGACGGGGCCGGCGGCTGGCGCAAGCGGCGCGGCGCCGCCCCGCAGGGGTTCCTCGATCGCCGAGCCGCCGAGCGAGCAATGGACGCGCTGATCGACGACGCCGAGCGGACGCTCGTCGAGGTGCAGCCCAACCGGGTGGCGACGTTCGCGGACGCCGCAGCGGAGTGGCGGGAGTGGGCCGAGCACACCAAGCGGCTGAAGCCGGCCTCGCTGCGCAGCTACGACGCGATGCTCTCGCCTCCCGGCGAGCGTCCACGCCAGGGCGGGCAGCGCGCCGCACGGATCATGCGGGCGTTCGGCGAGCGACCGATCGCCTCGATCACCACGGCGGACATCGAGCGCTTCCTGCGCGGGCTCGACCGCCAGGGTTTGACCGGCCGCAACGTCAACGTGCACCGACAGGTGCTCGCCAACGTCTTCGAGTACGCGACGCGAGCGGACAGCTTCGGGCTGGCGGTCAATCCGGTTCGCGGTGCCGACAAGCGCCGGGAGGACTACTCCAAGCCGCCCGAGACGTTCACCGCCGAGCAGGTGCTCGCGCTTGCGCGAGCCGCCCGCGACGGGCTCCACGTGAACGGCGGGCGACGCTGGGCCAGCCGCGAGGAGGACCTCCAGCAGCAACTCGCCAACGTGCAGGATGCAGCGATCTACACCGTCGCGGGCTTCACCGGCCTGCGCCAGGGCGAGCTCCGCGCGCTGCGCTGGCGGCATGTCCGCTTCGCCGACCGGAC
>Ga0302325_10012656_pt1 | contig 18068 bp, 17 predicted proteins | sample Palsa_T0_2_FD_201948 | JGI IMG/M metagenome (GOLD analysis project Ga0302325, IMG submission 201948) | Peat permafrost microbial communities from Stordalen Mire near Abisko, Sweden - Palsa_T0_2 | ecosystem: Environmental > Terrestrial > Soil > Palsa > Peat permafrost | place: Sweden: Abisko...
CATCCGATGACAAAGTAACATCCCGGATCGGAAGAGAACATCGAGTAATATATTTGTCAAAGGCCATCGTCTCGAGTGAGAACTTGCTGACGTTTCCATCTTCGGAACCAACGAGGAAGAAATCATCCTGAAATATGGTTAGTAGATGATTGAATGCTAATCCTAGAGACTAACAGTAGAGGCTACGCCAGTATTCTGCTCGGGGCAGTCGTCGATATTTGTAGGTTCTCCATCGAATCCTGTCTTGTAGACACGCGTAGTATTGTTCGAACCAACGGTGATTAACTTCGTACCATCTGGCGTGTACGAAAGAAAAGTTGGGCCTCTTGTATGGGCAGGTCTGCCTCGCAGACGAACTTGAGTCGTTGTTGCCATTGGGGATATTCCAAATGGAAGTGAGATTGTTGAAAGTTGACGTTCTTGAAGGTGCTGGACGACGCGCTGGGACGCGTTCCACTTTACGCGACCCCTGAATTGGACCCCGGTCTAGCGTGGCCTACAAAGGACATCCCACCATGCTCTTAATAATTTCAACCTCAAAGTCAACAGTCAACAATGTCTCGATCGACAGACCCTGGTCACTTCTTCCAGACTGATGCTTCCGAGTCGACCCGAGCTCGCAAAGCTGCAAAGTCAAGGAACAAGAAGGGCAATCCGATAGTTCTCCAGTCCAAAATCCTAGGCGTTATTCCTGATCCCTTCTCGCCAGCATGCATCTACATCGCAGAGAGCGCCGGATGCGTCAGAAAAGTCAATGTCGAGGTAGGTACGGTCAGAATAAAGAGTTCAAATGGATCAGCGGCTGATCGGACTGTGTAGAGTAGAGATTCCAAAACTGTATACAAAGGTCCAACTGCACCAGTTACCTCAGTAGCTATTGGTAGTCAGGGTGGGGCCACCATATTTGCAGGATGCTGGGACAAGGATATTTGGAGCTGGGATAGGGAAACCCGTATTCCAGGAAGAAAATTTAAGGGCCATTCTGATTTTGTGAAGGCGATCATCTGTGCGAGGATAGATGGGAAAGATGTAAGTTCTTTTGTTAACCAAAATTGAGCATGATGTGTTGACTGAAATCCAGCTCCTCATTTCTGGTGGCGCAGACTCGAAGATTATTGTCTGGGACACAGCAACAGGTGACCGTCTACATACCCTCCGGGATAAAACGGATACCATGATGGCTCTTCAGGATCTTGTTCTCGATCCTGAAGAGTCTACAGATTCCGAAATCGTTCTTGTATCCTCAAGTAGTGACCCTCAGATCCGTAGATGGCGAATAAACCTCACATCCGCATCTCAGATCTTGGAAGCGGCGCAAGTAGCCCCTTTGCAAGGCCAACCAACTAGGGATACGATTCTCGAACACGAAACTAGCGTATACAGAGTCCTGTTTTCAGGCAATGATGAATATTCTGATCTCTGGACTGCAAGTGCAGATGGTACAGCGAAATGCCTATCTAGAGCGAGGAATTGGACTACGGAAGAAACTTATGAGCATGGCGATTATGTGAGAACAATTGCACTCACTGCCGACTGGGTTATAACCGCTGGCCGAGATGAGAATGTTAAAGTATGGGACAGGGCGACAGGAAAGCTGTGGCACGTCTACGAAGGTCATTATGAGGAAGTCACTGGGTTAGTAGTGCTTGAAGGAGATAAAAAAGTGGTCAGCGTTAGCATTGACGGTACTATCAGAACCTGGGGGCTCGGAAAGGCTGATCTGGAGAAGGCGAGGAAAGAACGGGAAGAGGAGTTGAAGGGCGTGGTGGAAGAAGAGAAGGTCAAATCGAAAAAGAGCCTCTTGACGGCAGAGGAGGAAGCCGAGTTGGCTGAGTTGATGGACTCGGATGAAGACTAAGTGCCCAGTCTGCGTTGGGAATCCCTGCTACAGCAGGTGCCTACAGGATTTGGTCACACGCCCTTACTTGCTGCCCCAACGACCATCAGCAGCCTAATTAACCTTCAGAGAATATTGGGGAAATCTAATTCTCAACCTCCTGGGAGGCTAAGACTCAATCTTATTTTCAGCCACTTCTGGACCGCGCAGTGGCTGACTTCCTTTCACAGCCATGGTGAAAACAAGTAAAGGCATCGGTTTCTCGAAGGGTGTCGCTCTCTCACGATTCGAAAATCCGGTTTGTACCTTAACCAAGGGCTTCTGATTATGAATCGCCAGGACATGCTTGGTGGTTGTTTCTCTTATGAGCAGCTAACGACATGGTATGAAACTCTATTTCGAAAGATTTGATCTACTCAACAATTTCCACTTATAAACAGATGTAATCCCGACCATTGAAGAACGCGGCTTGTAGGGCTGTAGGCTTTGACCGCCTAATGGTCACTTGAGCACACATCTCCATTTTTTCAAGTGTTACCCTCGAGACTTTCCTGTTCTCGCTCACAGATGATTCTTGGTGTTGTCTCAAATCTTCTGGGAGGCAAGGCTCTTCTCTCTTCTTCTTAAGCTTACCCGAACAGGTCTTCTCATCAGCTTGAATCGCCATCAGAGAACGATCTGCCATTTCCCAGCAATCTGTCTCCTCGAGCATCTGGGTTATATGCTTCCACAAGGCTGCAAATACCGATATTCTCGGGTCTCGCGCCTCCCTGCTTCCTGATCAAGCACAAGTAGTACAACTGCGCATGCCTCCGAAGTCTCGGTCAGACTCGATCAGATGGATCCTGGCTTTCTGAATTAAGTTCGGGACGCACCCCGCCCCAAAGAATTTACTGGTTCCGATACGCTGTTAACGACCAGCTTGCTAATCCAATGTTTTGTTTCTCTGCTCGCTGCCGTTGTGCAGCAAGCTGCTACAACTATTACCGAGCTAGTATGAGTCTCTGGTGCACTTTCCGACAAGTCGAGGTATTTTTGTTTTGATACCGAGCGAAGACAGACATCTGAAATTACAAGTGAACCACTTGTGAAGGCTTCAGTACTATGCAATTAAGTGTGAGAGCCTGCTTGTGAGGATGGCTCGAATATTTTGATGCCTTCAAGCCCGACCTCCGTCGTATGGTTAGGAGTTCGTCTTGGCCCGGCCGTGTACCCCTTACAGCTTTGGTGTACGACCTGGTTCTAAACTATTTAGTCCATAGTTCTCCAATTCCACTGGCCTGGGCCATGCTGCCTGCCGCCTATCTGGGCCTGAGATGGCATCGAGTGAACTTTCGGACTTGAGAACCTGAGGACGATCCAAACCCACCATGAGGGCATTCATGATGGTCTTTCGTTCTGAGTCCTGTTCCTGTTTTCATCAGGGATTTCTTGTCTGTGAGGAGCTCGGGATTTCGCGATCTTCGATTTTCTTTCTTGATCAATATGCTTCCTTGATTAAGGTGTACTATACTATATCTGTCCTGTAAGTGCCTGGTACGGTCAATCGGCTGATTTCCGAAGAACAAAAGCTGTCGCTTCCATACCGGACGTTGCAGAACTTCTCCGGCACCAGTCATGGCAGTCCTAGAGACAGCACAGGATGCAATAAACGGCGAGTTGATAGCCCTGGAAGGAGACACTGAGATGCTGGGGACGCAATTACAATCACTTCCTCAGTCAGAGAAATTCCTTGTCATTCCTTCATTGAAAGAGATCTTCCGGCCCGATAAATCTCCCATCTACACTCATACGTGCGTGGCATTCACTTAGCCTTCGAGGACCGAATTGAGAGAGCACGAAATTTCCTGAGCAGTGGGATAAGCGCACATTCAAGACTTGTGTTCATGAATGGAGGCAGTGCCAGTGCCCTGAGCATGTGTATTTCAAGGATATGCCGCCAGCATACGGATGGGGATGTTGGCGCAGCAGAGAGCGCTTTTCACGAGATTGTAAGTAATGGGGTCGCAGGATGGATGGAAAACATTAGTTTCGTTTTTGATGGTGAGGAGGATGACAACTACGCCATAGCGCCGAAACGGGATGGGAACAAAGCTTTGAAGTGGTTGGGGTTGGCTTGACCAAGTGCTTTACTTCTAGATTTTGAGATTTAAAACGGTATCTGCTCAGCTGGTGTCCTCAGTTTTGACCTTTTCACTTCTGGGCTGTTGGATTATCGTCAAATATTTTTATGCACTTGCACTAATTTGTATAATTGCTTCCGCTGGCGCGATCCTTATGTAGACCAGTGATCATTTCATAGTAATGGAGATATTTTTCAAAAATAATAATAAGTAGCCTAATCGCGACCGATGGATGACCCTTTTGATTGTCATTGAGCTCGAACTTTCTTTAGCGAGGCTCCCCCCTTTTCACCCCCTATGTTCTAAGTCATGCATCTTCCCCAAATAAGGCTTAAGTGTGAAATTTGAGAAAATAACAGTCTTTACAGATGTTCTCGACCCCTGCGAAAGAGTACAGTAGAGGGAAATTCCCCCTTACACCGCCTCCAGTTGAGAATCTTGATAACTGGCGATGAAGCCCTAATCCTCAGGCATCTTCGATGAGGTCATTCTACAATACCAGCTTCGATGCGGGGTTGCGGGGTCACACAAGCGACATCACCTCTCTTATCTTCCTTCAAATGTGAGATAATTGGAATTGAGCTGTTTTACTCACTCAATGACTGTAGATTGAAAACTTGTCTCTTTCGACATGTGGATAAGGATCCCGGAAGTGCTTCTCTTCCTCCTATTGGCGAGCCATTGTGGTGGTCTTGCATCACCTGAGAATCAAAGGGTTATTGGAAATAGCCAGCGGGGTTTTGACACTGTTAGAAAAGCGTAAGGTTTCATTTGCCTATCTCACTTTCTCCCATCAACTTTTTTTACATGACCGGGAGCATTCGAAGTATGTCTCATACTGACATGTTCGAAGTTTGAAGAAAGCAACCATTATCGATGAAGTGATAGATGACTTCGAGGGAAAATGCTTTGTGGTTCCGCTGTACGGGAAGAAAGAGAGGCCGGTAGCTTTGGGGAATGCCTTCAAGGAGTCAAAGACCAAGGAGAAGCCAGCTTTGAGGATTTATTGCCCACATATGAAGAGTACTCCTGGTCTTACCATAGCTCTCACTGATCCCGACGCGCCATCGAGAGATGATCCAAAATGGTCTGAGATGTGCCATTGGATTTCGATCGTTCCGATTTCAGATCAGGATGGTGTCGAAATTGACTTGGAAGATAGGACAGAAGAGAAAGACTTGGTCGAGTGTAAGCGCTTCGTCGGGTGTTTCTCTTACATAGCTAAGTATCAATTTATAGATAAGCCACCTGGACCACCGTCCAAGACCGGATATCATCGATATGTCTTCCTGCTTCTGGAAGGAGATAACAGCAATTTGACGGCCCCGGAAGACAGGCAGCACTGGGGTATGGGAAAGGAACGTCATGGGGTTCGAGACTGGGCTAAAAAGGAAGGTCTCGAGGTTATTGGCGCGAACTATTTCATCGAGAAGAACAAAAAGCAGTGAGCAGCCTTGGAACTTGGGAGATTTGATACATTTTGCAGATGGTCAGCGGTCACGCAGAATCTTTTGAGATTTGATGGATGTTTTAGCAATACCAGGACTCATCTTTGCTGGAGATGCCCAAGAATGGCTTCCAGTCTCCTTAACGCCATCGGTTTCTCCTTTACAGCTTCTCCCTCTCCCATTCCCTCTATCTCCTCTCGCGCTTGCTTGGCAAGCGGCAGCAATCCTCCCCAAACCTCATCCGTATATCTTGTCAAAACACTTTCCCACTGTTCCCTCCAACGCTCTCTAGCTTCAACCGGTTCCCCCTTAAAATTGGGTTTCAGGTTTAGAGGGTGGTCTGCAGCCATACCAACATGCGGTTCTGGTAAAGGAAAGATCTCTTTTGTCATTGCTCGGAGCTGAATGAGCTGTTCTTTAGAAAGTCCCCAATCATATTCCTGATCGTCCTGCGGAGGCTCGAATTCTTGGTCCAATTCCCTTGGAGATGACAAAATTGCTAGAACCTCGCCCCCGTCTCTAGATTCTTGTTGGGCCACCGACCTTTCCGGAACGATGCTCCTGCGAGGGGCAACTTGAGACCTGTACCAGGCATCCTCCAAGCCCCTATCCGAAATGAGTGCAACATTCTCCGACGGCGTGAAAGAATCAATACCATCTAAGAAGGAAGAGAACTCGTTTTCTGTTTGCTGAACGTGTTGCTCGTGGTGTCCGGTCCTAAGACCAGCTGATCCAGTTCCGCTTGATTGGCCCTGGTTTGTTTGCTGTGCTGTTTTAGAGCTTTCCGCCCAAGCAGAGCTTCCATCACTGTTGCTGCTTAGTGACTGTCCCTTGCGAGAACCAGCAAAAGCTGTTGCAGCTTGGTTGCTGAGCTCGTTCGCGGTCGGTGCTGAGAAGGTGCTCCGGGTCAGCCCTGTTGCCGAGGCTGTGATTCGTGAGAACAGAGATTCTGAGTTTGATGGCTCATTTGAAGGCGCTGTCTCCTCCTTTTGTTGGGGCCTGGCAGGGCTTTTGCCTTTATCGTCGCCATTGCCATTGCCATTGCCATCACTCATGTTGATTCGTTTCGTTTCAAGGATCTCATCGTTGATAGCATGAGGTTGTAGAGTTCGGATAAGCCAATTTTGGCCGAAGCCTAATGGTCCCATTTACACATGCCAACTTCGCACGTGATACAGTATGCGCTTGATGAGGCAAATAACAATTGTTACTCATCATTGCCTTTGGCATGGAATCTTCCCTAAAATGTACAACAGAAATCGTCAAGTTGTCATTGTTTTGTTAGTGTGCGCAGCTTCGAGTCGTTCGGAAGAAGCGGGCAAGGAGACGGCAACAAGAAGCGAAATTATGAGAAAGCACCTTCTTTATAAAACGTGAGGAGCTCTGTCTCTTAGCCTCACACATACCTCTAGATTGGGTTAATATGATCCAGCTCCAGACCGTGTTGCTGTCAGAATTTGCTAAAATTTAGTCTACACCCCATGCTGTTGTGAGATCGGCTTGAGCTGAACGCCCTGCCCGTTTTGGTAGGCTAGAAAATAATATATTCGGCTTTGTGTAAGTGCCACCTCAGGAGCGTGTTATGTTGAGAAGCTGGGAACTCCTCGCTGTATCTGCGACCTTTTCCGCGTGAAAACCTACGCAAAAGAGTGTTGACGCGAGGATTTTTGCGTTGGCCACCAAAATGAATAAAGTAGAGTTTGTCCTTTATTTCTGCAAAAAATTTAGGCTTCTTCGAAAGCAGGTTCCTTTGAGGTCAAGAAAGGTTTGTCATCCAATTGTGATGAGGCGAACTGCTCCCTCGTCACTGCTCCCACTAAGGACACCAGCAAACCCCACGATCTCTCACCTAAATTCGCCCTGATCAATAAATTCCCATCGGCGCACCACGACAGACCCGGACCCGAGTCTGAACTTCATTATTGCAGCTGTTGTCTACCTGCCGACCACGTCTAGCACCTTCTTGCCCCGTTGCGGGCGCACACCGTCACGTCTAGATCCTGTTTCGGGAACATACCCTTGCTAATTCTCAGCTCTACCCTCAGCCTTTCTTGCGTCAGTCAGATCCGGAAACCTGGAAGACATCTCGACGCGCTCGAGTCTACAGACAGCTTCTTCTACAAGCACCGTTCTCCAGATCGTACACCTGTTGGCGAGTATCTACTCTCGTCCACACTGGTTGTAAAAGATGGTAGAAGGGGAACCGAACTCTCCAACTTGGAAGTTCACACAGTAAGTATCCATCTCGACTGGGCTTCTGCAGCTCCCGACCTACCCGGCTGCTTCTCTTCGAACGTCACTCTTGAGCAGTCGCGGGCGGAGACTTCGACCTCTTAGAGCATGTCTTGCTGGAGTCTACATTGCTAACTTATGCCTTAGATGTTTTGGTGATAAGGGTGATGTAGAGGACATCACAGAAGGTCAGTGATTCAGAATCAAGATCGGAGACTCTCTCACGGATTCTACAATTCGACACGGCCCACCCCCTGTACCTATCTGCCGTGTTCAGGCTCATGCTAATATACCACTTCTGCAGCCGATATAATCTCAACCGTCGAGTTCGATCACACGGGTAATTATCTGGCGACTGGTGATAAAGGAGGGAGAGTTGTACTGTTCGAGAGGAACGAGACAGTATGTACAGGCTGCACTATGTTTCTGCAGGACCTATGCTCTATTCCTGGATAACCGCTGACGTTTTGCAGAAAAAAACATGCGAGTATAAGTTTCACACCGAATTCCAATCCCACGAACCTGAATTCGACTACCTCAAATCCCTTGAAATAGAAGAGAAAATCAATAAGATAAAGTGGTGCCGGAGGCAGAATGCTTCTCACTACCTCCTTTCGACCAATGACAAGACGATCAAGTTATGGAAGGTCTTTGAGAAGTCTCTAAAGGTTGTGGCAGAGAACAACCTCTCTCACGATTTGACGCCAGGAAGTGTTGCAGGTGGTGGCGGCGTCAGACCTATCTCCAATGTCCACTTCACTAGCTCTCACGATCTCAAGCTACCCCGCCTTACGCACCACGACACAGTGGTGGCAGCAGTACCACGTCGAACATACGCAAATGCCCATGCATACCACATCAACAGTATCTCGGTGAACAGTGATGGAGAAACATTCATCAGCAGTGATGATCTTCGAATAAACCTCTGGAATCTGAATATTCAGGATCAGAGTTTCAACATTGTCGACATCAAGCCTGCTAACATGGAAGAATTGACAGAGGTCATTACAGCTGCAGAGTTTCACCCACAGAGCTGTAATTGGTTCATGTATGCCAGCTCGAAAGGCACAATCAAGCTTGCAGACATGAGAGAGAGCGCTCTATGTGATCAACATGCAAAACGTGAGTAACTCAAGCTTTAACGCCATCTAGAGTATTTCACTAATATTCTGCGCAGAATTCGAACAAGAGGAAGATCCTTCTGCTCGTTCCTTCTTCTCCGAAATCATTTCCTCCATCTCTGATGTTCGATTCTCACACGACGGGAGATATATCTTATCACGTGATTACCTCACCGTCAAGATCTGGGATGTAAACATGGAGAGGCAGCCCGTAAAGACAATCCCTATCCACGAGCACCTACGGCCCCGACTTTGCGACACTTACGAGAATGACAGCATCTTTGACAAGTTCGAAGTGGTGTTCTCGGGAGATGCCAAGAATGTCATGACGGGGAGTTATAACAATAACTTCATGATCTATCCATCCGATCCTGATAAGGAAGTGGAAGTTGTGCTGCAAGCGGACAAGTCGGCTTTCAAGGCTAAGAAGGTGGGCGTACCAACGCCAATCAACACATCTACAAGCCCGACTGCCACAAATGGAGGCAAGAAGGGTAGCTCAAGAGCTGGTAGTCCCGCAGCTGGAGCAAGTGGTCAAGGTGGTAGAATGAGAAAGGAGACCGATGCGGACCAAATCGACTTCAATAAGAAGATCCTGCATATGAGCTGGCATCCATTCGAAGACAGCATTGCTATTGCGGCGACGAATAACGTAAGTGCGAGAGTATGCCTAACCCGAACCCCGCTGACTCTTCTAGCTTTTCGTCTTTTCGGCGTTGTAGACATTAATGCTGCGCAGAAGGTATCTCTTGGTTTTATTCTATCGGCGTTTCAGCACGTGGCTAGCATTCCCTGGCCCTTTTCCCCCATGCGGATCCGAAGTTGGCTCTTACCCCAGACTCCGCTGGTCACGAGAAACGAAGAAAACGTCGTTGGTGGTAAAGAGATGCCACAAAGATGAATATTGATGGGGCGGTGGCTGGTATGGAGTATGAAGTGCCAATGATCATACCCGCTACCCAGGGACCGGCTTATTCTCTTGTTTACTGAGCGTCCTTCGAAGACATTTCCAAGAGATGCCAAGTTTGCGAAGGTTTAACACTTTGGCGAGCTTTTCAACGACCAGGTAGAACAGTCAACTCGCAGATAAATAATGCAAGAGATTCTAGTATTCTGTGGATTGGAAGATGACTTGCACTTAAAATGAGAGTGGGTGAAAATTCTCTGCAAGGGGATTTATATCTACGGTTCGCTCTTGGCACGGGCTGATCTCAAGCCTCAATGTCATGCATGTAGCGAGCCCCTTTTCGAGTGCTGTTGTTGCTTCGAGCCCTGAATAGATTTAAGCATAATCAGAGCCCGAAAAAAGTGGGGCCAATTCTTCCATGCCCCTGAGCCATATTACCTAGAGATTCCCCCCTTAAATACTGCAGTACTTTCCTGCCCAATATTTTTCCGGGTTCTCGTATCTCAGGATTACCAGCTTTTGAAGATCCGCAAAGCCCTAGAATGCAAGCTTCCCGCCTTCCATCCGCTGAATTCCTCCTTCGACGGACAATTATCGCCGCTTTTTAGCAGCGGGAGGCTGGCACCGAGATTGATACTGTACCTGTTTCCCGCAGCCACAAGACCAGGGCACGTCCACGCCCATGCCCACGCCCACCCGATCAGATCCCGGCTGCGTGTCAATTCACCACCTTATTGCCGGCCCTGCCCAAGGAACACCAGCACAAACTTTAGCACAAGCTTAGCCACTTCTGCAGGCCCCATCTGCAGTGCTGCACTGCACTGCCCACTGAACTGCATTCTCCGGAACAACCTCGACCGGCCTTGCCCCAGGGTTGTCTCCCCTCATCGAATGGGCTGCTCCCTATCTGGTGTATGATGCTGGATGATCAATTTTACCCTCCCTACCCTTCATATCATACCTGACCCATACCAGCATCCTTCCCCTCCCTCCCCCAACACATCGTCCATTGCTCTTGCCTGCTGTTTGACTAGTTACCTCACTCGGCATTACATGCCTGCCTGCCCTAGTGTGTGAATATCGCACTCTGTTAGAGTAGGTGCCTTGCCTGGCAAGTCAGCATGAGGGCCGTGTTGTCTTCTGTTCCCCTACGTGTCAGATCAGGACCCCTTCCTCCTTGAAGACAAAAAATATCCTGCCAGCCTCACTTCGCGCTGCTGTGCAGACCGCTCCGAATGGCGCGAAAACGCAGAGCTGACTCGTCCAACAGCACGCCGACAACCCCCATGACAGCCACCCGCCGGCGTTCTACACTTCGAGACCTCCAAGCTTCCGCCGCCGATGGCGATGCCATAATTCCGAAGGTCATTGATGCGAGGCCCTCTTTGGAAAAGGCAGAAATGTATGGAATAGACGATCTCAGACCGGCCTCCTCGCGGATGATGGCTTTAGCTGGGCGCATATTTATCGAGACAATACCACAATGGCTTGCTATTGGAGCTATGCTCGGCCTGATTTTTGGTGGATGCTGCTCAAATGTGAGTAGCTGCCCCCTGGCAATGGGATAGTGGTTGGCACATGGGAGTTAAGCTTACCTACTGGATACATCAGGTCTTCGCCCTGGAGGCCATTGTCAAGTAAGTGGCAATCACTGGAAAACTTATGCAAAATGCTTACTGCATACTTAGGGTTGAACCGGAAAGCGGTATGCTCAAGCACTGATGCCAAACCCGGTACCGCTACTAACTTTTCAAGGAACCCTCCTGACTTTCGTCCAATTTTTATTCGTGGCATCGACCGGATATATCTCCCAATTCGACCGGAATAGGCCTCCCCATTTCCTCAAACCGAACAAAGTTCCCATCCGCCGCTGGCTGATAAATATCCTTCTATTCTTCACAATCAACGTCTTGAACAACCATGCGTTCAGCTACAATATTTCGGTTCCCATACACATTATCCTTCGATCAGGCGGAAGCATCACAACTCTTGCTGCTGGCTATCTATGGGGAAAGAGATTCTCCAGATTACAAGTCTTTGCTGTCATGCTCCTAACAATCGGTGTGGTAATTGCGGCATGGTCGGATCAGCAAGCAAAAGTACGATCATTCGAATGCCCCATTGATCAAGACTAACAATTTTGTAGAAAGACGTCGAGGTAGCTCATGGACTTCCTCCCTTTAGCACTGGACTTGCTATATTATTCTTCGCACAAGTCCTCTCAGCTATCATGGGGCTATATACCGAGGAAACGTATAGAGAATATGGGCCTCACTGGAAAGAGAACCTATTCTATTCTCATCTACTCGCATTGCCACTTTTCACGCCCTTCCTGCCTTCGATGTATAGGCAACTTTTGAAACTAGCTGCGTCCCAACCATTGGGACTGCCAGCTTATGATTCAATCACCCACCTTCCCGCGGAAGTTCAGAAGGGTTTAGGGGCCATACATCTCCCAAGCCAACTGGTATATCTCGTCATGAATGTTCTAACGCAATATGCGTGCATTCGTGGTGTGAACCTCCTTGCTTCTGCATCATCAGCACTCACAGTTACGATTGTACTCAATGTTCGAAAGTTAGTCAGTCTATTGTTGAGCATTTGGCTATTTGGAAATAGGTTGGCAGCGGGCACTCTGATAGGAGCTTTCATAGTCTTTTTTGCTGGAGGAATGTATGGATTAGAAGGATCCAAGAATTCTGGCAGAGCGAGACATAGAACCATTGTTACCAATGGCAAAGTAGGATAGAAGTCATTTCAACTAGAGATTGTGTCAATAAGATGATATACAGAGATATTGAAGTTCTTTTGGATGTTGACAAATGAGGAAGGAATAGGCGAGGAAAAGCGAGGCCAGTCAGATCGAGAAGGTACAGCCTCGTGAAGGTGAATTTCCAAGAACTTGACAAAGAAACTCATCAAGATGCTCTCTTGACGATAGCGAAGTAATGACTTGAACGCTCAATCAGTTGGCAGAACTTGCATTATTGTCGCGTAAAATAATTGAATTCCCGCAAATAGCCACAATGACACCTGGTAAGCTGCTGACCAAAGCCCATCACTTCCTCAGCCTCACAGGTATACGAAGAGAGAGCTATAGAGCTAACCTCTCCCTTTAAGCAACCCAGCCTCGCGGCCAGGACTCGGAGGCCAATTCGCCCAAGCTTGGAGCCCTGCGACCGTCGGACTTCGAAGCCCTTTCAGAAGATGAGGAGGAAGAACGGGGACTCAACTTCGAAAACCGGGGATCTGGGTCGGAGGAATCATGGGACGAAAGACAGGACAAAGACGAAGCAATGCTTCCGGAAGCTGCATTGATGCCAAATGATACGCCACAGACAAGCACTCCCTCAGATATGCAAGAGGGAATGCTTCCTCGAGATATACAACGAAAGACTGCGTATTACGATTATGCCGCAGAGAAGCAGTTGAGTCAAGCAGATGCGAAGCTCTTCTACCAGCGAAGTCAGTTGGAGGCCCAGAAAACTGGTGGAAGTAATTGGGGCAATTCCCAGAGCTCACCACAAGGAAGCCCTGTGCTGATCCCAAGGTCGTTTTCCAATGTGTTCGACGCAGAACAAGCTGAGATGAGGAGGTCGGGAAGCGTCAAGTCGATGCTTAGCGGACATAGTATGGCACAAAGGTCTGTCTGATACATACTGTTATGAAGCTAAAAATGTTAATGATCATAGCTCTGGAAACTACAAAGCCTCGTTTCCTGTCGGTCTTGCAGATCTATCTAAACATCCCGAAAGTAATACAGTCCAGGAACCGAGTTTCTCCACCCGGCCAGGCCAATTGCCCAGGACCCAGTCGTTGCTGAGAGCCGATAGGGACGCTAGGGATCATAAAGCTCATCCAGATATTCCTCATGAGCCGAAGCCGTTGCTTGAAACTGAAGGTCTGCACGGGGCGGGTGCTGGTGTCGGTGTAGGGAATGGGATGGGCGGGTTCGCGGACAATGATGCCCATATAACTTCGGAGTTGAGCACCATATACACTAATATCCAAAAGATATTGGATATTCGGCACAAGTATATGCGTCTATCGCTCCAGCAGGATGGGGACAATCCTAAGGATGACCCAACCTGGAATATCTATCCTCCCCCACCCGAACCTGCTTGGTATGAGGAGAGGGATCGAAGACAAGGCGATCAGGGTAGAAATAGCCAGGGTAACAGCTTGACAAGCAGTATGGTCTTGCCCGAAAGACCTCAAACGAGAGGGACCGATCACATCCGTCCTTCCAGCTCCACAGCAGCACTACACGCTTCTCATGAACCAGAGGCGCCGAAGCCCCCTCGCAAGAAGCGGAAGCCGGGACAAGATATTGGAGAAGATTTTGAGATGGAAGATCTCCTACCGGTTCCTGGTCCCAGCGACATGACTTTCCGCCTCGATGCAAATAGTGTGTATCAAGTATATGAGAACTCTGAGGCAGACGAGGTCGATACTCCGATCATAAACATCCCTACGATCCGAGAATTTTACATGGATCTTGAATCAGTTCTTAATGTGTCTTCGGATGGTCCAAGCAAGAGCTTTGCTTTCCGTCGACTGCAATACCTGGAAGGGAAATTCAACCTCTATGTGCTGCTCAATGAGTATCAGGAAATGGCAGACAGTAAGAGAGTGCCGCATAGAGATTTCTACAATGTGAGAAAGGTGGATACTCACGTTCACCACTCTGCGTGTATGAATCAGAAGCATCTGCTACGCTTTATTAAGAGCAAGATGAAGAAGTGTCCGGATGAGGTTGTGATGTTCAGGGATGGAAAACATCTTACTTTGGAAGAGGTGTTCCAGAGTATCAACTTGACGGCGTATGATCTGAGCATTGATACGCTCGATATGCATGTAAGTCTATTCACTACATGCCTGCACAGCTACTAAACACCACAGGCGCATACCGACTCTTTCCATAGGTTCGATAAATTCAACCTGAAGTACAATCCCATTGGAGAGTCTAGATTGAGGACTATTTTCCTTAAGACGGACAATTTTATCAATGGCAGATACCTGGCTGAGATCACGAAAGAGGTCATCTCTGATCTTGAATCGAGCAAGTATCAGATGGCTGAATGGCGGATCTCAATTTATGGCCGGGCTATTGATGAATGGGATAAGCTTGCAGCTTGGGTAGTCGACAATAAGCTCTTCTCCCACAATATCCGCTGGCTGATCCAGGTTCCGCGACTATTCGATGTTTACAAATTAACCGGCTTGATGGATAACTTTGAAGAAGTCATTGTAAACCTATTCCAGCCTCTCTTTGAAGTGACTAAGGACCCAACGAGCCACCCAAAGCTTCACATCTTTCTGCAAAGAGTCATTGGATTCGATAGCGTTGACGATGAGAGCAAGCCTGAGCGGCGTCTTTATCGAAAGTTTCCGGTCCCGAAGGTCTGGGACTCGAAGCAGAATCCTCCATACAGCTACTGGATCTACTACTTATTCTCGAACATGGCTTCTTTGAATGTCTGGCGAAAGCAGCGTGGTTTCAATACTTTCGTATTGCGGCCCCATTGTGGTGAGGCTGGTGATACTGATCATTTGGCTGCAGCTGTGGTCTGCTGCCACAGTATCAGTCATGGTTTGCTTCTACGGAAGGTTCCATTACTCCAATACATCTTTTATCTTGAGCAAATTGGAGTTGCGATGTCGCCTTTGAGCAACAACGCTCTATTCTTGGCATACGAACGCAATCCTTTTCTCTCATACTTCAAGAGAGGCCTCAACGTCTCGTTGTCGACTGATGATCCTCTCCAATTCGCATTTACGAAGGAGCCGCTGATTGAGGAATACTCGGTGGCAGCACAAATTTACAAACTGAGTGCTGTAGATATGTGCGAGCTAGCTAAGAACTCTGTGATCCAGAGTGGCTTTGAATTTTCGATTAAACAGAGATGGCTGGGACCTGATTTCCACTTGCCTGGTGTAAGAGGAAATACAATGGCCAAAAGTAACGTTCCAAATATTCGAGAGGGATTCAGGCACGAGACATTGTTGCAAGAGCTTTCTATGTAAGTCGTCATCGCATTTCTACTAGTTGTCCGTTCTGACGAAAACAGGATCGACAAATATACCAATCTGGCAAATCCGGCAACTCCTCCGACCGCGAAGGCTGAGCAGAGCCCATATCCACTGCCGCCAGCACCTGCTTCTCCTACTTCTTCAACGAAGACCATTGCATCAAGCAACAGTACCGTGGCACTTGAATCTGTCCCCTCGTACCAACAGTTCCCTGCACAAGCTGCTCGAATACCGGTTAACATGTCCCAAACCAAGGTGGACACCCACTTTCAACAATCTTCATTAGAAAACGGCAGTCCAATCCAACCTACAACGTCAAGAGACCACATGAGAAACAGTTCTACGATCACTAGCCCCAAGCTGGCAGGATTGGGGAGAGAGACTAGTTGGCCGGTGGAAGGATATGGTGATTTACACTTGAGTGGTAGCGAGCCGAGAATCTTCCCGGGAATCGTGAGCAGGACGCAACGTAGGGATAGTAGAGCCGGTCAGGCTGTGAGGCAGGGAAGCCAGAGCGAGACTGATGGGGATGGCAGTGTTGGGAAGGGAAGTGTGGGGAAAGCGAGACAGAGAAACAGTATGGTGGTGGATGGGAGTGTGGATGAGAAAGCAGGAGAAAGCGATGGTGAGATGGAGGAGGCGGGGGGTATGGACGAGTGATGAGTTGTCGTTGGAGTCTGGATGATGCTCGTCAAGGAGTTTCAAATAGTCTGTCTGCACGGCTTCATTTAGAGAAACGACTTTAGACATGGGACTGATGGGTGTGACGAAAGCCACAATTTGCTATTGTGGAATTGATAGAGCTTTACAGAATCAATATAGTTAAATCGACTCGAGATCCATAACCTCCATCCTCTCCGTGTAACCTTGGCAAGCTTGATGATAATCATTCCTTCCTCTACTCACTTTACTCACAACCTAAGCGAGCAGGGACGACTCACTTACAAATCCAGGCATGAGGTTTTTTTATATAAAGATCGAGAGATATAAAAATGCAAAGAATCCGTTGGAACCAGAAACTCAGCCTTTCGACCTGGTTATCTGTTGCAGGGCACATCTCTCAACCGTGCGACGGTGTTATGTAGTTAGTTTAGGATTTTCGGCAAAGCCTACTAAGGTTCTTTACTGCCACAATCGAGACCTCCTATAAAGTCAACAATCGCTTACCTTTTCTAAAATACCTCTAGATAAAAAAGGGGGGGACTCGCTTACAGTAGCGACTCGTCACCCCAAAAAGTAAAAAACATATTTTAAACCAGCTTCTCAGTCGGTACCAGATTGCTCTGCTATAGCAGAGCATACCTCGTTTACCGTGGTTGTGGTTAGACATGGTAGCCCAGGCTATCGGGCTTCCTAAAAAGTCTAATTACCAGGCTAGAGCTTGTCCAAGATGAAGGGAGATGATTTATTTTGGTGTTTGGGGCTGAACTGAGGAAATCGAGCGGGGAGACATATGGGAGCATGGGATCGGCGCTAAGGTTAACATCCTTCTATACTCTTGTATTGTACCTCGCATTGGATGTTCTGCCCAGGCAACTCAGTATAATTGTGGAGTAACTTCTTTGCAATTACTTTCTTTGTTCCCATAGCGCCCACTGTGCAAGGCGGATACAACGCTTAATTCTGAGATGAAGAACTAAAGGCATTTACACGTAATCTTCCTTGACCAGAGAATACAAACAACAAGTAAGGTAGTCATACAAATGCTACCACTTTCAATCATATCGGTGAGATATCTGGCTGTTTGGAAAATAAACGCTTGCAATAATGCCATAGAGTACACTATCGACTGACAATAATTAAAGTATTCACATCTCGAATTCATCATCACCCTCAATATCATTCTCGTTTTCATCAGCAAGCACTTCTTCCACCACCTATGACTGACTAGCAAGGTAATTTGCAGCCTGTCATCCGTGTCAGAACCAAGATCAGAATTACATGACATGAGAACTTACCCGTTCCAAGTTATAGTCGTACTTCTCCAATGCAGCAAGGGCCTCACCTCGAGGGTATCCCATGCTCGTAAGATTCTTGAGAATGGGATCGTCGTGCACACCAGCCTCCGTGAGGGCCCTTCCAACCTGTGGTCTCGGTGGAGCATTTGTGCCATTATTTAATGGCTTTGAAGTCTCTGCTGCCGGCGGTGGAGCAGCAGCTTCCGTTCCCGGGCCGTCGAGACCTGCAAATATTGCATCCCAATCATGGGAATCGTTGACAGCTGCCGTGGTAGCAGTAGTTGGACCTGGAGAAGATGTGAAATCTCCGAAAGCACCATCGCTGCTGTTAAAGCCATTTCCGTGTGTGGAATGATCTGTCCCTTTCGACTGCGGAGGACTGTCGAACATAGGATTAAAATCGTCTAGC
>Ga0302325_10012657_pt1 | contig 18068 bp, 13 predicted proteins | sample Palsa_T0_2_FD_201948 | JGI IMG/M metagenome (GOLD analysis project Ga0302325, IMG submission 201948) | Peat permafrost microbial communities from Stordalen Mire near Abisko, Sweden - Palsa_T0_2 | ecosystem: Environmental > Terrestrial > Soil > Palsa > Peat permafrost | place: Sweden: Abisko...
GCGGCGGGACCGTCGGGCTCCAGGCCATCATCGCCATCATCGTCTTCGGCCGCTTCCCCCAGCCGCTACCGGCGGCAGCCGGGCTCGCCGGTCTGGTGGTTGCGGGCGGATTGGTTCAGGTGCTGTCCTGCGGTCTGGTCGGCCTGTCCCCGGGACTGCGCCCGCAGCGCGCCGCGCTGGTTGTGGCGTATGGCCGACTGGCGTCGTTGGCGGCGTCCGGGGGTCCGTCCGTGCCCGTGTCCGCCAGTCTCGACGACGCGCAATCCACATTGAGGTCTCCCGCGTTGATCGGTGATGCCGCGGCGCTGGCGTTCTCGAACCTCGTCACCGAAGGACGTCGAATCCGCCTGGAACTGGTGGGTTTGGGACTCCTGGTCGACCAGTACGCGCGGGCCCACCGGACATTCGACAGCGCTCTGCACCGTGCCACCACTCGTTTCCGTGACAGCGCAGCGGCGGTGCTGCAGGGAATCGCCGACGCGATCGACGGTGACGACGACAGTGCGGTACTTCGCCTCGGATCGGCCGCCGGTGCCCTCAGCGGCCCACTGGAGGCGGTCACCGCGGCGGCCGAACATGACCCGGCGCCACTCGCGCCCCGGGTGGTCGAGCATGCCGCCGCGCTCGCCGGACAGGTGCGTGCGGCGGTCGGTTTCCTCACCGGGGCATCGGGGAATTCGCTGGCCCGAATGCCATTGAGGCTTCCGGCTGGACAGACCTACCGGGGACTGCTGGGGCTGCGGAATCGGTGGAATCGGCTGGCCTCGATTCCATCGGGGTGGGCAGGGACGTCGGACCGTCTTCGTGAGCGCATCGACCAGCTGCGCGCGAATGCCTCCCCGCACTCGGTGGCCGGACGGCACGCCGTTCGGCTGGCGGTCGTCGTGAGCGCGACCGAATTGCTGGCCGAGCATCTGCCGATCCAGCGCAGCTACTGGATGGTTGTCGCCGCCGCCGCAGTGCTCAAGCCCGAATTCGGTGCCACGTTCACCCGCGGAGCCGAGCGCGTCCTGGGAACGTGCGTCGGCGCTGTGGTCGCCGGCCTGCTGATCGTCGGGCTGCATCCAAGCGGCTGGGGCACTGTCGCGTTGGTTGGCCTGCTCGCCTGGGGGGCCTATGCGATCTTCCCCGCCAGCTTCGCTGCCGGCATCGCCTTCCTCACGGGGATGATCGTCTTCTTGCTCAATGTGGTCACGGCCGACACGCTCGCCACCGCGGTCGCGCGAGGGCTCGACACGATCATCGGCGGCGCCATCGGTCTGCTCGCCTACGCCATCTGGCCAACCTGGTCGCGCGGTCCCGCGCGCCAAGCGCTGGCCCACCTCGTCAGCGCCCAGCGGTCCTATCTCGCAGCGGTGCTCGACCCCCTGATCGGAGGGGTCACAATGCCGCCGGACGCCGTGTCATCGGTGGCGCGCCGTGCCCGTCTGGCCTGGACGAACGCTGAGGCCACGGTCACCCGCTCGCTCACCGAACCGATGACTCGCCGAATCGACGCCGAGCAGAGCCGCGGCCTGCTCGCGGGTCTGCGCCGGCTCGTCCACGCGGCTCACGTAATCCGGCTCGAGGCCCAACGGCACACCCCCCGAGCCCCGCGTCCCGAACTGCAGCCGCTCGCCTCGACACTCGACCAGTACCTGGCGAAGATCACCCAAGCCCTCGGGCCAGACGGCGCTCAGACCGCGGCGCTGCCGCCCTTACGGGCTCTCTACCAGACGCTCAGCGGTGAGACGGCCGGTGACCCGGCGGACGCAGTGCTCATGGCTCAGCTCGACGACATCGTCGACGCCACGAACACCGTCAGCGAACTGGTCGGGCTCGAGCCGAGCAACCTGAGCGCGGCCGACCCCGCTCCCGCGAGGGATAGCTGAAAAAGGCTTTTGAACCGTCGCGCCAGTAGCAACGGTTGACTCCGCAACGTCGAGGGTGAGATCGAGAGGACGGTCCGCGTCGCATCGTGTCGGCACGAGCGTCCAGGCGCTGACTCGGTAGCCTGGCGCGCGGTGTTGATGCTCTGGACGTACTCGAGGCTTCGCGTGCGCGGGGTGCTGGTCCTGTACATGTGTGGGGGTGCCCTGACGATCGCCCTATCGATCCAGCCGTCCGCCGCGTGGTCGGCGACGCGGATCCGGGTCGGAACGGTGCCGCATCTGGCGCCGGGTGCACGGGTCGTGGGTCCGTTGCCCCGCGGCACCCAGATCGGCGCCACGGTGACCCTGAAACCCCGTGATCCCGCCGCCCTGGCGGCCTATGCGACCGCGGTCGCGACGGCCGGCTCGGGCGTGTTCCACGACTACATCACGCCGGCGCAGTTCGCGCAGCGGTTCGGCCCGAGCACCGCGCAGATCGCTGCGGTCTCCGCGTCGTTGCGGGCGCACGGGCTCCACCCCCAGGCCGTGAGCGCCAACGGACTGGCAATCCGGGTCGCCGGCAGCGCGGGTCAGCTGGCCAAGGCCTTCTCGACCTCGTTCGAGCGTGTCGTCGTGCCCGGGAGCCGGGCTGCCTACGCGAACACCTCCGCCCCGGCGCTTGACGCCAGCGTGGCCGGTCACGTGCAAGGCGTGCTCGGGCTCGACACGGTCTCGCTGCCCCAGCCACTCGCCTTGCGGTCGCGCCCGACCGGCGCCGGCCATCTGATCGCGCCCAGGGCCGACACCGGGGGGCCGCAACCATGCTCGGCGGCGACCGCGGCCGCTCCTGCCCAGAGCGCGTACACGGCGGATCAGATCGCTTCCGCGTACGACTTCTCAGGCTTCTACGCCGGGGGCGATTTTGGGGTCGGGCAAACTGTCGCGCTGTATGAGCTCGAGGGCAATTTTCCGGCGGATATCGCCGCCTATCAGAGTTGTTACGGGACGAGCGCAGCCGTGAGCTACCAGGAGGTGGACGGGGGACCGCCCGCGCCCGTCTCCGGCGATGACGGCCTCGAGTCCGAACTCGACATCGAGGACGTGATCGGGCTGGCGCCGCAGGCCAGCGTCATCGTCTACCAGGGCCCGAACAACGCCTCCGGCGCACCCGGGTACGGCCCGTACGACACGTTCAACGCGATCATCAGCCAGGATCGCGCGCAGGTCATCTCGACCTCGTGGGGCGAGTGTGAGCCCAGCACGTCCACCTCCCCCGAGAGTCAGGTCCTGGCTGAGAACACGCTGTTCGAGGAGGCCGCCACACAGGGCCAATCAATCTTCGCGGCCTCCGGCGACGACGGATCTGAGGATTGCTACGGATCGGCCACCGGGTCGAGCGCCGATGCTTTGGCGGTGGATGACCCGGGGAGCCAGCCGTTCGTCACCGACGCGGGTGGGACGACGCTGAGCGCGCTCGGACCGCCTCCCCGAGAGAGCGCCTGGGACGACTCCGGCTACGGCGCCAGCGGTGGCGGGATCTCGAGCTTCTGGCCAATGCCTGCCTACCAGTCCGGTGCACCGGCAGCCCTGAACGTGATCAATCCGAACTCGTCAGGGTCGCCGTGCGGGGCGCCCGTCGGCGCCGATTGCCGTGAGGTGCCTGACGTCGCCGCCGACGCGAGTGACGAGTCCCGATACCTGATGTATTGGGACGGCGGCTGGGTCGGCATCTACGGGACCAGCGGCGCAGCGCCAACGTGGGCGTCGTTGGCCGCGCTGGCAAACGCCTCGCCGGCGTGCGGTGGGTCGCCGATCGGCTTTGCGAATCCCGCCCTCTATCGCGCCGCGGGCAGCAGCGCTGACGCGAGCATCTTCAACGACATCACCTCGGGCAACAACGACTTCCTCTCGGGGCACGCCGGCTTGTTCCCGGCTGGCGTGGCCTACGACATGGCGACTGGGCTCGGCAGTCCGGTCGCGTCGAAGCTCGGCGACGCCCTCTGCGACAAGGTCACTGTCGCCAATCCGGGCCCACAAACCTCCACTGTCGATGGCTCGGTGAAACTCCGCCTCACCAGCGCGAGCTCGGCCGGGGCCAGTCTGCAATATGCCGCGACTGGCTTGCCGGCCGGGTTGTCGATCAACCGCTCCACGGGAGTCGTGTCGGGGGCGCCGACGGGCGCCGGCACATGGGGCGTCACCGTGGTCGTGTCCTCAGCCGACGAAGCCACTGCCAGCGCAGCGTTCGCTTGGAACGTCATCCCCGCACCGGTCGGGACAGCCACGCCAGCGTCGGTGGTCCTCGACCACCCTGCCAACCAGACCGGAATCGTCGGCAAATCGGTGAAGCTGCAGCTCCACGCGCACGACAGCCACGGCGGCGGGTTGAGCTACGGCGCGAGCGGGCTGCCGCACGGCGTAGCGATCAACGCCTCCAGCGGGCTGATCTCCGGTAGGCCGACGGCGGCGGGAACATCGATCGTGGCTGTCAAAGCGACCGCTCCGGGTGGCGGATCGTCGACGGCAGCGTTCAGATGGATCGTCCGTGCCGCGGCCAGCGTCGAGCGCGCGTCGGTCTCCGGGATCGGTCAGGGTGCAACCACGGTGTCGTTGATGGTGGCGGCGGCGGACGGCTCGCCGTGGCTGAAGAGACTCGTGATCGGGTTACCCGACGGGCTGCGCTTCTCCACCCGGTCGCGAAGTCTGGTGGACGGGATCGCATTGACGGGACCCGGTGGCAGCTCGCTGAAGTTCACCGCGAGGGTGAGGGCCGGGACACTGACGATCGCGCTCAAAGGCTCGGCGAACGAGGTCCAGGTGACGATCTCCAGCGTCGCGCTGGCCATGACCAACGGTCTGACGCGGGCGCTCGCGCACAAGCGGGTCAAGTGGTTCCCGCTCGTGGTCAAGGCAACCAACGCGAGTCAGACCACGACTCGGTTCAGCCTCACGCTGAAGGTCTGAGCATCCGATCGCCGCCGGGAAGGCTTGGCGGTGATCGGCGTCTAAAAAACTGGAAGCGAATGTCCCTGCCGCCGGTCAGATGTCACGCACGAGCTCGTCGATGAAGCCGAGCTTTTCGATCACTGCCGGTCCGAGCACGAACGGATAGATGTCGCTCGCCCCCATGCTGCGGTTGAGCGCGTTGAGCGCGTAGGTCATCGGCAACCAGGTGTCGAGCAGTTCTCGGATGCCGCCTGACACGACAGCGGGGAACGAGTACAGCGGAGACTCGTCGGTGTTGAACACCTCCGGTCCGACGACCGTCACGCCATAGGCCACCGAGGTTTGCAACGTGTCGCGGATGTGCAGGTAATGCGCGAAGGTCTCGGCCCAGTCCTCCCACGGGTGCATCGTTGCGTAGGCCGTGACGTATCGGCTCGACCAATCGATGGGCGGCCCGTTGCGGTAGTGACGGTCGAGCGCCGCCTGGTAGTCGGCGCGCTCGTCGCCGAACAGCTCGCGGTAGCGGGCGCGAGCCCAGGAACCCTCGGGGCACAGGATTGGCTCGTAGTAATGGGCGATCTCGTGGCGCATGTGCCCGAGCAGCGTCCGGTAGGGCTCCTGCATCTCGGTGCGGAGCCGCTCGCGGTGAGCGTCGTCGGCCTCCGCCAGGTCGAGCGTGATCAGGCCGTCGGCGTGTCCGGTCGTCACTTCTCCCCCCTCGCTGTTGAGCAAGTCGAAGGCGAGGCCGCCCGGGCGCTCGAGGTAACCGACCACGGGCAACCCGAGCTCGAGCAGTTCGAACACCAGCCGCCGCTTGGCCACCTCGGCCTTGGCAAACCGCTCACGGCCGTCCTCGTCGTCATCACCGGCGCGGGTGCGCGTCAGCGCACAGCTCACGCAATAGCCGCTCGCATTCGCCAAGCCGTTGCACGAGGCGAACTCACGGTTGGCACACGGAACCCCAGCACTCAGCGGCGCGAACTCACGCACCTGCCAGTCGAAGCCGAGCGCGGTCTGCGAGTTCAGGCACACGAGGTTCTCGAACACCACGAGATGACGGCAATCGGGACAGGTAAACGCGCGCATCGTGTCCCCATCATGCCCATCTGCGACCGCGGCCAACCACGTCAGCTTGCCGGCGCCGATTGGCTGCTCCCCGTGGCGGGGGTGGAGGACGATGGAGTCCAGGCCTCGCCGGCGGTGGCGACGTCGGTGGGATAGGTCTTGCGTGCCCGCAGCAGGAACACGCCGGCCGCGGCGAGCGAGCTCAGCATGATCAGGAAACTGACCTGGAGACCCGTCGCACCGGCGGAGGAGACGACCCCGTGGGTATGGGTTCCCACGGGAGTCTGCTGAGGCACGAAGCCGGCGACGAGGTCGGCGAGGGCACCGAACACCAGCGGCGCGATCGCGGTGGCAAGCGAGCGCAGGAATGTGCGTGTGCTCTCGGCTCGTCCCCACAGGCCTGAGGGCATGATGTCGAGCCGGGCGGCATCCAGCGGCGGATTGGCGGCCGAGATGAGCGCTGCGCCGGCGACGTAGAACCAGATCGCCGGAGTGAGCTGGCTGCTCAGCAGGCCGGGGATGAGGCACGCCGCGGCGCCCACGTAGCACACCGCCGGGACCCACACCCGGGCCTCGAGCTGGCTGCGACGGACGAGCGCGTCGGTGATCGGTCCGCTGACCAGCGTGCCCACGAGCGCGCCGAGGACGAGCAGGCCGAGGACGAGCGTGGCCGTCGCCTGACTGGCGTGATAGTGCCCGCGCACGAACACCACAGCGAACGTCTGCAATCCCGCGAAGAAGAAATATCCCAGCGACGATCCGATGATCAGCAGCATGTTGGTGGGAACGCGCAGGATGTAGCGAACCGCCTCGCGCAGCGACATCCGATTGGGGTCTGTGCGCAACACGAGCTTCGGGTTGGGTGCGAAGCCGCGCCGGGTCGCGGCTTCGCGCGCGAAATCCTGCTCGCGGGCTGCGGGATCGTCGTCGCCAGCCGCCTCGGCCGCCCGATCTGCGTCGGCGCGCGCGACCGTGAGATCCTGTGTGCCGGGCTCGAGGCGGCTCTGCCCACCGCGTCGCGGTTCGGGCACGGTGCGCCACAGCGCGCGGGCGAGCAGGAAGCCGGGCAGCGCGAGCAGCCAGAACGCAGCCCGCCACGAGAACACGCTCGCGACCGTACCGCTGACGATAAAGCCCACCGCGGTACCGGCGATCTCGCCGCTGAGGATGTAGCCGTACACGCGCCCCCGCTCGCGCGAGGGGAAGTAGTCGCCGGTCAGTGACGCGATCGCCGGTCCCGCCGTCGCGGCCACGGCGCCGAGTCCGACGCGGGTGAGCAACAGACCCGAATAGGAATGCGCGAGTCCACCCAGCAGGGTCGCCACGCTCCAGAGCACGATACTCGCCGCCAGCATCGGCACGCGACGCACCCGATCGACCAGCAGGCCGGCCGGAATCACGGCCACCGCGGCCACGAGCAGCGCGACCGAGTTGAGCAGGCCGATCTTCGTGTTGCCGATATGCAGCGAGCTCTCCAATTGGGGCGCGATCGCCCCGACGGTGGCGATCTGCGCGCTGCTGAGGGCGAGCACACAGCCGAATAGCACGATCACGCGCGCCCGGGCGGGTCCGCCCACGAACTCGACGACCTGGCCGCTCAGCACGCGTCCCAACCACCGTACGCCCCCCATCAACCGGAGCACGAACCGCTCTGGCGTGCCGAGATCGTTCATGTCAACACCGCCGGGCCGGATCGCGGCGGACATGGCGGGTGGGTTGCTGGCAGCGGCGTACGATCACGGATGGCGGGCAGGTGGTCGAGCGTACCGACCCTGCCCGGCGGGCCGTCAAACCCAAACGGCGGCCGCCCTCGGAACTCGCCACCCGCGGCGACCGACTATCGAACGATGGATCGAACGCGGCGTTCGACGGGGCCCTGCTGATCGCCGTTCACGGCGCGAGCCGCCTGACCCCACAGGATCACCGGGCCCGCGCCGATTGCCCTCCGTGCAGCGCTTTCGAACCTACCGACCCCGAGTCGGGTCCTCGTCCGGTTGTTCTCCGACCGTGCGACCTTGCGTCGGGTCCTCGTCCGGCCGCTCTCCGATCTCGCGCCCGGCAGTCGGGTCCTCGCCCGGCCGCTCTCCAATCTCGCGACCCTCAGTCGGATCCTCGCCCGGCCGCTCTCCAATCTCGCGCCCGGCAGTCGGGTCCTCGCCCGGCCGCTCTCCAATCTCGCGACCTTGAGTCGGGTCCTCATACGGTTCCTCGCCCACCCTGCGCCCCTGGGTCGGATCGTCGCTGGCGGTCATCTCTGGCTCCTCTCGGCTGCTCGCCTCGCACTCGCGCGATGCGTTGGTGCCCCGCGCGAACCCCTCGTCGTATATGCGTGGTTTAGCACTTCCGGGCGCCCGGCGGGCGAGATAGTTGTGTTGCCGCCGGCCCCGTCGTCTGCGTCAGTGCGAACGATTGCCCGTCAGCGGGCGGCGTCGTCGCCCGCGAACGTTCCCGCGAGCGAACGCAGGATCGCCGGGCTGGTGATCCGGATCGCGAGCTCGCGGTTGTACAGCAGCGAAGTCGAGGAGAGGTTCTGCGACCCGACGAGCGCGACCCGCCCGTCGACCAGCAGGATCTTGGCGTGGATGTAGAGCGGCCGCTGGCCGTACAGGAGGTGGACGTGGGCCCCGCAGCTCGCCACCTGCGCGAGCGCGCGGCGGGAGTCCGCGCTATAGGTCATCACGATGCGGACATCGACGTGGTGCGCGGCGAGGCAGAGGGCGCGGGTCGCGGGCGCATAGGCCATCTCCTCGTTCTCAAGGTCGATCGACTCTCGCGCGCCGTTGATCAGGGCCAGGACGCTCGTCGCCGCACCCGGAGACCACACCAGGTCGTCGGCCCCGGGGAGCGGTGTGAGCCGCTGATGCGAGAAGTCTGCCTCGAAGGTGCGCTGGATCGCCTCGACGTCAGGCGGGTCGACTGTCGATGATCGCGAAATCGCGCGTATCGGCGGTACTGGTGAGATTCAAGCTCATGATCGCCGACTCGCGACCGTCGACGGTCAGCGTCTTCTGATGAGTGAGCGCGAAGTACGCCGGCGACCAGCGACCCCGCACGCCGTGGTCGGCCAGGAAGTCATAGGCGGCGATGTTCGTGTCCGAACCCGAGCCGTAATAGCCGTCGCTCAACAGGACCTCTACGCTGACCGCGCGCTGCGCGTCGGCCGCGAGCGCCGACTCGATTCGCCGGTCTGTGAGCTCGTACATCGTCATCCGCACGTTGGCTCGCGCGCCGTCGATCATCGTCACGAACGGCTCGTCTCCGGCTGCCGGCTCGGTCACCAGTCCCAGCGAGGCGCTGGCCGCGACCGGCGTGCTGTGCGCCCGTGCATCGCGCTCAGGTGTCCGCGGTGCGCGCGATGCGGCGTCGTGGACCGTCCCGGTGCCCGCGGCGTCGCTCGTCGGGCCGGCGGCCGCGCACCCAGCCAGAGCCGCGAGCATCACGACACCGATGAGCTGCGCGAGCGGGCGAGCCAGATGCAAGCGGACACTCCGATCTGGTGGCGAGGTTGACGATCCGGGAACTGCAATCATCGTGTCATGCCCACGGCACGCCCACCGACGGCCGGTCGGGTCCGGTGAAGATCAGCCCCAGAAGCCGTTCCCGGATGGCGCACAGCCCACGACACCTGAGGTGACCGCGTGACCGATTGCACTGTCCTGGAGCTCGCCCGCGAGCGGGTCCTGCAGCGAGGCGAGGGACTCGGCGAGCAGCTGGTACTCGAGGTCCTGAACCTGGGCGAGGACCGGTTCGACGACGTCCTGGCCCTTGCTCACGAGGTGCGCATGCGGTGGTGCGGCCCGGAGGTGGAGGTGGAGGGCATCGTGAGCCTGAAAACCGGCGGCTGCCCTGAGGATTGCCACTTCTGCGCGCAATCGGGTCGGTTCGACACGCCCGTCCGTGCGGCCCGGCTCGACCTCCCCTCGCTGGTCGAGGCGGCGCGCCAGACGGCGCAGACCGGCGCGACCGAGTTCTGCATCGTGGCCGCCGTCCGGGGCCCCGACGAGCGCCTGATGGCCCAGGTCCGCGAGGGCGTGAAAGCGATCCGGCGGGCCGTCAACATCAACGTCGCGTGCTCACTGGGCATACTCACCCACGCCCAGGCGCAGGAGCTGGCCGCACTCGGCGTCCACCGGTACAACCACAACCTGGAGACCGCGCGCTCGTACTTTCCCGAGGTGGTCACGACCCACACCTGGGAGGAGCGGTGGGAGACCTTGCAGCTCGTCCGCGAGCACGGGATGGAGGTGTGCTGCGGGGCGATCGTGGGGATGGGCGAATCGCTGCCGCAGCGCGCGGAGCTGGCAGCTCAGCTCGGCGTCCTGGCGCCACACGAGGTGCCGCTGAACTTCCTGGATCCACGGCCCGGCACCCCATTTGCCGCACTCGAGCCACTCGACGCGCGCGAAGCTCTGCTTGCGGTTGCCGCGTTCCGGCTGGCGTTGCCCCGCACCGTGCTGCGCTTCGCGGGCGGGCGCGAGCTGACGCTCGGAGATCTGGGCGCCCGGAAAGGGATACTCGGCGGAATCAACGCTGTCATCGTCGGCAACTATCTGACCACGCTCGGCCGCGATCCAACGCAGGACCTCGAGCTGCTGGCTGATCTGGCGATGCCTGTCAAGGCGCTGTCGGCGACCTTATGACGGAAGCCCGGCACTGCGATAGTTGCGGGAAGCTGCTCGCCAGTGGCGAGCACCGCCAGTGTCGCGCCCGAAGAGCGGCGACCGATCCGGCTCGGTTCTGCGTTACGTGTGGCCGTAAGCTGGTGGTCCAGGTGCTGCCATTGGGGTGGACGGCACGGTGCGTGAGCTGTGGCCCCGTCTCGGCATGAAGCGCGTCCTGGTCGCCAACCGCGGAGAGATCGCGGTGCGGATCATCCGCGCCGCTCACGACCTGGGGCTGGAGGCGGTGGCCGTGCACAGCACAGCGGACGCCGGGGCGCTGCACGTCCGTATGGCCGACGCGGCGATCGAGATCGGCCCGCCGCCGGCCGCACACAGCTACCTTGACGTCGCGCGAATCCTCGCGGCGGCGCGTGCCACCGCCGCGGAGGCCGTCCACCCCGGTTACGGATTCCTCGCCGAGCGCTCCGACTTCGCCCGCGCCTGCGAGGATGCCGGTCTTCGCTTCGTGGGGCCGCGTTCGGAGCACATTGCCCTGATGGGCGACAAGGCACGGGCACGGGAGGCGGCTCGGGCGGCTGGTGTGCCCACCATTCCGGGCAGCCCCGGCGCCCTCGACGACGTTGACGCGGCGGCGGCCTGCGCAACGGAGATTGGCTACCCGGTGGCGCTCAAGGCCGCGGGAGGCGGGGGGGGACGCGGCATCCGGATCGCCGAGCATGAGATCGATGTGCGATCGGTCTTCGCGCAGGCATCGCGCGAGGCCTCAGCGGCCTTCGACGATCCCCGGATCTATGTCGAGCGGTTCATTTCGCCTGCCCGCCACGTCGAGGTTCAGGTCCTGGGAGACGGAGATCGGTGCCTGCATCTCTACGAGCGCGAATGCTCGCTGCAACGCCGGCGCCAGAAGATCTGTGAAGAGACGCCCGCCCCTCGGCTGGCGCCGGGAACCCGGATGGGTCTGTTCGAGGCAGCGATCGCATTGTGCGAAGCGATCGGTTACCGCAGCGCCGGCACAGTCGAATTCCTCGTTGATGAGGAGACCGGCGAGTTCTTCTTCATAGAGATGAACACTCGAATCCAGGTCGAGCACCCAGTCACCGAGCTGCTCACCGGGGTGGACCTCGTGGCTGAGCAGTTGCGCATCGCGGCGGGCGAGCCGCTGCGCCTGACCCAGACCGACGTCACCCCACGCGGCTGTGCGCTGGAGTTGCGGATCAACGCGGAGGATCCGGCCAACCGCTTCCAGCCGTCACCGGGCACGGTGGCCGAACTCTCGCTGCCGTCGGGCCCGTGGGTTCGCGTCGACAGCTGGATGGAGCGGGGAGCTGTGGTGACGCCGTTCTATGACTCGCTGATCGCAAAGGTCATCGTGTGGGCGGATGATCGCGAGACGGCCATCGAGCGGGCTCGGCGAGGGCTCGACGAGGTGGTGATCGAGGGGATCAGCACGACGACGCCGCTGCTCCAGGCGCTGCTACGCGAGCCCTGGTTCGCCGCGGCTGACTTTCACACCGCCACACTCGAGGCGTGGCTTGAACGACAGGAGGAGCTCGGTCCGATAGGAGAGCGTAGACGTATGTAGCCTCACGGGGTCAGCCAGGGCGCGATCAGCGGCGGCCAGAGGTCGGCGACCGCAGCGAAGCTTCCGGGTGTGCACTCGGTCTCGTCGTCGCCCGGATTGGCGAAGATCGGCGTGATCCGCATCGACGCGATCCTCCAAGATTCACCCGGCTTGGTGTATTCCTCGCTGTAATAGCCGCCCGTCCGGCCCCAGCCGCGCTGGGTGTACTGCCAGAGGCCGCGCGCCCGCCCCGGGCCAGTGATCTCAACGATCGAGGCGTGGACGGTGTGGAGCGTCTTGACGCTTCCGACGGTCGCTGCGACGGCCGCCACCCACTCGTCGGGACCGACAAAATCCGGCGCGCCGGCACCGCCGTCGGGAAGCCCGCCGCCCAGCCGAGCGTCGTCGGCGAAGCAACTGCGGAACAGCGGCCAATCCTTGCCGTCGACGCCGAGGCAATAACGCGCCTTCAGCTGCTTGATGGCTTCGATCTCCAGCAGGTCCTCGACCCGTGCCACGCTCATCTCGGTTCTCCCACGCTCGGTGCTTCCGATAGCCGAGCGTACGTTAAGCCGATGCTGCGTACGGCGACTCCGTCAGCCATGAGGTGAGATCCTCCGCCGCGCAGGGTCGGCTGAGGTGATACCCCTGGACGCCGTCGCATCCGTAGCCGATCAGCAGGTCCATCGCCCGTGCATCCTCGACGCCTTCGGCGATGACGGTCAGACCGAGGTTGTGAGCGAGGTCGATGGTTGAGTGCACGATGACGGCGTCATCGGTGCCAACCGCGAGGCTCGTGATAAAGGAGCGGTCGATCTTAAGCTCATCGACCGGCAACCGCTGAAGGTAGGCCAACGAGGAGTAGCCGGTGCCGAAATCGTCGATCGACATCCTCTCCCCCATCGCGTGCAGCCGCGCCAGGATCTCGGGGGCGGCGGCTTCGATCAACGCACCCTCGGTGAGCTCGAGGATCAGCCGTTCGGGGGCGGTGCCCCAGGTGTTCGTCAGCTCGGCGACGTGGTCGGGAAGATTCGTGGCCTGACGCAGACTGTGGGCGGAGATGTTCACCGCCATCGTGAGATCGAGACCCTGATCAAGCCAGATCCGCTGCTGGCGCAGCGCCGCGTTGAGGACCCATTTCGTCACCGGATCGATCAACTCGGTGCGCTCCACCTCGTGCATGAAGCTGGCCGGCGAGAGCAGGCCTTTTGCCGGGTGCTGCCAGCGGAGCAGTGCCTCGACCCCGGAGATCTCGCGGGTCTCCAGGTCAATCTTGGGCTGGTAGTGCAGAACCAGCTCCTCGCGGGCGACGCATTGGCGTAGGTCGGCCAACAACTCGAGTTGATGCTCGGCCTGCGTTTCCTGGGCCACGTCCCATGCCGCGTGACCGCTTCCGGACTTCTTGGCCACGTACATCGCCGCATCGGCACGGCGCAGTAGCTCGTCCCGCGTGGTGCCGTGGTCGGGATACACAGCGATGCCAATACTCGCCGCCACGTGCACCAGCTCGTCATTGATGACGAATCCCGGCTGGCAGCTCTGCTGCATCTTCCAGGCCACCGCTGCTGCCGCCCCCAGGTCGGTCGCGCCGCCGGGAAGGATGGCAAACTCGTCTCCGCCGAGCCGGGCGACGGTGTCGGTTTCCCTCAGTGCAGCACCGAGCCGCTGACCGACGAGATTGAGCAGGACGTCGCCCTGATCGTGTCCGAGCGTGTCGTTGACCTGCTTGAACCCGTCCAGATCCATCACCAGGACGGCCCGCGACTCGTCGTTGCGTTTAGCCGACGCAAGCGCCTGCAGCACATGCTCACCAAACAGCGTGGCGTTGGCCAGACCGGTGAGACGGTCGTGCAACGCCTGGTGCTCGAGGCCCTCGGTGTAAGCCTTGCGCTCGGAGATGTCGCGCACGAACGCGAGCGTCAGGGTCCGATCGTTACGCCTGATCTCGCCATGCTCCACCTCCATGGCAAACGTCGTGCCATCCTGGCGGCAGCCGACCGTCTCCAGGCCCCGGTTCTGCGCGCTGCCGGCCAGTTCACGAAACTCGCCTCGGAGTTCGGGCGCGATCATCACCGTCAGCGGCTGCCCGATTGCGTCCTGCTCCCGGTAGCCGAATAACGCGCGCGCGGATGGGTTGAGCGATTCGATCAGCCATCCCTCTCCAGCGGTCACGATCCCGTCCGCGACGTTGTCAAGCACCGCCTGCGTGCTCGCCTCACTGTCGAGTAACGCGGCGTTGAGCGCCGTGATCGAATCGAGCGAGCGTCGCAAATGCTCGGACTGGACGAACATATCCACGAACACCGAGACCTTGGCCCGCAGATCGCCGGGCACGACCGGTGTGAAGATGAAGTCGACCGCCCCGCTGTCATACGCGGCAGCGGTCTCGGTATCCCCACGCGCGTGGGCGGTGATGAAAATGATCGGCGTTCGAGCCGACTCGAGCCGCTCCCGGATCAGACTGGCGGTCTGATACCCGTCCATGATCGGCATCCTGACGTCCATCAGGATCAGCGCGAACGCCTGCTCCGCCACCGCACTCAGGGCGCCGCGCCCTGACTCGGCCTCGACAACGCGGACACGGAGCGAGGAAAGCATCGAACGCAGCGCGACCCGCTGACTCTCGCGATCATTCACCACGAGCACGGCCGGAAGCACGGGGTCAGGACTACCGAGCTGCTGCGCCGCGTCGTGAAGCATGACAGGAGCTGTGTATCGACACGAACGGGTCCGCACTTGAGCCCGAGCTCAGTTCAGCGACCCCGCATCGTCGCGCAGCTGCTGGGCTCGGTAGAGGTTCTGGAGCTGCTTGAGCGACTGGTTCTCGATTTGGCGGATCCGCTCGCGGGTGACGTTGAAGGTGCGCCCGACCTCGTCGAGAGTGCACGGGTGCTCGCCGCCGATCCCGTAGCGCAACTCAAGCACCCGGCGCCCGCGGTAGGTGAGGTTCTCGAGCGCGTCTCGCAGGGCTTCGTTGGTGAGAATCTGCACGGCGCGATCGTAGGGAGACTCGGCCTGCTCGTCGGCGATGAGCTGGCCGAACTCGGAGCCCTCCTCTTCGCCGACCGGCTTCTCGAGTGAAATCGGCGCCCGCGCGGAGAACTTGATCGCCTCGACCTCGTCGGGCTCGAGGCCCGTGATGAGGTCGGCGATCTCCTCGGCGGTCGGCTCGCGGCCGAGCACGGTGACCAGGCTCCGCTCGGCGTGCCGGATCTTGTTGAGCTTCTCGACGATGTGAGCGGGAATCCGGATCGTGCGGGCTTTGTCAGCCAGCGCGCGAGAGGCCGCCTGCCGGATCCACCAGGTGGCATAGGTGGAAAACTTAAACCCCTTGCGGTAGTCAAACTTCTCCGCCGCACGGACGAGGCCGATCGTCCCCTCCTGGATCAGGTCGAGAAACGGCAGGCCCTGGTTACGGTAGTTCTTCGCGATCGACACGACGAGACGGAGGTTCGCCTCGACCATCTTGCGCTTGGCGTCCAGGTCGCCGCGCTCGATCCGCTTGGCCAGATCGATCTCCTCTCGGGCGCTCAGCAGCGGCACCTTGCCGATGTCCTTCAGGAACAGCTGAAGCGAGTCTGTGCTCATCTCCGGCTTGACATCCAGCGAGGCTCGGCGCCGAGTGCTCGGGCTCCGCCCCCGCCCGATGGTCACGCTCGCGTCGAGTTCCGCGGCCTCAACCAGCTCAATTTCACAGCCGTCCAGAACGCTGTGCAACTCCTCGATGTCGGCTTCGTTGAGCTCAAGCTCGAGCGTGGCAGTCGCGACCTCGGCGTATGTGAGCACGCCAACGAGCTGTCCTCGCGCGATCAGGCCCTTGACCTCGTCGAGCTCCTGCAGTTCTATGACTGACATCCGGTCAGCGGCATCCACGATCTTCGCGCCTTCCCACCCGTCTGTGATGTCCGCCCGGCAGGAACAGGGGTGAGAACCCGCGAACGTGGCGGGACGTTGCCCCCTGGCCAACCAGGCTAAACGCCCCTCGAAGTAACGACACCGGCCCCGCAGTCAAAACCAGTAACCCCTGCCTCCCGCCTCGTGGCGCTCGTAACGCCGTCGGTGGCACCAGGGCCCGGGTTGAGAATCCTGGCCGCAGGGCCAGCCCCGCTCGACTTTACTCCAGCGGCAAGGCTTTATGTGAACCCGGCGGCAAAGATTTTCTGGACTGCTCCCGTTGCGTCGAGTGCGGGACGGACTCATCGACAGGTTGGGTCGGGATCAAAGGTGGCGATTGACTGCGCGAGCGACAGCGGGCCGCCAGCCGGGATCAGCTGCACGTGGTTGACCTCCGAATTGTCGGGATCGTCTGACGGATCGAACGGTCGATAGAGGCCGAACTCCGCGAGTTCGGCCTCGCTGATCTGAGCCGCGCTGGAGCGCAGCAGGCTGTTGACGCCGATGTCCTCGGCTTCGCCTTTGGTGTGCGGGTCGTCGGCGTAGCCGCCGACCGCCACGCTGTGCGCGGGTGTCCGGTAGCCGCTGATCCCGTAGATCGTCACACCGAGCGCCTCGCCGAGCGCATTCAGTTCCGCGGTGATCTCAGGAAGTTGCCCCTCGGTTTGACTGGTGCCCGGGTCGGCCGTGAAACCAGGGCCAGCCGATGTGATGACCGGCGCAGCGTCCGCGCTGTCAATCGCACCGCCGCACAGGTTCAGCTGCTTCAGTTCGCGCCTGATCTCGGAGAGCGGAGGGGCATGGGCGTTGACGTCGCCGACGACCGGGGTGCCCGGGTCGGTCGAGGCCGCCGCCTGCACCCCGGCGGCGGGCTCGATCACCTGTGGGTGGCGTTGCGGCAACGACGCCTCGGCCGCGGGCACGCTCGTGGTGGGCGTCCGAGCCTGGGCACCACAGCCGACGAGGGCGATCACGATGATCACCACCGTGGGCGTCTGAATCGAAAAGCGGCTCATCACACTCGTCCCCACCCCAGCGGCCACGGTCGAGCAAACCCGTCTGCCCGCTGGACCCGGCTCACCGCTGACCTACCCAGCATTGAACCGGTGCGGGTGGGGCGAGCGTAGCTGATCAACGGCAGCACTCCGCCCAATCGCGGACCTGTATCACCGCCCAAATCACGATCGAGCTGAGCTGGTGTGAGACGATTCCGTCGTGGGGTGGCGGGACCGCCAGAAAGACCGTCCGGCGTTTGGGTCGGGTGCCGATGTGCTTCTCGCCGTACGCTGATTTCACGGCCGGTGCCGTGGTTGCCGGGGTGGGGATCGAGACCCTGCGTCGGGTGCGCGGACGGCGCGAGTTGATTGTTGGTGCGCTACCGCTGTTGTTCGGCCTGCACCAACTCGTGGAGGGATTTGTCTGGCTCGGGCTCCGCGGCCAGGTCTCGAGCGCCGTCGGGGCCACGGCGAAGGAGGCGTACATCGTCTACGCGCACGCGGTCCTGCCTGCGATCGTCCCGTTGGGGTTCACGATCCTGGAGCCGAACCGGCGCCGTACGCGATGGATGTGGCCGTTGGTTTACCTTGGCCTGGTCCTGGGCGCCTACCTCCTGTGGCAGGTCAGCGCCTATCCGGTGGGGGCGCAACCGGAAGCCCACTGCATCGATTACACCACGCACACACCAAATGACCTTCTGATTGGAGCGCTGTACGTCTCCGTGACCTGCGGCCCGGCCCTGCTTTCCAGCCGTCGATATCTGCGCTGGTTCGGTCTGATCGGCCTCGTCGGGGCGATCGCGACCGCGCTCGTCCGAGTCGATGAGCTGACGTCATTGTGGTGTCTGTACGCGGCCCTGGTCAGCGTGCTCATCCTGGAGCACTTCCGCCGCCAGCGAACAGCCGAGGCACGGGCGAGCCCGATCCGCAGTCAAGCGCGGCCCGCCCGGTCTGGTGAGCTCGGCGCGCGGTAGCCTTCCGAACCGCGGGGGTTCTCAACCGTTCTGCTTTTGAGACTGGAGATGTGGAGATGGCATCGGAGAGCACGACCTCGGTCCGCACGGCGCTCACGCCTTCGGCCCTGAAAGCGGCGCTGGCCCGGCCGGTGTTCGGGAACCCCTGGGATTCCACGGTC
>Ga0302325_10012658_pt1 | contig 18067 bp, 12 predicted proteins | sample Palsa_T0_2_FD_201948 | JGI IMG/M metagenome (GOLD analysis project Ga0302325, IMG submission 201948) | Peat permafrost microbial communities from Stordalen Mire near Abisko, Sweden - Palsa_T0_2 | ecosystem: Environmental > Terrestrial > Soil > Palsa > Peat permafrost | place: Sweden: Abisko...
GAGAAAAGCGTGATTGACCCGGGGTACCGCGCGGCGACCGCCGATCTGCTTCCGCACGAATTCGTCCATTCCTGGAACGGCAAGTATCGACGCCCTGGGGATCTCGCCACGGAAAATTTCCACCAGCCAATGAGGGACGACCTGCTTTGGGTCTATGAAGGACTGACCGAATATTGGGGCGACATGCTGTGCGCGCGCAGCGGACTCTTGACCCAGGATCAGGAGCATGAGGCCATCGCCCGTCTAGCCGCTTTCTACGATCGCGAGCCAGGTCGCAATTGGCGGCCGCTGCAGGACACCGCTGACGCCGCCGTCGTCCTCTACCAGGCTGACGACGACTGGACGAACTGGCGACGCGACGTGGATTTTTACGACGAAGGAGAGTTCCTCTGGCTCGACGTGGACACGACCATCCGCCGCCTGACGAAAGATCGAAAGTCCTTGAATGATTTCTGTCTAATATTCCATGGGGGACCGGGCGGCGAGCCTGCTCTGAAGACTTATACGTTTGAGGATGTCGTCGCCACCCTCAATAGCGTCGCGCCGTATGATTGGACCACCTTCCTCCGCACTCGCCTCGATTCAGTCGCGACCAAGACTCCCGTGGAAGCGCTCCAGAACAGCGGATGGCAGCTCACCTATAGCGATCAGCCAAATGAGATCGAGACTCTCCGCGATACGATCAGAAAAAAGGTGAATCTAATGAACTCGATCGGGCTGATTGCGTCGGATGAAGGAACCATTGACGAGGTCTTGTACGAAGGACCTTCGTACGCTGCGGGCCTGGGACCGGGAATGAAAATCACGCAGGTCGGCGGCAAACCGTTTACGCCGGTCGCTTTGAGGGACGCCGTCGCGGCATCCGCCACCTCACCGGTTCAAATCACCGTCGCCAACGGCAATGAAGTGGAAACGCGCTCGATCGATTACCACGGCGGGATGAAATATTCCCATTTGCAACGCGTGCCGAACCACCCGGACGTCCTGGACGAGATTCTTCATCCCCTGGCGCCTTGACGCATAGCGCGACAACCGCGTATTTTCCAAAATCGTACGGAGGCAGCATGACCCAGACCAAGCGAAAAAGCGTCGGACGGATCATCGTTTTCGGTGTGGCATTACTCGCAGCTTTGATTGGCGCGTCAGTGGGCGCGCCTTCCGCTGGCGCGCAAGCCCAGGAGAAGCGCGCGATCACCTTCCACGATCTGATTTCAATGCACCGCCTTAGCGACCCGCAAATTTCGCCGGACGGCAAATGGGTCGCATACGGCGTCGCCACTCCAGATTTCGATGCGAATCATCTGGTCAAAAATATATGGATCGTCGCCGTCGCAGGCGGCGAGTCCCGTCTATTGACGCAGGGCGGCAGCGACGAACGCGCCCGTTGGTCGCCGGACGGCAAGAGTCTTTCGTTTCTCTCCTCTCGCGATGGCAGCGCGCAGGTCTATAAAGTGGCCGTGGATGGTGGCGAGCCGGTAAAGGTCACTTCCCTTTCGGGCGGCGCGGACAATGAAATATGGTCGCCCGACGGAAAATGGATTGCGTTCACCTCGAGCGTGTATCCCGATTGCAAGGACGACGCCTGTAACGCCGCGCGCGATGCCGCGAACGACAAGAGCAAAGTGAAAGCCCACGTTTACGAGAAGCTTCTCTATCGGCACTGGACCTCATGGTCGGACGGCAAGCGCAGCCACCTTTTCATCGTGGCAGTCGGCGGCGTGCCGCGCGACCTCACTCCGGGCGCGGACTATGATGTTCCGCCGTTTAGTCTCGATGGCGCCGAAGCGATCGGCTTTTCGCCCGATAGTCAGGAAATCTGCTTCACCGCGAACACCGACAAGGATGAAGCTCTCAGCACGAACGGCGATCTTTTCATCGTTCCGGCCGGCGGCGCTGCCGAACCCAAACGCATCACGTCGAATCCCGGAGACGACTGGGGACCCACCTACTCGCCGGATGGAAAATGGATCGCCTATCGCGCCCAGTTACAGCCCGGATACGAAAGCGATCGCTGGCGTCTGATGCTTTACGATCGCGCGAGTGGCAAAGCCACGAATCTGACGGAGAGTTTCGACCGCAACGTAAATTCGGCAGCGTGGTCCGCCGACAGCAAGACGATTTACTTCCAATCGGAAGACAAAGCGCAGATGCCGATCTATTCGATTGCCGCGAGCGCCGGGAGCTCTCCCACGATCGTTCTCGGCGATAGCTTCAATGCGGAATTCGACATCAGCCACGACGGCCGCATTCTGGCGTTCACGCGCACAACCGTCGCCATGCCCGCCGAAGTCTTCGCCGCAAATTCCGACGGCACGGGCGTCCGTCAGCTGACTCACCAGAATAGCGCGCTGCTTTCGCAACTCGACCTCCCGCCTCTGGAACCCATCTGGTTCGAGGGCGCGGAAAAAACGCAGGTCGAAGGGTTGCTGCTTCGCCCGCCGCATTTCGATACATCGAAGAAATATCCTTTATTGCTGCTGATTCACGGCGGGCCGCAGGGTGAATGGGACGAGGATTGGGGAGGCTATCGCTGGAACCCGCAGGTAATGGCCGCGCCGGGCTACGTCGTGCTGATGATTAATCCCCGCGGTTCGTTTGGCTATGGCCACAAATTCACGGAAGAGATCAGCCGCGATTGGGGCGGAAAAGTTTACGAGGACCTGATGAAGGGTGTGGACGCGGCCGTTGCGAAATATCCGTTCATTGATGGTTCGCGCATGGCTGCCGCCGGAGGTTCCTACGGCGGATACATGGTTGACTGGATCGCCACGCACACGGGCCGCTTCAAATGCCTCATCAGCCATGCAGGACCGTGGGATCAATTCAGCATGTACGGAGCTACGGAGGAGCTATGGTTCCCCGAATGGGAGATGGGCGGAGCGCCCTGGTCGAATCCGGAGCTATATAAGAAGTGGTCGGCGAGCGAATTCGCAGGTGCGCTCGGGAAATACAAAACTCCCACGCTCGTGATTGCCGGCGAACTCGACTTCCGCGTCCCCTATACGCAGAGCCTCGAATTCTTTACGGCGCTTCAGCGGCACGACGTTCCGTCGAAGCTGATGATTTTTCCGGACGAAGGCCACTGGGTCCTGAAGCCGCAGAATAGCGAGCTTTGGTACGGCGCGTTCCTCGGCTGGCTCGCCACATATTTGAAATAGCGGCCGAATCTGAGCGAATTCGCGACCGAAGAAGGCTGGGCCGGAGCGCGCCCTCTTCGGCCCGCGAACGCTTAGTCGAGCTGGGCCGCCTGCAGGTCACCTTCGAAATTTATCTGCGTTACCTTACCGCTGTCCGTTAGCACTTGGGACGTCTGGGACTTTGCCGGAAGCTGAATCCAGTGGCAAGTAGCTTTGCCGATCATTTTGCCGTGTTGCAGAATATCAACTTCATTCTGGCCATCTACCGCCTGCAACGTGTAGTCGCCGGGCTTCAATTGTGTTTGGCCGATCGTGGTGGGATCATGAACCGAGAAAACAGTGGACTTTGTGCCCGGGGCGTTCTTGGCGGCAAAAACGGGCACTGCGAGAAGAAGGACTGCTAGAGTTGCCAACGATCGAGTTGCACGAATGCGCATTTTTCCTTCGCTCCTTTGGGACATAATTGTCCAGAGAAAATTGGGTGTACTTGCCAGCTTTTTCTTGGCTGGACGCCATGCATTTTTTACTGCCATAGATATGCACAGACGTCCTCTCGATTGGATGCGCGGATTCAACGTTGGGTTCCAGAGATTCAAAAAATAAACCTTCGTAACCCGTGGGAGCGTCTCAGCGGCCCCTGTCCGGCAAGTGCTTGAAAAACCGGCTTGTTACTCGATCTGGAGTCCGTGCGGCTACGGGTCCCCCCCTCCGTATTTCTGCGGATTGACGCACGCTCCAGGAAAGAGGATCGTTCCCCTTTCTAATTCCCTCGGAGGGCTCCGATGCAGCCATCGAGGAGACACTGTCTCTGCGCATCGCTCGCGCTGCTCGCCTGCTCCCTGCTCGCCTCGCGAACGAATGCTGAAACGCTAACGATCACCAGTTCGCCCGCCGGCGCCTCCGTCGAAATAGACGGGCATGCCGCCGGGACCACGCCGTATAAGATCGAGTATCCCGGCGGATATTTTCACAAGGCGCACACCGTATTCGGGTCTCGCCTCGATCATTCCATGACCGTGCGAGTTTCGAAGTCCGGCTATCTCACCGAACAGGTCACGCTGACTCAGGGTCCGTTCGAGTGGATCGCGGTCAACGGGCGCCACCGGGGAAACTATTTCCTGCTGAAGTCAGGCCGTTTCGATATCAAGCTCGATCCTGTCTCGCATGGAAGTACGCCCGTCGAAACAATCGGTCGCGATGGCCCGCTGCGCCCCTCTTCGGCGGCGATGGCGGTTGCCGAACAGGCAGACGCTCGCGCGCCGGACGGCAGCGTGGCGATTGCCTCCGATCCGGCGGGCGCGGAAATTTACGTGGACGGGAAGTTCGTGGGGCAGACTCCTTCGACGATTCATCTGGCGAGCGGCGCCCATCGCGTCGAGGTGAAATCCCAGGGCAAGCAGGCCTGGACGCGCGACCTCGAAGTGCTGAAAGATAGCCAGCTCACTCTGCATCCGGTTCTCACCGCATCACCCTGAGGCTCCTCCGCGATTCTTGCCAAGCGCTTGTCCCCAGCCGACGGCAGCGGCGTTTCAGCATGGACACTACGCGGACAGCGGGTTGCTTTCCGCTCCTGTTTCCCGTGTTATTCTCGCCCCTGAAACAACTGCCGTGAACCGATTCCTATCTATCAGCGCTCCTGCTCCATTCTGCTCGTGACGAACGTCTCTGCAAACGACGCAAACGCCAGCGGCTCCAAACGCTTTGCATTTCTCGTTGCCGCTGGAATTTTCCTCAGCCGTATCGCGGGCCTGATTCGCGATCGAGTGTTCGCGCATTACTTCGGGCTCTCGGGCGTGGCCGACGCGTTCCGAGTCGCGCTCCGCATCCCCAACTTCCTTCAGAATTTATTCGGCGAAGGCGTCCTATCCGCTTCCTTTATTCCCGTCTACGCCAATTTGCTTGCCCGCGAGGACGAAGAAGAAGCCCGGCGCACCGCCGGCGCGGTGGCTGCCTTGCTGGCACTGAGTACTTCGGTGATCGTTCTGTTCGGCGTCCTTGGCACACCCTATCTGATTGACGGAATTGCGGCGGGACTTCACGGCGAAACACGCGAGCTGGCGATACGCTTGGTGCGCATTCTTTTTCCTGGCGTCGGATTGTTGGTCATTTCGGCGTGGTGCCTGGGAATTCTCAATAGTCATCGGCGCTTTTTCCTTTCCTACACGGCGCCTGTAATCTGGAACGCCGCCATGATCGGAACGATGTGGATTTGGGGAGGGCGCTCCACGCAGTACACACTCTCAATATTGCTGGCGTGGGGCTCGGTGGCAGGCAGCGCCATGCAGGTGGGAGTGCAGTTGCCCGTGGTTCTGCGGTTGCTCGGTGGACTTCGCCTTTCGCTCCGCTACAAAGCTGACAACGTGAAAACGGTTGTGCGGAATTTCTTTCCGGTGTTTATCAGCCGGGGCGTTGTGCAGATCAGTGCCTTTGTGGACGCTTTTCTCGCAAGCTACCTGCCCACAGGCGCCATCGCCGCGCTATCGAACGCCCAGACTCTCTATCTGCTTCCCGTTAGCCTGTTCGGAATGGCGGTTTCCGCGGCCGAGCTGCCGCAGATGTCCGGAGCGTTGGGAAACGAAAGCGAAGTCGCCGGAACGCTTCGCGCGCGGCTCAATGCCGGCCTGCGGCAGATTGCGTTTTTTGTGGTGCCGTCGGTGGTTGCGTTTCTGATCTTGGGAGATGTGATTGTCGGAGCGATCTATCGGACGGGCCGATTCACGCAGAATGACGTGATGTACGTCTGGGGCATTCTCGCCGGTGCTACGGTAGGGCTGCTCGCTTCCACCCTCGGCCGGCTCTATTCATCCACCTACTACGCGTTGCGCGACACGCGGACGCCCTTGCGCTTCGCCATCGTTCGCGTCGTGTTGACGACTGTTCTCGGCTATTTCTGCGCTCTCCCGCTTCCCCGCATGCTTGGCATCGAAGCGCGGTGGGGCGTCGCCGGCCTGACCATCTCCGCAGGAATCGCTTCGTGGGTCGAATTCCATCTCTTGCGGCGCACTCTGAACCGCCGAATCGGCCGCACCGGGCTCCCCGCGGATTACCTCGCGAAACTCTGGGCGATGGCGCTGGTGGCTGCGGCCGCCGGCTGGGCGATTCACCGCTATGGCGGAAATCACCGGCCGATTCCACTCGCGCTGATCGTTTTGGGTCCGTACGGAATCATCTACTTCGCGGGAACTTGGGCCCTGGGACTCACGGAGGCTCGCGCGCTTTTCGGCCGGCTCGCCAGGTCATCGAGAATGGCCCATTAGCGCAGGCGAGCAGGCGCACATAATCGAATTCCGATGCGGGGAAAAAAACCTGAAAATGACGCTCGCGATGCTGGCTAGAATTTGAAGACGATGCCGGCGGAAATATTCGGGCTGTACTGATAGGTTCCGAAATAGTGCGTACCGACCATATTCGCGCTCACGCGGTACGCGAACCGCCGTTGATGCAGGTTGAGGTCAACTCCGCCGCCGACTTCGTATGCAAACGTTGCCTGGCCGCCGAACGGCGTTTGCGGCAGAAAGTGCGCTCCGCCCACCATGCCGTGACCCCAGATCTCAAGTCCGCGGGGCGCGGACCAACGAAATCGCGGCCCGCCCATCGCCTGAACGTACTTCGTGTCCCTTCCGCCTACGGACCCCCACGCGCCCACAAACTCACCGTCTCCCCCGATCCATTTCCCGCCGGGATAATAGACCATGCCAAGGTTGATGCCATTCATGTTACTGGTCACATGAGGCAGCACGTAGAAACGGAAAAACGTGTACCCGGCAGTTGCTTGCCAATTGTAGTTCTGAAAAACGCCAAAAACGCTCGGTTGCTGTTGATCCGTTGAACTTGAAGCGAGCGCGCTGGAGGCGGCTGCGCCTGGTTCGCTCGCTGCCGTCGGGGTCGGTGCGGCGTCCACGGCGAATAATGACGGCGAACCGGGACTGAACGCAGCGGTGGCTTCGGAAGCCGCAGGCGCGAGCGGCAGAGAATTATCCGGACTACTCTGTGCTCCCGCGTTGGCTGCAAGAAGAACGATTGCCACGAACAGGAATGCCGTTTGCTTCATCTCTATCTCCCCAGAAGCGTCCCAACGCCTCGCTTGCCTTCTTAATTTGAGCCACAACGGGCCAGTGTGTCCACTCTAAAATCTCAATTCGAACGAAGAAGGTTACGTCCCGGTTGCCCGGACAATACTTGCATACGCTGCGTAATATTCGCAGCCAATACAAAATCACAATGAGCGCAACTCTGCTGTGTTAGAATTGGTGTTGTGTTGTGGTCGGTCGAAGTCTGCGGGCTTATATCTCCGTGACTGGTACGGAGTTAGAGGCAACTTCGTATGCGCAGTAACCAAGGTTGGGATGCTGATCGGGCTCAAGCGCGCATCCAGGAATTGGAGCGCCTCCCCGGCGCGCTGCTTCCTATCCTTCACGCTTTGCAAGACGAATTCGGATACGTGGACAAAGCCGCGATTCCGCTCGTCGCCCGCGCTCTCAATCTATCCCATGCCGAAGTACACGGCGTCGTGAGTTTCTACCACGACTTTCGCCACGATGAGCCGGGCCGGCATGTCTTGAAAATGTGCCGAGCCGAGGCCTGTCAATCCATGGGCTGCGAGAATATGATCCGGCACGTCGAGAATCGCCTGGGAATCAAACTGGGCGGGACCACGGAAGATCGCAGTTTCACCGTGGAAGCGGTGTACTGCCTCGGGAATTGCGCCCTGTCTCCCGCAGTCATGCTCGATGGGAAACTCTACGGCCGGGTCTCGTCGGACGTCGCCGATTTCCTGATTGACGAGGCCAAGAGGCACGCATGAGCTTGAAAATCTTTGTGCCGGGCGACGCGGCGGCGCTCTCCGTTGGAGCCGAGGCCGTTGCCAAAGCGATGACCCAACAGATTGCTTCGCGGCGTCTGGATGCGTCGGTGGTCCGCAATGGCTCGCGCGGCATGTTCTGGCTCGAGCCGCTCGTTGAAGTGGAAACGCCTCGCGGCCGGATCGCGTATGGCCCAGTCACTGCAGAGGAAGTGCCGGGCCTGTTCGACGCGGGATTCCTCGAAGGCAAGCCGCATCGCCTTCACCTCGGCGTCACCGAAGACATCCCCTACCTGAAAAAGCAGGAACGCCTCACCTTCGCGCGCTGCGGCATCACCGATCCCCTGTCGCTTTCCGATTACGTCAGCCACGGCGGCTATCGCGGTCTCGAACGCGCGCTTACTCTCACTCCCCAAGCGATCGTCGAAGAAGTAACCAACTCGGGTCTCCGAGGGCGCGGCGGCGCCGGTTTCCCGACGGGCATCAAGTGGAAAACGGTTTTGAACACGCCGTCCCACCAGAAATATATCGTTTGCAACGCTGATGAAGGCGACAGCGGCACGTATGCCGATCGCATGATCATGGAGGGCGATCCGTTCGTTTTGATTGAAGGCATGACGATTGCCGGATTCGCCGTCGGCGCGACGAGCGGTTACATCTATCTCCGCTCCGAATATCCCCACGCATTCCGGCAGCTCCAGCGCGCGATCGCCATCGCATACGATAAGGGTTACCTTGGAGAAAATGTCGCGGGAAGCGGAAAGAGATTTGATCTCGAGCCGCGGATCGGCGCGGGCGCGTACATTTGCGGCGAGGAAACGTCTCTGCTTGAAAGCCTCGAAGGCAAGCGCGGCCAGATCCGCTTCAAACCGCCGCTGCCCGCCCTCAAGGGTCTGTTCGGCCAACCCACCGTGGTCAACAACGTGATCTCGCTTGCCACCGTGCCCATTATCATGGACAAGGGCGCGCAGTATTACCGCGATTTCGGGATGGGCAAATCCCGCGGCACGCTGACGATTCAGCTTGCGGGAAACATCAAGCGCGGCGGCTTGGTGGAAAAAGCGTTCGGCCTCACGCTGCGCGAAGCGATCTACGATTTCGGCGGTGGCACCGCTTCCGGGCGCCCGCTGCGTGCGGTTCAGGCGGGCGGACCGTTGGGCGCTTATTTCCCGGAGTCTCTGCTTGACACGCCGCTCGACTATGAGGCTTTCGCGGAGCGCAAGGGTATGCTGGGCCATGGTGGAATCGTGGTCTTTGACGACACCGTGGACTTGGCGCATCAAGCGCGCTTCGCAATGGAATTCTGCGCGGTTGAAAGCTGCGGCAAGTGCACGCCCTGCCGCGTGGGCTCCACGCGCGGCGTCGAGGTCATTGATAAGATCATCGCCAATCAGGATCGCGTCCAAAATCTCGAGCTGCTTGGCGATTTGTGCGAAGTGCTGACGGACGGCTCACTCTGCGCTCTCGGCGGACTGATTCCCTTCCCCGTGCAAAGTGCGGTCCGCCACTTTCCAGAAGATTTTGACAAGCCGGCGCCTCCCCCGCCGGCGTTTGAGGCCAGCAAAACCCAGGAGACACCATCATGGCGCTGATTCAAGAAGCCGATTACGGGACGCCAAGACGGATTTCCGAGACGCTCGTAACGCTGGAGATTGACGGCAAACCAGTCACGGTGCCGGCCGGCACGTCCGTCATGCGCGCGGCAGCAGAGGTCGGCGTTAATGTGCCGAAGCTTTGCGCCAGCGATAACATGGAACCATTCGGTTCCTGCCGCCTCTGCCTGGTTGAAGTCGAAGGTCGCCGAGGCACTCCCGCTTCCTGCACGACCCCCGTTGATCAAGGCATGAAGGTGCGCACGCAATCTCCCAAGCTCGCCAAACTGCGCCTGGGCGTGATGGAGTTGTACGCTTCCGACCATCCGCGCGAAATGCTCCATGGTTCCGGCAACGGGCAGACCGAGTTTCAGGAAATGGCCGCGGCCGTGGGCCTGCGCGAAGTGCGCTACGGCTACGCCGGCAAGAATCATTTGCATTCGGAAAAAGACGAATCGAATCCTTACTTCACGTTTGATCCTGCGATGTGCATTGTCTGTTCGCGCTGCGTGCGCGCTTGCGAGGAAGTGCAGGGCACCTTCGCGTTGACGATTGATGGCCGCGGTTTTGCTTCTGTGGTTTCCGCCGGCGATAAACCCTTCATCGAATCGGAATGCGTTTCCTGCGGCGCCTGCGTCCAGGCGTGCCCCACGAACAGCCTGGTCGAAAAGCGATATGTTGCGAAGGAAGCGCCGGATCGCAGCGTGGTCACCACCTGCGCCTACTGCGGTGTGGGCTGCTCGTTCAAGGCCGAGCTGACGAACGACGAAGTTGTTCGCATGATGCCCTATAAAGCGGGAAAGGCCAATCACGGCCACTCTTGCGTGAAGGGCCGGTTCGCGTGGGGCTATGCCACGCACAAGGACCGCATTACGAAGCCGATGATCCGCGCGAAGTTCACCGATCCGTGGCGCGAAGTGAGCTGGGAAGAAGCCATCGCCCACGCCGCCAGCGAATTCAAGCGCATCCAGGCTAAGTATGGCCGCGATTCGATCGGCGGCATCACCTCTTCGCGCTGCACGAACGAAGAAACTTACCTCGTCCAGAAAATGATCCGCGCAGCCTTCGGCAACAACAACACGGACACCTGCGCGCGCGTCTGCCATTCCCCGACGGGCTATGGTCTGAAGACCACTCTGGGAACGTCCGCTGGAACCCAGGATTTTGATTCCGTGGAAGCAGCCGACGTTATCATGATCATCGGCGCGAATCCCACGGACGCGCACCCTGTGTTTGCTTCGCAAATGAAACGCCGGCTGCGGGAAGGCGCGCACCTCATCATCCTCGATCCGCGCCGCATTGATCTCGTCAAATCGCCGCACGTCGAGGCCGATTACCATCTGCCGCTGCTCCCGGGCACAAACGTCGCGATCATCAACGCGCTCGCCCACGTGGTTGTCAGCGAAGGCCTGGTGAATGAGGAGTTCGTAAAGGAACGCTGCGACCTCGTCGCGTTCGAGCAATGGCGCAAATTCATCGCGGAAGAACGCAACTCGCCTGAAGCTATGGAACATGCCATCGGCGTCCCGGCGGCCGATCTCCGCGGCGCCGCGCGCCTCTACGCCACGGGCGGCAACGGCGCAATTTATTACGGTCTCGGCGTCACCGAACACAGCCAAGGCTCGACCATGGTGATGGGCATGGCCAATCTCGCCATGGCGACCGGCAACATGGGCAGGAAAGGCGTCGGCATCAGCCCGCTGCGGGGACAAAACAACGTGCAGGGTTCGTGCGACATGGGCTCATTTCCGCACGAATTCCCGGGATACCGCCACGTTTCCGACACCGCCGTTCGCGAGCAATTTGAAAAAGCGTGGCACGTGACGCTGCAATCCGAACCGGGCCTGCGCATTCCTAACATGATTGACGCAGCCGTGGACGGCACATTCAAGGGTATCTACATTCAGGGCGAAGACATCGTTCAGTCCGACCCCAACACGCAGCACATCTCCAGCGGCCTGGCCGCCATGGAATGCGTCGTCGTCCAGGATTTGTTCCTGAATGAAACCGCGAGCTACGCGCATGTGTTTCTGCCGGGAGCCTCCTTCCTCGAAAAGGACGGGACCTTCACCAACGCGGAGCGCCGCATAAGCCGCGTGCGCAAAGCGATTGAACCGATGGCCGGTCTGGCCGATTGGGAAGCCACTGTGGCGCTCTCGAATGCGCTCGGATATCCGATGCATTACAACCACCCGTCCGAAATCATGGATGAGATCGCGCGTCTGACTCCCACCTTCGCGGGCGTCAGCTTCGACAAAATCGACGAACTGGGCAGCATCCAGTGGCCCTGCAACGACAAGGCTCCCGAGGGTACGCCGGTAATGCACATCGGCGGTTTCGTTCGCGGAAAGGGCCTGTTCATGATCACCGAATTCGTGCCCACCGATGAGCGCACGACCGGCAAATTCCCGCTGATCCTGACCACCGGGCGCATTCTTTCGCAATACAACGTCGGGGCGCAAACACGCCGCACGGACAACAACGTCTGGCACGACATGGACGTCCTCGAGATTCACCCGTCCGACGCGGAGAACCGCGGCATCAAGGAAGGCGATCTGGTTTCACTCGCGAGCCGCGCGGGAGATATCACGCTGCCTGCCCGCATCTCCGAGCGCATGCAGCCCGGCGTCGTCTACACCACCTTCCACCACGCTATGACCGGAGCCAACGTGGTCACCACCGAGTTCTCGGACTGGGCCACCAACTGCCCTGAATACAAAGTCACGGCCGTGCAGGTGCAGCTCGCAAGACACATGTCCGAATGGCAGGAGCATTACCTCGAGACGCGCAAGCAAACCACGAGGATCGAAAAAGAATCCACCGCCAACGATTGATCCATGGAAGCCGAAAACATGGTCCACATGGCGAACCAGATTGCGAATTTTTTCGCCAGCTACCCCAAGGAAGAAGCCGTCGCCGGCGTCGCCGACCACCTCCAGAAATTCTGGGAGCCCCGCATGCGCAAGCAGATCACCGAATACGTCGCGCACGGAGGCGGCGGCCTGCACGAGCTCGCCATCGAAGCCGTGAAGCGCCTCCACTAGCATTCCACACGCGCACGCCGGAATTTAAGTTCAGGTGTAGCGCCGCGGCCTTCAGCCCGGCACTTTCTCGATCGAGCATCGGAGAGCTGTCATTCTGAGCGGAGTGACCGGACGTTTTGCCTCGTCCCGCTCTTGCGGGACGTCCGGTCACGCAGTCGAAGAATCTCTCTTCGAGGCAGCGGACCAAGAGACTGACCACCCGGAGCGGCATCGGTCGGGAATGCCTACTGCGCTGGTTGTTCCCTGCAGAATTCCACCTCGATCCACTAACAGTGTGCTGTCATTCTGAGCGGAGTGACCGGACGTTTTGCCTCGTCCCGCTCTTGCGGGACGTCCGGTCACGCAGTCGAAGAATCTCTCTTCGATGCGGCAGACGAAGAGACCGACCACCCGGAGCGGCATCGGTCCGGAATACCTACTGCGCTGAATGTTCTTTGCAGAATTCCACCACCCGCGCCTCGGACCAGAATCGCTCCTCGCCGCTCTCCTGCGAAATGAATCCGCAATGCCCGCCGTGGAGTGGCGCGACCATCCGAATGTGGGGGTTTTCGCGAATGGCCTCGCGTTCGAAGGTCGAAAACGGCACGAACGGATCGTCCTGCGCCGTTAGAATCAGCGTCGGCACTCGTATCGCATCGAGCAAGTGCATGGCGCTCGACCGTGCGTAATAGTCGTCCGCTCCTGTGAAGCCGCAGAACCGCGCCGTGATCATTTCATCGAAATCGCGCACCGAGCCAATGAGGTCCAGTCCGTCGAGCGAATAGAGGCCGGAGAACATTCGGGCCTTGCGCCGCATCCGGATTTTCAATCGCCGTACGAAGTGCAGGTTATAGACGAAATTTCGCGCCTCGCCCAGCGCGTCCGCGCACGCTGCCAGATCGAAGCAGGGAGCGACGGCCACGATTCCGCGCAGTTCCTTCGGCGCCGCATCTCCGAATTCACCCGCCATCTTCAGCACCAGGTTGCCGCCCATCGAATATCCCGCGAATAATATTTCCGGCAGCCGGTCGCGCTCGATCAGCTCCAGCACAACCGCGCGAAGGTCGCCACTGCGCCCGGAATGGTAGAGAGTCGGCGTCAGATGTTCCGTGCCGCCGCAATTCCGCTGATTCAGGCGCACCACGTTGAAGCCCGCGACGGTGGCCTTTTCGGCGCAACCCAGCATGTATCGCGAATCGCTCGAACCTTCCAGGCCGTGCAGGACCACAAGCGTGGGATGCATGCGCGGGTCATCCTGCCAGTGGCAGTCCGCGCGAACCTGGGTCCCGTGCTCGACGTCGAAAAGCCTCGGCGAGGATGCAGGCAGCCGCGGAAACTTTCGCGGCCAGAAAGCGGCTGCGATCGTCATCAGGTGAGCGTTGCGAAGGGAGCGGTGCGGTAGAAAGTTTTTCACCGCATTCCATGGTAGGCACTCGGGGCGTTCAGCGCAACTCCGCGCCGGTCAGCGCATTTGCGGTCAGTGGGTCGTTCCGCGGAGCTAGCCGAAAACTCGCATCCAGGCCCATTCGATGAAGTTCACGCCGGCGAAACCAGCCGTGAGATACGCCGCCAGATAAAAAACCAGGAATGCGCCGGCGGTGAGCGATTCCATCAGCGAAAGCTTCTTGGGAGGCGGTTCCCAAACTCGCACAACATCGTAGCGCGTTGGCGCGGGCATGGGCGGCAGAAAAGTTCCAGCATGACTGGCGACTCCAACGTGGTCGTTCATGCGGCGAGTTTACGCGCGCGTGAAAAATCAATCCAATTCAAGTTTCCGCTCGAAAGAATCACGTTTATATATGGAGGATATATGAGCCTTCGCCTGTCCGGCCCTCCGCCCGTGGTACGCCGGGCCAGTAGACCAAACCCGTTCTTCACGCCAGTTACGCCCGCTTCGGTCCCTTGTTAGGCTCTCGCCTCAAATTAGCGACTGAATCGGCGCTCATCGGATTCGCCGGGGGTTCGCTGCCTTTTATTGGCGGCACTCGATTCGTCGCGTCGTCCGCATCATGCAATTACAGCCAGGGAGGAAGCTACTGTGCGTCGCCCTTTATCCACGTTCGCCGTGCTCCTCATCGCGGGCTTGACCGCGAGCTGTGCGGGGAGCGTCAGCCCGCCGGTCGCGGACGTCGTCACGATTTCGCCTGTCGCGCCGCAAGTCCGCTCGGGAGATTCGCAACTGCTCACCGCGAGCTACCCCCATGATAAGGGCAAGACCGCCGGCGTCACCTGGACCGTGAATGGCATGGCCGGCGGCAACGCAACCGTCGGCACCATCGCGTCCACCGGAGCGTTCACTGCCACCTACGTCGCCCCCGCGACGCTGCCATCTCCCAATTCCGTAACGATTGCTGCCGTCGCGTCCACCGATGCCCGTGTCACCGGTAACGCCGTTGCCACGCTGCTCAATCCGATTCCGGTTGCGACGGCTCTTTCACCACCTGCGATCAATCCCACTTCATACACAATCGTCGTGAACGGCGCGGACTTCGTGAGCGGGGCCCTCGTAACCGCTGGCGGCACGGCGCTCGCCACCACATTCGTTTCAAGCACCCAGCTTTACGCCAGCGGAACTACCACCGCGTCGCAAGTCGGCACCACGGTGGCGATCGCCGTCACAAATCCCGACCCCGGCTCCGCGACGTCCGCCGCCATTACGGCGCAGGTCGTTGGCGTTCTGGCCACGCCCGAAGTAGCGGACCGCTTCCTGGAGCAGTCCACGTTTGGAGCGAGCCCCAATTTCATCACGCAGGTCCAGCAAGCAGGGCTTCCGGGCTTCGTGACGAATCAATTTGGGCTTCCCGTTTCGCAATACGCCACCCCTGCCTCCACGGAATCGGATTTGTCTCTTGTCCAGGAGCGATTCTTTAGCCAGGCAATCTATGCCCCGGACCAGCTGAGGCAACGCACGGCGTTTGCGCTGGGTGAAATTGCCGTCATCGCCGGAGACAAGATCAGCTCGCCGCAGGGGTTCACTCCGTACCTGCAACTGCTCAGCAACGACGCGTTCACGAACTACCGGCAGATCATGCAGGACGTGACTCTCTCCCCCGCCATGGGCCATTACCTCGACATGGTGGATAACGACAAGCCGAACGCCACACTCGGCACCCACGCCAACGAAAACTACGCGCGCGAGCTGATGCAGCTTTTCACCATCGGAACTTCGCTGATCAATGACGATGGCTCGTTGCAGCTCGATTCAAGCGGCAATCCGATTGCGGCTTACACGCAGGACAATGTCGAAGCCTTCGCGCGCGCGTACACGGGTTGGACCTATCCGACGCAGCCCGGCGCCACGGCGCAGCAGCACAATCCTCCTTACTGGATCGGTCCGATGGTGGCGATCGAGTCGAATCACGATACCGATCCCAAACAGCTCCTCCAGTATTCCGGCGCGGCAGCAGGCGGATTGTTGCCGGGGGGCCAAAGTGCGGAGCAGGATCTGCAGGGCGCCCTCGATAATATTTTCAATCATCCCAACGTCCCCGCGTTCATTTCCCGTCAGCTCATTCAGCATCTCGTCACCAGCAATCCGAGCCCCGCGTACATTCAGCGGGTGGCTCACGTCTTCGAGAACAACGGCACCGGCGTCCGCGGTGATATGCACGCCGTGATCACCGCGATACTTCTCGATCCCGAAGCGCGCCAGGGCGACGATCCCACCAACATCAGTCCGACCGGCGGCCACCTGCAGGAGCCGATCCTTTACATGACCGGCATGCTGCGCGCCTTTACCGCCGTCAGCGACGGCTCGAACCTCGCCTCGGACGGCGGCCAGATGGGTCAGACGGCGCTGTTTCCCGGGAGCGTGTTTAATTTCTTCGCGCCGAGTTACGTGATCACGGGCGGGACTCTCCTCGGCCCCGAGTTCCAGATTTACACCACCGCGACTGCTCCCAATCGCGTGAACTGGGTGAACTCGTATGTCTTCGGATCAATCGGCTCGGGAACGACGGTGGATTTCAGCCCCTACGCGACCCAAGCATCCAATCCCACGGCGCTGCTCGCTTCGCTCAACACGCTCATGCTTCACGGAACGATGTCCGCCGCCATGCAAACCAGCATTCTCGCGGCCATGCAGGCGGTTCCGGCCGGACAGAACCAGGCGCTCGAGCAAGCGCAGACGGCAATCTACCTGATCGGAACGTCTTCGCAGTATCAGGTGCTCCACTAGAACTTGCGCGGCATTCGCCGCAGGAGTGTGATCATGGCTCGTGAAAAGGGAGTTTCGCGCAGGGACTTCGTCAGGATCGGCTGCTGCACCGCCGCGTCCTTCGGGATGACGGCCGCGCTCGGCCGCTTGAATATGATTCAAGCTTTCGCGGCGCCTGCCACGGATTACCGCGCGCTCGTTTGCATCTTTCTCTTTGGCGGCAACGACAGCAACAACATGATCGTGCCCAACGACACCGCGGGCTACGCGAACTACGCCGCCATTCGCGCGAATCTGGCACTGCCGCAAAGCACTCTGTTGCCTATCGTCGCAAAAACTGGAAAAGTGCCCTACGGGCTCCACCCGCAGCTTCCCGGACTGCAAGGCCTTTTCGGCGGCGGCCAGCTTGCGGTTCTTGCCAACGTCGGCACGCTTGCGCAACCAACCACACAGGCGCAATATCTCAGCGGCAGCGGAACTCTTCCCATCAATCTCTTCTCGCACTCCGACCAGCAGGGCCAGATGCAGACGGCCAATTTCACCGGATTCAGCGGCTCGGGATGGGGCGGCCGCACCGCCGATAAACTTCAATCGCTGAACGCCGGCGCGCAATATCCGCCTATCACGTCCGTCGCGGGCGGCGCCATTATGTGCGTGGGTGATCAGACCGTGCCCTTCACGCTGTCCCCTGGCGCGTCGCCGGGCCTGAATGGCTACTACGGCTCGGCGGCGCAGGACGCCCGTTTGCTTTCGTTTCAGCAATTGCTCACTTTCGATACGGGGTTGTCTCTCGTGCAGGATGCGAGCGCCGTGATGACCCAGACGCTCGCCCAAAGCGCCGTGCTCTCCGCCGCGCTCAGCGGATTGCCCGCGTTGCAAACTCAATTTCCCACCACGGGTCTCGGCAAGCAGCTCAAGCAAGTGGCTCAGATTATTCAGGCGCGCGCCGCGCTCGGATTGCAGCGCCAGATTTTCTTCTGCTCGCTCGGCGGATTCGACACGCACAGCGACCAGTTGGATACGCAGGTAAGTTTGTTCGGCCAACTCGACCCGGCGGTTTCCGCGTTTTACAACTCAACCATCGAGCTCGGCGTCGCGCCGAATGTCACTTCATTCACGCTTTCCGATTTCAGCCGCACGTTTCAGCCCGGCTCCAATGGCGGCACGGACCACGCCTGGGGCAGCAGCCAGTTGATCGTGGGCGGCGCCGTGCAGGGCGGAGACATCTTCGGCCAGTTCCCCACTCTCGCGCTGGGCGGCCCCAACGACGCCGGCAACAACGGCCGCTGGATCCCCACCACCTCGGTGGACCAGTACGGCGCCACTCTCGCCTCATGGTTCGGCGTGCAGCCCACGGA
>Ga0302325_10012660_pt1 | contig 18066 bp, 14 predicted proteins | sample Palsa_T0_2_FD_201948 | JGI IMG/M metagenome (GOLD analysis project Ga0302325, IMG submission 201948) | Peat permafrost microbial communities from Stordalen Mire near Abisko, Sweden - Palsa_T0_2 | ecosystem: Environmental > Terrestrial > Soil > Palsa > Peat permafrost | place: Sweden: Abisko...
ATTGCCAAGGCCAAACAGCCCGCCGCTCTCCCGCAACCGAGCAAGTAGTTTCCCGGTTGCCCCCAATTTCGGACTGAAAGCAAGAACTGTACTAAAACTAAATTTTCTCAAGTGGCGATAAATCGCGTTTGCGCTCATCAACCAAATGACCACGTCGCACACACGATTGAGAACCTCACCAATCGCGGCGCTCGTCAACCGTGTAGTTCCTCTGTGTTCCTCTGAGTTCCTCTGACGTTTACTAACGACGCAGGATGTCGGTATCAGTCCGCAACTACGTGGTTCGAAATACTGGGATTTGATGGGTCGGAAGGGCACTGTTAGAAAACCTCTTCAAAATCTGCTCGTGCATATCCGCATAAACATTGGTTCTCTCCATCATGCATCCCGGCGTTAGGAATGTGTAGTTTTCTAATCAGCCCTAGCCGAATTGCTTGGACTAATTCAGAGGTAACTGCGTACGAGTGCAATGCTGGAGTGTGCTCGAAAACTGCTTGACACCGCCGACATTGTCAGGGAGGCGTTTTTCAACAACAACCCTTTCGAGACAATGCAACTCCACGGCTTTCATTGACTTGACCGTTTCGCAGACGTAGGATTCTGCTCCAGTGATCGGCCAAACCATCTCGCACTATCGCATCGTCGAGAAGTTGGGCAGCGGCGGCATGGGCGTTGTATATAAGGCTGAGGACACGGAGCTTGGCCGCTTTGTCGCCCTTAAATTCTTGCCCGATGAACTGTCGAATGACCTGCAAGCTCTGGAACGCTTTCGCCGGGAGGCGAGAGCAGCCTCCGCTCTCAATCATCCTAACATCTGCACGATTTACGAAATCGGTAAGCACGATGGTCGTTCTTTCATCGCCATGGAGTTTCTGGATGGCATGACGCTGAAGCATCGGATTGCAGGGCGTCCCCTGGAAACCGACTTGATTCTGGCGCTAAGCATTGAGATTGCCGATGCACTCGACGCAGCTCACGCAGAAGGCATAGTTCACCGCGACATTAAGCCTGCAAACATCTTTTTGACCAAGCGAGGGCGAGTGAAGGTTCTGGACTTCGGGCTGGCCAAGGTCACGAGCCCGGCCAGTTCTGCGAGCCAGATAGCCGCGCAGGGCACTCAGACACTTCCTAATCTTGCCGAGGAGCTTCTCACCAGTCCGGGAACTGCGCTCGGGACCGTGGCTTACATGTCACCCGAGCAGGTGCGAGCAAAGGAGTTGGACGCGCGCACTGACCTGTTCTCATTTGGGGCAGTACTTTATGAGATGGCAACCGGTGCGTTGCCTTTTCGCGGCGAGAGTTCGGGAGTGCTCTTTGAAGCGATTCTGAATAAAGACCCTGTTTCCGCGGTGCGATTGAATCCTGATCTGACGCCAAAGCTAGAAGACGTCATTAACCGGGCGCTAGAAAAGGACAAGAACCTCCGCTACCAGCACGCTGCCGACATGCGTGCGGAACTACAACGGCTTAAACGAGACATCGAGTCCAGCCGTCAAGGCGCGGCGAGCAGCGGAAGAGCGGCGACTGCCGTATCTGCTACTGCCCAATCTACCCACGCCAGTAGCAGTTCTGCTTTGTTCCAGGTCGCGAAACAGTACAAGTGGAGAATGAATGCCGCTGTCGCCGCCGCATTGATCATTCTCGCCGCAGCGGGTATCGGAGTTTACTCCGTCGTGCATCGCCCCGGTGTCAAGCCTTTCCAGAACTTCATCATGACGCGAATCACGAATTCGGACAAGGCGGTGCTTGCCGCGATTTCGCCCGACGGCAGGTTTGTGCTTAGTGTCCTCGATGACAATGGGCTGCAGAGCCTTTGGCTGCGCAATATACCCACGGGTAGCGACACTCAGGTGATCCCACCTTCGGATGCTCATTATCAAAGTGTCAGGTTTTCGCCAGACGGAAACCAGATGTACTTCCGGAAGGCTATCGTCGAGACAGGCGATGCCTCAGACCTGTACCGACTTCCGATGTTGGGAGGAACCGCTCAAAAGATCGTCCACGACGTCGACAGCGACATTACATTTTCTCCCGATGAACTTCGGATCGCATACCTTCGGCAGAATCAACCTGAGGTCGGCAAGTACCAATTGCTCACCAATACGTTGGATGGCAATGATGAGAAGACCTTGCAGGTCGGACCTGTGACAAACACACCGTTCGATCTAGCATGGGATCCCAATGGGAACCGGATTGCCATGGCAACCGGTGGCGGGATTGACATGTTCGACATGAGCAGCGGAAAATCTCATCCCTTTTTTCAAGGACAAGGTGTGGTTCGATTATCCTGGTCACAGGATGGGCAGAGGATTTTCGTTCTAGGCAATTCGCAGATCGGAATCGTGTTCGATAAGGGAAAGGAATTCCAGCCCATCACACGCGACGCCAATTCGTACCTCTCTCTCACCGCGTCCGATGATGGAAGAAGTCTGGCAGCGATCGAGACAAGAACGAGCTACACCTTAACTATTCTTAACGGTTCGGGCAAACAAGCTTCGGATCCCATCCCGATGCGTTCAACGAATCTGTTTGACGGGTTCAACTGGACCGTCGACGGGAACCTCCTTTTTTCTGATGGGAGTCGGCTGTGGAAATTGGGGCCTGGCGGGAAAAATGAATCTCTATTACTTGGTGATGGAACGAGCCAGATTTTTGGCGCTGTAGCTTGTGGTGCGGGGAACATTGTCTTCACCTCGAATATCTCAGAAGGAACGAACATTTGGCGAGCCAAGGCGGACGGTTTGGGGGCTGTTAGATTGACCAGCGGAGGTGGCGCCGGATGGCCGGTCTGCTCTCCCGATCACAGATGGGTCTACTACTTTCAAGTGTTGGATCGCGATCAGCGGATATCGTTGTCACGTGTGCTCCTGGACGGTTCCGGCAAACCCGAAGAGGTACCGGGAAGCCTTCCGCCCGGGTTAAATATTGACTTCGCTAAGATGAGTATCAGTGTCTCCCCCGACGGTGAAACGTTGGCTTATATCCTAATGGACACTAGGCCGCGCGCGTCGGTTGACAATAGGCCAGAGTCCAGCACGTACACACTTGCCTTACTGAACCTAAGGTCAACAAATCCACCGCGGCAGCTCGACATAAATTCGCACTTTGCCGAAGCGGCGAACTTCACACCAGATGGAAAGGCAGTTGCCTACAGGATCCGTGAGAACGGTGTAGAGAACATTTGGGCTCAGCCTCTCGATGGCTCTCCTGGCCGTCAGATTACAAATTTTTCGTCTGACAAAATCTCGGAATTCCACTGGTCGCCGGACGGAAAAAGTCTGGGGGTCATGCGCTCACACTCGGAATCGGATGTCGTCTTGCTGCGAGAATCCAAACCGTAGCACCTACAATGCTGCGCATCCTCCTGCGTGGTGAACCTGGCCGAGGATGCATACTGGCGGATCGAGACAGCCCATTTTATTCTACGTCCATCCCGGATGTGCGGTTACTGAGCCGCGCTTTAGAACTGGAGCTGAGCCTTCAGCTGAATCATCCTCGGAGAAACTTCGTTCATCGCGGCAAGGCCGGCCCCGAGAATGCTGGTGGGCGGCTCCTCCATGTAGAAGATCTGCCCAAATCCTCCAGAAGAAATGTCGTGATCTGGAATACCAAAATTCGGGTGGTTGAAGAAGTTGAAGAATTGGAACCCAATCCCGAGCACCGCGTTTTCCCAGTGAGGAATTTTGGTGTTTTTTAAGATGGTGAAATCCGTGTTGAAGTAAGCCGGGCTGCGAAAGCGATTGCGTCCTTGCGCAAATGAAACAGCGGCTCCGCTACAAGTCCCGGATGGACCCGGCACGGTGCCGGTGTTGAACCCGGTCTCGCAGCCCGTTTGCACAAAAAGAGCGTTGGGATTAGGTAATCCATTGGCCAGTACTTGTAGCGGTTGACAAGGATGCGGGACGAGGGGGTTGGCCGCTCCTTCGCCGCACGAAGTCCCTGAACCCAGAGGGCCGACTGGCACGGCATAGATTGGGTCGAAAGAATTGTTGCTCTCCAGATTGTTCCCTGCCATGTCGTCAGTAATTGTGTAGGGAAGTCCGGTCCGGGCAAAGATTGCTCCTGAGACCTGCCACCCCTTCACTAGGTAATCCGAGCCGTGGCCGCCCAGCGCCGCCTTCAGCGGGAGTTCCCACACATAACTGGCATTGACGGAATGGCGTATGTCGTAGTCTGCGGGTCCGTAGCTACCACGAAGATTGTTCGGATCCTGCGGATCGGGATTGCCGCCGGAGTTAAATGTGCCCAGGCCCCCGTTGGAAACTTCGTCGAGAGCATGCCCGTACGTGTAGTTCGCTTGAAACAGCCCTTGGCTCCATCGACTGAAGCGATGCAGGAAGGAAGCAACCATTCCATTGTAGTTGGACACGCCGGGCGTATTGAATTGGGTCACCCCGCCGAATCGAGGGTCGGCGCAAGGCGGAACGGGCGGGCTGGTGCATTGCCCCGCCGGAAAGGACCCGAAGCCAAAAGCGTTCGCCGATTGATTAACCACCATCTCGTGGATGCCGTGGTTGCCGAAGTATCCTACAGTCAGCGAAGTCGCGGTGCCGAAGGTTCTCTGTACCTGCAGGCTCCACTTTTGATATTGCGGTGAATGGGTCTTTTCATTCGGAACGCTGATGCTCGGTGGAACGAAGAACGGATCAGATGACTGGATTTGAGCAAGGTTCTCACCGGAGGCAAAGCCATTGACAAAGCTGGCATTCGACTGGGCTGCAACCTTAAAGAGGCTATTGCTCTCATTGGGAGTGAGGTTATGGTAGTAGATTGTGAACGAGTTAACCTGTGGCGGATTGTGGGCGAACAATTCCCCAACGACATCCGGAAGAGGATTGTAAAAAATGCCGATCCCACCTCGAACCACAATGTTGTGCGATACCCCTAAAGGTTGCCAGGCGAAGCTGAATCGCGGCGCCCATACGAGGCTGTCAGTATTATCGAACGCTTGTTTTTGATTGCTAAGGATTGCCTGATTGTAGGGCTGGTCGGGATCGTGGCTGATGGACTCAAACGGCCCGGCCAACCGAACAAAGCAGCGGCGGGCGCAGGTCGGATTCGACTGATGCTCAGCCCGAAGGGAGACCGCGAGCGTCAGGTTCGGCCTCGTGCGCCATTCATCCTGTGCATAGAGTCCCAGTTGATAAAAAGCAAGCCGTTGTTCGGCCTGGGAAGGAAAGGACTGTTGCAGAACTGTGAAATCAGTCGTATCGGAGCCGTTCAGCACGGCTGGATCTACGCCCCCTTGATAAAAGGCGTCTAGCGATATGGGAACCAAATCCCCATTCTGTAAGGAAGAGAACCCGAAGTCGCTCCAGTACGTCCGTACAAAGTTCGCACCGAACCCGAACTTGTGCCCACCCCAGGTCTTCACGAAATCATCTGAGATCTGGTATCGCGTTATGTTCTCGCCAGCGGGAAGAAAAGAGTCCTCACCTCCCAGTGGTGTAAACACTGGGAGAGTCAGGACGGTGGGAAACGCTGACAAGGACTGCAATGGATTCCGCAATTTAAAGATGGGGCCAAACCAAGTACCTGCCACAAGAAGCTGGTTAACGGCGGAGGGCCCAAAGCTGTGAGTCTCGTTGAGTTGGCTCTGCCACCACGGCTGTTGACTATCAAAGTTGAACAACGGACTGATGGGATCGGTATAGCTCGCCTGATCGCCGTGGTCGTACTGCAGCAGGAAAAAAGCACGATCGGTGGTGCGGATGTTCCAGTCCATGCGACCCGACACGAGGGATTCACCCGTGGGCCGGCCAATCGTCTTTCGGAAATGGATTGAGCACGGCACGCTCGTGCCGAGTCCGTTTGGCCCGACAAATCCCTGACAACCAATGGGGTCGGCGACACTAATGCCGGAAGTAGCTGCGCTGGCACCAGAAGTGGCATTGTAGAGGTTGAATATCTGTTTGTAAAATGCGTCGGAAGCGGAAGTTGAGCCAAACCGCGTATCAATATTGGCAATCGTCGCCGCCTCAAACTGCGCACTCGGGAGAACCACCTGAAAAGCCGAGGGCAGTAACACTCGCAGACCTTCCGTGTCGACGAAGAAGAAGAGTTTATCCTTCTTGATAGGACCGCCCAAGGAACCTGCCCACTGATTGGCAATGTCGAAGGGCCGTGGCACGCCGTTCGCGTTATTGATCCAATCGTTGGCGTTGAACACGCGGCCATTCCAGAAGTACACTGCATTTCCGTGGAATTCGTTACCTCCGGACTTGGTAATGTAGTTGATGTTCGAGCCGGCAGCGCCGCCGAACTGGCCGGAGTAACCGTTGGAAACAACGGTTGCTTCTTGGATCTGGTTTTGTCCCAGAAGCAGGTTCAGTGCCCCGCTATAATTGACGTTCGACACGTTGTCGGTGTCACTCATTCCATTCAAGGTGAAAAGATTTGACCTGCCCGGCATACCAAGGATGGAAAAGTTACCGAGGCCCCCGTCGGTGTTCATGATCGCGCCGGGAGAGGTTTGCGCGATGTATGTGAGATCGTTGCCAGGGTTGGGAACCTGAGAAACTTGCAGCCGGTTTATGGTCGTGGAGGCATCGCCGTTCTCCGCCTGGATAAGCGGCCCTTCCTCCGTTACGTTAACTGTGGTGCGAGCCGACGCGATGGCTAGCCGAATGTTTAGCGTCGCCGGTGTTCCCAAAGACACATCCAGAATGTGCTTTGTCGTTTGAAAGCCGGGGTGGGCCACTGTAAGGGTGTAACTTGAGGGTAATAGAAAGGAGAATTGGTAAACTCCCTCGGCATTCGTGTTTGCCCGCAGCGTGGTTCCCTTGGCATTGTCTTCCAGTTCGACATCTGCGTGCGGTATTACTGCGTCCTCAGGATCGGTCACGACGCCCGTAAGACCCCCACTGGTGGTGCTTTGTGCACTCAGCTCACACGAAGGGACTACCAAGAAAAGTAAAAACACCAGATAAGAGCATATATACCATTGTGGACCTGAGCTCAGACGCTTCATGGGGCTCTCCACTCGGAACTTCGCTCCTAATTGAGTGAGTGCCACAAAGGGGAAGAGCTGTGGCTGACACACAAAAGAGGGAAATGAGTTTCGTTTTTCACTCCAGCACGAGTGCCTCTCCATCGTGCCGAACGGAGCGAACAAAGTATATACCCGAGAGATGCAGGATGATCAGCAGCGACTTGAACAAATAGAAATACTACTGCAACAGGCGCACACGCCTGTTCGTCACTTTATTCCCTCGCTTGAACCCGATTCGATGCTGGGGCACTGGTAACAGGGTTGCGAAGCACGATGACGCCGCATCTTAACTGCTGCGTTGAGAGGGCCAGTAAACTCGACCGTTACTGATTCGATCATGTCCTTGAGCAACTTCCCAACAACGTAATCCGGTTGCTCGGACCAAAAGTGCCGGAGCCGCCAAGCCTTTGAGCCTGAACCGCCAACATGCGGATCATCGATGTCCATCCCAACACCGTCGTGAATGAATTCCCTAAACGCTCGGTTGGAAAAATCCAGCACGTACCCTGACCCCATTCCAAGAAACTCTTCGAGCTTCCGCTTCTCCGTATAGTTCAGGGTTGCCACAGTGTAACCATTCTATCGGCGCGACATACTTTAAACGCGATATGGAATACAAGGTCGGCACGTTTTATGCAGGTGGTGGTGAGAATGAATTGCCGGCTGACGATTCCTTCGGCGCCATCCGCGCCCTAGATTTGAATATTGGACCATTGTGGACCCATCTGTCGCACTTCCCGGCTTTTCGGGGTCTAAAATTGGTCCAAAATTGGTCTACAATTCCCCGCGGACCTATTTTTACTCAAGTTTTGGGGGATTTGGTCGGTTCCGCGCCCTGTACCCGGATTGGCCGACCCTTCGCATCGAGATCCGTTGCCCAAGTCTGCCTTGCATAAGGGCGACCTGCAACGACGTCGGAAGATCGACCGCGGTTCTGCGCACGGTTTTCCAACTGCGCGCAACACGTGTGGCGAATATTCGAGCCGCGGGACGGCTGGGTTGGATCCGGGAAACGGGCGCCCGGATTCGCAACTTCTTATGGCCTACAGACGATCATCGAACAAGGTATCTCACTTTTATCGAAGCTTGGCGCCCGGATGCGAATGATTGACACGGCGGCCGCGTGCTGAACAAAACGATCCAGGTCAAATACATCAACGCGGATTCCGTGCTTTTGCGACAACGCTTGAATGAAATTCGATGGGTCGCTGAAGCTCTCAGATAGCCCGATAAACTCCCTAATCGCTAGTTCCAAGCATTCTGCGGCAGCGTCGATTTGACCGAGTTGGCGCTTGAGGTCGATATAGCAGAACAAGCGGAATTTCGAGGTCATGGCTGCTGATTATAGTTTGTGGTGTCTTTAGGAAGCCCCCAATTTCAGTTGTTTCCAGTTGTTTCGTGTTCTAGAAAACGGAAGTAGGCGTGACATCTGTGCAAGGCAGGGCTGTCTAAGATACAATTTCGCTTCTTCCCTCGGAAAGACGGGCGCTACTTAATGGCAACTTACAAGGAACTGGACGAGGCCCTGAGCCTTGTCGAAAACCTCTGCACGACTGAACAGGTCGCCGATCTCCTCCGCAGACATAAAGGAACAAAGAATGTACGAATTTCCGCCGAGAACAAGGAGGATCTTGTGCGGCGGAACTTGCGTACCGCCGTCGAGAACAATGCTCTGGATATCAATGAAGTCTTCGATTTGATTCGCTCCGCAGAGGAGAACGGCAACCAACACATCTTCTACTGGCGACCATCCAATTCAAGACTGGCAAACACTCTCACACTGGAGCACGTGGCTGAGCAGCTCTGGGGCGCGAATTGGCATAAAGTGGTGGGAGCGTTTCCTTCAATACGCTTGAAGCCGGATGACTTCAAATACACCGACCTTCGCGCTGTAAGCACTCGAAAGCCGAAGGACTGGATACTGAAGATTTATGGTCAGAAGACGATAACCAGAGCCACCGGCAAGACCGAGACGGAGGCGCCCGGCGTCTTTTGGCGCGAGTTCGTCGAAGAATCTCTCAGAATCGTTTTGTCCGCGAGGTGGAACTATCCTGATCTTCTGGAGGTTCGTGTCCAACGAAACGAATCCAGAACGCGGATTGATGACTGGCACAAACAGGTGTGGGCGATGCTCTCACCCGCGCTCGTCCGTTCTCAATTTACGGAATGGGAACTGAGTGATGCAATGAAGCGGATTGTTTTGGAAGCCGAGGAAAATAGCGGGATTTATGAGTATCGCGATGCGGGTGTGCTCGACAAGGGCGAAGATGTCGCTGCCAATTTCCAATCCGTCTCGGATCAAGGAAATCTTTTCAAGAGCCAACTCACCGTTGCTTCCATAAACGGCTATCTGGAAGCGGGAGGAAGCATGAGGGGTTTGTCGGTGAAATGGCTGGCGAACCCGAATGCAGAACCACTAGAGGAGCTGAGAGTCCTCCTGAGCGCGAAGGAATCGAATGAAGTTATTGTGTATGGCCACTGTTCGGCCGGGGATTTAGATTATGTCACCAATCAACTTAGGGCCTTTAGAAAAGCAGCATCCTGATTACGCGCGCGCACTGCGGAGCCTGCAAGTATGGATTGATGACCACGCACAGGAGCGTGTCATCAATCCGAAGAAAGTGGCAAAGGACGTGCGCGATGTGACTACCGCAGACCTGGCGTTTGCATTGACCCTTATGCTCAAAGCGGGACTTGCTCGCCGAGTGTACAAGGTGGTAACTCCGGCTGGCGTTCTCGCGGATGGCGAGTTCGAGGATCCCACCGGAATCCCGGAAAAGCTGCCGGATAGATTCGAGCACTACTTTGACACATCCGACGCTGAAATCGTTCCCATGTTCCGGTTGGTCGCGTGACAGCCAAGCTGCAAAAGCGGCTGATTGAAGCGGCACACGACCTCAATCGGCGCATTCAGGAAAATCCTCGAAACACTCTCAAGACGACGAAAGAGTTTTACGCGGAAAAGGTCTACAGCGGTTCGACCGATGAAGCGGATTTTGCATTACTGATGAGCGCGATGATGACCGCGCGCCAGGAAGACAATGCAAAGTTGGTGCCTTCGTGGTTCAAAGTCGTTGGTTTCATCTTCGGCGGAATCACGCTGCTTTTTTTGATGGCGCTGGTGGTCGCGAGCATGTGGGGGCATACGGTCCCGTGTGAATCGAGGTTCCTCGTCCATCTGTTATTTGCTCTCTCGGCTTCATTCTGTACTGCCGCCCTTGGAGGCGAAGCGGCGGCTTCCGGGAAAATCCCGATCTTTAAGAAGAATCCCATGGCTTTCAGCGCCACAGGCGGAATCGCCGTTTTGGTGATTGCATTGGTCCTTCTCCACTACCTATATTCGTGTTAGGCGTGAGATTTCGGCGTGCACTGCGTCCAATTGCGAATGCGAATCGACACGAATGCATAGGCGGGCGGGAAAATCAGCTCTTTACGTTGCTGGGAGGGTCAGACCAAAAAACGCTGGCTGGAACCTCGGCTCTGGTCTAGAGATCAAGCATGATCCATGTTGGCGCGTGATCGCTCGCGTTTTCCTGCCCGCGCGCCCATCGGTCAACACCGCCGTCCACGAGCCGGACCGACAAATTTGGCGAGAGCAGAAAGTGATCGAGTCGCATGCCTTTGTCCTTCTGCCACCGTTCAAATTTGTAATCCCAGAATGTCCAGAGCGGTCCGTCCGGATGTAGCTTCCGCATGGCGTCCATCCAGCCTTGAGCCAGCAAACGCGCAAAGGCCTGTCGGCTCTCGGGTTTGATTAACGCGTTGTTGTCCAACGACCGAGTCGGATAGATGTCCTGCGGTGTCGGCACGACATTGTAGTCACCGGCCAGCACCACGGGTGCGCCGCTCGCCATGAGTTCGGCGGCGTGGGCAATGAGGCGCTCAAACCAGGCTAACTTGTAATTGAATTTCGGCCCCGGCTGCGGATTCCCATTGGGGAGGTAGATGGAAGTGATCAGGACTCCCTGAACCGCCGCTTCAATGTAGCGAGCTTGATGATCTTCGGAATTTCCCGGCAAACTTGTGCGAGTCAGTACGGGAACCTGGTGTCGCGCCAGAATGGCCACGCCGTTCCAGGAGCGCTCCCCTTGCCAAACTGCTTCGTACCCGAGAATCCGAAGGGCATTCACGGGAAAGGCTTCCTGCTCTGCCTTGACCTCTTGGAGACTCACCACGTCCGGTTCAGCTTTCGCTAACCAAGCCAAGAGGTTGTCGAGCCGCTTATTGATGTTGTTAATGTTGAAGGTGGCGACTTTCAGCATCTGACATTGTTCAACCGCGTCCGGGATATCATAACTGCAACTCGACTGTTTGCCCGCGTGGATTCTAGCATTTTCGCCCGCAGTGGGAGACGGCAGGCTGCGCGGCTATAATGGGTCGGAATTCCCTATGCTCATCCGCGAAAAGCTGCCATCGGGACGCATCTATCCCCAGATTACACAGGCCCCAATCAACTACTTTGACTTCCTGAACTTCTTCCGTGGTGGTCAGACTATTGACGACAACCTAGCTGCTGGGGCCATCGCCAGCACCCTGCAAGCCAACTTACTCAGAGCCGCAATCAGCAGCGGGCACCTCACGAAAACGAAGAACATGGCGATACCTGACGAGTTTCTTGCAGATATTGTTCTGACGGACGAAGGGGCGAGACAAATTCTCACGCCACAGGACAAGCAAATTCCCACGCCACAGGACAAGCAACCTATGGAAAGCCACAAGTCTGATTGGGAGCGAGTAAGCGAGGCGAAGTTAGGCGGGGGTGGGCAGAGCGATGTCTACCTCGTGCGGACGCCTGAGAGAACGAAGAAGCGCATTGCAAGTCTCGCCGCGATCAATCGCTTCACTCCAGTGCAGATGGTAACCGCCGAACAGATTACAAAGGCAAATATCGAATACGTTGAAGCCATCCGGGAGTACACACGTCCAGACCTTCCCTCGGAACTCGGCGCGATGAAGGAGTTTAAGCTGCGTGATAATGCAGCGCAAAGTCAACAGCGGTTGGAGCTGGAAATCGAGGTTCTCCAGCAGAATCGTCCCGGTCTGCCTAAGCTCTTGGGGGCGAACGCCAGCGAACGCTGGATGGTCACTGAATACTTCCCGAGTGGGACGTTGGAAGATCACATTTTGGAATACAAAGGCCATCCAGCCTTAGCACTGAAAGCCTTCCAATCAGTCGTGAGCACCGTCGCGCTTCTTCACAAGGACGGCATTGTTCATCGCGACATCAAGCCAGCGAACATTTTTGTTAGGAACGATCACGAACTTATTCTTGGCGACTTCGGTTTGGTTTTCATGCCTGAGCGACAGCGTTTAACGTTCGAGGGAGAGACCGTAGGGGCGAGAGATTTCATTCCGCTGTGGGGTGAAGAAGACAGTCGGCTCGTCGATGTGAAGCCCGATTTCGATGTCTACATGCTCGGCAAGGTTCTGTGGTGCATGGTCGCCGGAAGGTCTGTGCTCAGACGAGAACTGTTCCTAAGGGCAAACAACGACGTGACGAAGCTGTTTCCGAGTGATCCCCACTCGCACATGATTAACGTGATCTTGAAGCACTCCGTTGTCGAAGAGCAAAAAGATTGCTGGTCGTCAGCCTCCGACCTGCTGCTGGTGGTGGACACCAACGTTGAGCAGATCAAGCAGGGTGGTCAGCTATTGCTCGATGGAATCACGAGGATTTGCCATGTCTGCGGCGTCGGGAGGTATGCGCGGCAAGCCCTCGTAAAAGACATCCCAAGCTACAACATGCGACTCTGGGACTCCGGAGCAAGAGATCCTTCCTCCACGCTTGGTATCGAGGTTTGGGAATGTGGCACTTGTCATCATATTCAATTCTTTCGTGCTAATCCGCGTCCGTAAGTAGAAAGGGCTGCCGTGCCGATCAACTTTCTGGAACAACTCGTTGCAGAATGGTACGAATATCGCGGTTTCTTTGTGCGCCGTAATGTTAACGTTGGAAAGCGAACGGCGGGCGGTCATGAAGGCGAATTAGATGTAGTCGCCTTCCATCCGGTTGAGAAGCTGCTTGTTCAGATCGAAACGTCGATGGACGCCGAAAGCTGGGCCCAGCGAGAAGAGAAATTCAAACGGAAGTTCAACACAGGTAAGAAACACATCCCGGCGCTGTTTGGTGGATTTGAGCCGCTGCCCGAAGTTCAACACATAGCAGTTTTCGGAATGCTCAAGAATAAAACTCGCGATAAAGTTGGGGGCGGTGATGTGGTACCTGTCTGTGAACTGCTCAACGAGATACGGAAGAAAATTCCTAGCGATTACGCAGCGGAGGCCGTCCCGGAACAGTTCGTGATCCTGCGAACGTTGCAGTTTGCGGCACAGTGCTGGAAAACATAGCTATTTGATCTTTTCCAAGAACGGATCCAGCTTTTCCACCAGTTCTTCGAGCGGCAACTTGTCGTCTTCACCCACACCGCCCATGGTCTTCAACTCCTGCGGATAGCGCAACTCGGAGAAGAATGGATCGAACAACTCGAATCCCTGTTCGATGGTCGGATTGACGCACATGGTTTGTGTGGAAACATGCCACGGCATCAGAAAAATCATTGGTTGGTTCAGGTCAAAGTCGGGACGTCTCGCTGCTAATTCCCGCGCCAAAGCGACCAAATTGTGGTCCCAAGCGCAGTCCTTGGCGTCCAGTTTTACGGCTGGATCGAGATCACGCAGTTTCCTCGGATTAAAGACTGTCAAGCCTTCGCAAATAAGAGCAGCCTTGAGGAACATTTCGAGAGCATGATGGCCGAGTGTTGCCGCGGCGAAAACCAACATCATGTCGTGGCTTTCGAACAGATACTTAGACGCCATGTAGTTGTGCCTGCCCCAATCCCGCCATGCTCGTGGATCTCGGGCGTATTTATCGAGTTGCAAAGTTCTTTTCGCCACTGGTCTATCTGCCTATCACCACTCAAGCCAAACCCTGGCTTGAATGAGACACCCGCACAAAAGGCCCTGCAAGCCCTACGAATAGATCCCAGGCGCCTCATGTCCAAGCTTCTGCACGTACTCAACGTACGACCCAGGATAAACAGTGGGACGGCGGTCCGTACCGCTCTCACCGCCCAGTTCCAGCACACGTGAGCCGAGGCCGCGAAGGAACATGCGGTCATGCGATACGAAGATCATGGTGCCTTCAAAATCTTTGAGCGCGTCCACCAGCATTTCCTTGGTTGCAAGGTCCAGGTGATTGGTAGGTTCGTCGAGCACCAGGAAGTTTGGCGGGTTGTAGAGCATGCGTGCTATGGCCAGCCTCGACTTTTCTCCGCCAGAGAGGGAGCGGATCTTTTTATCTACGTCGTCGCCGGAGAACTGGAATGCTCCTGCCAGGTTCCGCAGCGCCCCGAGACCGTCTTGGGGGAAATCCTGTTGCAACTGTTCGATGACGGTGAGATCGGAATTGAGCACGTCCAGCGATTGTTGCGCGAAATAGCCCATGTACAGGCTGGCGCCGAGCCGCACGCTTCCCGCATCTGGAGCACTGGCGCCGGCAATCATTTTAAGAAGTGTAGTTTTACCGGCGCCGTTTCTCCCCATGACGGCCCAGCGTTCTCCGCGGCGGATGGTGAGGTTGAATCCTTCATAAATCACACGCGGGCCGTAACTCTTGTGCAGATTCTCAAGGACGGCCACCTGTTCGCCGGATCGCGGAGGGACGCGAAAGTCAAACTTTACTACCTGGCGCTTCTTTGGCAATTCGATCTTCTCGATCTTGTCCAAGGCCTTGATCCGGCTCTGCACCTGGGCGGCTTTGGCCGCGTGCGTCCTGAAACGATCAATGAAGCGCTGCTCCTTGGCAAGCATGGACTGCTGCCGGGCAAACGCTGCTTGCTGATTGCTCTCTCGGATCGCCCGTTCGCGCTCGTAGAAGTCGTAGTCACCCGAGTAGGTGATGATTTCGCCGCCATCAATCTCTGCAATCTTTGAGACCAGCCGATTCATGAACTCGCGATCGTGTGAGGTCATGAGCAACGCGCCAGGAAATGACTTGAGAAACTGCTCCAGCCAGATGATGGATTCGATGTCGAGATGGTTCGTCGGTTCGTCCATCAGCAATACATCCGGCATCCCGAGCAGGACCCGTGCCAGCGCAACCCGCATTTTCCATCCGCCGGAGAGAGCGCCCACGTCGCCGTCAATCTGATCGTCTTTGAATTGCTGACCCCGGAATCCCAGACCATGCAGCACTTCACGGGCTTGCGATTCGAGCGCGTAACCGCCTAAATGCTCGTATTCCTCCTGAACGTGACCGAAGCGATCAAGGATGCGGTCCATTTCATCGGCCTTGTCCGGGTCAGACATTTCCCGCTGCAAGGCTTCGAGCTCATGGTGCAGATCGCCGACGCGTCCGCTCCCTGCGATCGCTTCATCCAGGACTGAACGCCCCTGCATTTCCTCGACGTCCTGGCGAAAGTAGCCGATCGTCAACTTCTTGGGGACAGAGACCGCACCCTCGTCGGGAGTTTCCTCGCCGACCACCATGCGGAAGAGCGTTGTCTTGCCCGCGCCATTGGGGCCGACCAGTCCGACTTTTTCGCCGGGATTAAGCTGAAACGAAGCATCCACGAAGAGCAACTGCTTGCCATACTGCTTATTGATGTTTGAGAAAGAGATCATTTTGAAGGAGCAACTCGCGGCACGCTGCCTCCTCCAGTGTAGCCCGGGCAGAAAATTGCCGGCCAATGCCAGCACTTTGGATTATTGAAGGTTTGCCCGTTAATCGGGAGCAATCGCGATCAGTTCCTAGAAGTTTTTGTTAAGCCTCTGCGGGAGCATCGATCGTGATGGCGATAGCGGCTGAGATGGGGCCCGACCGACGATTGAACACCGTGAATAGGGCTTCATCCTCCATAGGATTTACACCAGCAAGATGTCCCTCTTTGCAACTAAGGACAAGATCGGCAATGAAGTATTCCAGAGGCCAAGGAGGGCTGGTCGACGAAGCAGTACTTGCGAAGATCTGGTTGAAAGCTGGATTGTCACCAGCGCCTAGTTGCTGCTGCTTCAATTCCGCGTCAAGCGAGACAGCAGAAATAACGCGAGCCCCGATTCGTTCCGAACCGACCGGCGGCTTAGTGGCATCAGCCTCGACCGGATATGTGACGGTTACCGGCAGTTGCACGGGATTGTAGAGGAGGTAATGAACCGGAATCGCTGTGTCATTTTCATAAGTGAGAATCGCTTGATATTGTCCATCCCCGTACTCAAGCGCACGATAACGAGAGTTCTCCAGAAATGAAAATGCTCTGGCTTTGACTGCCGAGCTATACTCCTGTTCTGCCGGTAGGAGTCTGCCGAACCCTACTATGTAATCGATTGGATGATCCTCGGCAGTGGTCTGCGCTTCTACGGGGTAAAGCCGTTTCGATTGAAGAAGTGCGATCTTCGTCTGCTGAACGACACCTCCCCGGCGAAATACGACGAGAACTCCGATGTCCGCAATCTCCCATTTACCCCAGTAGCGCCCACCACCGAGGAAATGAGTTTCCAAGCGTACAAGCCAACCAGATGAGAACTTGACTGGCGCTGAATGTTCGGACACTTCCTCGATGAAGGACATATCCAGCGAGGTTTCATGAGTTGTAGGGAAAGCCGTCAGTTTAGACGACACTCGGCGGTTCACCGCGGCGAAGATATCACGTATCCAGTTGATGACCTCCAGCGGTATAGGAAATGGGAGCTTGCTCACGCGTGCAGTATAGCGGAGTGATCGGTTATGGGAAAACGCGCTTGTTTTACGAGTATCGCGCCCCAACTCCCGATTAGGCGGCAACCCTTCTTTGGGGGTACTTACCGCTTGCCGGTCATCCAGGAGTCTCTGGAATGGATTCCCGCCGTGAACCTACTGATGCAATGAGAATCCAGACGGCAAAGCTGCCTCAAGATTGACTTGTTCTCCGGTCATTGGGTGTTGGAAATTCAGAAATTGGGCATGCAGGAAATATCCTCCATCGCCCACCCTTAAAGTTTTGTTCTGCCCGCTCTCTCAGACATTGTATGAACTCCGGCACCAACAGATCAGGTCTAATGTCGCTCATCCGCGCCCTCCGCCAAGATTGTACGTTGATCACCCGAATATATGTGAGAATCGGTCCTACCGACGAAAGTGGGCAGCACTGGCTAGCAGAAGGATTGCAGCGGCGCAGCGGGCGAGGTGGGTGAAGGCGCAGCAGAAGAGGACGGCGTAGGGCCGAGGGAGCCGGCTGTGAGTTGCTGTGAGTACGACAGAGGAACCGCGCTTAGCGTTGCGATATGCGTAACAGAGCGCCACGCCGGCGTAGGGTTGGAGTCGGGTGATGGGCGAGAATCCTCTTCCACATTCCCTTGAGTCAAAGTCCTGGGACTGGTGATCCTGCTTTGATGTCCCAGGTTCGACCAACGATTTCCGCCCAACCATGGCAGCATTCGGACGGGGCAAGAGGGACAGGGCTTCGGAGGGAGATGAAATATGGGGGCGCAAGTCGTACCCTGAAGGCGACGTTGTAGGAGATGCCTTTATCACGCGGGAATGGATTCGAGTAAACCACCGCAGTGACCTGTGAAGCGCCTACGGGCCGACTCGTCAGTAGGTTTCGCAGCTCTGCGAATTGGATCTGTTCCGTTCCAAGTCCGACTGTGATTGGGGATTCGCTGTAACAGACCAGCGCGTAATGCCTACCCCGGGGGTTTAGCGGGTCCAGGCGACTCGTAATCAGTGAGCGCTGCGGGAGCCGATATTCTTCTCCGGACAATGTCTCCGCTGCAGTCCAAGCCGCAATGGACGATGGCCTCGAATCCTCCCGACGCGGTGCCGACCGGATGGGACTGAATACCGCTTCCGGTGATTCAGTTCGGCGGAGCAGTTCGAGCATGATTGCCTCAGCATTGTTGAGAGGCGAGATCGGAGAAGATTTGAGCGCCGCATTGCTATTGCCGATCGCGTCGATCGCTTTGCCAAGATGCGCGGGCGTTAAAGGCGGTAGTGGCAAAAAAGTGGTGAGCCCGGAGATGCGGCGAGAGGCAGTGCTGGTGATGCAGGTCGAAGTCGAGCTGAGCCAGCGACGCGCCTGCGGGCTGATGGAACTCTATCG
>Ga0302325_10012662_pt1 | contig 18065 bp, 19 predicted proteins | sample Palsa_T0_2_FD_201948 | JGI IMG/M metagenome (GOLD analysis project Ga0302325, IMG submission 201948) | Peat permafrost microbial communities from Stordalen Mire near Abisko, Sweden - Palsa_T0_2 | ecosystem: Environmental > Terrestrial > Soil > Palsa > Peat permafrost | place: Sweden: Abisko...
GGCTCCTGGGGCTTGATGGTGCGCATTTCCTCGAAGGATCGAAAGCGACCTTAAGACAGATTTCGGCGTTGAGTGGTGTCAATCTCGAATCCTCTTATGAAAATGCATCCGGCAACGACACGGGATTGGAGTTCTGCGTCAACCAGCCTTCAGGGAAGCGTTGGCTCGAGGTCCGTAATCGACCGCTCTTCCAGGGACCTGGCGGCGGCGGTAAACCCGACAGGACGATCTTGATTCTGCGTGACATAACCGCTCAGAGACGCGCGGAACAGGAGCGCGGGGCAGCTCGCGAGGCCATGGCCCTGGCGGAGATTACAACCATTCTCGCCCACGAGATTAAGAATCCATTAGCCAGCCTGGAACTGTTTGCAGAATTGATTGAGAACGACGGAGATCGCCGCGAGCAATGGGTCTCTAATTTGCGGGCCGGCATACGCACGCTCTCCGGAACGGTGAACAATGTCTTGAGCTTCCATGGTTCCGGCTTCCTGAAACTCACCCCTGTTTCATTGTCAGCTTTGATCGGTAACGCCGTTCAGTTTGTTCAACCTCTTGCCCATCAGTCCGCGGTTTCATTGGAATGGTCGGCAGATCACCGGGAAAATCCGGTCATGGGCAATGAGAGCGCGCTGCAACAGGTAGTACTCAATCTGATTTCGAATGCCATTCGTCACACGCCGGCCGGCGGCAGCGTCTCTGTTTCGTTGCGGACCGAACATGGTACCGCGGAGTATGAGAATCACGTGATCGTCGAATTTTCCGACACTGGGTGCGGCATCCGGCCTGACCAGATTGAACATATCTTCGAACCGGGCTTCAGCGGTAGTGGCGATACCTCCGGGTTGGGCCTGGCGGTTTGCGCCCGGATCATGAAGCAGCACGGCGGCCAGATTTGCGTGGCCAACCGGATCCCTTGCGGTGCGCGATTTTCCCTCTCTCTCCCCCTACTCCAACTGGAAGCCGGTTCCGCATGAACAGCATCTCTTCGAACAGCAAGAACTCCTCCGTGCTGGTGGTTGACGACGAGCCCGGCATGCGTACAGCGCTCCAGGCCAATTTTCAACGCCACGGATGGCGTGTAGAAACTGCCACCGGGGTTGGCGACGCTACGCGGGTTTTGCAACGCACAAAGTTCGATTTGGTGGTAAGCGACATCCGCATGCAGGATGGCGACGGCCTTGAAGTGATGTGCTCGGTGCTTAAGAACTCGCCTGCCACCGCGGTGATTCTGTTGACGGCGTTTGGCAGTGTTCCTGAGGCAGTAGAGTCGATGCGCAGCGGCGCATTCGATTATCTAACCAAACCAATATCGTTTGAACAGCTCCAGGCCGCCGCCGCCCGCGTCATGCAGCGGGCAAGCGATAAGACAGCCAGCGATACACTTCCCGGGAAAAACGTAACCATCACCGGTGCCGGGGCGGGAATAGTCGGCCGCTCTCCCTTGCTGTTGCAGGCCCTGCAGCGCGCCCGTGCTGCGGCCAGTACCGGCGCCGATGTACTGATCGAGGCCGAGAGCGGTACCGGCAAAGAACTGCTGGCTAAGTTTATTCATGAAAGCAGCGACCAGAGCCGCAAGCCGTTTGTTGCCGTGAACTGCGCGGCTCTGCCGGAGCATCTGCTGGAGAGCGAACTATTCGGGCACGCCAAGGGTGCTTTTACGGGCGCCAATGCCGCCAAGGCCGGGAAGTTCGAACTGGCGGACGGAGGTACTCTGCTGCTCGACGAAATTGGCGAAATGCCGCTCAACCTGCAGCCCAAGCTGCTGCGGGTTCTTCAGGAGCGTGAGTTCGAGCGCCTGGGTGAGACCCGCTCCATCCATGTGAATATCCGAGTCATCGCCACCACCAACGCCTCGCTTGGCGCGATGGTAGAGCAGGGCCGCTTCCGTAGCGATCTGTACTATCGATTAAATGTAATTCCTCTTTCGATTCCTGGTCTGCGCGAACGCATCGAAGACATACCGGCGTTGGCCAAGCACTTTGCCGAAAGATTCGCCGTGGAAACAGGCACCGCGGCGCCGGTGCTGGATGCCAGCTTCATCGATAGGCTGCAAGCTCACAGCTGGCCGGGTAACATACGCGAGCTGGGCAATTTTATGCGCCGTGTGCTCTCCCTCAACCAGGGCGCCAGCATCGATGCAGCATGTTTTTATAAGGAGTTTCGGCCATTGGGAATGTCACGAGCCGTTTCGCCGCCCCTGCCGGCCCCGGGAACGCCCATCTCCGTGTTAGAGAAAATGCATCTCGAAAACACGCTTGCCCTGGCCCATGGAAACCGGACCCACGCCGCTGAGATGTTGGGGATCAGCGTGCGCACGATGCGCAACAGGATCAAGGAATACGGATTACCTCCAAGGAGATACGCATGACGCTCGGCATACCGATGATGGCGATGTTGGAGAACTACCTGAAGCTGGCCTCTAGCCGCGAACAGTCAATTTCGGCCAACATGGCCAACATTGATACACCCGGCTACCGCACGCGTGACATTAACTTCGAGAGCGAGTTCAACAAGGTCATGACTGCGGGCCTGCATCAATCGGAAGACGGCGCCGAAGCTGTGCAAATGAGTCCCGTGGTTCACGAAGTTCAAGGTCTGATGGAGCGCCCGGACGGTAATAACGTGAACCTTGAGCACGAGGGGCTTATGTTAGCCCGGACACAATTGCAGTATCAGCTTGCGATCCAGCTGATACAGAATCACTTTCACCAGCAACTGAGCGCCATCAACGGAGCAGGAGGTTAGCCATGAATCTATTCGACTCATTAGCCATCAGCGGTTCTGCACTGCTGGCCGAAAGGCAACGATCTGAGGTCATCGCCGCAAACATGGCCAATGCCCAGACAACACACACCGAAGCCGGCGGCCCATTTCGGCGCAGGGAAGTTGTCTTCGAGACGCGAGGCGCTTCCTCTTTCCGGCTAGCCCTTGCCAACACCGGCGATCTTCACGGGCCGACCCCCGGCAGCGTGCAAATATCTGAAGTTGTCGACGATCCATCGCCTGCCGTAATGCGCTATGAGCCAGGCCATCCAGACGCCAACAAGGAGGGCTACGTTGCCTATCCGGCCATCAATCCGACCGCGGAAATGGTGGACCTGATGGATTCTGTGCGCGCCTACCAACTGAACGCCTCCGCGGTAGCCGCGGCCAAGCAGATGATCCAGCAGGCGATCAGCATCCTTAAGAGCTAGGCAGGAGAGTCAAAAGATGAGCAGTGTCGTTACAGGTCTGGGCAGCATCGGCAGCATCAGTCCACTCCCTAAATTGTCTTCGCTGCAGCCAGCGGAGGGGCAGAGTGGGTTCGGCGCCGTTTTATCAACCGCGCTGCAACATCTGAATCAGCTGAGCGGCGGCGCTGAACAACAGGTTAGTAACTTGCTGAAAGGCGCCAGCGGCGACGTGAGCACCGTAATGATCGCGGTCGAGAAGGCAGACACCGCCTTTCAGATGATGATGCAGGTTCGCAATAAGATCGTGAGCGCTTACCAGGACATCGAGAAAATGCAGTTCTAGCATATCCCCTTCTTAGATCCAGGAACGCGGCGAGATTAAGGACCCATGGCGGCCAAGAACCCGATAGCAGTTTCCAAAAAAACAGCGAGCGGAGGCGCCGCGATCGATCGCGTCAAGCTGTTCTGGGCTGGCCGCAGCACGCAGCAGCGGGTTTATCTCGGTTTGGGTCTCGCCATCACTTTGGGCGTCGCGGCTTTCTTGGTAAAGATGATGGCAACGCCCGAGTACAAGCCGCTGATGTCGGGGCTCGAACCAGCAGATGCGCAAGCGATCACCGCCGAACTGACGGCGAAAAAGATACCCTATCTTATAGGTCCCGACGGCACATCCATCACTGTTCCGGCGGATCAGGTCGACGCCGCGCGGCTCGAGGTGGCGTCCCACGATGCACCCCACAGCGGCCGCATCGGCTTCGAGATTTTCGACAAGGTCTCCTGGGGACAAACTGAGTTCGATGAGAAGGTGAATTATCAGCGGGCGCTCGAAGGCGAACTTGAGCAAACCATTCAGACCATGAGCAATGTCAAGAGCGCTCGGGTCCATCTGGTCATGGCGACCGACTCGGTCTTCATGGACCGGGAGCGGGGCGCAAAGGCTTCGGTCACCTTGCGGCTCAAAGGTGGAACTCTAACGCGAGCTGAGATCTCGGAAATTTCACGGTTGGTCGCCGCCGCGGTTGACGAACTGAAGCCGGCGGATGTTGTGATCATCGACGCGGATTCGAATAAGACGCTCGGATTGAGTTCCGGTTCCCCTGACGCAAGTGACGGCATCGAGCACGAACTGACCCAACGGCTGATCTCGACTCTTGCGCCCGTCGTCGGAGCCGATCGTATGCGCGCCTCGGTCAACGTGGAGTACGAAACCGGCAGCAGCGAAGAGAGCGAGGACAAGTACGATCCCGCAGTGAGCGCCACACTGAATATGCAGCGCTCCGAAGAAACCACAGCTCCGGGCGCTGGAGTGGGTGGAGTGCCTGGAACCTCGAGCAATGTAGCTGCTGCCAAGCCGGTTGCTGCCACTGCGCCAGGCGCGCCTACAACGCCAGGCGCGCCTACAACGCCGCCCTCCACCATCATCCGGGACCTGGGTCAATCGTCGAAGACAGAAAGCGCTACCTACGGCGTCAATCGAACTACGCGCCACCTCATTCAACCCGCCGGGAGTATCCGTCGTGTCACCGCCGCGGTGCTGCTCGACGATGCTATCGAGCGCAAGCAGGAAAAGGGTAAGTGGGTTGAGACTCATCATAAGAGAACACCCGATGAGCTGAAGACCATTAGCGAAATCGCCCAGGCAGCCATCGGATTCAACAGCGCTCGGGGCGACGTGATCAGCGTCCAGAATCTTAGTTTCGACCACCCCGTGGCCGCGGAACTTCCTCCCATCACTCTTGCCGATAAGGCCCGGAAGGGGATCAATGACTATTCGTCGGTCATTCGTTACGCCGGACTACTGGTCCTCTTTCTCCTCGTCTACCTGCTGATGCTTCGGCCCATCCAGAAGCGCGCTCTGGCAGCTCCGAATCCACTCCTGGCGAACAGTCGTGTTCCCGCCATCGCTGAAGCTGAAGTTGGAGCGACGGGTGAATCCGCGGCCAATCTCGCCCTGCGTTCCCAGGTCTTGAGAAAGCAGCTGGCCGACTTCGTCAAGGCTGAGCCTGAGAGCAGCACCAACGCCGTGCGTGCATGGCTGCGGGAAGAGACCCCATGACAACGCCGCCGGGGAAACTCATGATGAGCGGCGCGCGCAAGGCTGCCATCCTGTTGACGGTTCTGGGTGAGGATACTGCCGCAACCGTGTTTCGCAATTTGGACGAAAAAGACTTGCAGCGAGTTGCCGACGAGGTTGCGGGTCTGGGCGCGGTTCCGGTGGAAATCTCACTTCAGGTGTTTGAGGAGTACCAGCGGCTCACCCAGGCGCAGGATTTCATCATCCAGGGCGGACATGACTTGGCCCGGCGTCTGTTGGTTAAGGCTTTTGGCGAGGCCGACGCGGAGAGCATCATGCAGCGGCTAACCAAGGCCCGCGAGCTCAACCCCCTGGAGTCGTTACAAAGGGCCGATCCTCAGAAACTTGCAAGATTTCTGGAAGCCGAACATCCGCAGACCATAGCGCTCATTCTTGGCCAACTCGGCGAGCGCCAGGCTTCGGCCCTTCTCATGAATCTTCCTAACGACATTCGTGCCGAAGCAGTGAAAAGATTAGCGAACCTACGGCGCTTCTCGCCGGAGATGGCGGAGAAAGTCTCGGTCGTACTGGCCCAACGACTGAGGGCGGTCGGAGAGCAGGGCAAGAGAACCTATTCGGGCTTCCAGAGCGTGGCCGACATCATGAACTGCATCGATACGACCGTGGCCCAGGAGATTCTCGCGGATATTGAAAACGAGGAACCGACGCTGGCCATCAGCATTCGCGATCTGATGTTTACTTTTGAAGATTTTCTTCAGGTGGGCGAGTCGCAAGTACGTGAGCTTACGGGAGCGATTGACAAGAGAGTCTTGGCAACAGCGCTCAAGGGAGCCAACGAGGAGTTAAAAAACCACTTCTTCCGGACCATGTCGTCAAGGGCCATCGAAATGCTCAAAGAAGATATCGAGTCGCTCGGCCCGGTGCGTAATAAAGACGTACTTAAAGCGCAGTCTGAAATTGTTGCGATTGCCCGCCAGCTTGAGACTGAGGGCAAAATTGTACTGAAGGGCGAGGCCAATGATGAGTATGTCGTCTAATGGATTAGGCAGCCAGGAATTCCCAGGCCCGATTAAATCATTCTCCTACCGGGATATGGGTGCCCCTGCGCCCTTTCAGCTGAACGAAACAAGGCCGGCCGGCGCAGAACAGGAACGCGAGCAATCCGCGACGCCGGGGGTTTCGGAGAAAGAGGTGAAGGCTCTGGTGAGTGTTGCCCGGTTTGATGCTGTGGCCGAGACCGAGGGGCGTCTCAAGATGGAGTATGAAGCGAGGTCAGCGGAAGAGGCCAGTAAGATCCGGCAGGCGCTCGAACTTTTTCAGGTGGAACGGAAGGATTACTTTTCCCGGGTTGAGTCCGATGTGGTTCAACTCGCCCTGGCCATTTCGACCAAGATCCTGCATCGCGAGGCCCAGGTCGATCCCATGCTAGTCGCAGCATTAGTGCGCGTAGCGATCGATAAGCTGCATGACGGCTCGAGCGTGTCCGTGCGCGTTTCACCCGCGGAGGCAGGGAAGTGGCGCGCGTTCCTGGCCAATCCTCTCAATGGTTCCACCATTGAAATCGTAGAGGATGCTCATCTGGGCGCCGCGGATTGCATCCTCGAAACGGAACTGGGATCGGCAAACTTCAGCATCGATGCGCAGATGAAGGAAGTTGAGCAGGGATTCTTCGATCTGCTGGCGCAGAGGCCTGTAATCAAGTGAGTCCTTTGCGGCTACTTGCTCCATATTTCGACCGCCTGGATAGAGGGTCGACCCTGCGTTGGCGAGGACGGGTGTTGCAAGTGGTGGGCAACCTGATTGAGTCCGAAGGACCGTTCTGTTCGATTGGGGAGTCTTGTGAGATCACGAGCGCGATCGGCAAGAAGTACTCCGGAGAAGTGATTGGTTTTCGTGGATCCACGATGCTGTCCATGGCGGTGGAGAATCCGCAGGGCATCCGCTTTGGAGACCGGATCGTCGCGTGGGGAACCCGGTCGTCGATTCGGGTTGGCAGTGACATGCTGGGCCGGGTGATTGACGCTACCGGCGGCCCCATCGATTCGAAAGGCGAATATCGGGCACAACGGTCGGTGTGGGTAGATGGGTCGGGACCGCTACCGCTCGATCGTGTGCCTATCCGCGAGCCGCTGGGCTGCGGCATCCGTGCACTCGATGCTTTTGTGACCTGCGGACGCGGCCAGCGCATCGGTATCTTTGGCGGCAGTGGCGTGGGCAAAAGCACGCTGCTGGGCATGATGGCGCGCGGCACCGGCGCTGACATGACGGTGTTGGCTCTGGTGGGCGAGCGCGGACGTGAGGTTGGAGAGTTCCTTGAGGTGATCGGCGAAGAGGGTCGAAGGCGATGCGTGGTGGTGGTTTCTACTTCCGATCAATCTCCTCTGCTGCGATTGCGCGCAGCCTTATCGGCAACCGCCATCGCGGAGTATTTCGCCAGCGAGGGAAAGAACGTGTTGCTGGTGGTCGACTCGCTCACCCGATTCGCCATGGCGCAACGCGAGATCGGTTTGTCGGCCGGCGAGCCGCCGACGGCAAAAGGGTATACCCCCTCCGTGCTGAATATGCTGGCTCGATTGGTGGAGCGGGCGGGCTGTTTCAAGAACGGCAGCATCACCGCATTTTATACGGTTCTGATGGAAGGCGACGATCAGCAGGATCCGGTCGCCGATACCGTTCGTTCGTTGCTCGACGGGCACGTGATTCTCGACAGAAACCTGGCTATGCGGAATCATTATCCTCCCATCTCCATGCTTGAGAGCCTGAGCCGTTTGATGCCGAATGTTGCTTCTGAAGAGCACATGCAAAAAGCCAAGGCGCTTCGTCTCTTGTTGGCTTCTTACAATCGTTCTGAAGACTTGATTCGCATCGGCGCGTATCAGAAGGGCGCCGATCCAACGCTTGACCGGGCTGTCGAAATACTGCCCCAGCTGAACGCCTTCCTGCAGCAGCGTCCGGATCAGATCATCCCCTTTGCGACAGTTGTCAAATCGCTTCTTGAGCTCCCGAGCTGATATGGCGTTTCAGTTTTCACTGGCTACCGTACTTCGCGTGCGCAAGATTGTTGAGGAGCGCGAAGAAGGCATACTGCAAAAAATCCTTTTCGACATCTCGACCATCTTCGATCAACTTGAACGCAACGACGCCGAGCTCGCGGAATCAGACGCATCGCGTCACGCAGACGTCTCCAAATCCTTCATCGGGCTTCAAGTTCATGACTCCTACGGGAAAGTGAGACAGCTCAAGGAGCGCAGGAAAGACCTCGAAAGGCAGATTGAGAAACTAGAACAGGCGCGAGATGAGCAGCTCACGGTTTACGACGCGGCTCGCCGAGACCGCGAAATGCTCACCGATATGCGCGAAAAGAAACGCACTGCGTATGATTCCGATTTGAGTAAACGTGAGCAGAGCACTCTGGATGACAATTACATTGCCCGGCGCGGGCGCACCTGATCTTGGGTCCTTGGTTCAACTCGGCAGCGTTTGCCTATGCGTTATCCGGCAAACTTTGCCGGGTTGGCTTCAAGGGTCACAGGGCGCAAAGCTGGGTAATGTACAGGCCATTGACTCTAAAGAGAAAAGCGATCGCGATGGATCCGCGTTGACGAAGGATTTGTTTGGCCCGGCAAATGCTACTGTATCGGCGTGAAGGTCGCATCCATGGTCGAAATGTTCAGTGAGTCGCCTCCGGTGACGAGCAAGGCTTCACTGGCGCAAGTCTCCGATCAGTCTCCGCCGACATTCAAGGAATCACTGCTTGCGGCCTCCAAGGCGCCTTCTGGAGTAGGCGCCGCGTACCAGGGCGGCCCTGGTACCGGGCGCCGGCAGAAACCTGTTTCGGCGGATCCGAAACTGCCACCCACTATGCCCCTTATCCGTGCTGCCCTGTCGCCGCCTCGTCCTCAGGAGGTGGTGCCACAGCAGGTCCTGGTGACTCAGCGACCACACTTGATCAATCCAGCCCTTATTGCGATGCAACTGACCCTCGGAGGCCCGGGTGTTTCTCCAATGGCTTCGACCGTTTCGGTTGGGCCGCCGAAGCGCGATGGTGCAGCGGCAGGGTCCTTGTCGATCGAAGCGAACATTTCTCAGCCGGCCGTCGCTAAATCTGACAGCGTCCCATCGGGTCACGTTCGGACGGAAAGCGATCCCTCGCAAGCTGCGTCGACATTGCCGCCGGTCTCACTTGTGTCACAGGCCGCGGCTGGTTTATCTAACACAGTAGCGAATGTAGTCTCGAACACGCTTTCGAGTACGCTACCGCACCCCGCTTCAAATGCGGACCCGAACGCAAACGCGAGCGTTGCCCCTAAGACCATTCCAGGCGTGCTCCCAGATGTTGTCCAAAAAGCGATCCCCAACCCAGTTTCCAGTGCCGCTCCGAATGCTGTACCAAGTGTCGTTTCCAATGCCATCCAAAAGCCGCTTCCAGGCACCCTCCCTGGCGTAGCCTCAACCGCACTTACAGGTGCATCTCCAAGCTTCGGCCAGAATTCGGCTTCAGCGGTCGTCCCCAGCGGAATCCCGGACGCCTCTTCCAAGGCGGCGTCAATCCTGCATAGCGCCGCGAGCCCCTCCGCAAGCGAAGACGTCGCTCCGAAAACGAACTCCGTATCAACCAGCCAGGCTAACCCGCCGGCCACCACAACCGATCCCAGCGGATTGGCAACGGGCCTCAGCGTTCCCGGCGCTACAGCCGATCAGCTCGTCGCATTGATCCAGCCGAACGGCGGATTGCCTGTACCGGCTCAGGCAAGTACATCGGGCGCGACCCCAGCTGCGGCGGCGAAACCTTCGGTCACAGCCCTTCCCAATGGCAAGGATGGAGCAAGCGCCATCAACGACGCCACCGGGCTAAAGCAGCATGCGCCGGCCTCATCGGATCAGACCGGATCTCAAACAGGCTCTCAAGGGACGGCCTCATTTGGCGATCAGAGCCAGGGTGGCGCCTCCCAGCAGGGTCAAAGCGCAGCCCCGGCCCAGATCAACTTCGCAAACCATACCATCGTCGCCCTTGATCACGCTCAGGGCGCGGGCCTTGCTGCTCCACCGCAAGCCGCTCCAACGCTTGCCGGCGCTAATGGTCACACCGCGAAAACCCCGGACATCGCCGCTTCGGCTACGCTCGCTTTGCCGCAGGCTGTGCCCATCATCAACACCGCCAAGCTGATCCAGAGTATGGGTCAGTCCGAGATGCGAGTCGGCATGCGGTCAGACGACTTTGGCAACATCTCGATCAGCACCTCTGCAACCCGGGACTCGATCTCGGCGCAGATTTCGCTCGATCACGGCGAACTAGCCAGGACGCTTGCCCTGCACCTTCCGGAGATGCAGGCAAGGTTGGGTGGCAATCAAGCGATGGATGTGCGCATTGACACGAACGGGCTGGCAACCGGGCAGAGCACGGGAACGTCGCCGGGTATGTCAAACGGACCGCACGACGGATCACGCGGCGACCGGCAGCAAAAGGGCAGCGCGTCATCGAGCCAGTCAGTCAGCGGTTTTGCCGGGCAGGGGCGTGCAATCGCCGCCGCGGGGTTGCCGCCGGGTGAGGCCGACGCCCGCCTCGACATCAGGGCTTAGCTAAAGTCTCAACGCATTACGCACCTCAGGAGGATCGAGCATGCATTCGGTTTCAGCGAACTACACTTTGCCGACGGTTCTAAAAACAATCCAGCCGGCCGCGACCAGCGGACTTAGAAACCCTGTCAGCAGCAAAGTGAGCACCGCACCTACGGCAACGACTTCCAGCAGCAGTGGGGACTCCAGCTTGAGCTCCACCTTTCTCAACCTGTTGGCGACGGAATTGCAGAATCAGGATCCCACGGCTCCGGTAGATTCGACAGCGATGGTCGGCCAGATGATCTCACTCAACCAGCTGGACCAGCTCATCAGCATCAATCAATCGCTTACCGGGTCCACAACCACAACCCCGGCGGGGTCGGCACAACCGGCGGGCGCGACGGCCAGCGATGCTGCGCTCTCTTCAGTGAATGGCGGTCTCGCCAGCACTCTTTCCCCTTCGGTAGCAGGTGCTGTGGCCAACCAACTGCCCTTCGATCCCAATACCATGATGCCCCTAAACTCCGGCTATGCCGGCGCGATGGGTGCCTCCATCAATTCTTCAATCCAGCCGGCTTCCATGGGCTCTTCCAGTACCAGCAACAATACCTCAGGAGGTAAGTAATGGGTTCTTTCTCAACACCACTGTCCGGGCTCACAGCTGCTCAAGGCCAGCTACAATCTGTATCCAATAATCTGGCCAATATTAATACCGATGGCTACAAGGATCAGACTCTAACTTTCGCCGACGTATTTTCACAGACCGGCGTCACGAATGGCAGTGGCGATCCGGTGCAGACGGGATCTGGGGTTACGGTTTCCTCGACTGACGCTGACTTCAGCGAGGGAAGTCTGAGCGCGACAGGTACTTCATCGAACATGGCCTTGTCGGGGAATGGGTTCTTTGTCACGCGGAGTCCGAGCGGTTTGGCCGATTACACACGCGCGGGCGACTTTACCACCAACAATGCCGGACAAATCACCACACCCAGCGGAGAATTGTTGCTGGGATATCCGGCAGTCAACGGAGTGGTGAACACCGCGACGACTTTACAGCCGTTGCAGGTAGGGACCGGTGTGACCAGCCCCGCGGTGGCCAGCACCACCATGAACATTTCCGCCAATCTTAATGCCGGCGCCACGGTCGGCCCCACTTCCACGACGACCAGTACACTCCCGGTTTTCGACTCGCTGGGCGCCTCGCATACCTTGACTGTTACCTATGCCATGACAGCAGCCAATACGTGGAGTTATACGGTTACCATGCCTACAGCCGATTTAATTCCCACGCCCGCAGCTCCCGTCCCTGCCACCGAAACCGTCGCGACAGGCACGCTAGGCTTTAGTACTTCTGGCGTGTTGGATGCGGTCAATGGAGTTGCTAGTCCAGCGGCTGTGGCGGCAGGCATCCCACTCACCATCCCGCCCGCCGGCTTCACCCTTGCCGATGGAGCCGCCGCGTTGCCAGTCACATGGAACCTGGAGACCGCTGGCACTCCCACCATCACCCAGACCGCCACGGCAAGCGCGACCAGTGCCACCAGCACGAATGGCTTTGCCAGCGGTACGCTGTCCACCTATGCAGTACAGCCCGACGGAACCATCGATGGCACTTTCTCAAGCGGTCAGACCCTTGCTTTGGGCCAGGTTGCCGTCGCTTCCTTTTCCAACAATCAGGGACTTGTCGCAATTGGCAACAACAATTATCAGGCGAGCGCTGCCTCTGGCGCAGCCGTGATTGGCCTCGCCGGAACTGGTGGACGCGGCACCGTAATTGGCGGCTCCGTGGAGCAGTCAAACGTAAATATCGCTACCGAGTTCGCCAAGCTGATCGTGGCGCAGCAAGCGTACTCGGCAAATGCCAAGTCGATTACTACGTTCAACCAGGTCTCCCAGGCGACCATCGCAATGCTGCAGTAAGCAAGATTGTTTTTGCTTTCTTAGCATTGCATTAAGGACCGGCCGCTCTGCGTCTGCGCGGAGCGGCGGAGCTCTTTTTTTCAGAGCTTTTCTCATATCTGCCTCACCAAGTCACTGCAGTCCTTCCTTTTCACTGGCTGCCGGTAAATGAATGCCCGCCGTGAGAAAGCTATTTCCTTGTCGCACGGCAACCTACACTCTCATGCTGTGCCGTAAAGCTACACCCATCCGCTCTGCTTTCGGCAACGGTCCCCCGATTGCTAAACCCCTATCAAAGGGCGGATGCGCGTGTCCCTGCTGGCAGCAATCCACATGCACAATCTTCCGTAGCGGGATTCTCGCCGTGGGTGATGCATGGAAACGGGACACACGCAGGGGAAGAGAGACCAAATGAAAACATCAACCACGAGCGCGATACCGATCCTCGAAGCGAAGTCGGAAGCGAAGTCGCCAACGGTTCCGCATTTGCCGGACCAGCCTCATGACCGGGATCCGGGCGAATTTCTGCCTTGGCTCCCCTGCACCTTGGCGTTAGACATTCCGGTGGTGCACTTTACCGTTGGCGATTTGCTGAGCCTTACCAGCGGGTCGATCGTCGAGACCGCGTATCACCAAAGCAGCGATCTGCCTCTGCGCGTGAACGGGCAACTGGTTGGATGGACAGAATTCGAGGTTGTTGGGGAACGCCTTGCTGTGCGACTCACAGACCTGTCATGAAGACGACTCATTTGATCAAATCTAATCCCATAAAAGACGACGCCTCGCCCGTTCCCGTCCTGGCCGCCGAGGCCGCATTGAGCACTCTTCGTAGCCGTACAGGCTTACTCTCCCGCGCATGGGGATGGCTACAAGCACGGCACGTGGTGCGATCCGGTATCAAACGATTGCGTGTGGCGGAGACAGTTTCGCTTGGGGAAAAGCGCTTCGTCGCCGTAGTTGAGGTAGATGGACGTCATTTCCTGTTAGCAGGCGGGCCCACAAACATCGTGCTCTTGGCGCAATTGGACGCAAAAGAAACCTTCGGAGACGTACTCAAGAAGACCCTGACCGCTTCCGCGAAGCAGGTGGCAAAACGTAAGCGGCCGGCGAACTTCGTCATGCAAGCGCAGGTGAATAGAACGAACAGCCGCGAAGATGTTCCGCGGAAAGCGGCCACTGCTCGCAGCAAGCAGCCCGCGAAACGGGCCAGCAGGCAGAACCCGTTCGCGCAAGGGCCGGCAAACGCGCCTCTGATAACGCACTTGAATGGAACGGAAAACTTCAGTGATGTGCTGCAGAAGGCGGCCATTAGGCAGCCGAGGAATCACGCCGGGAAGCAGAATTCCAAATCGATAACAGAACAGGGGTACTTCGCTTGAGGAAGCCCGTGGCCACGCGAGCGATGCTTTGCATCGTACTCTGCCTGAGCACGAATTGGGCAGAGGCCGAGGCAAGGCCGGACCGCGCAGGCGCCGGAGAGAGCCTTGGCGTAGTACTCCCGCCATCGCTGCCCATGCTGTTAGCCGCCGGACCCATCCAACTGGGCGCCGCGGCTTCGAATCCGAACGAATTGCGAATTACCGGGTTAGGCGGAGGGTCTTCGCAATGGACCATCGTCATCCTGATGACTTTCCTGACCCTTATTCCTTCCATGCTCATCTGCATGACGCCATTCGCCAGGCTGCTGATTGTCTTTCATTTCCTTAGGCAGGCGCTCGGCCTGCAAACTACGCCATCGAATCAAACCCTGATTGGCTTGTCGGTAATCATGACCTTCTTCCTCATGCAGCCGGTGGGTGAGGTCATCTATCGCGACTCGATCATCCCTCTGCAACAGGGCAAGATCACAGCCATCGACGCGGTCGCCCGCGGGGCCATACCCATGCGCCAGTTCATGTCGCATTTCGTTCGGGAAAAAGATGTCGCGTTATTTCTCGGCATAGCAAAGGAGTCTCGCCCACAGAACATCGGCGATGTTTCATTCCGCGTCCTGCTGCCCGCGTATATCCTCTCCGAGTTGAAAGCGGGCTTTCAAATTGGCGCCGTCCTCTTTTTGCCTTTCCTCGTCGTGGACATGGTCGTGGCGTCGATTACCACTTCTGTCGGCATGATGCAGTTGCCGCCCGTGGTCATTTCTACTCCGTTGAAGTTGCTACTGTTTCTCATGGTTGACGGCTGGCACCTGCTTATCGGCGCTTTGATGAGGAGTTTCACCTAATGGGCGTCGATCAAGTAGTTCTGTTGGCCCGTCTGATGCTGCAGGAGGTGGTGATTCTGGTTGGGCCGGTCCTGGCTGTTGCCATCGTCGTCAGCCTGGTGGTCAACATTCTGCAGGTGCTGACATCGCTGCAGGACCAGACCCTGTCGTCGGTACCCCGGCTGTTGGTCACGGGAACAGCGCTCTTCCTGCTGATGCCATGGATGTGGCGGCACCTCGCGCACTACACCATCAATTTGTTAACCGACTTTCACCAGGTCCTGCAGTAGTGAACATATCTCTCGTTCAAATCTTCGGCGCATTGCTAACCATCGGCGTCCGGCTCACCGGCATCATGCTCTTCGCGCCGTTCTTCGGCAGTGGAGTGGTTCCGGCCCGGGTGAAGGCCATGCTGGTGATCACTTTGACCGCGCTGCTCTATCCCATGCTTTCCGCCAAATTACCCCCCTTGAGTATCAGCCAGTGGCCGATGATGGTGTTCAGCGAATTGCTGATCGGGATCGCTCTTGGCGTGGCGACCAACATTGTCTTCGACGGCGTGCAAATGGCCGGACAGGTATTGAGCGTGCAGATGGGCTACTCGTTGATTAGCATCCTCGACCCGCAGACTTTGGCGGAATCGACGGTAGTGGCCACGTTTCATCAGACGATCGCCATGCTGATCTTTCTGCGTCTCAACGTCCACCTCTGGATTTTGCGCGCGCTGGCCGGCAGCTTCGATTATCTTCCTCCTGCCTCGGGCCATTTCGCAGGACCATTCGCCGCGGCTGCGCTGCAAGCAGGGGCAGGTGTATTTGCCATCGGTGTTCAGATTGCCGCACCGGTGCTCTCCGCCACACTGTTTACCGACATCGCGCTCGGTCTGCTCGGCAAGGCATCTCCGCAACTACCGCTCATGTTGCTGGGTCCGGCGGTCAAGAGCGTTCTCGGAATACTAGTCCTGATCTCCGCGCTCAAATACTGGCCGGATTTGTTTGAAACCTTCTTTCTTCGCTCCATAGTCACGGCCGACCACCTTCTCCACCTGGCTCGGTAGCAATTCACGCGATAGGAATATATGGCTGATAGCAGCAAGACAGAACAGGCGACACCGAAGCGGAAGACTAAGGCGCGGGAAAAGGGCCAGGTAGCCCGTTCCCGCGATCTCCCCGGTGTCTTTGCGCTTGCTGGCGTAGCTGGGGCGACGATGATGATGGCGTCCACATCAGTCACTCACTGGACGACGTTCTACCGTAATACGCTGTATGTCGCCGCCACTGGCAATTTCGAGAGCAATGGGCCACTCTTCTTCTGGAGCTCGGTTGAAGTGCTGCGCTGGATTGTTCCCATCCTGCTGGCGGCCGTGATGCTCTCGGCGTTCTCCGGAGTGGCGCAGGGCGGCATCAACTTTGCCCCCGGGGCGCTGGCTTGGAAGTTCGATCGCTTCAACCCCGTCAGCAAACTGGGCCAGATCTTTTCCCCCACCGGTCTGAGCAATTTGTTGAAGTCGCTGCTGCCGTTCGGCGCGATTCTTTGGCTGGCAATCAATGCAGTTCGTGCCAACTGGGAAACCATGGTGCACGCCTCCAGCCTCGGATTGAGGGTCTTCTCCGGCTTTGTGGGCAGCATTGTGTTCGCCTTGACCTGGAAAGCCGGCCTGGTCTTGCTGCTCTGGTCCGCGGTGGATTACGTATTCACCTTGATGAAGATGAACAGCGACATGAAGATGACCAAGCAGGAGGTGCGTGAGGAACACAAGGAATCCGACGGCAACCCGGTCATTAAATCACGTATCCACCGGCTGCGCAGGGCAATGCGCAGACGCCAGTCTATGAAGGCCGCTGCTACGGCCACCGTAGTGGTGACCAATCCGACCCACTATGCAATCGCTCTCCGTTATGAAACGGAGATGCCGGCGCCGATCGTGGTCGCCAAAGGACAGAACCTGCTGGCGGAGAAAATCAAGCAACTGGCGCGCGACAGTGGAATCATGCTGGTGGAAAACAAGCCGCTGGCGCAGGCGCTTTACAAGAGCGTGGAAGTTGGCGATTCGATACCGGCTAAGTTGTACCAGGCAGTGGCCGAGATTCTCGCGTTGGTATTCCGTGCAGAGGCCGAAGTCCGCAAGGCCGAAGCGGCGCGGGGCTCAAGGAATGCTTCTGGTGAGAAGACCGAGAATAGTCCATCGATTCCGGCCATGGGGGCGACGCGATGATGGCGCGCCTGGTGGCCTTGCTGCGTAAGTCGGGTGAGTGGATCGCGCCCATAGCTGCCGTCTCCATGGTCTTTGTGATGCTGGTTCCGTTGCCCAGCTTCATCCTCGATCTGCTGCTGACCATCAGTATCACAGCGTCGATGCTGGTGCTGCTTACCGCGATTCAGATACTGCGTCCGGTTCAGTTCTCGGTGTTTCCCAGCCTGCTGTTGTTACTCACGCTGCTTCGCTTATCGCTCGACCTGGCCAGCACGCGGCGCATTCTGCTGCATGGCAACGAGGGCACCGCGGCTGCAGGCAAGGTAATCGAAGCCTTTGGCCAATTCGTGGTTGGCGGTAATTACATCGTTGGCTTCGTCCTCTTCCTGGCCCTGATCGCCATTCAGTTTCTGGTCATCAGCCATGGCGCCGTGCGTACGGCGGAGGTCACCGCCCGCTTTACCCTCGACGCGATGCCAGGCAAGCAGATGGCGATCGATGCCGATTTGAACGCCGGCATCATCAATGAACAGCAGGCCAAAGTACGCCGTGAGCGAGTGGCGCGAGAAGCTGAGTTCTGCGGCGCGATGGATGGCGCGGCGCGCTTCAGTCAACGCGATTCCTTAGCCACCATTCTGATCATGGCCATCAACATCATCGCCGGCTTCATGATCGGTGTATTTCAACAAGGTGTCCCCTTCCAGGAGGCGCTGAAGACCTACACCATTCTCACGGTAGGGGATGGATTGGTGACCATCCTGCCCTCCTTGTTAGTCTCGGTCGCCGGCGGCATCGTCGTCACCCGGGCAGCATCCAAGGAAACTCTGGGCGTGAATGTAGGCAAGCAGCTCTTCAATAGTCCGCGGCTGCTGTGGATCGCCGGCGGCGCATTAACCGCCCTGGGGCTGATTCCGGGCTTGCCAAAAATCTCCTTCTTCAGCCTGGCCGGTGTGCTCATGTACTCGGCGTGGAAGATGAAGCCGCAAGTGATCAAAGATGAAGTAGAGG
>Ga0302325_10012663_pt1 | contig 18063 bp, 15 predicted proteins | sample Palsa_T0_2_FD_201948 | JGI IMG/M metagenome (GOLD analysis project Ga0302325, IMG submission 201948) | Peat permafrost microbial communities from Stordalen Mire near Abisko, Sweden - Palsa_T0_2 | ecosystem: Environmental > Terrestrial > Soil > Palsa > Peat permafrost | place: Sweden: Abisko...
TGGGTGCAGACCAGCGTCGGAACCACATACACGCTCAGCGCCGCCTAGCGTCAGCCAGGACTGGAGCCCCAAGCCGGTTGACGAAATTCGGAGCGTCCGGAGCGGCAGTGTCTATCGCGGGAAATTCCGTTCGTCGTCCTAGTGGACGAGCCGCAAGGGCAGCTCGAGAAACTTCCACCGGATCGAGGAGCGATGGTTTACCCACAGTCGTACCAGATGTACAAGTACGAGCACGGCCTTACGGCCGCCGAGCAGCGGGCCGCGGATGTACGCGCGGGTGAGGCCGCCGCCGCACTGAGGGACCTGCGGCTCCACCTCGGGCGCACCTTCAGCCCGAGGCGCCGCGTGCGGTCGGCCCGCGGGGCGGCGGACGCGATGACCGTGTCGGTGCGGGTCCTGTCGAGTGTTCGGTGGGGGAGGGGCGATGCGTTACATGCTGATCCACGCGGCCGATCCGGACCTGGCCTCGGAGTGGGACGACGAGGCCCAGGCCTCGTTTTCGTCCTGGATTGAGGAGACGATCAGCTCCGGGGTCAACCTGCAGGGGAGCCGCCTGCGGTCGACGGCGGATGCCACCACGATCAAGATCCGGGACGGCGAGCTCATCATCACCGACGGGCCGTACGCGGAGACCAAGGAGCAGGTGGCCGGCTACGACGTGCTCGAGTGCGCCAGCCTGGACGACGCGGTGCGGTGGGCCGGCAGGCACCCCAGCTCGTGGGTGGGGGCGATCGAGGTGCGCGCCCTGCCGGACAGCGCTCCGCACCCTGACCGGGCTGAGCACCGCCGAGATCGCCCGTGCCTTCCTGGTGCCGGAGGCCACGATGGCCAAGCGGCTCGTCCGGGCCAAGCACAAGATCGCCAACGCGCGCATCCCCTACCGGGTACCGCCGGCCAACGCCCTGCCGCAGCGGGTACCGGGCGTTCTGACGGTGCTCTACCTGGTATTCAACGAGGGATACTCGGCCAGCGCCGGGGACGACCTCATCCGGCGGGACCTGTGCGACCACGCCGTCGCCCTGACCCAGGTGCTGGCGGAACTGCTGCCAGAAGAACCGGAAGCCAACGGGCTGCTCGCCCTCATGCTGTTCCACCGCGCGAGAGGCAGGTGGCGCGGGTGAACGACCGCGGTGATCTGGTGACCCTGGAGGACCAGGACCGCACCCGCTGGAACCAGGCCCAGATAGGCCTCGCCGGCCGGCACCTCCAAGAGGCCCTCGCCGGCCAGTACCAGATCCAGGCGGCCATCGCCGGCTGCCACGCCGCCGCCCCGACGGCGCAGGCCACCGACTGGCCGAGGATCGCCCGGCTCTACCAGCACCTGGCGGACATGACCGGCTCGCCGGTCGTCGAACTGAACCGCGCGGTCGCGGTGGCCATGACCGACGGCCCTGCGGCAGGGCTGACGCTGCTGCAACGCCTGGCGGCCGGCGGCGCCCTGGCCGGCTACTACCTGCTGCCCGCGACCCGGGCTGACTTCCTGCGCCGCCTTGGCCGGAACACCGAAGCCGCCAGCGCCTACGAGGAGGCAGCCCTGGCCGGCATCGGCCCCGAGCGCCGGTTCCTGACCGCACGGCTGGCAGAAGTCAGATCGCAGCACACCTGAACCAGGCCGGATGCGCAAGTGTCGGCTTCCGCGGCTGGTGACTCAGGCCGGGTGACGGTAAGGATTTCTATCTGAACTCGATGGCGGCCAGCACACCGTGGTGGTCGGTATGGGGCACTCGTATGGCGCGGGTCATGCGCACCGTGGCGGTCCGTGAGACCAGCACATGATCTAGGCGCATGACGGGCAGCATCCCCTCGTCGGTCGGCCAGGTGAATCCTGGCCAGGATCGGCGCTGGCTGGAGTCGGCGCAATCCCGGAAACCGGCCGCCAGCAGATCCCGGAACGGCCGGTGATCCCGGCTGGCATTGAAGTCCCCAGCCACCACCTGTGGCTCATCGCCCGCAGCCAGAGTCTGCCGGATCAGCGCGAGTTCGCGCCGCCATATATTTGCATGCCCGTGCATGGGAGCGATCGGATGCACGGCGGTCAACGTCACCGGCCGCCCGCCCAGCGGATCGATGCGCGCCCGCGGTGCGGCCGCAGTCAGATCCGGCACTGGCGCTAGCGGGGTCAGCGGCCAGCGTGCCCACAGTCCGGTGCCTGCCGAAGCAGGCCGGGGATCGAGATGGGAAAAAGGCAGCAGTTCCGCGAGTCCGGCCGCTGCCAGCCGGCTGACCATCCGCGGGGTCATCTCCTGAACCGCCAGCACATCCACGTGGTGCGACTGCAGAATACGAAGGAGCGCCGCCGGGTCGGCGGCACCGCCCCGGGTATTGATTGTGAACAGGCGCAGGCTCACTATTGCCGGAGCAGATCCTGATGCGCGCGAGGGTCCTGCTGCAGCTTGATAGCTAGTCCGCCTGAGCGGAGGCAGTTGCCAGATCCACAGGATCACCGCGGGGATGGCGAGGAGAACCGCCAGCCATGGTGCCGTGGCCGCGGCGATGATCACGGCGGCGGTTGCGGGCACCGTCGCCGCCGGTGCCAGGGCCGCCAGTTGCGCGATAAGAGTCGGCGAATGCCCGCCGGTCAGCCGGGCTAGCAGCGGGGGCAACGCCAAGGCCACCAAGATCAGGGCAACAACCAGCCCAGTCACGCCGTGCCTCACCCCTATCCTGCCGATGTTCGGACCGATTTGACCGAGCGCAGACACTCGCCGACCGGCCCCGGATATAACTTGAGCACCCTCCCGCCCCTCTCTAGCGTAGACGAAGGCGTAGCGGAGAATGCCCGTACTTTTACAAAATGATGCGGGCAAAACCGGGCTTGCGAAGAATCGCACGTACCTTCCGATAGGAGCGTATTTCGCGACGATGCCGGTCAGGTCGAGAGGGCCGCACCGGTTTTCCGTGCTGCTGCAAGCGTAGCGGTCTATGTTATTCTACCTCCTGTCATCCCGACGCTGCTATCAGTCCATGAAGCGCCCGAGAGGATAACCGTCCTGTGTCTGTGGCTGCGAAGTCGTGAGGGCGCGGTCGTTATCCACGGCCGACATCAGTTGGCGAAAGGCGCGGACGACCAGATAGTGACGCGTACTGCGACCCAAGCGGGACATTAGGTCAGGACCAGAGTAAGAGATGAAGATCGCATGCATCGGCGGAGGGCCAGCGGGCCTCTATTTCGCCCTTTCGATGAAACTGCGTGACCCAAGACATGACATTACGGTCCTCGAAAGGAGGAAGGCGGGATCAAGCTTCGGCTGGGGAATAACGTTCGAGCCCCGTCTGCTGCAGAAGCTTTACAGAAATGACCCCGAGTCGGCGCGAGAGATCGAGCAGGCCGCCTTCGTCTGGCACGAGCAGTTCGTCAGTATACGCGGTGAGCGAATACTGTATGACGGCGGCAGGGATATGTACAATTTTAACCGGCCGGATATGACGCGACTCCTTTCCGCCAGGGCGCAGCATCTCGGTGTACGCATCGACTATGGCCACGAGGTGCTGAGCGCATCTCAGCTGCCTGAGGCCGATCTGATCCTCGCGGCCGATGGAGCGAATAGTCGCATACGACAGGCGAATCCGAATTTCGGTACTGACATCCGGATGAGCCAGGATAAATATATTTGGCTGGGCACGGATAAGATATTTGACACCTTCACATTCCATTTTGTCCAGACCAGTGGCGGCTGGCTGTGGGCGGCTACCTACGGAGTAGGCTCGAAGTTTAGCACCTTCGTCGTGCAGACTTCGCCGGAAACCTGGACGGCTCTGGGCTTTGACACCATGCAGGCATCTGACAGCCTAGCCACCCTCGAGGAGCTCTTTAAGGATCAGCTCGAGGGCCATCGCCTGATGGGGCAGGTCGGGGAAGTTGGCAACGCTCGATGGCTGAACTTTCGGACCGTCAGCAACCAGCGCTGGCATGACGACAAGGTCGTCCTGGCCGGAGACAGCGCCCACACCACCCACTTCTCGATCGGGCAGGGCACCGCACTGGCAATCGAGGATGCCATCGCTCTCGCCGAGAATGTGCATCGCTGCGATGATCTTGGGCTTGCGCTTGAGTCATATGAGCAGCAGCGCCGGGCTGAAATACGACCCGCGCAAAGCCAGGCTCGTCTCAGCGGCCAGTGGTTTGAAAACCTTTCCCGCTACATTGCCCTCGAACCCCGCCAGTTCGCCGTGTTGTTGCATGCGCGCTGCTCTCCGCTGCTCCCGCCGCTTCCACCTCGGCTGTTCTATCAACTCCAGCGTGCTTCCCAGGAGGTCGTCATCGTACGCAAACTTCGCAAGCGTCATAGGCCAGTGGTGAAAAGAGCGTTACCGCCGGCGACGCGGCTTTTCCTGCTCGGCCAGCACCTCGGCGAGTTTCTCTCGGAGAAGCTTGAGGACAGCGGCGTGCTCGGGGAGGCCAAGGCTGAACGGCCGGTGTTTCCCACCCTGGCCACCTTTTCCCTAACCCCCGGGAAATCGTCCCGGGGCCGGACGCCGTTATGAGCGCAGCCTGACCACCCGCCGCACCCACGCGAGGACGGCCTTCAGGTCACCGTCGTCGAGGAGGTACGCGACGACGCCGAACGCGATGATCGCGCAGCCGGCCGCGGGCATTGCTAGGGCGAAGGCCTCCAGCTTGTGATGCTCGGGCACCGCCATGCTGACGGTCACGCCAACCGTGGCACCCGCCGCGCCGGCGGCCAGCCCGGCCAGCGCCGCGTGACTGACACCCTGCACGGCTGCCTCGCCGCAGATTCTCCGGGTAAGGATCACCATCGGGATCGCCATGACGGTCTGACCGATGGTGTTACCCAGGGCGAGCGCGGCGACCACTAGGCGGGACGGGACAAGCTCGGCCAGCACCACCTCGGCCACAATCACGAGCAACCAGCTTCCGGCCAGCGCAGCCGCTGCGACCTTGAGCCGCCCGATGACGAACATCACCCGCGACAGGTTCGTGATCACGGCGGTTCCCGCGATGCCGGGAGCGAACAGGGCGAAGGCCTGTATCAGCTGTGGTACCTGATCGGGCTGCCTGGCCAGGACGTGAGCAGCGGGAATGGCGATCGCCGCGATCACGGCCGTGCCGAGCCACGACATGAGCAAGACCGCTCGTGTCGATCCGGCGCTGATCCGATCGAAGGCCGGCCCTTCACGCGCGGACAGGACGGGGAACGCGCTGGTGACGATGGATATGGCCAGGACCGCGGAGATGGAGGTGAACACCTGCGAGGCGTAGTTGAACAGGACGACCGCGCCGGTCTCTCCGCGCCCGTTGGCCAGGACGATGGCCACGACGCTGGTCAGCTCGACGGCGACGAGCTCGCCGAAGCCGACGAGCGCCAGGCCGCCCGCCCGGCGGCCTACCCCGGGCGGGAACCGCAGGACGGGCCGGAACCGCAGGTGCAGCCGCCACGTCGACGGCACCGCCACCAGGACCAAAACGGCGATGCCGAGCGTGGTCCCCACCGACAGGACAAGCTCCGCCGTGATGGGCAGTCCGGCCAGCGGACGCCCCTTGTTCAACGGCACGAAGGCGAGATAGCAGGAAATGAGCAGCAGGCTGGAGATCCCCGGGCCAATGGACAGCGCGGCGAACCGGCGGTAGGACTGCAGCAGTCCATAGAGAACGACCGAGAGCCCGTACAGCAGGGCCTGGGGGGCGAACACCACCAGCATGTTGCCGGTGGTGGCCACCACGTCGGCCCGGACACAGTGCGTGTTCGGGTTGGCGGGGTCGAGCAGCGAGGCGATCGGCCCGGCCGCCACCGCGATGACCACGACGAGCGGCACCAGGATGATGACGGACCAGGTCAGCAGCGCTGAGGTGATATCGCCGACCCGCGCCTTCTCCGCCGGGTCACTGGCCGCCCGCTCGGCCGTGCGGGCCAGCACCGGGACCATCGCGCTCGTCAGCGCACCGCCGAGGACCAGCTCGTAGAGCAGGTTGGGGACCTGGTTCGCGGTGACGTACGCCGCGCCCAGGCAGCCAGCGCCGACGGTCTGCGAGAACACCAGCGTGCGGGCCAGGCCCAGCAGCCGGGACAGTATCGTCAGGCCGGCGATGACGGTGGCGCCGCGGGCGATGCCCGCACCGAGTCCCGGCGCCAGACCCGGGTCCGCCGGCCCCGCTAGGCCACTGCTGTTAGTTCCGTCGCTCTGCACGCGACTCCTGGTCCCCCTCCCGCCCCTGTTTAGGGTAGGCGAAGGGGGACGGGGAGACACGGCGATCAGCCCGGAGCGAAGGATGCACCGCGGCCAGGACATCACGGCCGCTCGGCACGGCCGCGTTTGCCAGCGTGTCGTCCCGGCAAAAGCCTTCATGTCGGGCAGAATTCAACAAGGCCCCCTCCATGTATGAGATGGAGGGGGCCTTGCGTTCGGCCTCGCCGCACCGAAGCGGCCGGTTGCCCGGCCTTCCCAGCGCTGCGCGCCGCCCGCCAGGGCCAGACACCCGTGCGATACGCCGGTTTCCCGGTCCATCTCACGTCTCCGAGGTTGCCCTCAGATGGTATCCGTTTCCAACGGTGAAAGCATTTCTACGCCATCTGCGAGTTGCCGCGCAAGGGCCTGCAGCCATTCATTTTAAGTTTCTTCTCCATCACACGAGGTCCACAGAACGGGGCCGCTTATCCGCACCTCACGGCAGTTATCCACCGGCTTCTGCACAAGAAATCAACAGGTTACGTGATGTAACTCGGCAAGCACCGTTATGTCGTAGTCCTATGTAATCGCTTCCACCACGGCGTAGATCAGCGCGGCGGCGATGCTGAAGCTGGCGCCTGCGTATTCGACCTATCGGAGAACAGCGCACGCTCGGTCGGCCTCGACAGCCGTAGATGATCGGCAGGGCGAACCTGCGGCGCCGCGATCAGGACTCCGCTTACTCTCCGTGGTGAGCGCCGTGCTTCCGGTGGGGCCAGGTCGGCCCAGTAAGCGCCGCCGGAGCCCGCCGGGCTCGGTTCCTTGCGTTCCGGAAACCCAGCAAAAGGATAAAAAACCCGATCAATTACCCGAACGGGCAGCGGTGCGTGCGCTCAGCACCCGCTCCTTGCGTCCCCGCCAATGATCTAGGTCTATCATTTGACTGAGCTACCTTGCGTATTCGAGCGGTTACGCTGTAAACTTCGTGGCGCTTCGGATGTCCCACGACGCAAAACTCAAATACGAAGGTCCGTAACTATCTGCTGATCGAATAGGCATAAGGGGATTATCATGGCTTTAGGTGAGTGGGACACGAGCATGCGGACTACAGACCTTCCCGAACCGTGGCGCTCGACATCGTTGACAGTCGTACTGCCTACGTACAATGAAGCGGTCAATCTTCCAGTGATCGTCACTGCTCTGTTCGATCTGCCGCTGACGGGCTTGCGGGTAATAGTGGTGGATGACAATTCGCCAGATGGTACTGGTAAAATAGCTGACGAGCTTGCCAGCCGGTATGGCGAAGCCCGTATGCTCGTCGTCCATAGGCCAGGTAAAAAAGGCCTCGGGCGCGCCTACGTAGACGGCATGATCCGTGCAGTTCGAGCTGGAGCCGAATTCGTGGTGCAGATGGATAGCGACCTGTCGCACAGCCCCGAGTATCTGCCTCAGATGCTTGGTACAGTCCTATCAACCGACGCCGACGTGGTTATTGGTTCGCGCTATGTGACCGGCGCGAGCTTGGCTCGGGAGTGGTCATGGCAGAGGAAGGTACTATCTGGTTGGGCCAACACTTACGTCCGCGCGCTTCTAAGGCTTGGCATCCGGGATGTCACAGCCGGCTTCAAATTCTGGCGTAGCTCAGCCTTGGAGACCGTCGATGTAGCCAGCATCTACAGCAATGGCTATAGCTTCCAAGTCGAGATGAACTACCGAGCGGTAAAAAGTGACCTGAAAATCGTAGAGCTTCCAATCCACTTCGCTGAGCGCAAAGAAGGTCAGAGCAAAATGAGCCTACAAGTCCAGCTTGAATCTGCTCTAATGCCATTCTTGTTGCGTTACCGTCGGCGGTAATCGAGGAAGGAAGTCTCCGGCGCTTGCTGTACACATCCCCGGTTTTACGATCCTTAATCGTAAAAAGAACCCGCGGCTTTCCTGGATCTGGCACATGGGTGTGGTACGGGAGCTGGAGGAAACGCGGTAGAATGAAGAACCATCTGTCATCGGTAAGGCGTTGGCGACTGGTCTGGCTTGCGGTTGCGCTGCCAGCTGTCTTGGCTGCGGTCCTGCTGGGATACGGTGGTGATAGCGAGCAGTTCGCCGCATCGGCGCGTGCCCAATCGTCGCCTCTGTTCGGCACGCTGGACACTCAGAAGAGCACTGTGAAGGCGGAGCTGCGGGCTGGGATCTCGGTCGCCATGTTCGAGCTCAACTGGGCGAGCTTTGAGCCCAAAGAAGGAGTCTTCAGCGCCTCTTACCGGGCCACCATGCGATCCTATCTCAAGACATTTCGCGCGGCCGGGATGCGTGTGACCCTGGGTCTGGGCCTGCAAGACCCTCCCTCGTGGGTCTTCTCGCTGCCGGACAGCACTTACGTGAACCAGGATGGCGACGTCTCAAGCGAGGCCGATTTCGTATTCAGCGAATCTGTTCGTCAGGCAGCAGCTTCTTACCTCACACAGGTCGCTGCCGACCTCCCTTTGTCGGACTTCTGGGCGATCCGGCTCACCTCAGGAGGGGATGCCGAGATGTTGTATCCTCCCGGCGGGACTTACTGGGCTTTCAACAAGGCCGCCCTGACTGGGGTGGGCCTTCCTCCAACGATGACACCCAACCCTTTCCCAAACTGGCTGCCAGGTCGGCTTGGTCTGTCCGCCGCCCTAATAAACTACTGGGTCAATTGGTACGTTGGGGGCCTCGATGACGTAACCAACTGGCAGATGCATGTTCTGTCTGGGCTCGGCTTTTCCGGCTACTATCAGCTGGTTACTCCAGGGTCGGGAACTCGCCCTGACGTCCTGAGTGCGGAGGAGCAGAGTGACCTGCCGGATGGGACTACAGGGGTAGGCGCGGTCTGGAATCGCTACTATGCAATGCTGCCTGACAAGACCAACGTAATGGCCTATATATCTTCCGTCGCGGACGGGTCGGGCGACGATGACTCCTGCCAGCCAGCTGACAATTCGCTGCCGCTGACATCGATAAGGATGGACTCATGGTCAGCGACCCGCTGGATCAGCCGGATTGCGGCCGCGGAAGGGTTGCTCGTCGCCGGTGAGAATGCTGGGTACAGACTGCCTGTTAGTTTGGACTCCCGCTATACTAATACGTCCTCATCCGGAATGATGGCGGACGCGATCCGGCAAGCGATCTCTTGTAAGTTCCAGGTCTTTTATTGGGCGCACGACATCAATCTCTGGAACGGCACTATCCCTTTCCCGCTTTACGCCAGTTATATCAAGGCGGGACTCACCGATGAAGCCCGACGTCATAGCACTCAACATGTAATGGGGTTGAACAATAGTAAGTCATCGCATTATCGCTCGGCTATGTTAGGCTTGCGCCGATCGTGTATTGCCTTCGCCTTCGGCGCTACACGTCTCCTTAGTTCGCGTAGGAAAGCGACTTCTTCCGTTGCTTGGTGGAAGCGGTAATAAAGCTGGGGGGAAAGGTGCGGAAGTAGCGGTGATCGGCGCAGGAAGAGAAGTGTGGCGAATTGATGTGACTCGAGATCGATATAGCGAGAGATATCTTCAAACCATCGAACGCTGTAGCGAGCTTCGTTTTGAGGCTGCAATAGAGCGGCTTGACGTTGTCTCTCATATGATTGGAGTGCGAGCTCCAGATTCCCGTGGTGCTGCAAACTTTCGGCTAGGGTAGCGGCGTCCTCGATCGCCAACTTCGTACCCGACCCGATGCTGAAGTGGGTGGTATGGGCGGAGTCTCCGGTCAGAACAATCTTGCCGTCATACCAGCGATGGTTAGTTACAGTCCGAAAGTTCAACCATCGAACGTTTGTGCCGTTACGGTTTTGCCCTATCAGCCGATGACCATCCAGGTGACGCTCGAAGAGCTTCTCAAGGAGGGACAGACTGTCCTGTAGTGGCATGGCGTCAAAGCCTAGACCCTTCCAGGTTTCGGCCGAGCATTCAACGATAAAAGTGCTCGATCGAGCGTCGGTCCCGTAGGCGTAAGCCCAGAGCCAGTCGCATCCGGTGCGGACAAAAGCGTACGTAAAGGACTCGAATACTTTGTCCGTACCTAGCCAGATATACTTATGACTGTCTAGGCGTACCTTGGTCTGGAAACTTCCAGCTTCATTCCGTATCCGGCTGTTTACGCCATCGCAAGCCACGATGAGGTCGACCTCCGGCAACTGTGCTAGGGACGCTACCTCATGATCGAACTCAATGTGCACGCCCAGGTCCTGTGCGCGGCTGGCGAGAATGTCAAGCAGATGCCGTCGATTAATGCTGTACCCGTTACCTCTAGCCTCAGTCACCTGCTTACCCTCTACGTCGACAAACTGGTTGACCCAGCGGGACGCCGCCTGTTCGATCTTCTTCGCCGACCAGGGGTCGCTGTTATAGAGCTTTCGTATGAGGTCGTCCTCGAATGTCACTCCCCAGCCATAGGTCGAGTGGACCGCACTCCGTTCGAAGACTGTGATGTCTTGTCCGGGATCGCTCAGCTTCATCAGAAGCGCGAAGTACAGGCCAGCCGGTCCGCCGCCCACGCATGCGATCCTCAAAGTGTCCCCTCCACCCAGGTTTCTACCCCCATCTTTCGCCCGCCTATCCTCGGCTTACACGTATGGCCCAACGCGGAGCCCGCGCGTGGCGTGCTACTGGCCGTACGAAGCGGACCGCCGCGCGCAATCCAACGAGAAATGCAGCTGCCATCCAAGGAAACGGGTACGGCCGCAACGCGATAAGCAGGGCCGCTGCCGCCGCTGGCTCTACCAAGCCTATCAATGCCAGGACTCCACGACCTTGTTGACGCACGAGACGGTAGCTCATCAGTGCCAACGCGGCTGCAGCACCTAGTGCGCCGCCAGCGGCCAATCCGATGATGCCGTGAACCCGCCATCCGGCTAGCAACGCCCCGACGTACCCAGCGAGGCCAACGCCTAGCCAGCGCGTACATGAGTAATCATCTGCGGCCTGGAAGAACGCTGTAATTAGGCTGATGCCGCCTGCCGCGAGACCGGTTACAGCAGTGTACTTCAACAGCACTGCAACCGCGCCGTATTGAGTCGGGAATACTGCAGGCAGGATGCGGGGTGGGATAGTCGCCATGGTGACCGCTAGGGGAAGTGCTACGGCCGCGTACATTCGCAGAGCCCGGGCGGCGATCACACCCCCACTGGCACGCCGCGTCAGCGACGGGTAGAACGCAGTCCCAACCGCGCCCGCCACATAAAGCGGAACCCGGGACAAGGTCGCGCTAGCTTGGTAGCTCGCGGCTAGAGCACGATTCCCGGGGAGCAGGGCGACTAGTACCACATCGACCGCCACAAAAAGGGAGACCACTCCCTGTGCACCGGCGATGCCGGCCGCGCGGCGCCACAAATCTCGGTTGGCGAGCGCGGCCAGCCACGGCCTTCCGGCGCCCTTTGGCGTACGTGGCCAACGCACAAGCATGGCGAGCGCGCCGATCCCAAATGCCCCTAGTGCCCCGGCGTCCCCCAGCTTGGCGACCACGACCAACAGGACTCCGGCACCATTTTTCAATACGTTCTCTGTGACGGAGAGGACCGAGAGTGAACGCATGCGCTCCTGGCCCTGCAGCCAACCGGTGGTTGTGGTACCTAGGAAAAGAAAAAAAGTACTTAGAGCTAGTGCAAGCGCTGTCGCTGAACTCGCGAACCGGGTAGCGATAGCACCCACGGCCGCGGCGGCGACGAGCCCGCTCCCTGCGCTCGCCAGTTTCGCGAAGCGGATCGCGGAAGTCCGGTTATCATCGGACCTGGAACGAACGAGGGCCTGCGCCAGCACCCAAGGTACGGACACAGTTGCGACATTCGTGGCCCACAGGATAAGGCCCTGACCGGCCGCGAACCTTGAGTAGGCGGTCACATTGAGGAGATGCGTAAGCATCAGAGCGTAACCGTAGTTGGAGAGTCCCACGGTCACCATGCCTACGGCGATCCATCTCGCGCCACGAGCGGCGCTGGACTCCTCACTTCTGACGGTGGCGTCAGGCACTATAGATCATTCGCGTCGGCCCGACACAGGAATTTAGGTCGGGGCCAGGCACTGGATGGCACCTGAAGCGCCTTGGCCATCTCAACTCACAATCGTAGCGAGCTGAACGATTCGCTGGATCGGGCTGTCCTGCTCTGTTCACATGAATCCCAAACGGCAACAGCAACGCTAGACGTTCTCCGTCGGCGTCCTGGGAGAATCGTCTTGCCCGTACCAGGGACTCTTCTGCCATGATGCGTTGCCAACCCACTTCGGTAAGTAACATTCAGCACGTTCGTCAGAGTGGGATCGCGCCCCAGCCGGGCGGTACCGGCCACTTATTTGCCTAGTCGCGAGATAGCGTTACGTTAGTGATTGGGGCGTGAAGGCAACTGCGGGTCCGGTCAAAAATCACGTCAAGCACTCTTGGCCAAAGCACGCAAATAGCTGCCTGAACCGCCATGGCTCCCCTTCCATGACTTCAGACGGACAAGCGGTACTAGCCTCGCCATCGTCTTACACAGCCAGCAATGGACAGCCACCAGACGCCGACTGCTACACACACTATCCTCGCGTAGTTGGTTAGTATCTTAGCGTAGTTGGTATCCCTTCGTAGCGCGAACAGATCATCTCAAGGAAAGACGGCGATGACGCAAAGACCCGCACGAAGTTCGATCAGGACTTCGAGACGGCGCGTTTCGGCTGGTCCGGGAGACCGGTAGGCCGATCACACGCGTCGCCTGAGACCTGGGGGTCATGAGGGCCCTTGGGAACTGAATGAAGGCGGACCGGCGCTGCCGCGGCGACGCCGCCGCCGCCCAGTATCAGCAGGTGCTCGGTCATGTTGCCCAGCCCTCAACTTGAATCACGACCCCGGCCAGTTACTCCCGAACTGCCCCGGTATGAGAACATTATATCCAGGCAACACTAGCGTTTATTATTGCCGCCGATCCTGTGCAATATTCCTTACGGTTTGCTAAGCTACCAGCTGATGACGGATCCGGGCCGCTGATAGATTAGGCGAGTAGTACTATGCGAGGAGCGGGTAGGCCAATCGCTAGGATCGCATCGTTCTGTGTGGGTCTCTCGAACGGCACGCAAGGTTGGGTATTCGACCGCTTGCTTGGGGTGTCGACAAGGGGAGGGGTCGTTACTGACAGTTCAATTTTCAATGCTGGTGGGGACAATTGTCCTTATAGCGGCTCTCAGTGGCTGTCTGTAAGGCGTGAGCTGAAGAGTCTTGCGCCTGGACCTGCCGACGTATTTGTGGACCTTGGTTCAGGAAAGGGGAAGGCCGTCCTTATTGCGGGGCGGCTGCCTTATCGTCGGGTGGTTGGCATTGAGATTGATGAGGAGCTTTCTAGATGTGCAAACCATAATATAGTTAGGGCCCGACATCGACTGCTGGCTCAGGAAATAAAGAGCGTTAACGTAAGCGTTTTGGAATGGCCCATTCCCGACGAGGTGTCTGTTGTCTTTATGTTCAATCCGTTCATCGGCCAGACATTCTATTCGACAATAGACCGCATCTTCGAATCCTACAACCGCAAGCCCCGAACCCTTCACATCGTATACGGATATCCTTGGGAACACGATTGGCTCCTCTCGACCGGTCGAGTAATTATCGATAATGTGGGGCCGAGTCACTGGCCCGCACTCCCTCGATGGTGGCAGAGAGGGGATGTCATTGTTAGTTACAAAGTAGTTTCATTTTCGGAAGGGAATAAATCTACGTCGCTGTCTCGACTATCGGTTCGGCGGAATCGTGCAATCCAGTATTGGAGCAGACCTAATAGCCATCCCTTTATTATTAGCGCACCCGACGGGAAAATATTCTACTCACGCTCGTAGTGATCTGTAAAAGAGTCGTCAGCTTTCTCGTATATCTGAGAAATGAAAGATGAGCATTAATGATTTGGGGGTTTTGATATAGGCGCTTAGATAAGCTATGGGGAATCCTGTGGGGTCTCGAGCAAGCGAAGAATCCGATCTTATGCGGGTAATAAGCGTGCTTTGCATGTCACTTGGAGCGAGTATATTTCTTCCCGCCCCCTATACTCATGGCAATCGGTACCATCTGGATCGCTCCGTGTCCATTCAGGGGTTGGGTAAGGAGCTGCCGTTCCGTCGAAGGTTCAGTTCGCCGGAAGGGGAAGCCATGGGTCGCTGGCGAGGGCGCGGGTGATGGCGCCGACAGCAGTGACTCCGTGGCTGGCGGCAGAGTCGGGATAGCTGCGAATACGGCACCATCGGGATACCGTCCTTGGGGTGTGTCAGTACCCGGAGAGCCCCGAGTGGTTGCTGTCGTGCAGTCTCGGTGCCGGTTGTGGGCGATGCCGAAGGCGACGGGCTCGTCGTAGCGCTGGCGCAGTTTCGCCAGCAGGTGCTCATCCAGGTGGCGGGTCGCCCCTGGCCAGCGCCTCCTCGACGGCCTGGTGCGCTCCCGCAGGATCCCGATCACGTCGCCTAGGACTGTTGGCTGCCGGGGCCTAGCTTGGTGACGGCGCGCCGCAGCCGCCCGGCCCACTCCACTAGCCGGAGCAGGCCCTCTTTGCCGATAACCGGCGTGCTCTCACACGTCGGTCCACGATTCATGCGCTACGACAAACCGGCTGAACTGGTCACCTCAAGCGGTCCCTGCCCAACCTGGCCAAACGCAACCTCGACCGACTAACTGCGCTGGTGAAAACCCGGCTCAAACGGATGCAGTACCAGCCCTGGCTCCTCGAGGGGTTCCTCGCCAGCACCGGTCTGGACCTCGCGGCCCGCCGGTACCCCCAAAAATTGAAGATCGTTAGTTACCGCCTGTTAAACCCGATGCTCGGCGTCTGCGATGAAGGATAGCTCCGGGCTGTATCACCGGCAAAATTTTGGCCCCTGCAGAACCTACGGCCGCCGACGGCACGCCGCCAATTCGTCTTGTTACTCCTTACCGGTGACTGACCGCAGAGTTCATCGGCCTATACATGCTGCTAGCGCTGGGATCTCCGCAAGATCCGGCTCACCCTCCAAGTGCTCAGGTGTAAGCGCTGGTTCCTCGAAAGCCTCCCGTTTCTCAAGATGACGGCTAGCGTGTCACCCCCATCCTGCGGACAGTGCGGTGCTTGCCTCGCGGACTCTTGTCAGCGTTGAGCGATATGTCGCACTTCGTGGAGGCCCGGCTGGGCATCGCCAAGCGCGGCTCCCGCCTGTGGCGTGCTCCCGGCCGCAGAAACCGCATCGTCGCGTGCAGTCCTACGGCGCATGCGACGGCCAGCCAGAGCCGCGGGAGTGGCCGCAGCGCGACTAGGACGGCGGCTGCCGCCAGCGATTCAAGCAGCGGTATGCGGGCGATGGCCCGGTGCCCGTAGCGGCGGAGCAGGAGATAGCCCATCACAGCCGCCGCGGTCATTGCGCCCAGCGCGCCGCCCGCGGCCAACCCGGTGATGCCGTCGATACGCCATCCGGCCAGCAGCCCTGCGACGAAAGCCGCCAAGCCCGCGCCGAGCCACCATTGACATGAATATTCGTCTGCGGCCTGGAAGAACGCGGTCACCATGGTAATACCGCCTACCGCCAGCCCAGTCACGGTCGTGAACTTCAGCAGCGTCGCGACTGCGCCATACTGGCTCGGGAATACCAGGGCCAGGACAGACGGAGGGGCGGTCGCCAGGACGGCTGCAACGGGAAGAGCCGCCGCCGCGTACATTCTGAGTGCCTGGGCAGCTATCAACGTCCGGTCGGCGGCGCGCCGCGCGAGCACGGGAAAGAATGCGACTCCAACTGAGCTCGCTATGTACAGCGGGATCCGGGACACAGTCGCGCTGACTTGGTAACTCGCGGCAAGGGTACGATCTCCAGGAAGTATCGCGACTAGTACCACGTCGATTGCGGCGAACACAGAAACGAGGCCTTGCGCCCCACCCATAGCGGCAGCACGACGCCAGAGGTCCCGATTGGCGAGCGCGGACCACCACATCCTCGCTGTGGCACGTGGCGTGCGCGGCCAACGCAGCAGCATGGCAAGAGCCCCGATCCCGAACGCTCCAAGGGCGCCGGTAGCGCCGAGTCCCGCCACCGTGACGAGCAGGATCCCGGTTCCGTTCTTCAGCACATTTTCCGCGATATAAAGGATCGAGAGGGAGCGTATACGTTGTAGGCCCTGCAACCAGCCGGTCGTCGTGGTGCCGAGAAATAGGACGAAGATACTCAGCGCCACAATTAATGCCGTTGCTGGACTGCCGAACCGGGTGACGATCGCACCGACGATTGCGGCCGCGACGAGCCCGATGCCCACGCTCGCCAGTTTCACAAACCGGAGGGCGGAGTTTCGTTCGTCCTCGGTCGTAGAACGGACTATAGCCTGCGCCAGTATCAGTGGCACGGACGCAGTCGCCGAGTTCAGTGCCCACAGGATCAGACTTTGGCTGGCAGCGAAAGCCGAGTATGCGGTCACATCGAGGAGGTGCGTGAGCAGCAGCGCGTAGCCATAGTTGGAAAGCCCTACGCTGACTATGGCCAGCGCCATCCATCGCGCGCCTCTGGCAGCGGTAGCCCCTTCCGCCCTGGCGTTTGTTTCAGGCATGCTGCTCACCCGCGCTGACAGGACACCGAAGATTACCTCGGTGTACGGTAATCGCCGCCCGCACGAGCGCATCATTCATCGGCCGTGGACTGATAGGCTTAGGTGCCATTGCGCGCCGGGATCCGGGTGGCCGGGAAGGGGGATACCTCGTGCTGCAGGTGACGCCTTTGGGCCTTTCCTCTGACGTGAGGACGTTCCAGCGTTCGAATGAAATCCGCAGGCATACACGATCATACCCGGTAAGCTTAAGCAAACGCACCTACCTTGGACTGAGAATGGCTGTCACCGTTAGCCGAACTCAAGAAACCCAAACAGGCCACCCCTTCTGCATGAGCATTAATAAGTGGACGGCATCGGCTATCAAGGCTGATTGGCGCATAAACGACACGCAAAAACTCCGGTTGTAGCGTGCTAATAGTCGGCCGGACCGCCATAGCCTCCCCCATAGCGTCACATCACTGGGAGGGCGGACCCGCGTCACGCATACTGATGTGCGCAAACCTCATTCAGCCACCCTGCCCGGTTAGGCTATCGTACTTTGCCTCGCGCCAAGACCTGCCCACTTCACATTCGAGCCCCCATTTTCCTGAGCGGCAGGCGGGGCGACCGCCAGGGCTCCGGCGTGTTCCAGACTTACCCAGTTTTATGCGGTATGCGGTGGCAGGGCGGTATTGCGAAGGTTGTAGGTACGGGCATGCCACGTTGATTATGGTCGGGTAGCGGGAGCGCGTTGCCGCGCTCCCGCCCCCTAAGAACCGTGCGTGCGGGTCGGTCCCCGCACACGGCTCAAGCAAGCCGCGAGGGCGTTGCGGGCTGAAGCTGTTGTTGTTCCGGTTTCCTGCGATGGCGGGCTTGCAGCCCGCGCTGGCAGGAGGCATGCACGAGGCGGGTGTGGTCATCGCCCGGCGAGCCCGGTCTCCCGTGATGGGTGAGGTAGCTGGAGGCTATCGCCCTGCGGGTGACATGCAGCCACCACCGCTCCCACTGCTCAGGAGATTGAGGTGGCTGGCCAGCGGATAGCAGGGGGTCCCCGCAGAGCGCGCACTGCCCGTCCTGCCTGGAGAGCAGGTGCAGGGTGTACTTGTCCAGCGGGGGCTTGACCTTCGTCCGCCGTTCGGCCCAGTATCCGGCCAGGGCGGGGTCATCGGGGGATGCCGCGCCCTTGACCAGCACGTGCCGTTGGATGGCCGTCCAGGAGAACTTGACCAGGTAGGCGCCACTGTCGTGGTCACCGAACACCCAGCGGTCGTTCCTGAACGTGTTGAACTTGCCGAAGTACCGGCCGACGATCCAGTGCTTCGGTTTGTTCTTGTGGCGCCATGTGGCCCATTTATAGAGCAGCTTCCACATGTAGCTGTCCAGCGAGCCGAACAGCCTGGATGACACCACGCCCCGGTAGTAGGCCGC
>Ga0302325_10012664_pt1 | contig 18062 bp, 18 predicted proteins | sample Palsa_T0_2_FD_201948 | JGI IMG/M metagenome (GOLD analysis project Ga0302325, IMG submission 201948) | Peat permafrost microbial communities from Stordalen Mire near Abisko, Sweden - Palsa_T0_2 | ecosystem: Environmental > Terrestrial > Soil > Palsa > Peat permafrost | place: Sweden: Abisko...
GCGAATCGACTGCATGTTGCGCGCGTCGTCGGCCTCGTCACCGGGGGTCTCGAGAATCGCGGTCTTAGCAGCCAATTCGGGGTGCGAAAGCAGCGCGCGAAAGCCTTCGAAGCCGATGTTGCCTTCGCCGATGTGCCAGTGGCGGTCGCGGTGGCCGCCGAGTGCTATCTGGGTGTCGTTGAAGTGAAAGAGCCGGACTCGCTCGAGCGAGATCTCGGCCTCGGCTTCGGCCAGGAATCGCTCGACGCCCTCGGACGAATCGATCTGGTAGCCGGCAGCCCAACAATGGGCGGTGTCGAGGCAGACGCCGAGTTGCGGGTGATCGAGCGCGCGCACGAACGCGCCGAGTTCTTCGAGCGTGCCTCCGCACAGCTTGCCCGCGCCGGCGGAATTCTCCATGATCAAGTACACCCCCGGCGCGATGTTCTCGAGCGCGCGCTCCAACAGCGCGACGACGGCGGCAAAGCCTTCCTGGCGCGGCCGATTGCCGTACGAGCCCAGGTGCGTGTTGACGAAGTCGATCCCGCCCGCCGCGGCTACCGCGAGATCGTTGGCGAGCAAGCCGAGCGATTTGCTGCCGATGCTGGGATCTTCGCTTGCGAGGTTGATCAGGTACGACGTGTGAATCGCGCAGGTCGCGATGCCGGCCGCGGCGCGCGATGCCGCAAAGGCCTGCAAGGCCGGCACGTTCGGCGGCACGATGCGATACGTCTTCGAGTTGCTGCTGAAGAGCTGCATTGCGCCGCAACCGAGCCGCTGCGCGTACGCGACGGCCTCGTCGAAGCCGCCGTCAATCCCGACGTGCAGGCCGACGTGCACCTAGGGAACGCGCCCCAGATACAGCATCACGTTATCTGCGAAAGCGCAGCGCGTTCGAGCGCATGCCGGTGGGCATGAAGGTCATCGCCCGCCCGCTCGCGCCCATCGCGCGTGACGGGTTCTTCTCGAAGGTCGTCTCCGTGACGAGCACGGCATCCGACGGACGCTCGCGACGCCCCACGCGCCCGATCAGCTGCTCGACTTCACTCTCGCCGAAGGCGTCGGAGTCGGTGATCACGATCAGGTCGGCCGCCGGGATGTCGAGGCCGCTGCCGACCAAGTTGGTCGCGGCGAGGATCGCGGGCGCGCCTTCGCGGAATGCGCGCATTTCTTCGACCCGCGTCGAGGCACCGTAGACGTTTACGCCGCTACGGCGGTTCCGCTTGCGATGCTCGGAGCTGTCGGCCATGTCGCCGCGCAGTTGCTGCACCGGGATCCCGTAGGTGGCCTCGAGCCGGGCTGCGAGCTTGGGGACGTCGCCGCGCGTCCGCGCGATCACGAAGATGCGCGACTTTCGTTCGAGGTGTTCGCGGATCAGCCCGTCGGCGTGGCGCAGCTGCTCGGCCGATGGCTCACCCCAGACGCCGCTGGTGCGATGGACTTTGGTCGGCTGCACGTCGAAGGGCATCGCACGCATCGTTATCGTGTTGGCGAACGCGCCGACGCGCTCGAGAAACCGCCGCAGCTCGTTCGGCGTGGCCGAGGCGAATAGCAGCGGGCAATCGAGATCCTCGAGCAGCCGCAGGTGCTCCCGTTCGTCGAACGCGTTCACATCGTCGATGATCGTCAGGGCACTGCGATCGAGAATGTCCCAGAGCGGATCGCTCGAGATCAACATCGCGCTGCCGACGATGAAGCGCGTCTTTCCCTTGGCGAGGTCGTCGAGCATCGCGCGCCGCTCGCCGGGCGAGACGCCGCCGTGGACCTCGCCCACGCCGAGGCCCGTGCCTTCGAGCCGGTCGCGGAAGTAGGTGCAATCTTGGCGCACGAGGTCGCGCGTCGGAGCTACCAAACAGGCGTAACCTCCGCTACGCAGAGCCTCGGCGACTGCGACCCGGAACATCACTTCGGTCTTGCCGGAACCGGTCGGTGCCTTGAGCAGAAATTCGAACTCGCCCGCGGCGAGCTTGGCCGAGATCGTCTCGACGGCATGTGCTTGGTCGTCGGTGAGCGTGAACGTTTCATCGGGCTGGATCAATTCGTGCGCGTGCGCGACCGCGTTTGTGTTGGCATCGATGCGCTCCCAAACTGCGCGGGCCGCGTCGCTTAATTGCTGGTATTGGATACGGTTGCTTCCTCTTCTGCTTCTGCGGCGGGTTGCGTCGCAATCGGTAGCGGAATCTCGAGCGCTTCGGCTTCGAGATCGACGGGCGGCAGCTCGGAGAGCGAGCGCAGCCCAAACGATTCTAAGAATTCGGGGGTAGTGCGGTATTCCATCGGGCGACCGGCCACGTCGCGCCGGCCCGTTTCGACGATGAAGTGCTTGTCGAGCAGCGTGTTGACGACGCTGTCGACGTTGACGCCGCGAACCGCCTCGATTTCCGGGCGGGTGACGGGCTGGAGGTAGGCGACGATCGCGAGCGTCTCCATCGCCGCCGGCGACAAGCTCGTCTTGGCCGGCATGAGGTAGGCTTCGACCGCCGCCTTCGCCGCGGGCGAACTCCCGAACCGGTAACCGCCCGCCACTTCGCGCAGCACCATCCCGCGCTCGGCGTACTCTTCGGCGATCCTCTGCAGTGTCTCGGCAACCTCGACGTGCGAGGCACCCGTCAGTTTGACCAGCGCATCGATCGAAAGCGACTCGCTGGCGACGAAGAGCAAGGCCTCGATCGAGCGCTGCAGTACCCCGGTTTCTAGCAGCTCAGTTTGCATGTATTTCCACCGGTTCGAAGGGCAGCAAGCGCAAGGGATCGCCGGGTGTCGCTTGTTCGTAGGTGAGGCGACGCTGCCGGATCAGTTCGAGGATCGCGAGGAACGTTGCGATCACCCCGCCGCGATCGAATTCGCGGCACAGGTGGATGAATTCGACTGGACCGCGGTCGCGCACTGCCCGGGTCACGAATTCCATCTGGCGGGCAATCGAGAAGCGCTCGCGAACGATCGTGCGTTTCTCGGGCCGGGCCGAACGCAGAGCTGCCGTCAGCGCGCGCGCCAGTTTGTCGGGCACGATCCGGTAACGCTGGGCGAACTCCGTCGTCGGGTCGCCGGCCTCGCGGTAGAAGTACGCTTCAGCCTCCGCCCGGCGCTCGCGCAGGTGCTCGGCAACACCCTTGTAGCGCGAGTAGGCGATCAAACGCCGGCGCAGACGCTCTTCGACCTCTTCGGCCGACTCGTCGCCCTCGGCCAAGAACTCGGCTGGAATCGCCGGTAGGAGCGATTTGGACTTGAGGAAGACCAGCGTCGCGGCAATGACCAGGTACTCGGCTGCGAGTTCCATATCGAGCGCGTTCATTACGGCGAGGTAGTCGAAGAACTGCTGCGCGACCGACGCCAGCGGCACGGTCGCGATGTCCAGTTCGCGCTCGCGAACGAGGTGCAACAAGAGATCGAGCGGCCCGTCGAAGATGTCGAGGGAAACGTGAAGCTGCCGCCCTTCGCCCGGGACCTCAGAGGCAGCTCGCGCCGCTACCGGTTCGCCGATTCTCGCACCGCCTGCTCGGGTTGACCCACGGTCCCCCAGTCCTCGAGCACGTCGGCGCTCAGCTTGGCTAGCTCTTCGAGGCCCAGGTCAACCAGCCGCTTCTCGTTGACGTATTTGAGGGCTTTCTTGGCCGCTTTTATCTCGAACCAGGCCGCCTCATCGACCTCGTGGTCGTGGTTGGCGGTATCGCCCGAGAGGTAGCGCATCAGAAAGAAGTGGACGGACTTTTTGTGTTTGGTGCCGTTGAGGTAGAACCAGTACGAGATTTCCGAGAGCTTGACCAGGCTTTCGGCCCAGCAACCGGTCTCTTCCCGGACCTCTCGGAGGGCGGCCATTTCGTGCGTCTCGCGGGCTTCTACGTGGCCCTTGGGCAGCGACCAAACGCGAGGCATGCCACGACCAATGAGGAGGCCTTCGACCGATGCACCATTACGGCGGAGGACGAGCCCACCCGCCGAGACCTCATATTTGATCCGCATGCGCCGCTTTCCATAAAACGCCCGGTTCGGGCGCCGTGTATTTCTATGATAGCAACCCGGCCCAAGAAGAAACCGTCTCCGGGGCCAGCGAAGAGGAAGCTCCTCTAACGGTGCATGGGGGTGATCGCCGCGCTCCGGATAGCAACCGGCCGGGCGGCAGCTCGCTTGGTTGCAGCGCATTTGTCAAATTAGCGCAAAGGACGGGAACGTCCGAAGGCCGGCCGGCGTTTTGCAGAACAGCAACCCGGCGAGCGCAGCTTTAGAGCCGTGCTTGAATAGGCGCTATATTTCCTTAATTTCTCCCCGGAGGCTAATCCATGCACCGTATTCTTTCTTCGCTTGCTCTGGCCGCGTTCATCATCTCGGCCGGCAGCGGTTTCGCCGATGCCAAGACCTGCAAGGGCAAAAACGGCAAGTTCGTAAAATGCCCGTCGACCTCGATGATGGCCGCGCACAAGCCCTGCCGCGACCCCAAGACCGGCAAGTTCACGAAGTGTAAGTAGCGTCCCCAGGACGCACGAAGGCGGCGCCGCAAGGCGCCGCTTTTTTTAGGCCCTCTTCGCGCGGGCGCGCCGCTAGGAGGACGGCTTCGGCGGCGGCCTCCAGCGCAGGTTGGGGTCGCGGGCCGCGCGCGTTTCGTCGACCCGGCCCACGATCGTCGTCACCGGCGCGGCGAGCACCGCCTGCGGGTCGCGCCGGGCCGTCTCGACGATGGAGCGCAGCGCTGCAACGAACGCGTCGAGGGTTTCCTTCGACTCCGTTTCCGTCGGCTCGATCATCAAACATTCGGGCACCAGCAACGGGAAGTACATCGTCGGCGCGTGGAACCCGTGATCGAGCAGCGCCTTCGCGACGTCCAGCGCCCGCACGCCCGTCTCGCGCTTCAGCGCTTGCGCCGAAGCGACGAACTCGTGACGGCAGATCTCGTCGTACGGCGTTTCGAGAAACTCCCGCACTCGAACGCGCAGGTAGTTCGCGTTGAGCACCGCCAGCTGCGAGACTTTGGTCAGGCCGTCGCCGCCGTTTGCGAGCACGTAGGTCAGCGCGCGAACCGCGTGCGCGAAATTCGACCAAAAGCTCCGCATCGGACCGATCGAGTCGGGCCGATCGAAATCGAGCGACAGCACGTCGCCATCCTTGCGCACGACCGGCGTCGGCAGAAACTCGACCAGGTGCGCCGCTACCCCAACCGGCCCGTGGCCCGCGCCGCCGCCGCCGTGCGGGATGCTAAAGGTCTTGTGCGTATTGAGGTGCATCAGGTCGAAGCCCATGTCGCCGGGCCGCGCATTCCCCATCAGCGCGTTTGCGTTCGCCCCGTCGTAATACATCAAGCCGCCGGCGGCGTGGACGGCCGCCGCGATTTCGAGGATCTGATCTTCGAACAGCCCGAGCGTGTTGGGGTTTGTCATCATGCAGACCGCGGTGTCGGCCCCGAGCACGCGCTTGATGTCCTCGACGCCGACGCGTCCGCGCGCGTCGCTTTGCAGCGACACCACGTTGTAACCGACCATCGCCGCCGAGGCCGGATTCGTGCCGTGGGCCGTATCGGGGACGATTACGGTCGTGCGCCGCGCGCCCTCGCCGATTCGGTTGAAATACGCCTTCGCGATCAGCAGCGCCGCCAGCTCGGCGTGCGCACCCGCTGCCGGGTTGAGCGAGAACGCGGCCATCCCGAAGATCGCCGCGAGGTAGCGTTCGAGATCGTACATGACGCCCAGAGCACCCTGCGCTAGCTCGTCGGGCGCGAACGGGTGCAGGTCGCGAAAACCGGGTAGATTCGCCATCGCGTCGTTGACCCGCGGGTTGTACTTCATCGTACACGAGCCCAACGGATAGAAGCCGGTGTCGATCGAGAAATTCCGCTGCGAGAGCCGCGTGAAATGACGGATCACCTCGAGTTCCGAGTTGTCCGGCAACGGCAGCTCGGCGCGCAGCGCCGTAGCGGGCAGGAACTCCTCGAGCGCGCGGCCGTTGGGGAAATAGGTGTTGGCGCGGCCCGGCTGTCCCAGCTCGAAGATCAGCGGCTCGCCGTGTCCGGGCTCGAAGCGGTCGCGCAGCAGGTCGGTCGTTTCAGGCGCGGACAAGGTCCAGCTCCTCGACGATCGCGCGCAGGGCGCTCGCCAGCGCCTCGATCTCCGCATCGGTGGTCAGTTCGGTCGCGGACATGAGGATGCAGTCGGTCAGTTGCGGGTACCACCTTCCGAGATCGACGCCACCGAGAATCTTACGCTCGCGAAGCTTCGCCAGCACCTGCGCAGCGCTCGCCGCGGCTGGAACGCGGATCGCGGCCTCGTTGAAGACGGGCCCCTCGAAGCGCCGTGAGAACCCCGGAACGGCGACGACCTTTTCCGACAAGGCGTGTATTCGCTCGACGTTGAGCGTCGCGCAGCGCCGCAACCCACTCGCGCCGACGGCCGCCAAATAGATCGTGGCGCAGAGCGCGCAGTGCGCCTGGTTGGTGCAGATGTTCGAGGTGGCCTTCTCGCGCCGAATGTGCTGTTCGCGCGCCTGCAACGTCAGGGTGTAAGCGGGCTTCCCCGCGACATCGACCGAGCGGCCGACGAGCCGTCCGGGGATGCGTCGCATGTGCTCTTTGTTCGCCGCAATGAACCCGACGTACGGGCCGCCGTACGCCATCGCCACCCCGAACGATTGTCCCTCGCCGACGGCGATGTGCGCTCCCCAGCCTGCGGGCGGGACGAGCGCCCCAAGCGACATCGCTTCGGCTACGACCCCGATCGTCACCGTTCCGCTGGCCTCGACGATGCGCCGCACGTCGTCGCCCGGGACGTCGACGGCGCCGAAGAAGTTGGGGTTCTGAACGACGAGCGCGGCAAAGCGCTTGTCGGCTAAGCGCGCCTCGAGCGAAGCGAAGTCCGTTCGGCCGTCGCCCCCCAGCGGCAGTTCCTCGACATCGAGGTCGAGGCCCCGCGCGTACGTGCGCAACACGCCGCGGTAGTTCGGGTGCACGGCCGCTGAGACCAGGATCGCACGCCGGCCGGTCGCGTTGACGGCCATGATCGCACCCTCGGCCAACGCCGTCGCGCCGTCGTATACGGACGCGTTGGCGAGGTCGAGGCCGGTCAACAGACAGACGTAGCTCTGCCACTCGTAGATCGCTTGGAGATAGCCTTGCGATACCTCCGCCTGGTACGGCGTGTACGCCGTCAAGAACTCGCCCCGCATCGCAATCGCCGGAACGACCGGTGGAACGTAGTGCCGGTACGCGCCGGCGCCCAGAAACGAGACGTAGCCCAGCGCCTCGTTGCGAGCCGCATAGGCTGCCATCGTCCGCTGCAGCTCGAGTTCCGGCAAGCCGGGCGGCACGGCCAGCGGCGCCGCGAGCGCGATGGCATCGGGCACGCGGAGCAGGTCTTCCAGCGACTCGACGCCGACCGCATCGAGCATTTCGCGGATATCAGATTCGGTATGTGGGGCGTACACTCTCGTCAAACTTTCGTAGCCGTCGGCCACAACACCCGCGCTGCGAAACCGGATGCAGGCTGTGGTTCGTTTCGCGCCGCCTTACTGAGCGGTAACCATTTGCTCGTAGGCTTCGGCGTTCATCAGGCCTGCCGGCGTTGGGCTGCCGAGCTTGACCTTGTACATCCAGCCGGCCCCGAAGGGGTCGCGATTGACCGCCGCCGGATCTTTCTCGAGTTCGGCGTTGATCGCGACGATTTCGCCCCCGACCGGCGTGAAAATCTCCGAGACCGCCTTCACCGATTCCACGACCCCGATCGAGGCGTGTTCGGCCACCGTCTGTCCGACCCGCGGCAACTCGACGTAGACGATATCGCCGAGCGAGTTTTGCGCGTAGTCGGTGATGCCGACGGTCGCGGTGTCGCCCTCGATCTTTGCCCACTCGTGATCTTTGCTGTACAAAAGTCCATCCGGCGCCACTAGCGAGCCTCCTACGAAGAGCGGTTACAGAGAAGGGCGTTTATAAAAGGGAAGCGGTACGACGGTCGCAGCGTGCTGCGTTCCGCGGATTTCCACCGCGAGCTTCGTACCGCCGGCGGCCGCATCCTTACGGACGAGCACGGTCGCGATGTTGGGCGTGGCCAGCGCCGGCGCGATCGAGGCGCTGCGCACCTCCCCGACGCGCTCGCCCCCAAGGAAGACGGGATAGCCCGCTCGAGCCGGGACGCGCCCCTCGAGCGCGATGCCGGCGATACGGTCGTAGGTGTCGGCTTCGCGCTCGGCGACGAGTGCCGCTTTGCCGATGAAGTCCGGCTTGCGAAACTTCACGGCCCAGGCCTGACCGCCGGCGAGCGGCGAGATATCCTCTTCGAGTTCGTGCCCGTACAGCGGCATGCCGGCTTCGAGCCGCAGCATGTCGCGGGCCCCGAGCCCCGCGGGTTCCAAGCCCAGCGGCGCGCCGCGTTCCAGCAACAGCGCCCACAGCCGCGCGGCGTCGTCGCCTTCGACGAACAGTTCGAAGCCGTCCTCGCCGGTATAGCCGGTGCGTGCGATGACGGCCGGCGCGCCGCCCACCTGGCCCTCGGCGCAAAAATAGTACTTGAGTGCGGCGGGATCGAGATCGCAGAGCGGCGCTAGGATCTCGGCCGCCCGCGGGCCTTGTACGGCGATCAGCGCGCGGGAACCGTGCCGGCTCGTTAGCGCAACGTCGGTCCGATCGGAAGCGGCGGCGCTCAGGTACGGCCACATCTTGCCGGCATTGCCTGCATTGACGACGAGCAGCCAGCGATCCGGCAAACGGTAGAACAGCACGTCGTCGCGGCAGCCGCCGCTGGGATTGGTGAAGATGTTGTAGCGCGCTTGCAGCGGCTTCATCGTCGCCACTTCGTTGACGGTCAGGCCATCCGCCCATTCCGCGACACCCTCGCCGCGCAGTTCGTACTGAGCCATGTGCGAGAGGTCGAAAATTCCGGCGCGCCGCCGAACCGCATCGTGTTCTTTGAGGATGCCGGCGTATGCGACCGGCATTTCGAAGCCGCCGAAAGGCACCATGCGTGCGCCCAGTTCGCGATGGACCCGATCGAGCGGCGTCCGGCGCAGGGTCGGCGCCGCGGATTCGCTCATAACCGAACGTGAGCGGCGGCTTCGTCGTCGGACCGGCGCCGAAACTCGTCCAGAGGTTCGTTCATGAAATTCGCGGCCGCGTGCGCGATCAGCTTGCCGCCCTCGCCGCGGACGTCGATCACGCCGTAGACGATCCGTTTGCCTGCCTTGAGCACGGTCGCGTGCCCGATCAGGTCGTGCGGACCGCGGGCAGGGCGCAGAAAATTGCAGGTCAGCGAAGCGGTCGAGGTCGGCTGCTCGCGGCCATAGATCGTGGCCAGCGCAACCCAAAACACCGAATCGCACAGGCCCATGATCGCGCCGCCGTGGACGTTGCCCGCGCCGTTCATCACCGCTTCGCGAAACGGCATGCGCATCGTCGCTTCGCCGCGACCGACATCGATGAGCTGCAGACCGAGCGTGGCGTTGAAATAGCGTTTCTGCGTTTCGAACATCGCGACGGCTGCCGCCCGGTCGAGCTTGGGATCGTCAATCAAAACACGTCACCCTCTTTCGCGAGTTCGCGCCGCAGATAGAGCGGTAGACTGAAAAGGCGCATGTGCGTCTCGGAATCGTAGAAGAAATTCTTGCCCCGCAGTTGGGCAACGTAGTTTTCGATCCGCTCCGGCGTCGATGCCGACACGTCGACGGCGTCGCTGCAGGCTAGGAATCCCCATTCGTTGTCGAACGCCGGAACGTGCGCGAAAAACGAGCGCACGTGGCGGTAGTAGCGGCGCAGGGTGCGCGACATCTTCGCGTGCAAGGCCATGTTGTGAAAGCCCGCCGTCGACGCTTGCAGGACGTAAACGCCGCCCGGAGCGAGCCGGCGCTTGATGTCGCCGAAGACGGCATCGCAGAACAGCGGGTTCGAAGGCGAGTCGGGTAGCGGCTCGGTGAGATCGGATACGATCGCAGAGTACGTGCCGCCATCGTCGCGCAAGAACGCTAACGCGTCGCCGACGACCACCCGCGCGCGCGGATCCTCGAAGGCGCCCGCCGACCACTCGGGCAGGTAGCGTTTCGCAAGCTCGACGACCTCGCCGTCGATATCGACCATCGTGCAACGCGAGACGCCCGGGTTGCGCAGCACCTCGCGCAACGTCGCACCCTCGCCACCGCCCAGAATCAACACTTCGCGCCGGTCGGAGAGCGCCGCGAGCGCTGGGTGGACGAGACTTTCGTGGTAGATCTTCTCGTCAGCTTGCGAGCTTTGCGTGTCGCCGTCGATCACGAGCATCTTTCCGAAGGCCGCCGTGCGGATTACCGCGACCTGCTGGAAAGGCGTGCGGCCCGCGAAGTACGTTTCCTCGACGGCGTGATGGTGCGACTCCGTCGGAGCGAACTGCTCGACGTACCATTGCCAGTGATCGGTCTTCGGCACTAGCGTACGGACACGGAGGCTAGTGAACGATTAGGACGTCCGCCCCGGCCGGCGGCGCGATCATGTTGTTCTGGACGAAGATCGCAGGCGGAGTCGGTGACGGTAAGACGGGGCTCGCGCTCGGCCCAGGTGTCGGGGTCGCCGCCGGCACCGGCGTGGGCGAGGGCTGCAAACCCGTCGCGGGATTGAACGGCAGCGCCACGAGGCTCGCGTTATTGCCGCTCGGGCACGCAACGCCGCTCCCCGTACCGAGCGCGACCAGATAATACTCGAGCGCGTTGCTCGGGAGGCTGCCGACCGAGAGCCCGACCGAGTACACCGACGTCATCTGCGCCGCCGCACCGTTGCAGTTCGTGTAGGGAATCGCGTTGGCTTCGGCCGAGAGCGGGCTGGCGAAGAAAGGCGAGATCAACGCTAACGAACTGCCGTCGACGCCGCTGAAGACGAAGATGCCGAGGTTCGTTGCGGCGACCCCAAGGGTACCGTTACTCGCTACCTGCAAAGAGCGTACGATCGCATTCGTGGGTAGGGTCAGGGTGGCGGTCGCGGTGATCGCGTCCGGAAGGCCGGTCAAAAGGGTAATCACGTTGTTGCCGCCGGCGGTCGTGCCCGCGACGATCGCGCGCGACCCGTCGGCCGGATCGAAGGCGATGTTGCCCTTACCGACGAGGACCGAGCCGGGACCGTAGCCGAGGGTCGTGTTGTCGGTCTTCGCATTGAATTGGTAGCCCGAACCGACGAGCGTGACCGCAAACGAAAGCAAGTCGCCGGGGCCGCGGATCAGCGCGGTGTAGCCGTCAGTGGTTGCCACACCGTCGTAACGGACGATCGATATCGGCGTGGTCGGGCCGGTCGTGAACGTGTACGTCGAACCCGCGAACGGCACGTTGAGCCCGTACTGCGGTGGAGCGTTCGTGAGCGAGGTCAGCGCGACGATTGCCGGCGGGCTCGCCGCGGGCCCGACGATCAGCGCGACGCCGGCGTCGAGGTCGCCGGCGATCGAGACCGACGTGACCGCGGGGATCAGCGGCGCCGGAATCGGTGTGGCCGTGCTGCTGGCCGCCGGCGTGGGCGGCGGCAAGCTCACGTCGTAGGGCATCCCCACGGGAACCAGTGTGCCGACGGCGCCGCCGAAGACGTCTTGAATCAGCGTGTAGGCACCCGCGGCGTTGGCCTCGATCGCGACGGCGTCGTCGCCGTCGTCACCGAATGCGAGCGCCTCAACCGAGTTCTGGAAAGTGACCGCGCCAGGCGTGGCGGTCGGACCCACCCCGGCGCACGTTTTCTCGTCGTTGCCTTCGAAGTGGGTGACCTGGACGCCGTGGAACCCGTTACCGTTCCCACCGTCAGGGTCGAACGCCACGCCGAGTGAAATGACGCAGGGCGACGAACTCGGGCCGGCCGTGACGACCGGGGTGGCGGTCGCCACCGGCGTGGGAGTCGAGTTTTTGTGGCCGCAGGCGGCAAAGGCCAGCGCGGCGATCGCGAGTCCGGTGAACGTTCGCGAGCGCGTCAGGTTAGGTCGTGCCAACTGGGGTCCCCTCGTACGGTAGGTCTAGGCCGAGCGTTTTACCACCGATCGCCCCGCGTGCTCGTGGACGACATGGGTGTATTGACCGTTGGTCGACGCGATGCCGCGCTTTACCTCGGTCGTCAGCATCGTCGTCGCTCCCAGCTTTCTCGCCGCGTATTCGCAGGCGCGCCAGGGGTCCGTGTGATCGCCGCACGTGTAAAAATCGACGGCCGCATATCCGGACTCGGGCCAGGTGTGGATCGAGAGGTGCGACTCGGCGATCACGATGACGCCGGAGACGCCTTGCGGTTGGAAGCGGTGGAAGGCAACCTTGAGTATTTCGGCATTTGCTTCGAGTGCCGCACGTTCCATGACAGAGCGCACGCCATCAACGTCGGTCAGGAGTTCGCGGTTGCAGCCGGACAGCTCGCAAATGATGTGGGTGCCACGTGATTCCAATTTTTCTCCTCGGGTTCTGGTTGGGAAATCCCACCTCCAGGCTGCGTCGGCTGGCGCGTGCGGTGCACTTGCGTCCCCGACCTATCGGAGCGATCTTGCCAGGCGTCCCGGTTTCCTCACCGGCGTCCGCGGGCGTCGCTCCGCGATGGCACGTAGGGCGTGCCGTCCCCCTTACCGCTTCTACGGTGAAGGACCCAGGGGTCTTAAGCTGACTCAAGAGGGCCCCCAGGTCCGACGCACATGATACCCCCCTGTACCCCCCTTGTAAAGCGTCCGGGCCTAAGCTATCGAGCGTCGAAGGTAGATTTCGAAGTTGCGACCGAAGAATCTTGATATTTACACCCTGCGGGGGTACCCTTAGAACGATGGCTACCGAGCTGAAGCTGACCCCCGAGCAGTTGGTCGAGGACTATCGTCACGGCTTCCACGATTCCGAGGAGAGCTACGTCTTCAAGTCCGACAAAGGTCTCAATCGCGAGATCGTCGAGCGGATCTCGAGGATGAAGAACGAGCCGGAATGGATGCTGAATTTCCGGCTTAAGGCCTACGAGACGTTTCGGGCCAAGCCGATGCCGGCATTCGGCGACAAGGCGCTGCTCGAAGAGATCAACTTCGACGACATTCACTACTTCGTCAAAGCCGGCGAACGGGCCGAGGTCTCCTGGGACGACGTGCCGGACGACATCAAGCGCACGTTCGACCGCCTCGGCATCCCAGAAGCCGAACGGAAGTTTCTCTCCGGCGTTTCGGCTCAGTACGAATCGGAAGTCGTCTACCACTCGGTGCGTGAGGACCTCGCCAAAGACGGCGTGATCTTCTGCGACATGGATACGGCGCTGCGCGAGCATCCGGAAATCGTCAAAAAGTACCTCGCGACGATCATCCCGGTCGCCGACAACAAGTTCGCCGCGCTCAACTCGGCCGTGTGGTCGGGCGGTTCGTTCGTCTACGTGCCGCCGGGCGTCGAAGTGAAGACCCCGCTCCAGGCCTATTTCCGTATCAACACGGAAAACATGGGCCAGTTCGAGCGGACGCTGATCATCGCCGACGTCGGCGCGAAGGTGCACTACATCGAAGGCTGCACCGCGCCGCAGTTCTCCACGGCGTCGCTGCACAGCGCGGTCGTCGAATTGATCGCAATGGAAGGGTCTTCGATCCGCTACACGACGATCCAAAACTGGTATCGCAATATCTTCAACTTGGTCACCAAGCGCGCATACGCGCACAAGAACGCGACCGTCGAGTGGGTCGACGGCAACATCGGTTCGCGGCTGACGATGAAGTACCCGGCCATCTTCCTGATGGGCGAGGGCGCGCGCGGCGAGATCCTGTCGATGGCGTTCGCTGGCGAAGGCCAGCACCAGGACGCCGGCGCCAAGGTCATCCACGCCGCTCCGAACACTACTTCCGTCGTGACCAACAAATCGGTCTCCGCGCACGGCGGCAAGACGACCTACCGGGGCTTGGTTGAAATCTATCCTGGCGCCGTCGGCGCCAAGACGCGGGTCAAGTGCGACGCGCTGATCATGGACGAGAAATCCTCGAGCGACACCAAGCCCACGATGAAGATCGACGAGCAACACGCCACGGTCGAACATGAGGCCAGCGTCTCAAAGATCGGCGAGGAGCAGCTCTTCTACGCGATGTCGCGCGGGCTCTCGGAAGCCGACGCGACCGCGATGATCGTGAACGGTTTCTTCGACTTCTTCGTCAAGGAACTCCCGATGGAGTACGCCGTCGAACTCAACCGCCTGGTCAAAATGGAAATGGAAGGCTCGGTCGGCTGAGCCCCTCGCCGCGATAAACTAGAATCGGCGCCGTGAAGAATTTTTCACGGCGTCTTTCTTTTTTGCGTGGCCACGTTCTCGATCGTCCTCGGCAGCGGCTCCCCGCCTTTGCGGCCAACGCCTGCGTCGACGCGCCGGTCAGTTAGTGCCGTTCAGGATCGACGAGCCGCTTGCGGTCCCGCCGCCCATTCCGGGATTTCCTACCGGCACATTCTGCTGATTTATTCCGACGGTGGTGTCCGAGCCTGGGATGATTGGACCCCACGGTGTATTGCCGACGGGCTGCGTAATGACGTTCACGATCCCGTCGCCGGCGCCACCCGGCGAGGCACCAACGCTACCGGTGCCACCAGGGAAATCGACGCGGCCGGTATTCGGATTGATGCCGAACCCGCCACCGACCGGAATGTCGGGGGCACTGACTTCGCCGGATTGCGGATTGACCGAGAACCCGCCCGGTAGCGGGATGTCGGGGATATATTTCGACCACCACGGTGGACTGTTGCCGGCACCGCCACTATCGCCGCTACCGCTATATCCCGGTTCACCGGGGAGGCCGTAGCCGGGCGCCCCCGGCAGGATCGGGTACGGGTCCACGCCGCCGGGCCAGCCGTTCCCGGCGGCGGCCGCACCCGCCCCACCGGCCGCGCCGTCGCCGTCGACGTTCGAACCGACGTCGAGCAGCGACCAGTGCACCGGAAAGCCGCACAGCGCGCACAATTTGAAACGTGCGAGAGCAACCAACGCCGGCAGCGCGTATGCCACAGCCGTTCTTAGCCGGCGCGCGCCGCCGCTCGTGCGCCTCAAATGCGCACCGCGGCGCCGATTAGCATTTGGTGCATGAGCGCGCCGTTGATGAGCAGCTGCGCACGGCGCCGGCCCACCGTCGCGCGGGTGCGAAACACGAGATACGCGAACTTGCGCCGCTCGAGCGTCGCGGTCCACCACGTTGGCAAGGCCTCGACGGTAAAGCGAAAAGGCGCGGGCGGCAGAAAGCCAAGCGGCAGCGTTGCGTAAATCACGTAGAAGTCCGCGACGATCGCGACGGCGAGCGCCGCAAAAAAGAACTCGACCGCGAAGTATCCATGCCCGCCGACGGTTAGCAAAAAATCGTGGAGCGGATCGTCGTGCCGCATGCTGAGCCCGGCGGCGTAGTTGTTCGAGATGTGATCGAGAACCGACCAAAGCCAGCCGCTCGCCGCTAGTGCGTAGCGCGCTTTTCCCAACCGGCGCCAGAGCAGCGCAAGACCGAGCGTCGCGCCGGCGAGCCCCGTCCAGATGCCGTGACCGGCAACCAGATGATCGCCCGAGATGGAGGCGACCGGAAGCCAATCGATCGGCGTCGTCCAGCTCGCGCCGTGGAGCCGCAAGTAAGCGTCCTCGACCAGTGCGAAGCCGGCGCCGCTCGCCGCCGCCATCAACAACACGTCGCTCGCGCCGAGCGTCCATAGGCGCGAGTTGCGCTGCCGCCACAGGAAGAACGCCACCGGCGCGAGCTTGAGCGTCTCTTCCATGAACGGTACGAAAACCTCGCGGCCGATGTAGCGAGTGCCTTCCAGCGCCGTAAATTCCATTGCGACCAGCCACATCGCGCTCATCATCGCGCCGCCCAAGCAGTAAAAGCCGGTAAGCCGCGCGATCGTTATGGTTCGCGTGCCGGACGTAACCAGCACCAAAAGGAACACAAAGTACAGCGAACTCGTAAGGGCGGAAAAACCGGCGCCGCCCGTGCGCAGCAGCATGTTGCCGATCCAAAAGGTGACGCCGGCACAAAAGAGCAGCGCTCCAAGCGAGATTCGGTACCTTCCCACAGCGATGGTTCTCAGCATGGCTTCTCCTGCCTCGCACCCTCGGCGCGCACGTACTCTTCGACCAGTTCTTCGAGCGATTGCTGCGGCGCGAAGCTCGTCGCCGCGTTGAAGTTCGCGGTGTCGAGGAAGGACCGGGATTGCGACAGAGCTACCTCGGCCGGCGCGCTCGGCGGCTCCCGCCGTACGGCGAATCGCGCTTGCGTTCCAGCGCAGCGGTTGACCGTCTCGATCAACTCGCGCCAGGTGCAAAATCCGCCCGCGACGTTGAAGTCGCCCGACTGCTTCAACGTCAGCGCTGCGCCAAGCGCGCGCGCAAAGTCAGCCGTCCCGATGAACGACGAGCCGAACGTCTCGAGACCTCCCTGCGAGGAGAAGACGAACGTCGCGCCGGCCCGCGCGGCTGCGAACACCCGCCCAAGCGTTTGCCGATCGTTGCGTCGCGGACCGGCGCCTAAGAAGATTCCGGGACGCAGCACGATAGCAGGGCCGCGCCGGCCGGCGCCCGCGCCGGCGTGAAGGGCGAACTCTGCCGACAGTTTGCCGAGCGCATAGCCGCTCTCGAGCCCGCGCAGCAGCGCGCCGCTGCTGGCCAACAGGAACGCCCCCTGCTTCCAATGCGAGATCAATCCGGCCGTCCCGTCGATGTCCGTGTAGACATCGCTTTCGGCCGACGAACGCGAACTGGCCAGGTGGACGACCGCATCGGCGGCTTCCGCTGCGGCTGCGAATGCCCCTAGGTTCGAGAGGTCACCAACGATCGCGCGGCAGCCGTCCGGCGTGACGGCCGTACGTACGAGAGCGGTCGTTTCGAATCCACGCCGTGCGAATTCCGTGAGCGCATCGGAGCCCGCAAAGCCGGTCGCTCCCGTCAGCGCGACGCGCACGTCAGCCAGCGCCGAATCCTAGGCCGGCGATGGCGCGCCTACTTGTGGATGACGATTTCGACACGGCGGTTTTTTGCGCGGCCTTGCGGGTTGTCGGAACCGTCGGGTTTGGTGTTGGGAGCGACCGGATCGCGCATGCCGAGGCCCCGCGTCACGAAGTCGACGCGCGTCAGACCGTCCTTGTCGACGAACCAAGTTTTGACCGACTCGGCACGGCGTTCTGAAAGCCCTTGATTGTACTGGGCGGAGCCTTTGCCGTCGGTGTAACCGAGGACCAGCACCTGGCCCTTCGCGCTGGCGCCGATGAAGTTTGCGACCCGCGCGAGCGCCACGCGCGCCTTGGGCAGAATCTCGGCGCTGTCGAAGTCGAAGAGCACGTCGGAAGCGAGATCAATCCGAACTTCGGTGCGCGAGACTCTCACGGCCAAGGCCTTGCTGTTCCCGACCACGGTCTGAATCCGGGCCGTGATGTCGCGGGCGTTACCGGCCAGAGCTTGGACGTCGCCTGACACGCCTTGGACATTGCCTGACATGCCCTGCACGTTGCCCGACATATCCTCGACGTGGAAGACCAGATCCAGAACCTTTCGCGTGGAGCCGGCGTCCGCCGCGGCCGGTTGCGGGAGCGCGACGACCGCCAAAAGCATCCAGGTCAGCGCCCCCAGTCCGCGCGTCATTGCGTGATCGGAACGTCATCGAAGGGAATGAAGTGCGGAACCTCGATGCCGATCTTGGTGACGCTGGGCGGAGGGGCCGGGAACTTCACCCAGATCTCGGTTTGCGAACCGGGCGGGATGTCGTCCACGTCTTGGCTGCAGAGGCAATTATTGTCGGTGTCCGCGATCGGGAAGTACTTTTTCTTCGAGACCGTGTCGATCAAGTGAATGTTCGACATCGTTCGATAGCCGTGGTACGGGCCTGCGTCGAACCTATCGTACGTGACCAAAGGCGCACCCGAGTTGTTGACCAGCAACAGCTTGAGCGTGACCGTGTCGGAACCGCGCACCAGGGAGGTCACGACGACTTTGGTCCCGGTCTTGTCGCCGTCACTGCTTGCGATGCCGGCCACCGGCGCTGCCGCGGCCGCGGTAGCCGCGCTTCCAGCCTGCGCGGCGGCAGCCGTTGCCGCGGCTGGCTGCGCCGGCGCAGCCGTGGCCTGCGCAGCGGCGGCCGTGGCCTGCGCGGCGGCCGGCTGCGAGGCGGGCGCCGCAGTGCTTTGCGCATCGCTTGCCTGGCGACTGCAGCCGCTCGCTGCAACTGCGA
>Ga0302325_10012665_pt1 | contig 18062 bp, 19 predicted proteins | sample Palsa_T0_2_FD_201948 | JGI IMG/M metagenome (GOLD analysis project Ga0302325, IMG submission 201948) | Peat permafrost microbial communities from Stordalen Mire near Abisko, Sweden - Palsa_T0_2 | ecosystem: Environmental > Terrestrial > Soil > Palsa > Peat permafrost | place: Sweden: Abisko...
CCTGCGTTGCGCGCCGGAGATCCGCTTGGCGGCCACCTGGTAAGCGGCCATGTGGATGCCGTGGGGACGTTGACCGAGGCGCTCGCCGATGCGCGATCCTGGCGCCTGGAATTCGAGTTGCCTGCGACGCTGATGCGCTTCGTGGCGCCCAAGGGCTCGATATGCGTCAATGGCGTGAGCCTGACGGTCAACAATGCCGCCGGCCGGCGATTCGACGTGAACATCATTCCGCACACGCATCGGGTGACCACGTTGGGCGAGCTCACTCCCGGTGCCGGCGCGAATATTGAGATCGACGTGATTGCGCGATATCTGGACCGGCTCATGGCCGGGCCACAAGGGTAGGGGAATATGGCGGCGTTTAATACCATCGATGAGATTCTGGCGGACATGCGCAATGGCAAGATGGCCGTGCTCATGGATGATGAGGATCGCGAAAACGAGGGCGATTTGATCATGGCGGCGGAATGCGTGCGCACCGAAGACGTGAACTTCATGGCGCGCTACGGGCGGGGCCTGATCTGCCTGACCCTGACGCGCGACCGCTGCCGCCAGCTGCGCCTGCCACTGATGGTGAGCGACACCGACAGCACGCACCGGACCAACTTCACGCTGTCGATCGAAGCGGCCGAAGGAGTGACCACGGGAATTTCCGCGCATGACCGCGCGCACACGGTGCAGACGGCGGTGGCGCCGAACGCGCGCCCGGAAGATCTGCGCCAGCCTGGGCATATTTTCCCGCTGATGGCACAGCCGGGCGGCGTGCTGACGCGCGCCGGCCACACCGAGGCAGGCTGCGATCTGGCGCGCCTCGCCGGCTTTTCCCCGGCGGCCATGATCGTCGAGATCCTGAATGAGGACGGCACGATGGCGCGCCGGCCGGATCTGGAGCGGTTCGCCCAGGTCCACCACCTCAAGATCGGCACCATCGCGGACCTGATTCGCTACCGGCTGAAGAACGAACGCTCGGTCGAACGAATCTACGATAAGCCGGTCGATACGGAATACGGCAAGTTGCGGCTCTGCTGCTACGAGGATCACGTCAACAAGAACGTGCACATTGCCCTGGTCAAGGGCGATCTGAATTCGAGCCTGCCACCGCTGGTGCGCGTGCACATCAAGGACACGCTGCGCGATGTGCTCGGCGTGCGCAACGATAATCTCGGCTGGCCGCTGCGCGCCGCCCTGCAGCGCGTGGCTTCCGAACCGTCCGGCGTGGTGGTGATCCTCAGGACCGAGGAGAGCCCGCGGAATTTCATGGACAGCGTGCGCCAGCTCGACGCCAAGCCGGCTTCGGTGCCGGGCGGCGGCGCGACCGTGGTCAGAACCTACGGAATCGGCGCGCAGATACTCAAGGACCTGGGGCTGAAGCGCATGCGCGTGCTGAGCGCGCCCAAGCAGCTGCAGGGACTGGCGGCATTCGATCTCGAGGTGACGAGTTATGTCGATGGGGGCGAATGAGGTCGCGGGCGCTATACTCCCGGCGTGCCTACATTGAGGAAGTAACTTGCCTACCGATCAGCCGAAAATACTGGAGGGAGAGCTGCTGGCGCGAGATCTGCGTTTCGGATTCGTCGCCGCGCGCTTCAACGATTACGTGGTCGAGGCTTTGATACGCGGCGCCGTGGATGCACTGAAACGCCATGGCGCGGGCGAAAAGCAGATCGAGATCGTGCGCGTGCCGGGCGCCTTCGATATTCCCATCGTGGCGCGCAAGCTGGCGCTGTCGCGCCGCTACGAGGCGATCATCGCGCTCGGCGCGGTGATACGCGGCCAGACCCCGCACTTCGATTTCGTCGCCGGCGAATGCGCTTCCGGACTTGCGCGCATTGCGCTCGAAACTGGAGTGCCCATCGCCTTCGGCGTGCTGACCACCGACACCATGGAACAGGCGCTGGACCGTGCCGGTGGCAAGGCGGGCAACAAGGGAGCCGATGCCGCGCTGGCGGGGATCGAAATGGCGAATCTTATGCGCCGCCTGGACGGGTAGGCATGAGCCACCGGGCCCGCAACCTTGCGCGGCGCCTCGCTCTGCAAGCGCTGTATCAAATCCAGGTCAATCCGCGCCCATGGGCCGACATCCATCGGCAGTTCGCAGACGATCCGGAAGCGGAGCGGGTCGACCGGGAGTATTTCCTGGAACTGTTCCAGGGGATCGCCTCGAATCTCGATGAACTCGACTCGCGCTTAAGCCGCTGGGGGGAGATTCCGCCGGCCGAGCTCGATCCGGTCGAGCACGCGGCGTTGTGGCTGGGATTGCACGAGCTTGCGGCGTGCCCCGATCTGCCGTACCGAGTCGCGCTCGCCGAGGCGGTTCAGCTATGCAAGCAATTCGGCGCAACCGACGGGCACAAGTACGTCAATGCGGTGTTGGACCGGGCCGCGCGTGAATTGCGTGCCGACGAGTACGGCCAACCCGCGGCTTAGGGCGATGAGCGAGGCTAAGCGCGAAGGACAGGACGCGGTGCTCGGCGAGTTCGATCTGATCGAGCGGTTTTTTTCGCGTCCCGCGGGCGCCGCGCGCAGCCGTGGCGATGTGATCCTCGGCATCGGTGACGATGCGGCATTGCTGCAAATGCCCGCGAACGCGCAACTGGTGGCTGCGGTCGACACCCTGGTCGAGGGGCGGCATTTTCCCATCGGCAGCGACGCGCGCTCGATCGGCCATCGCGCGCTCGCCGTCAATTTGAGCGACCTGGCGGCGATGGGCGCGCTGCCCTGCTGGGCGACGCTGGCGCTCACGATGCCGAGCGCGAACGGCGATTGGCTGCGGCAATTCTCGGCCGGACTCCTCGATCTTGCCGACGCGCACGGCGTGGCGCTGGTCGGTGGCGACACCACCCGCGGCCCCTTGACCATCAGCGTGCAATTGCTGGGACAGGTCGCGCCGGGCGCAGCCTTGCGCCGTAGCGGCGCAAGTCCCGGCGACCTGCTGGCGGTGACCGGATCCCTCGGCGATGCGGGCGCCGGGCTTGCGCTGATCGACGGGTCCTGCGCCACCGAGCAGCGCGCGCACGCCGAGCAGCTGATCCGGCGCTTCGAGTTCCCGACGCCCAGGGTGCAATTCGGCCTGGCGGCCTGCGGGATCGCAAGCGCCGCCATGGACCTCTCCGACGGCCTGGTCGGCGATCTGCCCAGGCTGGCGCTCGCCAGCGGGCTGGCGGCGCGCGTCGATGTCGATCGCCTGCCGCTATCGCCGGCCATCCGTGCGGTAGCACCCCCGGCGCAGGCCCGCGACTGGGCGTTGGCCGCGGGCGACGATTACGAACTGCTGATCGCGGTAGCGCCGCACCGCTTCGCGGATCTGCAGGCGGTGGCCGGTAAATTGGACTTAGGGCTGACCGAAATCGGCGACCTGCGCGCCGGGCGCGGTGTGACCTGGATCCTAAATGGGCGAGATTTCGCACCCACGGTTCAGGGATACGACCACTTTCGCTGACCCTGGACCGAAATCACAGTTTAGGCCGCGCTGCCCCAGTATCCTTCGCGCAGGTTTGCATAACTGCTCGCAGCGCACGGTTACCCTTGACCAATACTTCCGCCAGTCCTTCCGCGATTTCCCCTGCCAGCCGCACCCCGTTGCCCGAGAAGATTGGCAAGTACATGATTATAAACGAGGTGGGCCGCGGCAGCACCGGCGTGGTCTACCTGTCGCATGACCCGTATTACGGCCGCGACGTGGCGATCAAGGTTTACAACATCGACACCAGTGGCGACGAGAACCGCAAGAAAATCGCGCGCAAGATGTTCCTGTCGGAAGCGCACATGGTCGGCATGTTGCAGCACCCGAACATATTGCCGATATACGACGCGGGCGAGGAGAACGGTCACTGCTATATCGTGACCGAGCACGTGCACGGCGCGCGCACCTTGGCCGCGTATTGCCGCCCGGATAATTTGCTGCGCATCGACGATGTGGTCGAGCTCGTGTACAAGGCAGCGCGGGCGCTGCACTATGCGCACAGCCGCGGCGTCATTCATCGCGACATCAAACCCAGCAACATCATGCTCACGCTCGACAGCGACGTGCGGATCATCGATTTCGGCATTGCGCTGGTCGCCGACTCCGAAATATCGCGCATCGAAGGCATCGCGGGCAGTCCCTCCTACATGTCCCCGGAGCAGGTGCAGTCGATCGAGCTGACCAATCGATCGGATCTATACTCGCTCGGTGCGGTGATGTATGAGCTGCTGACCGGAACCCGGCCTTTCAGGGCGGGCAACCTGCAGAAACTGCTGCACCAAATCGTATTCGCGACACCGCCGCCCATTCATACCCTGCGCGCCGAGATCCCCGAGGAGCTCGAGAACGTGACCGCCATCGCGCTGCAGAAGGATCCGGAAAAGCGCTACAAGACCGGGCTGGACTTCGCTGCCGAACTCACCCGCGTGCATCAAAAATTGCGCGCACAGTACAACCGGATCGATCAGCAGGAACAATTCAGCCTGCTGCGCAAACTGAAATTCTTTCACGAGTTCTCGCATGGCGAGATTTGGGAAGTGCTGCGCGCCAGCAGCTGGCAGGACTATGGCGATGCCGAGGAGATCGTGAAGGAAGGCGAGATGGACGACCGCTTTTACATCATCGTGCAGGGGCGGGTCGGCGTCGAGCGCAACAGCAAGAAGCTCGGATACCTGGAGACCGGAGACTGCTTCGGGGAAACCAGCTATGTGCGCGGCGCGAAGCGCACCGCCACCATCAATGCGGCCGGCGCCGTGACCGTCATGAAGGTGAGTTCCACGCTGCTCGAGCAGGTATCGGCGGAGTGCCAGCTGCGGTTCAACCAAGTATTCCTGCGCAGCATGATCGCGCGCCTGCAAAACGCGGAGCGCAACATCCAGCCGCTGCCGCGATCCTAGACGCGACGATCGACCACGTACGAGGCCAGCCACACCAGCACTTCGGCACGGGCGCCAAGAGCGCTCAGCCGCTGGCAGGCGCGGGCCTTAAGATCCTGGGCGCGAGCCTTCGCCCGCTCCAATCCAAGAATGCTGGGGTAGGTCGGCTTTGCCCGCGCGGCGTCGGCGCCGATGGTCTTGCCGAGATCCTTGGTGGAGCCTTCGACGTCGAGGATATCGTCCTGGATTTGGAAGGCGAGGCCGATGTCCTGCGCGTAACCGTCCAGCGCGTCCCACTCGAGCGCCGATAAGCCGGGCGCGCAAGCCGCCGCCAGCAGCACGCTCGCACGGATCAACGCACCGGTCTTGAGCCGATGCATGGCCTCGAGTTCCGCCAGGTCCAACACGCGGCCCACGGCGGCGAGGTCCAGGGCCTGGCCGCCCGCCATGCCGGCGGTGCCGCTGGCATTGCCGAGAATCTGGATCATTTTCAGCTGCGCGGCGCAGCTCAGATCATCGCTGCGCTTCTGGGCCAATATCGTGAATGCCAGCACCTGCAACGCATCGCCCACCAGGATTGCCGTGCCCTCATCGAAGGCGCGATGTGTCGTGGGCTGGCCGCGCCGCAGGTCGTCGTTGTCCATGGCGGGCAAATCGTCGTGCACCAGTGAGTAGGAATGGATGAGTTCCACGGCGGCGGCGGGCACATCCAGCGTGGCCACGGGAACTCCCAGAGCCTCCCCGGTGGAGTACACCAGCAGGGGCCGAAGCCGCTTGCCACCGCCCAGCACGGAATAGCGCTGAGCGGCATGCAGGCGCTGCGGCAGCTGATCCGCGGGGGGCAGCACCTCGGCCAGCACGCCTTCGATGCGTGCCTGATAGCCACGCAATCGCGCTTCCATCAAATCCGCGGTAACCGGCTGCATTCAACCCACGTTGGAGTCGTCGGGATCGAAGTCTTCCGCTGCATGGCCGCCGGCTTTCTTGAGCAAAATTTCCACCTTTTGCTCGGCTTCCTTCAGCGCAGTTTGACAGCTACGGGTCAACGCGACGCCGCGCTCGAATGCCGCCAGGGACTCCTCGAGGGGCAGATCGCCTTGCTCCAGCCGTTCGACCAGCGCCTCGAGATCGCGCATTGCCGTCTCAAAGTCCGGTTTGGGCTCATTGTCAGCCTTGTGCGTCGACATGGGTCGGAACGGTACACATGCGCCGAAGCGCGGTCAAACGGGGCGCCGCCGCGGCGCGGACGCGAGAAGATTGTCAAGTCGTGAAACGCGTCACAGCCACCACGGCGCAGCGGCTCAGTCTTTTCAGTACCATTGCCGTGGGAACCCTTATGCAAAACGTCGTACAAAAGGCAGGAATTCTCGGACTGGTAAGCGCCGCCGCCTTGGGCCTGGCCGCGTGCAGCCCGCCCCCCGAACATCATTTGTCGGTGGAGGACCTGTTGGAGGACCGCGTAATGCTCGACGGCGTGTTGCTGAAGTGCGATCAGGATTTCGGCAAGGCGCACAACGACGTCGATTGCTACAACGCCCGTATCGCGGTCGAGCGGCTCGCCGCGCAGCAGGAACCCGCCGAGGAAGCGAAGCGCAGGGAAGAGTTTGAGCGCACGCGCGAAAAATTGCGCTTGGCTGAAGAGAAGCAACGCGATCAGGCAGCCAAACCGAAGCTGGACGGCTATAGCCTACCGGTGGTGCCAGTGGATCCGCCGCCGCCGGCGGCAGCAACGGCCGATCAAAAGCCCGCAGTGTTGGGCCAAACAAAGCCCTAAGCCCGAGCCTTGCGACTTGAATCCGGCACTGGCCGGCCACACACTGTGGGCTATGCCAGTATTCAAGAAATCCGCCCAGATCCCGACCCCTAGCGAGGCCCTTCCCGGACGCGGCACTGCCATGCCCTTGTCGGGACGGCATTTCGTGTCCGGCAACAGCATCGTGCCGCCATTTCCCGCCGGTATGGAACTTGCCCTATTCGGGCTCGGCTGCTTTTGGGGAGCCGAGAAGAAATTCTGGCAGCTGCCCGGCGTGTATTCCACCGCGGTCGGTTATGCCGGCGGACACACGCCCAATCCGACCTATGAAGAGGTGTGCAGCGGCAGAACCGGCCACGCTGAAGTGGTGCGCGTCGTGTTCGACCCCAAGGCAGTGAGCTTCGCGCAGTTGCTGCGAGTATTTTGGGAGGCGCACAATCCAACCGAGGGCATGCGCCAGGGCAACGATGTCGGGACTCAATATCGTTCCGCCATCTATACGTATGGCGAGGCGCAGCAAGCACAGGCCGAGCAGTCGCGCTCGGCCTACGCCGCGGCGTTGGCCAAGGCCGGCTTGGGCGCCATCACCACGGAAATCACTGCGGCACCTGAGTTCTATTACGCCGAGGAATATCACCAGCAGTACCTGGCGAAGAATCCGGATGGCTACTGCCCGGACCATTCGTGTGGGATTCCCTACAGGCCGGCGGTGTTGGCGGTGGCGGAGAAGGCGTAATCGCAGCTCAGCGCGCGTGCTCACGCGCCAATTGATTGCGGCGCCAGGCTGCCGGCGGGGAGCCGTACGCGCGCCGAAATGCGCGACTGAAAGCCGTGTCCGTTTGGTAGCCGACATTTTCCGCAATGCGCGCCAGCGGCGCGTTGCTCCGGCAGAGCAGATTGGCGGCGAGCAGCATGCGCCACTGCGTCAGGTACTGCATCGGAGAACTGCCAACCAAGTGCTGAAAACGTTCTGCGAGCACTGACCTCGAAGTGCCGGCAGCGTGCGCCAGCGCTTCCAACGTCCAGGCATGAGCCGGACGCGAATGCATCGCGTTCAATGCCGGCCCGACAATTCGATCGCCCACCCCGGCCAGCCATCCGGTTCGACCCTCGCCTTGTTCGTTCATGTAGAGGCGCAGCACCTCGATGAACAACACCTCAGCCAGCTTGGCCAAAACGCCTGCACCGCCGGGCCGAGGTGAGCGGGCTTCGGCCAGGGCGTAACGAACCGACGCTTCCAGCCAGATACCCGCGTTTGATCCACGCACGTTGACCCGCAGCAGCGCGGGTAATCCCGCGAGCAGTATGCCGGCTAGGCGGCTATCGCAGGCCAAGTAGCCGCAGACGAGGCGTGTTGTCGAGCCACCACCCCCGTACACCAGTTGCCGTGGGCGACGCGCCAATACTTGATCGAGGCGAGCGCCGGTCGCAGGGGGCAGTCCCGGCTCAGATGCCATGCGATGCGCATGGCCCTGCGGAAAGACCACGACGTCACCGGCGGTAAGACGCAGTGGCGATTCATTGCCAAGCTCGACATAGCAGTCACCTTCCGTAATCAAGTGGAAGATCACCACCCGCTCGGCTCCCGGTTCAAGCAGAGGCGCGGCCGCATCTGCGCTCGGGGATTGGTAACACCAGGGCGCCGTAAATCGCGCATTGATGAAGATGGCGCCGACCAATCGCACGACGCGCAAGGTTTCAGACAGCGCATCCATTACCCAACATCCACTTCGATCAGTAATGCGACCGGCAAGGTGTCGCGCGCGGCTGCGGATACCGGCGAACAGCGATTGCTGTGTTCAACCAGAAGCCGCAGGCGCTCCGCAGAGGTGCCAGCTGCGGAGATCCGGACCCGAAGCTGAATTTCGCTCGGGCCTGCCCCCACGGGTGCGTTCGTGCCATCTTGCATACCCAACAAGCCGCGTAGGTCGGAACGGCTGGTGGCGAGGACCTCAAGCGCTGCCAGCTCGATCCCTTCGGCTGCGGCGTTCATCGCGATGCATGTGGCGAGACAGGACGCGAGTCCCGCGCGGAACAGCCACCCCGGCGTGACCTGGTCGCCATTGCCGCCGAGTTCGGTGGGCATGTCGGTCACCATCTGCGTGCCGTTGGCATGGCAGGCAACAACCCGCAGGCCAGTTTGCCAATGCGCCGTTGCTGGCGCGTCATCATGAATGCCGGTGGCGGGTCGGCGTTTCAACACCGACTGCACACGCTGCACTGCCCTCGCGATATTTTCTGTCGTCATGGCTGTCTTTTTGCTGACCTCGACGCAGCTCATTGTGGGTGGATCGGCGGTCATTTTCCAGTGGCGCGAAGCCTGACGCGCCCGTGGCCAGACCCGGACGATTTGTCAAACAAGGCCGACTTGCAGATAGGACGCGGCCCCAGCCACGTGCCAGAGTTGGCATGCGTATTTTGAATCCCTGGATGACCCAAAGAGCGACGAAACGATGGATGCAAGGCTGCAACGGCGGATTCAACGCTATGGATGGGACTTGGCGGCAGTCGATTACGAGTCACTGTGGCAGGCACAGCTGGCCGAGGCCCAGGACGCCATGTTGTCGTTGGCGTCGCCTGCGGTGGGAGAACGGGTACTCGATATTGCCTGTGGCACCGGGCTCGTTTCTTTTGAGGCGGCTCGTGCGGTGGGCCCACGCGGGCATGTGCTGGGAATTGATTTATCCGAAAGGATGGTAGATGCCGCCGATCGGCGCGCGAGGCAGCTGGAGTTATCGAATTGCAGATTTTCACGCATGGATGCCGAAGCGTTGGCTCTGCCGGACGCAAGCTTTGATGCCGCCTTGTGCGCCCTCGGGCTCATGTACATGCCCGATCCCGAACAGGCCTTGCGGCAGATGTGCCGGGTATTGCGTCCAGGGGGTCGCGTGTCTCTTGCAGTATGGGGTGAACGCGCGAACTGCGGATGGTCCGCACTATTCCCAATCGTTGATGCCGAGGTAGCGAGCGATGTCTGTCCATTATTCTTTCGTCTCGGGCACCAAGATGCTCTCGCGCGCCTGTGCACCGACGCGAAGTTTACCGACGTCAGACACCGTCGCATCACAGCAACGCTAACCTTCACCGACGCCGACGCAGCTTGCGACGCGGCGTTTGTCGGCGGTCCCGTCGCGCTCGCGTGGTCGCGCTTCAATGAGGAGGTCCGGACGCGGGTTCGCGCCCGCTACCTGGACGCCATCAAGCCATGGCGGCATGGCCGCGGCTACCGAATACCAGGGGAGTTTGTCATCGCAGCTGCGGTCGCGCCAAGCCGGCGAGGCGCAGTGGGCTAGGCCGTTTAATACATTTCAAGGGGGAATCATCATGGGCTTGGTAGCTGCAGTGTATGGAGTAATTTGTTACCTCGTGTTCTTAGGCTCATTTCTCTATGCGGTAGGATTCATCGGAGATCTCGTCGTGCCGAAGACGATCGATTCGGCTCCGAGTACCGGTCTACCTGCGGCGCTTGTCATCAATCTGGTTCTGCTCGGTCTTTTCGCCGTGCAGCACAGCGTCATGGCTCGACAGGGCTTCAAGGCCGTCTGGACTCGAATGGTTCCGCGCGCGGTGGAACGGAGCACGTATGTACTGATCTCGAGCCTATTGCTGGGTCTCATTTGCTGGAAATGGCAGGCCATCCCGGCAGTCGTCTGGGACGTCTCATCGCCTGTGCTCAAGACGCTGCTACTGGCGCTATTCGCGCTCGGGTGGCTCATCCTGTTGCTCTCGACGTTCATGATCAATCATTTCGATTTGTTCGGGCTGCGGCAGGTGTACCTGCGCATGCGCGGGCTCGATTACATGCCATTGAATTTCACCGAACGGGCGTTCTACAGGTTGGTGCGTCACCCCATCTATCTAGGATTCGTGATCGCATTTTGGGCGACTCCGCACATGTCGGTCGGGCACCTGGTGTTCGCGACCGCGACGACTGGGTACATATTTGTCGGGATTTTCTTCGAGGAGCGCGACCTCATGAAGTATCACAGTGTGGAGTACGGGGCGTACCGCGCCCGGGTTCCGATGCTGTTGCCAACGGGCTCCAAACGCGGATGACCGGAAATCGACCAATCGAATCACCACGACGATCTAACGGCGTGATTTATGGCGGCGCGCCAGACGTGCAATCCGGCCAGGTGGGATTCAATCCGCTGGCGGCCGAGGAGCCCACACACGGCCCCGCGGGCGCGCCGAGCTGCAAATTGATCTGATAAATGCCTTGATTCAGGTAGTGCTGGGTCGTCGTTCGCGTCAGTATCCGGTCGTACATGACCAGCGGGCCGTACTGCGAGGTAATGAAATAGGCGGGATTCAGGCGCTGCGCGGCGGGCGGTGATTGGGCGGCGGCGAGTATCACGAAGCTCTGCTGTGCCGGGTCGACGCTCATGAGCGCAAGTCCGTTAGGTTGGCTGGCTGATTTTTGATAGTCCGGAACCTCGCTCAATCCGACCAGCAAATAGGTTTGGCAGGTCGGTGCCTCCGCGGTGCAATGGATGAAGGCCTGAGGATCGGAAAAGTACCGCTCGACCGTGTCAGGAGAATTGAAGTTGGCGAGCAGCGTCATCACGGGCGCGCCGGTGGGGTAGGTGGCGCCATTCAATTGCTCGTAGATTTGAAGCGTTTCATCGTCCGCCACGGTAATCAACAGGTAGTTACCGCCAAAATCCGGCGCCCGGAACAGTTGCGCGCCATGCTTGCTAGCGGCATCGGTGGTGAGCTGCTGCACGGTCTGCGTGACGCGGTCGTACCAGAATACCTGCTGGATCGCTTCGGTTCCGATCGGCGCAGGCGCCTCGAAGGTCAGCCATGTGGTGCAGGGTACCCAGCGTACGTTCGCGCTACCGCCACTCACGCTAAATGGCAGCGGTGTCGGCATCGTTCCCGCCGCCCGACTGACCGGCTCTGTGAATTCCCTCTGGCCTGGGTCCCCGGGGTCCCCTAGAGTTTCGAATATCGCGTAGGCGCTGCTGTCGGTAGGGCACTGGCTGGGCTGTGGGAGCAGGGTATTGTTGGTACCGGGCGCATACGCGCCCGGAAAGAAGCCTGTCTCCCAGGCTGAAGCGCCAATCTGAGTCGCGAACGCCGCGCCGGTCCACTCATAGACCGGAGTCTCGCCCGGTTCGAAACCCGTATAAACCAATTGCGACACAGGGTTGTTGCCCGGCGCGCCGGGCGGCGTCGAGAAGGCCCATTGAGGCCCGCTGCCTAAGTCGCTGGAGTAGATGGACGTGGTGCCGACCAATGTGCCCTCACCGTTGACCGGCTCAAATGCGCCGGTTGCGGGATCGACGCCGCTCACCCACAGATTGTCGACCCGATCAGTCCAGGTAAGCCGAGAATTGCCCGCGCCGAAATTGCAGCTCGCGCAATACAGGCCGTCGCGCGCCGCGTCGAACTCGATCTCGCCTATGACATTCGGCGCTACCGACTGCTCGACATACGGCTGGGTCTCGGCCGGTGCCACTGTCAATGTGGCGAGGCCCAAGACGCAGTTGGCCGGCGTCGACAAGTCGCAAACCTGGAATTGCAATACGTAAAATCCAGCCTGCACGGCAGCGGTCGTCGTGACGGCGCCGTCGGCGTGAAGGTCAAGGTGAATACCTCCGGGCCATGTCCCAGCCACGGAGAGGGTTGCCGCGTGGTTACCCAGGGCACCCAGTGTGAGTGGCACGCCGTTCACAAGCACGCCCGCGGCGATATCCCAAATGGGTGTAGATGCGACTCCGGCCACGCTGCTGCCAGAGACAGAATTGATGACGATCTTGGCCGATGCCGGTTCCGCGAGCGTCGATGCGGCCATGAGGAGGATGGCGAGGATCATTCGTTGCATGATGATGACTCCTGACAATTAACGTCCCTGTCCGATGAGCCCACGAAAGAAATCGTGCCCGGATCAACATCAGTCTGGCTTATAGGCTTGGCCTGCCAATATAGGGATGGGTCCGCAGATCCGTGTGCTTTGACCCGCGCTAGAATAGCCCATAGTTTCAAACAGCGCACCAACCCGGGTGCGCGGCGAAGGTGGGCGCCGTGGCCAGAATCCGCACGCAGCAAACGGCGACCGTCGGCGTCGCCGAGCATGGTAACTCGGCCGTGCTCGTTACCGTCGCATCCGGGGGCGAGTTACTCGACCGCCGGCGCATCGACCTGACCAGCGGCCTGCCGACACACCCGTATCACCACGAAGGGGCATGGGCGGTCGGCCGCTACTTAAGCAGCCCGTGGGCGCGGCCGATTTCGCTGGCCGACGCCGTGGCGCTGATTGAGCGCGTGCACGAGTCCGCCGCACATGGGGCTCGCGCGGGCTTCGAGGCGCTGACTGCGGCAGTGTCGCTGCCGATTGCGAGCGTTGCGATCCGCGCATGCCCGACGCTTCCTGCGACCATCGAGCAGCGGATCGCGGATAATCGCGCGCAAGTCGTCGCTGACTCCGTCATGTATCGGCAAGCCATGGCGGTCGCAGCCGAGGCACTTGGCTGGCGGGTGCATTGGTACGATCGCGAGCGCGTGGTCCGCGACGCGGCAGTAGCGCTCGGCGGCAAGGACGTCAATGCTTTCCTGCATGCGCTGGGTCGATCGGCCGGCCCACCTTGGCAGGCCAAACACAAGCTCGCCGCCGCCGCTGCGCTTGCGGCCGCCGCAATGCCCAGTTCTTGACAGGAGCATTTTATCGCCCGACGGTAGCCTGCAATTCCTTCGGGTACCGGTCTCCTTGCACCGTGATGCGGGAAACTGCGGCGTCGATGTTCTGCATCTCATCCGGCGTCAGCTCAATACTGGCGGCTCCGAGGTTTTCTTCCAGCCGATTTAGCTTGGTGGTGCCGGGGATGGGCACGATCCAAGGCTTCTGAGCCAGCAGCCATGCAAGCGCAATCTGCGCCGACGTGGCGTGCTTCTGTTTGCCGATCTGCCCGAGCAAATCGACCACGGTCTGGTTGGCCTTGCGTGCCTCCGCCGTGAAGCGGGGCACTGTGTTGCGAAAGTCCGCTCTATCGAACTTGGTATTCTCGTCGATGGCGCCGGTGAGGAAACCCCGGCCCAGCGGGCTGAAGGGCACGAAGCCGATTCCAAGCTCCTGCAGCGTCGGCAGGATCTCCTTCTCGGGTTCACGCCACCACAGCGAGTACTCACTTTGCAGAGCAGTGACCGGCTGGACCGCATGCGCCCGGCGGATGGTCTGTGCCCCGGCTTCGGACAGGCCGAAATGCTTCACCTTGCCTTGCTGAATCAGATCCCGAACCGTGCCCGCGACTTCTTCGATCGGTACGGCGGTGTCGACTCGGTGCTGGTACAACAGATCAATGAAGTCGGTCTTGAGGCGCTTCAGAGAGGCCTCCACCACTTCGCGGATATGCTGAGGCCGGCTGTCAAAACCGGCTTGCTTGCCGTCGACGATCTTGAAGCCAAACTTGGTCGCGATGACAACCTGGCTGCGGTGCGGCGCCAGTGCCTCGCCCAGCAGTTCTTCGTTGGCGTACGGTCCGTAAACCTCGGCGGTGTCAAAGAACGTGACGCCGCGATCGACCGCGGTGCGCAGCAGCGTAATCGCCTGCTGCTTGTCAGTTGCCGGCCCGTAAGCAAAGCTCAGTCCCATGCAGCCCAGTCCCAGGGCCGATACTTCCAGGCCGCTGCCGAGTTTGCGCTTTTGCATTGTCCGCCTCCTTTAAGTCCCACCGTCGCCCACCAGGGTTAGTTTACAGCGTACGCGCCGGCCGGCGATTAGTGGGTAGAATTCGCATCATTACCTACAAGATTGGGCTGCAAATGCTCGACGTACATCCGCCTCACGATCTGCTGCACACCTCGAAGGGCTTCTTTATCCATCAAGCGGCTGGGCATCTTCGCGGCGATGGGCCGGGCAATTCTTGACGCTGCCAGCGACGAAAACGACTTGGCGAAAAGAGCCCTTGCCTCGCCCGACGCCGACTCCAACGCGCAGAGGCGGCCCTCCGCGAGTAAATAGTCGCGGCGCCGGTTCGTATGCAGCTAGGGGCTGGCCGACCTGCGCGTTGCGACCTGGGTCTGCACCAGGTAAATGACGATGCTTGCCCCGATGAGGGCGCACAAGCCGACGATTTCGGCGCGCGAGGCGAAGGCAATCAGCACCAGCATGCTGAGAATTCCGACCACCACCGCCACGCTGAGCCAGCGAAAGTTCAGCGGTGTGCCTGCTCGAGCGATGCCGCGCCTGGCCAGCTGCCAGCTTGCGGCGCAGCCGGCGATGTAGAAAGGCGCGTTCGACAGAGCGGACAGGATCGCCAGTTCGGAAAAGGTGCCGGTGAGCGCCAATACGATGGCCAGCGTCGCGTAGCAGGCGATGGCCACATGCGGGGCGCGGCTGCGCTGGTGCACCTTTCCCAGGGCGCGTGGCAGCAGGCCGTCGCGCGCGAAGGCAAATAGAATTCGGGGACTGCCCAAAAGGTCGCTCGACAAGTAGCCGAACATCGACAACGCGGTGCCCGCGAGCATCAGCACCCTTAGGGCAGGACTGATCCGCCCCATGGCATCGGACAGCGGTGCTGCGGAAGTGGCGAGCGCCGGACCGAGTATTCCCTGCGACACGACCTGGATTGCGACATACAACAAGGTCACCAATGCCATGGCGAGCAGCAGCGCGCGCGGAATGGTGCGGGACGGCTGCTTTACTTCGCCGCTCGCGGCCAGAGGTGTCTCCATCCCCATGAACGCAAACAGCGCCAGGATCACGGCTCGCCCGATGCCGGTATCGCTGAATGCAACCGATTGATGAAAATTCTGCACATGGATTGCGCTGACCCCGGCGAGCAGGAATACCGCCAGTGCCGCCAGTTTTAGCACGCTGGTCAAGTTCACCAGCCGAATCGCACCGCGGACGCCGCCCACGTTGATGGCGGCAATGCCGCCGATGGTAACGACGATGATCAGTGCATGCGCCGTTGCCTTGAGCTCAGCAGGCATCAGGCTGACGCAGATGTCGGCAAAGGCCACCGCAATGCCTCCGGCGGAGAGCACATCGCTAACCCACAGCATGGTCCCGGAGACATAGCCGGCGAGCGGGCCGAAGGCGGCTTCGATGGAGCTGTAAACCCCGCCGCTGCTCGCGATACGGCTGCCGCCCTCCGCAAAGCAGATCGCCACGGAGCCAACGGCAACCGCGCACAACAGGATGGCGAATGGCGCGTATGGCCCCATGTTTGCGGCGAGGGCGGCGGGCACCACGAAAATTGCCGAACCGACCACCACATTTATGATGCTCGCCGCCAGCCCCCAAGGTCCCACTGCCCGAACCAAGCCGGCGTCGCGTCGGTTTTCTTCCATCTCAGGCGAGTGGCAGAGCGTGCGGCCGCACCAGCAGATGCCAGTCCTGATGTTCCTCGAGAATCAGGGCCACCGCCGCTTCAATCGACGCCTTGAGCGCGGCCACATCGGGCGTCGAGTCATTCGCGCCGATGGTGGCGCGAATGCGATCGATCGCGCCCTGCAGTTCCCCGACCAGGCGCTCGGAGGTGGCACCCAACCGATAGGATTCGGATTGCGCCAAGGCGCCGTGCAGCGAGGCGCCCAACGCCGGAAAGAATGTGGTGATCAGCGACAGCCACAGGGTGTGGACCAGCAAGTGACACAGGGCGCCGACCGCCGTGAGCGCGAACAACCCGCTGTTGACGCGGTGAACCCGATGCAGGAGCGCGTGCTGCTTGATCGCGACGGCATGATGATAGCGGTGCTGCTGGCCGAGAATGTCGATGGTCCAGTGCGCATAGCTGGCGACAAAGGCCGGATCCGACCACGCATTCGCCAGCAGCTCGCGCGCCAGCGGCTCGTTGCGCATGCACAGCGCCGCGACGTCGTCGGCGCCGCGTAAATGCTGACCGGGATCGAACACCCGCAGGTACCAATTGGGCTCCTGCGCCGGCGCGGAGAAATCGAGCAGCGGAGCCACCATCGGCAAGTACCAGCTCAATTCCGCAGTCGTGCGCGCACGCAGCCACTGCCCCTGCCAGTCGTGCCGGTGGCCGAGCCAGTAAATCGCGCTGACCGTGACAATCACGCCGACCTCGGCCACCGCCCACAGCCCCGCGTAGGGGTGCAACCAGTGGCGCGAACTGTCCCAGCCCAAGGCGAGGGGCAGGACCGCACATAGCACCGCGACCGCGCTCAGCAAATAGATCGCCCAAAAACCGCTGCGATAGCGGTGTCCGAAATGAATGGCGCGTTCGTCGAAGCGCCGGTGCGCATCCGCGGTGGCGTCGATGAGCGGCTTGAGCGCCGCTGGCGGATTCGGGACGGGTGCCGGCGGCAGCTTGTTGATCGGCGCGCCGATCAACAAGGCCCGTTCCACGATTTGATGCAATGCCAACGCCATTGCGTCAGGTGATGATTTCGTAAGTGGTGGGAAAAATCGTGCGCGAGACGATGCCGAGGCTGCCATCGCCATAGTCGACCAGCCAGTCGCCCGGGTGTCCGTGCAAACGGGACACGCCATCGGCCAGCAACACCTCGAAGGATTCACTCATGAGCAGCGCCAATATGCGGTTCGGCAGGCTGACGTAACGGCCAGGCTCGCCGGCGACCGTCGGCGGCACCGCGCGATATTTTTCGTTGAAGCGCTCGCGCGATACACGCCAGTGCTCCCCGCCGATGCCGGTCAGGATCGCGTCCCCGGGTTTTGCGTGCACCACCCCTTCGGGCGTCTGCAATGTGCATTCGACGGGTGTGAATTTGACCTCGATCACGTGCTCGAGCTTGCGCGCATACACACGCCGCGGATCGGCGCTGAGCTGGGTCGAATAAGCGCGTTGGCTACTCGATCGGTACAGCGGTGGCGCTTCGGAATTCAACCCATTTCCCCTTATGCTGCATCTGAGTCTGACGCGGAGCCCGGATTTGTGCAACGCGTGATGCAGGCATGGGCGAGATCACTCGGGCGGAAGGATGCTCACCATCTCGAGGGTGCGCGCGCCGAGCGAGGCACCGGGGCCGGGTTGATCGATGACCACGTAGAAGTTTGCCGGCTGACGCCGCCGCGGGTTGACGACGACGGGGATCGACAGCGTGACATGATCTTTTCCGGCATCGATGTGCTCGATGCGTGGACTGGCGCCGACGAAGTCCATCCCCGCTTTTGCCGTGCCGGATTCGGTCCACCAAGTGAAGCTCGCATCGCTGCGCAGGAAGCCTTTGCGGCGCACGATGACCTGGGCGACCGGGTCTCCGGCCTGCACCTCGGTGGTATCAGCCGCGAGTTCGATGCGGGCCAGTGGATTGGGGACGACGCGCGCGGGTGCCGTGTTCGCAGCCACCACGGGGGGCGATGCCGCCGCAGCCGGCGCGGGTGCAGCCGCTGGCGCGGCCTGCGGTGCGGGGCTGATCGTGGCTGCGGCGCTCGCACGCGATTGCTCGGGGCGAGGGGCGGCGGCGGGGGCCGCCGCGGGCACCGGGGGAGTTGCCGAACTTGGCGTATCTGCAGTGTTGGCGCGCGGCGTGGCCGGGA
>Ga0302325_10012666_pt1 | contig 18062 bp, 19 predicted proteins | sample Palsa_T0_2_FD_201948 | JGI IMG/M metagenome (GOLD analysis project Ga0302325, IMG submission 201948) | Peat permafrost microbial communities from Stordalen Mire near Abisko, Sweden - Palsa_T0_2 | ecosystem: Environmental > Terrestrial > Soil > Palsa > Peat permafrost | place: Sweden: Abisko...
CATCAGCATCATCTTGGCGAGCGAGGCGGTCGGCCACGGCGTGTGGGCGTTGGACTCGAAGATTACGGTGCCGGTGGTAGGTTCGACCACGCACGCTTCGGCGTATTCGCCCAGCGCTGAGTTCGAAGCGCTCGCGGCGCTTTCTTCTTCAGACGCAGCCGCAGCTCGGGTCGCGTGATGGCGCGCGGCGAGGGCAGAGTGCGCCGACGTCACCGCCGCGAGCGTAAACACGGCCACGATGAATCCGAATTTTCGGGCGAAGGAAAATCCGGCGAGGGATTCGCCGGACCGCAAAACAACTTTCATCAAGCACCACCTCCACAGCACATCGATCTGATCGCACGAATACTAGCTAACAACTCGATTTGCGGCGAGCGTTAGGGCGCGGCGCGGGAGAAAAAATCAGAAACGGTCTGCCGTCCAGAAGACCGATCCTGAATCGGCGAAGAGTTCGAACGCGCGCGCCGATGCGGCTTGCGGCGTCGTCGCGAACCGGCGCGCGAGTTTGTCGGGCGCGAGAATCCGCCACATGTAGTTGTTATCGACATGATGCCCGACGGGGCATCCCAGGTCGCCGAGCGCCTTTTCGAGCGCGGAGTCGTGTGCGGTGTGCGTCACAAGCACGGAAGGCTCGTCGGGCTTCGATTCGCTATGGAGCAGCGCGGTGCGGCGATGATCGCCGACGCGCTTCGCGGTGATCGGCAGGCCGGCTGCAGCCTGCCCAAGATACTTGAAGGTCGCGACCATTGCGTCCATTCCGCCTGCGCCGGCGACGCAGCCGAATTCCATAACCATCGAGACGCCGTGAAAGCGGGTGACGCGTGCGTAGGCTGCGATTCGTGTTCGGTCGCGGCACACGATGAAATATTCGTCTGAGCCTTCGCCGGGATGCAGCGGCTGATTGCCCGCGAACTTGAGATTTGCGCGCCACGCAGCAGCGTCGCGGACCGCGGTGACGTTGAACCGTCCGCTGTACGCACGATGTATCGCGGCAACTTCGGCCAGATCGCGCTCAGTCTCGAACGTGTCGATAACGAAATGCTCACGCGCATCAAGGCCGGCGGCAGCGCCAAGGATGCTGAACTTGCGCTCGACTTCGCGCCAGCCGAACTGGTTGTAGAAGGTGAGCCGTTCCGCGAACAGCAACGATACCTCGAAGCCTTCGCCAATCATCGTTTCGACCGACAGGCGCATCAGCGCGGAGGCGACGCCTTTGTGCCGGTACTCATCGAGCGTGAAGACGGATCCGAGACCGCCCATAGGCACCGACTGCCCGTCGAGATTGATTGCACGATCGAAAATCTGCACGGTCGAGACCAGCCGGCCGCCATCGCGCGCCACCAGGCAGAGCGCATCGCGAAAGCCGGGATCATTCTCGTTGTAGCGCGCAAAAAAAGCGCGGTCGTCGTACCACTGCGCAAGGAGATCAAGCACCTCATCGCGTTCACTGTAATGCGCAGCCCGAACTTCCATGGTTCAGGTTTTGTAACGAACTTCAGCGGGCGTCGCTACAGGGTCAGGTCATGCGGACGCTTCCGCCTATCAGGCGCGCGCCGATGCGCGAGCCGCGATTTGCCGGGAGGTAATTTCGTGAACCAGGTTGCTATCGCAAATCCAAATGCACTGAGGTCGGCGTTCCGCCGCGATTTACCGTAAGGTCGATTGCCGACGCCGTCTTCATCGCCTGCATCAGGCCGAGCGCCTGCATCGGATTGGTCACCGGCTGGCCGTTGATATTTGTCAGCAGGTCGCCGTTCTGCAGGCCGAGCTGCTCGAATACCGACCCGGGCACAACCTGCGAGATCGAAAAGCCGTCGGTCTTGCCGTCCACCATATGGGGCAGCGCGCGCATCTGGGTGAAGAACTGCGACGGATTCTCCATCGTCTGCTGAACTTCCGCGCGGCTCACCGCAAACTGTCCGGGGCCGAGCTTCTTGATGTCTATCTTGCTGCTGCTGTTATCGTCGTTATCGTCATTGTCGTCGCTGTCATCGTTGTCATTGCTGTTGTCATTATCGTCGCTGGCGGCCGCCGGCGCCGAATGACGAAGCCGCGCTATTCGGCGGCGCAAAGCGTCCGGCATACCTCGCAGCCCCGCCGCTCCAAATCTGCCCGGCACTGGCGTTAGCCCGGAGCTGTCCAAATCCGACGGCGGCACTGCATCCATATCCGTCGTCGGAAGCTCGATCGCGACGCGATGGCCATTGCGGTCGATTATCGCGCGGTTGGTTTCGACGCTGACCAGCCGGCCGGCGTCGGGAATGTCTTCTCCCACCTGGTAGAGCGATTCCTCGCCGCTGGGATCCTCGATAATCGCGTACGGCTTCGACCTGCTCGCCAGTGAAGTGCCCACCAGCTTGATATTCAGATCCGCCTCGACCACCGGTGCGGGCCCGGTGTCCTGCGGCGTCTCGTTGAAGATGTCGCGTTTGACGATCTGGTCGTAGTAGGCCCGGACGCGCAAGCCGTTGGCATTTTTCGGCGTGAACGATTGCGCGGTCGGAGCATCGGGTCCGTTCGAAACGCTGCGCACGATGATGTCGCGCACACACATCGCCGACACAATCGCCAGCCCAGCAATCAGCACGAAGTTCAGAATGGTGACGTGAATCTGTGAGAACCTGAACTGCATCTCAGCTTGAAAAATACACTCTTCGAACCGAATTTACGAGGTCATCGCCGTTCGCGCCAATTAATCGCGGTGCAGGCTTGGCCCGGAAGTACGCGTGGACGGGAAGTACGTGATGATTGCTTACAGGACCGAGTCGGTGGCGTCGTACGCGCATCCTTTAATCATCCGGCCGACATCGTAGTTCCATTCGCCCTTCCAGCGGCTGATCACCAGGCTCGCCTGGCTGTGGCCGCTGCGGACCAGGTCCATCAGCCGCAACAAGTAGATGCTCTCGTCCTGGCCGTTGCTGTTCAATGCACGCTCGCGCTCGAGTCCCTTTGCCGCTATCTGCATCAGCTCGTAGCCGAGCTCCTGCAGCTTGATCTTGCCCGCGCGCGCGTCGAGTCCGCGCTTGTGCGCAGCGTCGGTAATCTCGCGGCGCTCGCGATAGCTCCAGCCCTTGACGAGATCCCACGCCGCCCCGATGCAGTCATCGTTGTAGAGCACGCCCTTGAGCAGCGCCGGCAGCGCGAGCATGAAATGTGGCGGCTGGCTGTCGGCGGTCCGCACTTCGACATATTTCTTGAGTCGGACTTCGGTGAAGATCGTAGTCAGGTGATTGGTCCAGTCTTCGACGGTCGCGCGCTCGCGGCCGTAACCGCGCTCGAGATATTCGCGGAAGGTCAGCCCCGGCGGCTGCGTGAGATCGATGTACTCATGGTTGCGAATCAGGAAGTACATCGGCACGTCGAGCGCATACTCGGCGTAATCCTCAAACGAGCAGTCGGGCCTGAAGACGAACTCCGGAACCCCGCTGCGCTCGTTGTCGGTGTCGGTCCAGATATGCCCGCGGAAGCTCTGATAGCCGTTGAGGCCGCCGTCGCTCAGCGGCGAGTTGGCGAAAATCGCGTACAGCAGCGGCACGATTCCCATGCTGACTCGCAGCTTCCGAATCGCGTCCGCCTCATCGCTGTAGTCGAGGTTGGCCTGCACGCCCGCCGTCTGCTTCATCATGCGCTGGCCGAGTTTCCCCTTGCGCGCCATGTACGGGTACATGATGTGGTAGCGCACCTTCGGCAGCAGCTCGATTTGATCGACGCGGCTGACGGGCTGCATCCCGAGCCCCAGCACCGTCGCCCCGGCCCTGCTCGTCACCGCGACCATTTGCTCGACGTGGTTGAAGAACTCGGCGCGCGTGCAGTGGATCGTCTCGCACTGCTCGCCCGACAGCTCGATCTGGCCGCCCGGCTCTAGCGTGATCCTCGAACGCTCCTCGTCGAGCGCCAGTATGTGCCCATGCTCGTCTTCGGGCTTGAAGCCGTAGTCTGTCGCCATCCGCCGCAACAGCTCCTCGACCCCGCCCGCGCCGGAGTAGGGGATAGCGGTACCATCGGCGGTGCGGACCACGACTTTCTCGTACTCGGTGCCGACCCGCCATTTCGCGCGCGGCTTGGCGCCCTCATGAAAGTAGCGGATAAGGTCGTCTTTCTTTTCAAGCAACTCGTTCATGAATCAAACCATGCGCTCCTTGAAAAGAAGATAGGGCAAGCGCGCCTATAATGGCCCCGCCAGATATGCGAGGCAAGCACGACCGAAGTCGCCAACACCCCCTCTGTCTCCTCTCCCTGCAAGGGAGAGGATGAAGGTGAGGGTCCTTATACAGCGCTATTCCGCGCGCGATTCAAGATTCCGCCTCTGCTCCGAAACGCCGCCGCGCGAACCACAGCCCCCGTACTGTACCAAGGTACAATATCCGCCTGTCACGAACCGCAGTATTTACCCATCAGCACCTCGATCCAAAGGCGACACCAAAACCGCACCTTATGTCTTCGCGGTGGTGACGCTGACGTCCGATCAATCTGGAGGAGATATGCGAGCAGCGAGAGCCCTGGTCTACAGCTTTCTTATAGTCTTGTTTTGCGTGTTCGCGATGGCGGCAGGTCCCGCCTCCGCCCAGGAGATCTACGGTACCCCGGGCTCCCCCGACGCCACTGTTAACATCAGCGGAAAACAGCTTCCGCCGCCGCCGATGAAGTTCGGCGGCGTCATCAAGCAGAGCTACCTCGACTCCAAGCCGTGGTGGCCGCCGCGCGTCGTACCGCCCAAGGGCGCACCCAACATCCTGCTCATCATGACCGACGACCAGGGTTATGGCGTTCCCAGCACCTTCGGCGGTGTCATCCCGACACCCGCGCTCGACCGCGTCGCCGCCGCGGGCTTGCGCTATACCGAGTTCAACTCCACCGCGCTCTGCTCGCCGACACGCGCAGCGCTGATCACCGGCCGCAACCATCACTCGGTGGGCTTCGGCGTGATAACAGAGGTATCGACGGGATACCCGGGCTACAACTCGATCATCGGTCCCGAGAACGCGACTATCGGCAGGATTCTCGCCGACCATGGATACGCCACCTCGTGGTTTGGCAAGGATCACAACACACCGGAATTTCAGGTAGGAGTGTCCGGACCTTTCGATCAATGGCCGTCGGGGATGGGCTTCCAGTACTTCTACGGCTTCCTGGGCGGCGAGACCGATCAGTGGACACCGTACCTGTGGAAGGATCATACCCAGGTCTTCCCGTGGATTGGGAAGCCCGGCTACAACCTCACCACCGACCTCGCGGACAACGCGATCCAGTACATGAAGCAGCTCAATGCGGGCGCGCCCGGCCAGCCGTTCTTCCTTTACTACGTTCCGGGTGGAACCCACGCACCGCATCAGCCGACGAAAGAGTGGATCGACAAGTTCAAGGGCAAGTTCGACATGGGCTGGAATGCCATGCGCGATCAAATCTTCGCCAACCAGAAACGGTTGGGCGTGATTCCCGCCAATGCGCAGCTAACGCCATGGCCCGATGACATCCTGAAGAAGTGGGATGACCTCTCCCCCGACGAGAAAAAGCTCTACGCCCGGCAGGCGGAGGTGTTCGCAGCCTACGTGGCCTACACCGACCACGAGATTGGCCGGGTCATTCAGGAGGTCCAGGATGAGGGCAAACTCGACAACACACTGATCATCTATATCGACGGCGACAACGGCAGCAGTCCTGAAGGGACCACAGTCGGCACGCCTAACGACTGGACCGCGTATAACGGCATTCTGGATGTACCGCTCGCCGCGCAGATGAAGTTCTACGATGCCTGGGGTTCGTCCGCGACTCACGCTCACATGGCGGTGGCATGGTCGTGGGCCTTCGACACCCCGTTCAAATGGACCAAACAGGTGGCGTCGCACTTCGGCGGCACACGGCAGGGCCTGGCTATTTCGTGGCCCGGGCACATCGACGACCCCGGCGGCGTCCGTCCGCAGTTCCATCACATAATCGACGTCGTGCCCACGATCCTCGAAGCGACTGGTATCAAGGCGCCGCAGCTCGTCGATGGAATCAAGCAGCGGCCGATCGAAGGCGTGAGCATGGCGTACACATTCAAAAAGGCCAACGCTGATGCGCCCACGACCCACCATACGCAGTACTTCGAGATGATCGCCAACCGCGGCATTTGGCACGACGGCTGGTACGCGAACACTCATCCTCCCGTTCCGCCATGGGTGCTGAACGCGCCGATGCCGGCATTGAGTGACTACAAGTGGGAGCTGTACAACCTGACCGACGATTACAGCCAGAACAACGACCTGGCCGCGAAAATGCCTGACAAGCTCAAGGAGATGCAGGCGCTGTTCGTCCAGGAGGCCGCCAAGTACCAAGTGCTCCCGCTCGACAACCAGCAGTTCCAGCGCGCCATCACGCCGCGGCCCAGCCTCACAGCGGGCAAGACCGTGTTTACTTACTCGGGCGCGGTATCAGGCATTGACCTCGGCAACGCACCGAGCATCCTGAACAGGTCGTACACGATTACGGCGGATGTCGAGGTCCCGGACGGCGGCGGCGACGGAATGATTGCCACCGAGGGCGGCCGCTTCGGCGGATTCGGACTCTATATACTCAAGGGCAAGCCGGTCTTTGACTACAACGGTCTCGAGCTCGTGCAGTTCCATTGGCAGGATCCGCAGCCGCTTACCGTGGGCAAACATACTATCGTGTTCGACTTCGTATATGACGGCCCGGGCGTCGCGAAAGGCGGCACCGGCGTACTGAGAGTGGACGGGCAAGTCGTCGACACTCAGAAGATGCCGCGCACGATTCCATTCCTGATGCCGGTGGACGAGACCTTCGACGTCGGCTCAGACACTCGCACGTCGGTGAATGAACAGGATTACCAGGTGCCGTTCGTTTTCAACGGGACCATCAACAATCTGACCTTCAACCTCGGGCCCGAGCAGTTGACGGACGAGGAGCGAAAGCAGATTCGCCTCGCACAGATTCGCGGGGACTAGTCGGGTCGCAGCTGGCGGGGGCGAATCCAGATCTTCCGCACGTCGCAAACGGAGCGTATTAAACAATGGGAGGAAAATCTTATGGTAAGTCGACTCAGGGTTCTTAAGGCACGGAGGATCGTAAAGCGAACGCTTTCGGCGATCGCAGTGTTGGGTCTGGTGACGCTCGGTGGATGCGCGACGTCGGAACCTTCTCCGACTGCGCAAGCGAATCTGGCACAGACGGAGTTGCATTTCGATCTTAACCAGTGCCAGGACCTCGGGGCCGGACTATACAAGTGTCCTGCTTCCGACAAACCCATCTGTAACGCGGCTTACAACGGCACAGTCGAATGCGTGCGGCTGGGGCCCAAGGGCAGTGTGTTCGTGCAAAGCCCAACCACGAACTAGCAACGCGCGACGGAGGGCCTTCAGCCGATATCTCTCGGGCGGCTGAAGGCCACGATCAAGTTGGCAATCGCAGTCGCCGTTGCGACATTTGGATTCGGCAGCGGCGCAGCGCGCGATCCTCACACAAAATAAAATTCTCCCCACCGGGCAATCGTACTATTCGTGTTTTGTTCTCCCCAAAGAACTCGAAATGTTTCACGTGAAACGGTTTGAGCCTAATCTTCAGCAAATTACCCCTGTTTTACGGAAACCTCCCTCCTTAGGACTGCCATTTTGCGCTTTGTCAAGTTACTCTTGCGCGCGGTGCAAATCAGGCCCTGAGCGAATTTCGCGATGCCCCAATTAATACTTGCCATCGACCAGGGAACTACCGGCACCACTGTCTTCGTTGTCGATGCGCGCGGGCGTATCCGCGGCCGCGCTTACGCCGAAATTCATCAGTTCTATCCGAAGCCCGGATGGGTCGAGCATGACCCCGAGGAAATCTTCCGCTCGGTCCTTACGCTTTCCAAAAAAGCGATCGCCGCGGCCAAAGTCTCGACCAGCGCGATCGCCGGCATCGGCATCACCAACCAGCGCGAGACCTTCGTCGTGTGGGATCGGCGCAGCGGCCGCCCCCTTCATCGTGCGATCGTCTGGCAATGCCGCCGCAGCGCCGCTATTTGCGACGCTCTCCGCAACCGCGAGCCCGAGGTCGCGCGGCATACGGGCCTGCTGGTCGATCCATACTTTTCCGGCACCAAGCTGAAGTGGCTGCTCGACGAGAAACCCGAACTGCGCCAGCGCGGTGCGCGCGGCGATCTGTGCTTCGGCACTATCGACACGTGGCTCGTCTACAAGCTGTCGCGCGGCGCAAGTTTCGTGACCGACTACACCAACGCCTCGCGCACGATGCTGTTCAATCTCGCGCGCCGCGAATGGGACGACGAGATGCTCGCGATGCTGGACGTCCCGCGAGTGATGCTGCCCAATGCTGTCAGTTCACGCGGCCCGCTGGGCGAGACGGCGCCGGGCACGATCGCGCCGCATGCGATTCCGATCGCGGCGCTGATTGGCGATCAGCAATCAGCGCTGTACGGGCAGGGCGCCGTCGACGCGGGCGACTCGAAGGCGACCTACGGCACAGGTGCGTTCCTGCTGATGAACACCGGCGACAAAATCGTACCGTCGAAAAATCGACTGCTCACTACTGCCGCGCTCGACGCCGCCGGACATCCCGCGTACGCGCTCGAGGGTTCCGTGTTTATCGCGGGCGCCGCCGTCCAATGGCTGCGCGACGAGCTGAAGGTTGTGCGCACGGCTGCCGACACGTTCACCGAGGCGCGCGCCAGTCTTGCGAAGAACAAGGATCGCTCGCAGCCTTACGTCGTACCGGCTTTCGTCGGACTCGGCGCGCCGCACTGGGATGCGAACGCGCGCGGTGCAATCATCGGAATCACGCGTGGCACCACCCGCGCCGATATCGTTCGCGCGACGCTCGACAGTATCGCCTACCAGGTGCGCGACGTAATAGTTGCGATGGAATCCGACACCGGCAGTCCGATGAGCGAGCTGCGCGCCGACGGCGGCGCGACCGCGAATCGCTACCTGATGCAGTTCCAAGCGGATATTCTTGGCAAGCGGGTCCTTCGCGCCAAGGTAAGCGAGACCACTGCGATGGGCGCGGTGATGCTCGCGGGGCTCGCGATGGGTGTGTGGAAATCGCCGGAGGAGTTGCGTTCGATCGTCAAGGGCGCCGACCTATTCAAGCCGAAGATGCAGAACGATGAGCGGGAAAAATTACTGGCGGGATGGCGCGACGCGGTTTCGCGCGCGCTAACCAGGCCGTCGCTTTAAGAAGAGGAATCAAACCGATGCCGGAAAATGGAAAACCCTATGTTACTGCGCTCTACCCGGAGCAGGACGAACAGGCCGCCGTTTCGCTCGGCCGCGCGTTCATCAACGATCCGACATTCAAGGCGTTGATTCCCGACATCACCGACCCGGTCGAACGCGCGACACATTTGGCGGACCTGTTCCGCGGGATGCTCGCGATCGAGCGCCGCAGCGGACAGCCGGTGTTCGGTGTGATCGATGACAACGGACGCGTGGTCGCAGCCGCGATGACCGAAGGCGTTGGGCATCCTGGTGCGCTCGGTATGGTCACGACCGGTCTGGGGCAGATGCCGCGAATGATCCGCGCGCTCGGATTTGGGGGGCTTTGGCGCGGGCTTAATCTGGTCAGCGTACTGGCCGCCAACCATCCGAAGGAACCGCATCTGTACCTGCAGGTGCTCGGCTGCGATCCGCCGTTCCAGGGCAAAGGCTACGGCAAGGCGCTGGTGGACAGGCTTGCACTCGAAGCAAAGGCGCGGCCCGAAATCTTCGGCGTTTACCTCGAGACCATGACCGAAGCTAACGTCGCGTTTTACAGTTCGCGAGGTTACGAAATAGTCGGTGAGTTGTATCCGATCGGCGTCAGGACGTGGCGCATGTATCAGCGCAAGCGGTAGTCAGTTGGCGCCGTCGCGTGGGTGAATAGTGGTGACGCGCAACCCGTGCGAGGTCCAACCGACGTCGAAGCCGACGATGTCGCCCTCGCGAATCATGTCGATTCCCGGCATCGTGCCGCCGATGTGCGCGCCGACTACCGAGACGAACGGAAACTGGAAGACGATCTCCTTGCCGCTATGCGATCGCACAATCCCGCGGCCGCGCGCGCGGTCGAGCTTGAGAATCATCCCCTGGTAAAAATTTCCCGGAAACCGCTCAGCGTCGAATTCGTCAGCCACTGTATTAAGGGACTAGCATCCTGTTGCCGCGAGGAAAAGCGGCCAAAGAAAAGCCGGCGATGATTCGTCACCGCCGGCCAGGTTTGCGAGTTGCTGTCGGCAGTCGATCAGGTACCTAACTTGTAGTCGATCACCTTCGTGACAGATTCGACCAGCAGCTTTCCTTTCCAGGTCTTCTTGGTCTCTTCCCGCACCAGACCCCCGGGAACGTCATCCGACAGCCAGTCCTTCGAAGTGGACACCTCGTTGCCGATCTTGATCGTGGTCTCGACCCAGTGAGTTTTTAACTTGTTACCGAGTACCGAGACTTCCTCGTCGCCTTCGGTTTCCTTGACGCTTGGCTCTGGCTGCGTCGGCTTTTCCCACAGCGACTCTTTCACATTGCTGATCTCGCCGTTAGCGAAGAGTGTTACCTTGTCGGCGGGCATCTGGGTTTCACTGCCGTCGCCCAGATCGATCCTGGTTTCCTCCAGCACCGCCTGATCCTTGTTCAGATCTGTCAGCTTGGTGTTGATGCGCATGAACTGGGCGCCGGGGGGATGTGCCATCGCCTCGACCACACCGACATTGTTCTCGCCATGCTCGAACACCTTGCGCTCGAGTGTCACATAGGTGCCAGTTTTGAATTTTGCCCATTGCTGGTACTCGGGATTGGCAGGCGGCGGCGGATGTGAATCGTCGGCGGCCATCGCAAGGAAGCTTGCACCCAGAAAAATGGAGCCCAGGATTGCCGCGGAAAGTGTCGGCCGGAGTTTCATGAGACCTCCTGGGCGACTAGCCAGTCGCCGAGAATGAGCAGGTTGAGTTGACAACGATCCTACTGAAAGAAAAATGGCGATGTCAACTGTAACCCGTAAGACTCGCGTGCGTAATCCAGTTGGGCGCCTTGCCTCGGTTTGACTTTGGACTACAGTGATCGTTAGATCGAAATACTACTAGGATTTCGACGATAGCCTATACAACCGGGACTGAGTTTTCCCTGAGGAGTGAAACCGGTGGAATCCGACAAACCAGCCAACCGGAACAAGTTTAAAGACCGGCTTCGCACCCTGGTCGGCACGGGCGCCAGCACGATCGTGCTCGCGACCACGATCCTGAGTTCGATTCCTGCCGGCGCGAATGTCGCGGACACCAGTCCCACGGACAGCCTCAAGAATCGCGTCGATAAAGTAAGGCCTCAGGCGGAGAACCCCAACGCCAACCTGCAGCAGGGTGATTCGAAAATCCAGCTCGCATGGTGGCGCAACTGGCGCAACGGCGGATGGCGCGGATGGGGTTGGCCGAATTGGCATAACTGGCACAACTGGGGAAATTGGTAAAATCGTAAACGCCGGCCGGGTGACGCTATCCGGCGTGCATCGCGCGGCATCCGGCAATATCCAAGATGGCTGCGGGCAATAGATGGCGAATCGCCGGGCCGCTCGAGCTACTCGTTCTTCAGCCGACTCCGTTCTGCAATCTTGACTGCACCTACTGCTACCTTCCAGATCGCGATTCGAAGCGCCGGATGTCGGAAGCGACGCTGAATCGCGTTTTTGAATTCGTCTTTTCAAGCGGAATTGTCGAACAGGGATTCACTGTCGTGTGGCACGCGGGCGAGCCGATGGTCCTGCCCGTGGCTTACTACGAACGAGCGATAGAAATTGTACGCGCGCATAATTTCGGCGGCTTGCAGGTTGGTCATTCGTTCCAGACCAACGGCGTGCTGATCGACGAGGCGTGGTGCGATTTCTTTAAAGCGCACAAGGTCAACGTGGGTGTCAGCGTTGACGGCCCGGCGTTTCTTCACGATCGCAATCGAAAAACACGCAAGGGCGGCGGCACACATCACCGGGTCATGGACGGCATCCGAAAGTTGCAAAGCCGCGATGTGCCGTTCCACGTGATCTCTGTGCTAACCCGCGCGTCGCTCGATTACGCCGACGAGCTGTACGATTTCTACGTCGACAACGGGATTCGGGAGGTTGCGTTCAACATCGAGGAAATCGAAGGACCGCATGCTTCTTCGACGCTCGGCGCCGCGGGCATCGAGCGCCGGTTCCGGCGTTTTATCGGGCGCTTTTTCGATCTGGTCGCGTGCGACGAAATGGCTATCAGTGTGCGCGAGTTCGATTCGCTGATTCCGATGATCCTCGGCGATGGTGCCGGTGATTTTCCGCCGACCCAGGAGAATGCGCCCGGCGCGATATTGAGTATCGACTGCAATGGTAACTTCACTACCTACTCGCCGGAACTGCTCGGCTTGCAGAGTAGTCACTATGGTGATTTTGCTATAGGCAATGTGAATACCGATACCCTTGGTTCTGCGATCGGCGGCGAAAAGTTCCGCCATATCAGTAGCGACATTGCGCACGGACTGAGTAAGTGCCGCGAGACTTGTGAGTATTACAGTTTGTGCGGAGGCGGCGCGCCGGTGAACAAATACTTCGAGAATGGCTCATTCGATTCGACCGAGACCATGTTCTGCCGCCTCAATCGCAAGGCAATCGTCGACGTGATTGTCGAAAAGCTCCGCCGTCCGCGCGTTTCGGCGATAGTCCCTGCCGGGCGCTAGGCCAAAACAGATGGCGGATTTTCGAATCTGTCACGCGGCGCGGTACCAGAGCCGGCTGACGATCGCGGAACGCGTGCAGGTTTTCGACTCCGCGCGATGGCGATCCGCCACGGCGCAAGAGCTGGCGGCGATGTGCGCGGGAGTGGGAGACGGCGAGGTGTCGGTGATCGGCATACCGGGGCACTTGTTGAAACGATGGTGGGAGCTGGCCGAGTCGGCTCGTAGAACGAAAGGGTTTGAAGTCTTTGGCACCGATGTCGCCACGTATTTCGTGTACAAGGAGTGGCCCTTGCAGGCACCCCTTCTGATCGAGGTGGTCAGTTCTGAAGATGAGCCCGATGGACCTCTGATACAGAGTCGGGATATGCGGCATAGCGGTGGAGTCGGGACGGTGCTCGCGTGTATCAATGTAGACCAGAAGAACGCCGCCGTCGCGCTTGGCACAGAGTCCGGGCGGATTCGCGTCGTCCTGGAACCCGGCGAGGGCCTGATGTTGCCCTCCACCGGTATCCTTTGGAATCGATCGGCGCTCGACGGCTCGGGTCTCGCAGTCACGATGCTGCTGGCAGTGCTTTCGCCTGAATAGTCTCTTGCTACGGCATCGACTGGCAGATCTGTAATTCGCTTATCGCGTTATCGATGTATCCGACCGCGTTGGCCTTGTGCCCGTGATAGTCATTTGCTGCCTCGGCCTGTAGTACATAGCGCGCATGCTGTAGCTCGTTCGTCGCCTTTGAGATTTCAGGATGGCTGCCGGGCGGCGGCCCGGGAGGCGGACCGTAATAGCCAGTGCCCTCGGGCGGTGGACCATACGGACCGCTGCTGTAAGCGGGGCCGTTGGTGCATGCGGCACACGCGAACAAGACTCCGAAGATGACGCCGCCGGCGAAATACAACCCTTTGATCATCGTAACCCTCCTTTTCAGGGGAAATGGCGATCGATGTAAGTAAGCGCGGACTCGAGATCGGGCAATATCTTGGTGCAAAAACGAACCATCCAGGGCGAACAGTCCGCAAAGCTGAACGGGCTGAAGGCGATCACGAACTTGCCGAGGTCATGCCCGGCGTAAAAAACTTCCATCGCGGTGCCGAGCGACGGCTTGCTGTAGTTCACCAGCAACAGGTCGGCGTCGCGAACGTCCTGCAGATCGAAATCGACTATCTCGTTGGCGGAATCGATCTCGCGGTCGCGAAAATTGCGCCGCAGCGGATCCAGTAGGATGAAGCGCCCGGCGAGCCTCTCCTTGGCCCGAGTGCGCCAGTCCTTGGCCGAGCTTTCGGATTCCGCATCCATGATAGGACCGCACAGGTAAATCTTTCGGACCCCGTCAGCCATCGCGCGCAATCTACCACAGCCGCCGCTGGAGCGCATCGACTGTGCCGCCGGAGCGTTCCATATTCCGGGCAAAGCCGGTAAGTTCTAAGACGCCGCCCACGTGAGCGGCATTTTTTAGCATGGCGAAAGTGGAAAGCATCAAGCCCGGCGAGATCAACGGCGCGGTCGATAAGGCCGAAGCGCTCGAGCTTCGCGGCGAAGGCCTCATCAAGGTTTACGGCGGCCGCGCGGTCGTCGACAACGTCAATGTCGCCGTCAGGCCGGGCGAGGTGGTCGGCTTCCTCGGTCCCAACGGCGCGGGCAAGACCACCACCTTCTATATGCTGGTCGGACTGCTCAAGCCCGACAAGGGCCGCATCATGTTCAGCGGCGAGGACATCACGACCCTGCCGCTCTATCAACGCGCGCGCCGCGGAATCTCCTACCTGCCGCAGGAGCCGAGCGTCTTCCGCAAGCTGACGGTCGAACAGAATCTGATGGCGGTGCTCGAAACCCTGCCGCTGACCGAAGAGGAGCGCAACGCCCGCCTGCAATCGCTCCTCGACGAACTCGGGATCGCGAAGCTCGCGAAGGCCAAGGCCGGTGTGTTGTCCGGCGGCGAGCGCCGACGCGTCGAAATCACCCGCGCGCTGGTGCTCGACCCGGTTTACCTGTGCCTCGACGAACCGTTCGCGGGAATTGATCCGATCACGGTCGTTGAAATTCAACGCGTCGTCACGTACCTGAAAGAGCGCGGTATCGGCGTGCTGATGTCAGATCACAACGTGCACGCAACGCTGTCGATTATCGATCGCGCCTACATCATTCACTCGGGGAAGATATTGTTCGAAGGCAAGCCGCGCGACATCGTCGCCAGCGACGCAGTGCGCCAGGTATTTCTGGGCGAGCGGTTCAAGCTGGCGAGATAGAGCTAGAGCGAATCAGTACGGGTAGCCCGACGCGCCGAATCCGGAGTTCGGCATCGGTGGCGGATAGGTCGGATAGCCGTAACTGCGGTAAGCGGGCGCGTAGCCGGAAGTGAATCCGCCACCGCCCGTGCCCATCGTCATCCCTCCGCCCATCAGCATCGGCAGGATCGTAGTGAGCGCGCTCGGCGGGGCACTATTGTATTGCTGATACTGCTGTAGCTGTTGTCCCTGTGCCTGGTAAGCCTGTGCATCGGGCGGCAAGTTGTTCTGGTAGTCCTGGACCGAGCCGGTCGTAGCGTAAGGATCGGAACCGTACGACGGCATCGCGTTGCCGGAAGGCACCCCGTTAACGGTCTGATCGGCGCCACCCTTGCCGCCCGCCAGTTCGGGGCTGATCTTGATCCGGTTGTCCACCACCAGCGTCGGATCCTTCATATAGTGGCGCGCCTTCTGCTCGGCGTCGGCTTTGCCGAAATCACTCGCCACGAAACCGAAGAGTATTACCTGCTGGCCACCGCTGGCACTGGTGACGACCTGCGCTCCCACCAGTGGCAACGAGTGATGCTTGAGGTAATCGGAGAGATCCTGGCTCTTCGGCGAGTCGATAACGCCGCCGGCCACGGTGCCCGCGCTCGAAGGTGGCGGCATGCTCTCATTGGAATCGAAGCTGCTCGACGAGCCGAGCTCCGCCGGCTTGGTCGTCCCATAGGGATTCTGCACCGGCGTACATGCCACCAGGCTCGAAAGCCCGGCCACGAGCCCAAGGGCAGCCAACGTATTTCCGATGCGAGTCACAGTGTCACAATTGTAGTCCTGCGGCGCGCACCTGACAATTCAAACCATCGTCGTGTTTCTATCATTTCGCGAAGATGACTTCGCGATGCGAGAACCAATTGCTCACTCTGCGAGAAGGATTTGCCGTCAAATATGGGCTTTTCGATGGCACGCTCGATGCTTTTAATGGCGATGGCAATGAATACACAATCAAATGAAAAGCTCGATTGCGAGCGTGTGGAAGATGCGCTTTCTCGGCTAAGCAGCGAGGACTCGAAACTCGGCGAACGTCTAATCAACGCGGCGGTGGCGGGCGCGGTGGTCGCGCGACAGCCTGGAGATACAATACTGCGCGCGGAAGCAGCTGAAGCGTGGAACTCGATCAAACCGGTGATCGCGCATCATCTCAAGAGCGAAGAAAATATCATGCTCCCGTGGATGCGATCGCGGGAGAATTTTCCGGCCGACCTTATATTGCGCACCTGCGAGCAGCATCATCGCCTGCGCGAGCTGGCACTGACCGTTGACGCGACGTCATTCATCACGGGCTCGAATGAGGAAGTCGCCAAAGCGGGTACCGCGCTGACCGCGTTCGCCGTATGCCTCGACGACCTGATCGATGGTGAAGAGCGCGATCTGTTTCCCATGATTCAGCGGAGCCTGGTCGCATAGCCTGCCTCGACGAGGAAATCGCGCACCAGTTGGTTGAAGACCGCGGCGTTCTCGAAATAGATCGAATGGCCGCATCCGGGAACCGTGCGCAGGCGCGAATTTGGCAGCGCCGATGCGAGCGCCTTTACGGTGTCGGGCGTGATCAGAGTGTCCTCCTCACCGACCATGCACAGTATTGGCATCGTGAGCCGTTGCTTCACCGCGGCGAGATCGTAGCGCAAGCCTATGATGCGCGCGCCGGCGTCGGCGGGAGGCCGCGCCCCATGAATCCGCACCTCATCATAAAGGAATGCCATCTGGGGGCAGCGCGTGAAATAGTCGGCGGCGTATGTCGGCAAGGTTCCAATCGGCGGCGTCGCGTCAACTGGCAACGGTTCGCGCGGCCGCTCGAACTTCATTTCGGGCGTGAAGATTCCTCCCGGCGTATCCGCCATCACCATCGCGGCGACGCGTTCGGGATGCTCGAGCGCGTAGCCGACGATCGTCCATCCGCCCATCGATTGCCCGATCAACACCGCCTTCTCGATCTTCAGATAGTCGAGCAGGGCGCCGAGGTCGCTCGAGTGTGCGCGGTTGAACAACTCGTCGGGATCGGGCGACAAGCCGAAGCCGCGCTGATCGACCGTGATGCATTCGAACGATCGCATGAAGTAGGGCACCTGCTGCCACCATGAGAGATGGTTGCCGCCGAGGCCATGCAGGAACACGATCGGCGCGCCGGCGCCAACCCGTTCGTAGTACATCGAGAACTTGCCGATCTCCAATCTGCCAGGCGTGATTCGATATTCCATCGTGACCCCCGCGCGCGTTCTCGTGCAGTTCTACGACTAGTTTTTCGCTTTGTCGATGCGCAGGCCGGACAGCAGTTGCACGACGTTCTCGCCGACGGCGCGGCGTGCCGCCTGCTGGTCGTCGGCGTGCGCAATAAAGATGGCGGCTTCAGTGATCGCTCCAATCAGCATGTGCGCGAGCGAGTCGATCGGCGCCTGCGCGATGATCCCCTGGTCCATCGCCGCCTGCAGCGCCGCCATCACTAGTCGCAGGTTGTACTTAGTGTCGATCTCGCGCCAGCGCTCCCATCCCAGAACGGCCAGCGCGTCGATGAGCACGATGCGCTGAACCGCGGGATCGAGGCACGCGTCGAGGAAGGCGTTGCAGCCGGCGAGCATCCCCTCCCAGGTATTGGTGCGCGAGACGGCTGCCTCGCCGATTATCTGCGCGAGTTTCTGCTCCTCGAGATCGAACACGGCCGAAAACAAGTCCTGCTTGTCTTTGAAGTGATGATAAAGCGCGCCGCGGGTGACGCGGGTGCGCCGCGCGACGGTCTCGATGTCGGTCCCGGCGTAACCCAGCCGCGCGAACAGCTTGCGCGCGGTTTTGATCAGGGCGGCGCGGGTGGCGATCGACTGTTCGAGCTTGCGGCTCTTGACTGTCATACCGTTGTCATGTCAGATACATACCGTCAGTATGTTAAATACTCTCTCGCCAAAATAGTAACAGGAGGCAGGTTAGCAATGAATGCACAGCAGTTCCATCAGGCGCGGAAATTCGCAGACACCGACTTCGGCCGCATCGCTTACGTCGAGCAGGGCGTCGGCCCCGTGGCGCTTTTCGTTCACGGTTTTCCCGTCAACGGCTTCTTCTGGCGCGATATAATCGACGACCTCGCCCCCGCCCGCCGATGTGTCGCGCTCGTTCTGATGGGCCTCG
>Ga0302325_10012667_pt1 | contig 18060 bp, 16 predicted proteins | sample Palsa_T0_2_FD_201948 | JGI IMG/M metagenome (GOLD analysis project Ga0302325, IMG submission 201948) | Peat permafrost microbial communities from Stordalen Mire near Abisko, Sweden - Palsa_T0_2 | ecosystem: Environmental > Terrestrial > Soil > Palsa > Peat permafrost | place: Sweden: Abisko...
AGCCAGCGCCAGGCCGGCGTGCACATGATTCGCACCAAGATCCCCGGCGGAACGATGACCGCCGCGCAAATGGATCAGCTCGCCGCCATCGCCGACGAGTTCTGCGGCGGCAAGGGACACCTCACCACCCGCCAAAACATCCAGTATCATTTTGTTCCGCTGCCGCAAGTGGCGGACCTGCTCGAGCGGCTGGCGGATTTCCGTCTGACCACCCGCGAAGCCTGCTACAACACGGTTCGCAACGTCACCGCTTGCCCGCTCAGCGGGCTGCTGGCCGACGAAGTTTTCGATGTGCATCCTTACGCGCGGCAAGTCGCGTTCGCGTTCCTGCATCAGGAACTGACCGATAGCATGCCGCGCAAGTTCAAGATCTCTTTTTCTGGGTGCAAAGAAGATTGCATGGTGGGGGCCATCCACGATATCGGTCTTCGGGCCGTGATCCGCGACGGCCAACGTGGCTTTCGCATGCTGGTGGGTGGCGGCTTGGGACCGCTGCCGGTCGAAGCGCACGTGCTGGATGAGTTTGTGCCCGTGGAACGGCTGGTAAATCGGTGCGAAGCCGTCCTTCGGTTGTTCAACACGCACGGGAATCGCAAGAACAAGAACAAGGCGCGTTTAAAATTTGTTGTTCGCGAGCGCGGCTGGGATTGGGTCAAAGAAGAGATTGAGAAAAATTATCAGGACATCCTGACCAACGGCGGCATCCCGACCCCCGAAGTTATCCCGGACGGCTTTGGTGGTTTTCAATCAGCACCACCACCGCTGGGCACTGGCGCCGAGCTGCCGCCGGTGCTCGGGTCCAACGGCCGGAGGGGGGCGGACTACGAACGCTGGCTCGAAACCAATATTCGCGAGCAGAAGCAAACCGGTTACGCGATGGTCACGGTCAAGGTTGCGCAAGGCAACCTGACCGGTGTGCAAATGCATGGGTTGGCTCACTTGGCGCGCACCGCCGGCGATGGGCTGTGGCGCGTAACCATCGATCAGAATCTGGTTTTGGCGTATGTCCCATTACGGGCCTTGCCGCAGGTTTACGATGCGCTGCGTCAAATTGGGCTGGGGGACGCGGGTGCGCATGAAATTGACGACGTCACCACTTGTCCCGGGGCTTATAGCTGCAACCTGGCGCTGACCAAATCCATGAATTTGGGCGCGGCGCTGGCCGGCGTAGTGAAGGATTTTTCAGATCCCTTGGTGCGCAAGCTGAGCATCAAAGTCAGCGGATGTCCCAATGCCTGCGGGCAGCACTGGATCGGGGATCTCGGATTTTACGGGAATGCGCGCAAGATCGCCGGGAAAGAAGTTCCCTACTATTTGATGCTTCTGGGGGGCGGCTACGATGCCTCTGGCGTCATCCGATTTGGCGTAGCGGTGCAAAGTATTCCGGCTCGCCTGGCGCCGGAAGCCGTGCGGCGAGTCCTTAACCACTACATCGCGAATCGTATGGACGGCGAAAGCTTCCGTGACTACGTGTTGCGGTATAAAGTGGAAACGTTCCGGCTGATGACGAATGACTTGGTGAAGCCGCCGGAACTATCGCCGGAAATGTACCGCGATTGGGGCGACGAGGTAGAGTATTCGCTCGCGCTCGGGCGCGGCGAGTGCGCCAGCTAGCCGGCTCCTGCTGAACCGCGCTTACTGAGCCGCGACCGTAAGGGAGCGTTCCCCTACGCCCGCTTCGACGACCGCGCGCTTTGTGTCTTGCCCGCTTCGATAAAAGCGCCGTTGGCCATCGCAAACGCCGGCATGGAGATGGAGCGGTCCACCAGATCCGCCATGGCGTGTACGGCCAGACCTTCGGCTTCCTTCACAAAAGTAAGGGCCTTGCACACCAGGTCGAAATCGACGTTGACGCAGTCTCCACCGCGCACCTGATCGGTGGCGATTAAGTTGGACATGGGCTGCACCAGCAGCCGCTCGATGGCGCGTTTGAGGTGGCGCGCTCCGTACTTCAAGTCCGTTCCCTCTTGCAGCAGGAATTCCTTTGCCGCATCACTCGCCTTGAAGACGAACGACCGCTCGGGAGAGGTATTGAAGATCCGCTGCTGGACCATGTTCAATTCGATGTCCAGGATCCTGCGAAGTTCCGAAGTTCCCAGCGGCTTGAATGTCACGATCTTATCGAGACGATTGATGAACTCAGGCGTAAACTTGCGCCGCGCTGCTTCCACGCCGCTGCGCATCATCTTCCCATTCAGCTTCTCGTCCACTGTTCCGTTTTGAGCCTGGCGGGAACACTCCGGTCCATTAAAACCGAGGCGAGGCGTCACCAGCGCGCTCATCTCGGCAGCGCCCAGGTTGCTGGTCATAAAGATCAGCGCGCGCGAAAAATCCACCTTGCGGTTGTCGCCTAGCGTGAGCGTTCCTTTATCGAGAACGCCGAGTAGCAGATTCCACAACGCATCGCTCGCTTTTTCAATCTCGTCGAATAATACGAAGCTCAACTTGCATGTGTCGGAATGGTACTGATTCAACACTTCCTGACTCAACAATGGATGTGTCTCGCGATGCCCCAGGTATCCTGGAGGCGAACCGATCAGCTTCGCAATCTCATGGCTGTGCTGAAATTCGGCGCAGTCGATTTTGATCACCGCGCGCGGATTGCGAACCAGCGCCTCCGCGGTGGCTTCCACGATGCGCGTCTTGCCGGACCCGGTCGGCCCCAGAAACAGGAAGTTCCCAATGGGACGTCCCGCGGGCGACATCCCGGTCAAGTGCATTTGGTAAATATTCACGATCTGCTGGATGGCCTCGTCCTGTCCGACGATCATCCGGCGTAAGCTACCTTCCAGGACTTCCGCATCCCGCCCTGTGCGCGTTGGATCTAAAGGAACGTTAACCCTTGACATTGTCTTCTGGGCCCCTTTCACAACCACTCCCGACTTTCCAAGAGCAAATTGCATGCCATACTTTGCAGCCATTGGTCAAAAGCCTACTTACGCGGCTTCGAGGGTCGTACTTCGACCCGGCTCACCAGAGTTCTTTCCGGCATCCTCAACAGCATGACTACAATCTCTCCAATATCCTCTGGCGCTATTTTCCAATCGGCTCTTGCCGATCCGCCGCTGAATCCTGTATCGACGCTTCCAGGCATTATGTGAGTCACCCGCACGTTGTCATACCGATGATCCAGCAGCATCGCTTCCGTCAATCCGGTCAATCCGAATTTCGAAGCATTGTAAGCAGCGCCGCCCGCAAATGCATCTTTTCCGGCCAGGCTACCCATGTTGATGATGTAGCCGCCGCCGCGACTCCTGAAGCGCGCCAACGCTGCGCGCGAACAATAAAACACCCCCGAGAGGTTTGTTTCCAGCGTCCTCTGCCACTCCTCCACCGTCAGCTCCGCGGTGCTCCTGAAGAGCCCAATCCCGGCGTTGTTCACCAGAATGTCGGGTCCACCGGTCTCGCGGTCGATCCAGGTAAACAATTCCTCTACGTCCGCGTTTGTTCTTACATCGGCAGGTTTTCCGAGCACTTTACCTTTGGCCCCGCCGGCCAGCTGAGTGGTCAGCCGCCTTACAGCTTCCGACACCCCCGCTTCACTGCGCCCCGAGATCGCGACGGTGGCTCCGGCGCCGGATAAGGCTGCCGCGATCGCGTAGCCGATCCCTCGCGTGGCCCCAGTCACAACCGCGGTTCGTCCTGTTAGAAAATCTTTGTCCATGCTTTCATCGTACGTTGCCGATCTCTCCTCATCTCGCGCCTGGCCGGGGTGTCGCTGATTCCAGGTCGCGTGATGTAAATTGGGTCTAGAAGCCGCAGACGTCCCTTCGCTCACCCATGCAGGACGCACAGCCCAGTCGTACCGCCCAACGTGTCGCCCTGCGTCGCGCCGCGCATCAGTTGTTGGATGAGCCCAGGGTATTTGACGACCCTCTGGCGGTGGCGATTGCCGGCCAACCGGCCGAGCCGTTATCTTCCTCTTCCCGCCCCCTGCGGGCCTTCATCGCTGCGCGCAGCCGCTACGCGGAGGATCAGCTCGCCCGGGCCGTGCTTCAACGGGGAGTTCGGCAGTATGGCGTGTTGGGAGCGGGGCTCGACACGTTCGCCTACCGGAATCCTCTGCGGTCCCTGGGACTGCACGTCTTCGAAGTGGATCATCCCGCCACGCAGGCATGGAAGCGCGCGCGCCTCAGTCAAGCGAACATCACAATTCCGGACGAGATGACTTTTGCGGCCGTCGACTTTGAACGCGAATCTCTCGAAGAAGGATTGCTCCGGGTTGGCTTCGACAAGCAGCAGCCCGCGTTCTTCTCCTGGCTCGGCGTCACGCCCTATCTTTCGCGGCCCGCTTTTGACGCGACCATCCAATTCATTGCCGGCATGCCCCCAGGCAGCGGCCTCGTATTCGACTTCGCCGTCGAACGATCGCTTCTCAGCCCCATGCAGCAACTGGCGCTCGACGCGCTCGCCGAGCGGGTGGCCCGCGCCGGTGAACCCTTTCAACTGTTCTTCGATCCCACCGCGCTCGTCAGGGATCTTGTGCGCCTCGGATTTAGCGGCATCGAAGACCTCGGCGGCGACCAGATCAACGCCCGATATTTTGCCGGGCGCGCGGACGGCCTCGCCGTCTCGGGGGGCGGGCACCTACTCAGCGCTCAGGTATCGTAAATTATGGAAGATCTCCGCTATCCCGTAGGCGAATTCCGTTTTCCGGAATCGGTAAGCGCCGAGGACCTGAACCGCTACATTCAGCAGATGGCCGAAGCTCCCGCGCGTTTGCGAGCCGCTATCGCCGGTTTGTCGGACGCGCAGCTCGACACGCCGTACCGCCCCGGCGGCTGGACGGTTCGCCAGCTCGCGCACCACGTGCCTGACAGCCACATCAACAGCTATACGCGCTTTCGGCTCGCGCTGACCGAAGACCAGCCGGTTATCAAGCCCTATGAAGAAGCGCGCTGGGCCGAGTTGCCGGACGCCCGCACATTGCCTGCCGAAGTATCTCTGGCGCTGCTTGAAAATCTCCACGCGCGTTGGGTGCCGCTGCTGCGCTCGCTCTCCGCGGCCGATTGGAAACGGAGCTTCCGGCATCCCGAGATCGGCCTCGTGAGTCTGGAAAACAACGCGGCTTTGTACGCCTGGCACGGCCGCCATCACGTGGCTCACATCACCGCGCTGCGCGAGCGCATGGGCTGGTAGGACGCTGGCTCGCTAACTCGCGTACACCGAGCGTTCGAAATCGCCCAACACCGCCACAGCTTCTTTGTCGGCGAACGGCAGAAACTGCATCATGATGACTCCGGCGACGTCTTTGTGAGGATCGATCCAGAAGTAGGTGTTCGCCACGCCGGCCCATGCCAGGCTGCCCGCCGAACGCCGGCCCTCGTACGCGGTTGCGTTAATCAGGAAGCCGAACCCCCACCCGTCCTTGAACCCGGGATGAAAATCGACGTCGCTCGAAATGTCGGGGCGCACGGAATTCAGCTTGCCCGCGTTTAATTCGCCGATTTGGTTGGTCGCCATCATGTCGACCGTCAGCGGCTGCAGGATCTGCTGGCCGCTCGGAGCGCGCCCGCGGCGCAGGATCATCTGCATGAAGCGCACATAGTCCGGCGCCGTGGAATAGAGCCCGCCGCCGCCGTTGAAGGCCTTCGGAGGTTTAGGCAATGCGCGCCGGTTCTCGGTCAGCGGACCGTTGGGGGGGTGCTGCCGGCTGTATCCGGTCACCAGGCGATCGAACTTCGCCTCTGGCATCAGGAAGCTGGTGTCATGCATTTCCAGAGGCCCTAGGATGTTCTTCTGGAAATACTGTTCCAGCGTCAAGCCGCTCACGGTTTCCACCAGACGGCCGGTCCAATCGGCGCTGGTGCCATACTGCCAACGGGTGCCTGGCTCGAACATCAGCGGAGTCAGCGGGGCGACGCCGCCTGACGGGCCTGTTCCGGATGCCTTCTCGTAGCGCAGCAGGTCGGCGTCCCAGGTGTCGTAGACGAAGCCGGAGGTGTGCGTCAAAAGGCGCCGCAGCGTGACTGGGTTGGTAGCCGGTTTCAGGATTGGCTTACCGGTGCCCGGGTCGAAGCCGTGCAACACCTGCAAGGAGCCCAACTCCGGAATATATTTGGACGCGGGTTCTTCCAGCTGGAGCTTGCCTTGTTCCACCAGTTGCATGGCCGCCACCGACGTAACTGGCTTGGTCATGGAAGCAATGCTGAAGATCGAATCGGGCGTTACAGCGACTCCGGATTTCGAATCGCGCTTCCCGAACGCTCCGGTGTAGATGATCTTCGAGGACGTTGCCGCCATGGCGACGGCAGCCGGGATCTTATGCTGCTGCAAGGAGGATTCGAGAGTCTGGCCCACCCCTGCGGTCGCGGCCCGGACGTAGCGCACCCCCGCGCCGGCTAGCACGAGCGAGCTTCCGAACTGTTTCCCGAATTGTCTGCGGCTGATGTCAGGCATTCTTATGTGATATCACGAATGTATGCCCGCAGCTGAAACGCTGGAAGTAAAAGCCGGTGGGCCCAACGGCGGTGGTCCGCGCGGCCATGACCCTTTCGATCGCGGCGGCGGTGGTCCGGACGACAACAGCAACCCCGACGGCGGTGTCCCGGGCGCTGGTTTGCTCGCCATGCGATTCCTTCTGGTCTCGATCGGCATGCTTTTCGTGACCATTGGAATCGCCTATCACCAACGCGCCAAGACGCCCGCGCATTGGCAGCAGATTCAGGTTCCCCATCTGCTGTGGCTGAGCACCGCGTTGATCCTGGTAAGCAGTTGGACCCTCGAACTGGCGCGCGGAGCGTTCCAGCGCAGGAACAGCCTGCGCTATGCGCGCTGGCTGGAGGTGACGGTCGGGATCGGGGTCGCGTTTCTGGCCTGCCAGGCGCTAGCGCTGCGGGAGCTTGCCGGGCAGGGAATCTATCTGCGGCACAACCCGCACAGCTCTTTGTTTTACGTGCTCACCGGAGTACACGGCATCCATTTGCTGGGCGGCATGGCGGTGCTGAGCTACCTGCTGATCAAAGCATCCGTGCGTCCCGAGGTGGTGTTGTTCGATTTCCGGCGCCAGCGCAGCCGCGCGGCGGTCGCGGCGCTGTACTGGCATTTCCTGGCTGGAATCTGGGTGTGCCTGTTCGTGGGGCTGCTATTTTGGCCGTAGCTCCAGCCGCATGCGCCAGGCGTCGCGTCCAGCGCCGTAATAGCGCTTCACTTTCCTGACGCGCGTGAATCCGAATCGTTCATAGAAGCGCAGCGCAGGTTCGTTGGCGGTGCTCACCATCAGCCGCAGAGTGCCCGCGCCTTGCGATCGCAGCCGAACGATGGTGGCGTTGAGCAACGCTTGCGCCACGCCACGGCCGCGGCATGCGGTGTCCACAGCGATGGATTCCAATTCCGCGCCGCGCCAATCCGTTTGAGAGATGCTGTAGCCGGCGAACGTGTGGCGATGCTTTGCGATCAGGAAAAGTTCCGGGCTGGCGCGCCAATACTCAAGGAACAGTTCGGGCTGCCAGGCGTCCTTGCCGAAGGAAGCGCGCTCGATGGCGAGGACCCGCTCCAAGTCGCGCCCGGCAAATCTGCGGATTTCGAGCTCTAACGTTCGATCCACCAGCGCCGCGCCGCCACGATGGTCCAGATGCCCTCCACCAATCCGAACGGCCAGGCGCCTTGCAGAAATCCGTAGGCGGATCCCAGGGCGCAGGAGCAGGCGAAACCCAGGATGAACCAGGAGCTGCGTTTCTCCAGCGCATAGCAGATCAGCATGGCCGAAACGGCGAACAGGCCGAATAATGTTAGAGGACTCACGCAGATTTCAGCGTAGCGTAAGTCCGGAACTGATTAGTTGGACTTCGCGAAATAGCTTTCCGCCAGCTCGGGCTTCTGTTCCAGAGCGCGTTTCCAGCAATCGCGCGCCTCGTCCTGCTGGCCCAGGCCTTTCAGCACGTGGCCCAGATTGAGAAGCGCTTCGGGAAATTGATCGCGCTCCTGCAGCGCTTCGCGATACAGGTGCTCGGCGTCGCTCAACTGGCCCGATTTGTGCAACAAAAGCCCGGTGTTATAGAACAGTTCCGGGCTCCGCTCGCCCTTTTCTATCAGGCGAGCCTGGTGTTCCAGCGCCTGATCCAGGTTATTGCGCTCCACCGCCAGCGCCGCCAGGCCGCGCAGGGCGTCGATGGAATTGGGATTGGCCGCCAGCACGGTTTCGAACTGCTTGCCGGCGCTCTCCTGGTCCCCCATGTTCCAGCAGCAGATGCCCAGGTTCAACTCCGCCTCGGTCCAGCGAGGCCGCTTCTCGGTGCACGCGCGAAACGCTTCCGCGCCCCCTCGATAGTCGCCGCGCTCCAGCCGCAGATAACCCAGCCGGAACCAGACCTCTTCCAGATCCGGGTTCTTGGCGAGAATGCGCGTGTAAGCGCGCTCGGCTTCATCCTTGGAGCCTTGCTTGTCGAGCACGGTGGCGAGATTATGCAGGACTTCGAATTGGTCGGGCGCGATTTCGAGCGCCTTTTCGTAGGCGGCGCGGGCCTGGGTCAGATCGCCGGATTCCTGCTGAATCACGCCCAGATTCACATACGCCTGGCTGGCGTCGGGACGAATCCGGACGGCTTCCGAATAAGCCCTGGCGGCCTCTTCCAGGTTGCCGGTCTTCTGCTCGGCCACGCCCAGGTTGAACCAGCGGTCGAAGCTCTCCGGAGTATATTCCACGAGTTTGGAGCAGTAGCGCAGAGCGGCGTCGTAATCGCCGGCGGCAAACGCGCAGGTGGCCAAGCCTTCCAGCGCGGTCTGCGAATTGGGCCGCAGCCGCAGCAGCTTTTCGGAATGATCCGCGATCATGGCATGGTCCTTGCGAGCCATGCCGATGGTCACCAGGTTGATGAGGCACTCTTCAAACTCCGGATTGCCCGCCAGGATGGATTCATAGATTCGCGCGGCTTCATCGAAGTTCCACTGGAGCTGCAGCGTTACTGCTTTGCCGAACAGCGCGGTTATATTATCGGGTTGCTGCTCGAGCACGCGCTCGAAGCTTTCCGCCGCCGCATCGGATTTTTCCAGATGCAGTTGCGCGATGCCGAGCCCCAGCCGCGAGTCCAGCCGGTCCGGCTGCGCTTCGGCCGACTTTTCGAAAAAGTCCGCGGCTTCCTGCCAGCGCCCCAGCCGCTCCAGGCACACCGCCAGGTTCAGGTTCGCGTTGGCGTGTCTGGGATGCATGCTCAGCAGCTTGGCGTAACTCTGGGCCGCATCCTCGTACATCTCCAGCTCGAACTGGATCTGCGCTTTGGCGGAAAAGATCTCGAGCGTCGGTTCGCCCGTATCCAGAGCGCGATTTATCTCATCCAGAGCTTCGGCGAGCCTTGCCTCCATGTGCAAGGAAACGGCTCTGGCAAGGCTGGCCGGCTTGGACGAATCCTGAGACGATGTTCTGGTGGTTTGACTCATAATTAGTTGAAAGTCTCGTTTCTGCCCTCAATTCCGTAGGGCGCAAGGTAGGCGCACACTCTTCCCAGCGCATCGTACTGATGCGAAACTTCCACCCAACGCAGCCGGGCGCGCTCGCCGCGGTTGGCGAAGAATCCGACGCCGCCATGCGGCAGGCGACGATCGGTCCAGAAGTCCACCACCTGGCCTTGCGCCAGGACGGTGAAGTCGGCGCCGCGTACGTCGATCGATACGCGATAGAGCATGTCACTGCGCGCGGTCATCGGCAGCGGCTTGTGCACATGCGGCCCTTCCTTGCCGTCGATCACCGCGTAGCGGACCATGTCGATCAGCGGCAGCGGGCCGGGCTTCACGATCACGAACTTCATGGCATAGTAGTTTTTCAGATCCTGGGCGCGAAACACCCAGCCCATGGCCTTCTGATCGATTTCGCCCAGGAATTCGAAGCGGTAATCGACCATATCGAGGGTGGGTTTGAAGATGGCCAGCGGGCCCGGCCGAACGAATCCCGCCGCGTCGTACGACCAGTTGGTGGTGCGGTTGGCGCGGCTCTCCCAAGCGTCCAGGCCGGAGCGGAAGTCGTCGGCAAAGGAGATGGCGGCGCGGTTGGAGATGGTCTGGTTCAGGTTCTTCCAGTGCTCGTTGACGACCTTCTCGACCTGGGCCATCTCGGCCGGGGCCACCGTCTGAATGGGCACCTTGGGGAAAGATCCGGTAACCGCCAATGCCGCCAGAACCGGCAGGACGACGGTGACGAGCTTCAAATCGTGCGGGGCGCCGTGCCAGCTGGCGCGAATCCATTGCCAGGGCGTTTGGCGCCGGTGCGCGGCGAATTCGTCGTGTCGTTGCGTATTCTCTAAGGGCTCGAAGTCTTCCGCTGGAGGGTCTAGGGCTTCTTTGAGCGAAGGAAGCTCTGGAGCCTTGGAAAATGAAAGTTCGGCCGGAGCCTCCGGTGGTGCGATGATTGGCGCGGCTTCCTGCGCGGCCGGCGGTTGCAGCGGGAACTTGAGCCGCAGCATTTTAAGGGCGGGAGATATATCGGGCTCGGTTGCGAGTGGCGCGACGGGAGCAGCCGGCTCGGGCGTTTCGGGAATGGCCGCTTGCTCGTGGAAAGCATTGCGATGATGGTCGCAACAGAACTCGCCATCGACGATGCTGCGGAGCGGCGCGAGAGCGATATTGCAGTAGCGACACCTCATGGGCGTGATCTCGTTTCCATCTTAGGACTGGGGGGCGAGAATTACTACGCAGCGAAATGCTTACGGGGTATAGGCATTTCTGCGTACTACCCCGTTGGAGTGGGTGGATAGCCTTAGGGTAAGAGGAAGCCGCGGGAGACGGCGTCGGTACCAGCTTTTTCGAGTTTTTTCAGAGATTTAAGGGGTCGGGTGGCGCAAGAGGCATAGTTTTGTGTTTGGGCGCGATAAATTCCCTTTAATCTTTGCTTCGGGGCGGACATTAGATCGTGTGTGAGGAGCGGAGCCATCACGATCAGGGTAAGCCAAGCAAGGGAGCGGACGTGGGAGGTGGGGAACGCAAGTGGCTGATGGGAAGCCGGATCGGGGATGGCGAGATCCGTCACTGTCCGGTTCACGCAGGCTTCTCCAGTTTCGCGACGCGCTCGGCCAGCGCTTCTGTTTCCAGGTCGAGAGCCCTGATCGCGGCTGCATGGCTCCGCGCGCGCAGCTCCGCAGGCGACGCCCACTTGTGGAACTCCGTCAAGAGGGTTGTCTCGACACTCTCGATTTTGGCGTCTAGGCGCGCTTCAATCGCTACGAGTGTCGCGTCCAGGAGGCCGCCGACCCGGCCTTCCATCGCTACGAGTGTCGCGTCCAGGTGGCCGCCGATCCGGCCTTCCATTGCTACGAGTGTCGCGTCCAGGTGGCCGCCGATCCGGCCTTCCATTGCTACGAGTGTCGCGTCCAGGTGGCCGCCGATCCGGCCTTCCATTGCTACGAGTGTCGCGTCCAGGTGGCCGCCGATCTGGCCTTCCATTGCTTCCAGGTATTCTTTCAATTCGCTGTCCATGGTATGAGGTTATCCTTGTCGCTTAGGTTCAGTCAATTAGATGCTTTAGCTCGGCTCACAAAACGATTATTCGCGATTACGAATCGCAGCGGCCAGTCGGCACAGTGGGTGATGCCGATGCGTGGGGTTACGAGCACTTCGAAGGGAGCTTCATCGCGCGCGCGGTGCAGTTGCAACGGACCGGTGACAAGATCGGCGCCGTTGAGCTTGCGCGTGATGCCCATGGCGAGCGTCAGTTTGCCGGGGCCGGAAGCGAGATCTTCGATGCGATGCGCACGCGGCCGGCGGCGGCGCATGGTGGAGAGTCCAGAGAGCGGCTCCAGCGCGCGGATCAGCACGCAGCCTGCCTGGCCCTCGGGTTCACACACAAAATTCAAGCATTCGTACATGCCATAAATGAAATACACGTAAGCGTGGCCAGGCGGGCCGAAAATCACGCGCGTGCGATCGGTCATGCCGCGCCAGGAATGGGCGGCTCGATCATCGACGCCGAGGTACGCTTCCACCTCGACAATGCGTCCTGCTGCGCTGCCATGCACCAGGATCTTTCCCAGGCAATCGCGCGCGACTTCGATGGCCGGACGCGCGTAGAAGTCGCGCGGGAGCGGCGTGGAGGCGGCCAGAATTCGACCGATTGGAATGCTGCTTGCTTCTTGTATGCTAGGAGGTTAGCATGCGGCTATTCATTGGGCTCGACCCGCGCGACGAAGTGCGGGAACGGTTGGAACGTCTGCTGATCCATTTGCGGGCGTGCGCGCATTTGAAGTGGAGCGCCGTATATAACCTGCATATCACGCTGAAGTTCATCGGCGAGTGGCCAGAGGACAAGCTGCCGGAATTGGAGGCTGCGCTGCGCTCGATTTCGCCGCGCGAGCCGATCCCGGCGGATGTCAGAGGGCTGGGCTGGTATCCCAATCCACACCATCCGCGGGTTTTCTGGGCGGGGATACAAGCGGGCGATCTGCTGACGACGCTTGCCAAGGACCTTGATTCGGCGCTCGGGCCGCTGGGAATCGCCAAAGAAGACCGGCCGTTCAACGCGCACTTGACGCTGGCGCGCATCAAGGAACCGGCGCCGCTGCAGTCGCTGCGCAACACGATCGCGCAATTGGAGTCGGTGGACTACGGGTCGTTCCTGGTGGATCGATTTTATTTGTACCGCAGCCAGCCGGGTTCGGCCGGCTCCATTTACACCAAGCTGTCCGAGTATCCTCTCCAGGCGTCTGTCCACGCGCAATGACGTCCTTGCTCGGGGTAGTGATTGCGTTTCTGGTGGGAGGCATTCCGTTCGGATATCTGCTAGTGCGCTGGAAGACCGGCGAAGACGTGCGCGAGAAGGGCAGCGGGAACATCGGCGCAACGAACGTGCTGCGTACTTCCGGCCGCGCGATTGCGGTAGCGACGCTCGCGCTCGACATCGCGAAGGGTCTGTTTGCCGTTTGGCTGGCGGACAAGCTGTCGGACGGCTCGCCGCTCTGGATGAGCCTGGCCGCGCTGGCCGTGATGGCGGGGCACGCGTATCCGGTGTTTCTGAAGTTTCAAGGCGGGAAGGCGGTGGCGAGCTTTATCGGGGCGTTCCTCTATTTGACGCCGATTCCAATGATGGCGGCGCTGGTGGTGTTGGTGATGGTGGTGGCGGCGACGCGGCAAATTTCGATGGGGTCGATGGTAGCCGCGGGTAGCCTGCCGCTCGCGACGTGGCTGATCGAACATCCGCCTTGGATTGTGACTTTGGCGACGCTCGCGGCGGCGGTGTTCGTCATCGCGAGGCATGCGGCGAACATCGAGCGGATTCGATCCGGAACCGAGAGCGTTTTCCGCTTTGGTAATCCGCGGTGAGCGCTACCAGCACTCGAATCGCAATCGTTGGAGCCGGGAGCTGGGGGACGGCGCTTGCGATGGTGCTGGCGTCAAAGTTCGAACGCGTCTTGCTTTGGGCGCATGAGGCCGATCTGGTGGAGCGCATGTGCTCCACGCGCGTCAACGATATCTTTCTTCCCGGCTTCTTGCTTCCACCGAACGTGGAGCCGGCATCGGATCTGCGCCATGCGCTGGAGCATGCCGATGTGGTGGCGGGAGTAATGCCGTCGCGCTTTGCGCGAGCAATCTATCGAGAGATGCTGCCGCATCTGAAACCCGAAATGCGCTTCGTCAGCGCTACAAAAGGCCTGGAACAGGGCACGCTCATGCGGATGTCGGAAGTGGCGCGCGAGGTGATCGCGGAAAAGTTTTCGCCGCGCATCGCTGTTTTGTCAGGGCCAACATTCGCGCGCGAAGTGGCGGGCGGAGATCCGACGGCGGTGGTAATTGCGTCGGAAGACCGGGAGTTGGCGGTGTCCATCCAACGCGACTTCTCGGGTCCGACGTTTCGTCTCTACGCCAGCGACGATCCGGCGGGCGTGGAGATCGGCGCAGCGCTGAAAAATATAATCGCCATCGGCGCTGGGATTTGCGAAGGCTTGGGCCTCGGCAGCAACACGCTCGCGGCGCTGATCACGCGCGGGCTGGCCGAAATTACGCGCCTTGCGATCGCTCTGGGCGGAAGTCCGCGAACGTTGTCGGGCTTGGCTGGCCTCGGTGACTTGGTACTGACTTGCAACGGAGCGCTCAGCCGGAATCGGAGTGTCGGAATCGAACTTGCGAAGGGGCGCAAGCTGGCCGAGATTATCGGTTCCATGACGATGATCGCCGAAGGCGTGGAAACCACGGCGGCGGCGGTGAATTTAGGGCGCAAGTTTCAAGTGGACATGCCCATTACCGAACAAATGGGAGCGATCCTGGAAGGCCGGATTTTGCCGCGCGAGGCCATCCGCGAATTGATGGAGCGGGCGCTGAAGCCGGAGTAGGGGGAACTGGCGGTGGGCTACTCGGTCGTCTTGGGGTGCGCTGCTGGCGCGCGGTTCAGTGGGATCGGACGGCCGGGCAGCTTGGCCGCTTCCGCGTGCCGGCCCATCAAGTCCAGAATTGTCGGGACGAAGTTGAGGCTGTCGTAAGGTTCGCGGATTTCGAGATGTTGCGGGATGCCAGTATCGGCTCCGCCCGCGAAAAGCAGAATGGAATGCGTGGACGCCCGCAGAAACGAGCCGTGATTTCCTCCCGGATTGAAATTACGCACGTTGAAATTCCAGTGGTCGTTGGCGAAGATCAGGAAATCGGGCTCGGCTAATTTTCGGCGGCGGCGGCTGAAACGGGAAAGCAAGCCGGCATCCGATTCGGCATCCCCGAGCGCGGTGGTGTTCAGGAATTGCTCGTTCAGAGCGATGATGCCGTTTGAGTACCTGGTTAGGTGCGTGGCATGCAGCCAATCCAGCTCAGAATGCCAGGTGTCGAACCACGCCGCGCGATCGGGGGCGGGGATGGCCAGGTTTTCATCTTCGAACATTCGCAGCGGAAAGCCGGGCCCGATCGGGATGGCCTCATAGTGAGTGGCGCCGTCGGCGTCCTGGTGGAGATTCCGGATAGCGGTATAGCGCAAGTCGCCAGCGCGAGCCGAAATGAGCGCCTGATGGTCTTCGTCGGCGTAAAGCCAGATTGCGTCACTGTGTAAGCCGGCGGCGCCGTTGGGAAGTCGCACGGCGATGAAATCGACGGGATGCGACGAAACTCCAGGCTGCACGTTATTACGCACCGAGAGGCTGCTGAGGAGCTTGGGATAGTTGCTGCGTTCGAAACTCAACGGGTCCGAAGGCGAGGGTCCGACGATGTAGTTTTCGAGGTCGTAAACGGAGTTCGCATCGCCCATGGCGCGCTTGGGAATTAAATCGGCCGCGGTGAAGCGGCGTCGATCGAACTCGGCGGGTTCGAGATCCAGCAGTTTGGATAGCGCGCTCAAGTAAGCCGAATAGTTGTGCTCCTGATCGATCCACGAATCGAGCTGCACGGAGAGCCGGCGGGCGGCTTTGTCGAGACCAGCATCGCGCTCGGCGGAGGTAAATTTCTTCGGCTGAGTCTTGATCTCCGCGCGCCGTTGTTCGATAGCGCCGCGAAGCGCGGCCAGTTCAGAGGAGAGCTCATGAACGGTGGATGACCATTCGGCGCGATGGCGATCGATGATGTGGAAGAACGCGGCGATGGCGGCGCGGCGCGTGGCGGGGTCGAGACCCGGGCGGTTGATTTGCTCGAGCAAAATGTGCAGCCCGTTGAGGTCGGAGTTGCGGAAGTAAACCGAGGCTCGCTCGTTGCCGTCCGGGTCGAGCAAAGCCGTGGGGTAATCGTCGGCTTGACCTTTCAAGTACAGCGATTCGTCGCTGGGAGTGACCACTTCAGAGACGAAAGGGTCGAGGCCGCTCAGCTTGTATTCATCCAAAGGATGGCGATTGGTCACTACGTGATGCCCGCCGCCGGCGCGGCTGTTGAGGAGCCTGAGTAAATTGTAGCCCTGGCTGTAGACGCCGGGCTGCGTATTCATGCCGTGATCGGAGACGGCCACCAGCACGGTCTGGGCGGCGAGCGGGCTGGACTCGATAGCGGTCCAGACGCGTCCGATGAGAGCGTCGATGCGTTGGAGCGCCAGGCGCTGCGAAGCGACATCGGAAGCCGCATGGGCGACGTGATCGAAATCGCCGGTGAAATAGTCCAGGTATTGAATACCGGGGTCCGAGAGCTTGGCGATCAGTTCCCGCTCGGTTTGATCTTCAACCGAGCTGCCGAGTTCGAGGCCGATGGTCCATTCGTCGAGCAGCTCCCGCAAGGAGTGCGAGAAGTGATTGGGAAGCGCGTCCTGCAGCGTTTTCCAGCGTACGCCACGCTGGTAGAGCTGAAAGCTTTGGTACGTTGCGCCGTAAGGAAAGTAATCAATCAGCAGAGGGATTCCAAGGCTGTCCAGCACTTCAACGCCGGGCATATCCACCGCACGCGAGCGGGCGTAGCCGAGGTAGAACGGAAAAAAGTTCATGTAATCGTAGACGTGGTAGGTGTATCGGTCGAACTCGGCATTGCCATGGATTTCGAGGTGCTGGCCGGTGTCCAGCATAGACCAGGAGGGCGTGGAGAGGCTGATGGCGCGCACGTAGAAATTGTCGAGGCGCGTTCCGCCTTGCGCGAAAATGTGATCCATCCAAGGCAGGCTGCTCTTGTGGGTCTCGGGATCGATGCGGGCAAGCTCGCGCTCCAGGACGTTTTCAGGAACGCCGTCGAGCTTGATGATGACAACGCGTTTGACCTCGGCATGAAGTGGAAACGTCAAAAGCAGTGGTATCGACACGAGTGTCGATACGGCACGCAAGAGTGCGTGCGCCACAGTCATTGGCCGGGCGCGGCGATGGGCTGCGTGGTGGCGTCGGCTGAGGCGTTCTTGAAACCTTGCAGCGCGCGCCGGCAGGCCAGGCGGACATCCGAATCGCCGCTGCGGGCATAAACCTGTGCGATGAGATGCCGGGCGGCGGAACCGGCGTGCGCGTCGGTGGCCAAATCGTCCACCGATTTGCGGATCGCATCGGCGTCCCACACAATGTCCGGGCGCGGCCCGGAGGCCAATACCCGCTCAAGAAAACGCATGTCGGTGGCGGAGCGGCGGTACGCATCGAGCTCGGCACGCAGGCTCAGATCGGATCCCGGGTCCGGGCGCGGCCCGCGAGTGACGATCCGGCCAAGCCCGGCAAATACGCGAAAGGAGGGGGAACGCGTGTAGGACTCAAGCTCCTTGCGGCGATCTTTTTCAAGCTTCGCCGCGCCTCGGGGAGAGTCGACGTATTTCAGCAAAGCGGCGTACTGCTCGCGCGCCAAAGTGGCCTCCCTCGTGGTTTCGTTTTCGCGCGGATTGAGCGCCAGATGATCCAGGTGACGCTGCAGCTCGAGCTTCAGACCCGGGTCTAAGCTGGAATCCATGGCCAGGAACTGCCGCGCGCCGGAATAGGCCTGCAGACGGGCGGTACGGTTTACCGCCGTGCCGTGGCGTCCACGCACGAACGTCCAGATGAGGTCCGCCGCAAAGAACGACGGATTGCCAAAGCGCGTAATACCGAACACTCCGGTGATCAACCCGGTGGCGCCTTGGTTGATCATCTCGCGACGCTTCGGGGTGAGGCTGTGGCGAAAATCGGCGAGCAACAAGGGAACGCGCGGGTAGTTCAGGCTGTACCAAGCCAGCGGAATCATGTCCACGGGATGCGCTCCGGGTGCGCCATTTAGCACTGGGCGGTTGTCGGAATCGAGATAGCGAAGTTGCGAGTAACCGGTCCAATGCAGCAAGCGAGCATCGGTCCAGGGATTGGCAATACCCAGGAACTGCCCGTCAAAGCGCCGATCGGCGCGGGTTTCGTCGAGATCGTTACGGGCAATCCAGAGTAACGCCTCGCTGGGCGAACCGGAGCCAGCTGCCAGAGGCTCAAAGAAAAGACCGTTGAGCTCGGCGCGCTGCCGCAACAATTCCCAATCGTGGCCGCGCGTCTCTTCCTGCTGGCTGTTTTCCTTGTCGTAAAACTTGGAAAGGTTTTGTTCGCGCACCAAGCCGCCAAAGGTGCGCGTGGACAGGCTGAGGCGCGAGTGGATCTCCCGGAGCTCGGCATCCGTTAAAGCGGATTGGCCGCCGGATTCGAGCGCGGGATGATCCAGCGCGAGGTTGTCAAGAGTGACGAGAGCCTGGAAAACCTGGAGCTTGGTGTAATCGTCGGAATTAGTGCGGTACGTGCGCGTGGTGGATCGCACGGCCATCCCCAG
>Ga0302325_10012669_pt1 | contig 18058 bp, 16 predicted proteins | sample Palsa_T0_2_FD_201948 | JGI IMG/M metagenome (GOLD analysis project Ga0302325, IMG submission 201948) | Peat permafrost microbial communities from Stordalen Mire near Abisko, Sweden - Palsa_T0_2 | ecosystem: Environmental > Terrestrial > Soil > Palsa > Peat permafrost | place: Sweden: Abisko...
AGAAGCGATCAGCATGATCGGAAATCCGAACACGGGTCCGTAGGTTCCTCCCATCGAAGCGCCGCGCCCGTAGACCACGATACCTCCCGCCCACAAAATTCCCATTAGCGCAGCCCATAGCCAATACCTGCCGCTGCGCGGCCTGAAGAATTTGTTAAAAGTATTCTGCCGAAAACACTTGAACAGCGAGTACCCAAGATTCACGAGATAGCTAGAGGTGAATACCAATGCCCACACTGCGTTGTTTGCAGTGGCGAGGTCCAGGCCCTGTGCCATTACCGGTTTGACGATGGGAGCACCGAAGATCAGCGCAAAGTTGACCAGCGCCGAAAGCACTCCTGCCGCTACACAGTAGAAGACCCCGACGGCGAAGCGCGTCGGAGAACTAGTGGCGGCGGTCTTAGATGGACCCGCTTTCAGGCTGCCGGCCAGACCGCTGATCAGCAGGCCCGCGATCATGATTCCTATCCCAAGCAGTAAAAAGGCGCCGCTTTTGGTCTCCAACCGATCGCGATGTTGCAACAACAATGGCACGACTGAGCCGCCAATCGCGATGAGCCCCATGATCATAGATATACCCAGCGAGAGCCCGAGTGACGCGACCCCCAGGCCAAAAAAGACGCCGCCGCATCCCCAACCCGCACCAAAAAGAAGGGCCGACAATATGGCTGAGTGATCTGCGGCTGCATAGACGCTTCCCAAATGCGGCACGGTGAGCAGAGCCAGTGGCCACGGAACCAGAACCAATGCACAGAGCGAGCCGGCTCCCCAAATATTCTCCCACGACCATTTGGGCGTAAATTTCAGCGGAAGGGAGAACAGTCCCTCCATCACGCCACCGAGAATGATGAGCAGCAATCCAGTTATGTGCATAGCGTTGTTCTGGCTAAGCCGGCCCGCTGTCCGTGCTTTGATCGCAAGAGTTCAGCACATCCCAAAGCCAATACACCTACAGCCGCAGTGGCGCCTCTGGATCGTATAGCGGTAGCAGGATGCTGGCTTCCTTCTTGATTCGTGTGTAAGCCTGCATACATTCTTCCAGGCTTTCCATAATCCCCAGCGGAATCATCTTCTCGACGTTGGCATATTTGAAAAAGCAGTCGGAGGCAATGATGGTGCCGCGAGCGGTGTCGATCGCGTATGCCATGGAGGACCGGTGATGCACCCCCGTCCAGAAGCAGCGAACGCCTGGAATGATCTCGTCCTCGTCCTCGAGCAGGCGAACCTTTTCAGGGGCTTCGATCTCAAGATATTGAAGAGTGTCGTCCGGTATGCGCAGTTTTCGAGGGATGTGCATTCCGAATTTCGGCGCGTGAAAATCTTCAATCCATCCCCGGCGAGAGATACACACCGTGGCGTTTTTAAAGAGGGAGATGTTTCCCGTAGCGTAGGCCTGCAAGGGTGTAATCAGGACGTAGTCGATCTGCGAGGGGGAAATCCCAAGTTTGGCGAGAGCTTGCTCCGGTCGCTCGCTCGCCTCGCGCAATAACTGCGACCGAGGATCGATCGCTTCGCTCCAGACCTCGTTCAGCGGGGCTAGGTCCCTCGGCGGCCCCGTATTGATAATGATGTTCTTTCCATTCCCGCGAATCAGAACCATCCAGAAATACAACAACTCCCATGTATTCCACTTGCTCATCCAATAGACTTCGGGTCCTGGAACTTCGCACCGCCCCATCTTGAGCACTTCAACTTGGTATTGCATTGCAACTCCCTCGCTCTGGTTCTGGCAAATTCCTTGGTTTCAAACCCCGAACTCAGATCGGGACGACGGGATTTTGCGGCGCTTCGCCTTTCACTGCCCGGACGGCCTCTTCGGCTGCCATCCGCTGCAGTTCTGGGACACTCAATTCGCTATACCAAGCAACGTGCGACGTGAACAATGCATTTGGCGAGTTCCGCAGCGGATGATCTTTTGGCAGCGGTTCTTGTTCAAAAACGTCGAGTGCTGCGCCCGCAATCTTTCCTCGTTGTAATGCGTCCGCGAGTGCAACCGTATCTATCAGGCCGCCGCGCGAAGTGTTGATCAGGATCGCTGTGGCCTTCATTTTATTGAACGCATCGGCGCCGACTAGATGATGGCTGTTCTTTGTGAGCGGAAGGTGAAGAGAAATGATATCTCCGGATCGGAAGGTTTCTTCGATATTCATTATTTGGACTCCGTCGGCAACCGGACTGCCGGCGGAAAGATAAGGATCGCATGCGGCGAGTTGTAATTTGCTTGCTCTGGCGCGCTCCAACACCGCTCGCGCAATCCGTCCGTACCCTATTGTGACGAAGGTCATTTGACGCGAGGCGAGCATCGGCCGCGGCGGCACGGTCTTCCAGACGCATTGCCTTACGGCTTGGTCGATCATCGGGAGCTGACGAGCCAGCGACATCGCAAGAGCGAAGGTGTGGTCGGCAACCTCATCAATGCAATAGTCCGGGACATTGCAGACAGGAATACCGTGATCGCGCGCGGCCTCAAGATCGACATTGTCGGTCCCTATCCCATAGCGAACAATCACCTTGCACTCAGACAGACTCCGGATGACCGCTCGCGTTATGGGCGCCCATTGCACGATAAGGACGTTGGCGCCTTTTGCGGCATTGATAACTTCCTCTTCCGTTTTACATTGAAATGCCGCCAACTCGCCTCCAGCGCCTTCAATCACTTTGCGCTCGATCGCAAGGCTGGGAAAGCCATAATCGGTGATGACAAATTTCCGTGCATGTTCCAACAGGAAGCTCCCTTTCCTAGCTGTCAAAAGTTTGCAACCTGCTCGTCGAGTTGCAAGATTCCCTTAATCTTATTTCCTTTGCCGGCCAACATGTCGCGGAAGCCTGCCTCCCCGTCCTTTAGTGCGTATCGCGTCGCCCAGCTGGTAACCAGCGCTCCGGAGGCCAGAAGTTTCGCGGCCTGCCGGAATTGGTGAAAAGATCCCGAATAGGAGCCGAAGACGCATTTCTGTTCGAGCGTCAACGCATAGCTGTTCAGCTGGATAGCGTCTTCGTGGAGTCCGAGCCAGACGACAGTTCCACCAGGTTCAACCAGCTCAAGCGAAAGACGCTTGGTCTCTTCACTGCCAACCGCGTCTACCACGAACTCCGCTTGTCCTTCATTCCAATAGTTGCGAACTTCGCTCGCGAGGTCCTGCCGCGAAACGTTCACGGCAAGGTTCGCTCCCAGTGTTGTAGCGGCATTCAGACGTTCTTGGATCACATCGGAAATCACTACGGTAGACTCATAGAGTTGTTTAGCGGCGCACACGCACATCAGGCCCATGGGACCCGCCCCGATTACAACCACTCTTGATTTACGGGAGCTCGGTCCGCACTGCAACGCGTTGATACCGTTGGCCAGAGGTTCGGCAAAGATCGCCGTCGAGGCGGGAACACCGTCGGGCCACGAAATAAGAACCTGTTCGGGCACGGCAACATACTCGCCGAATCCGCCGGAGCGGTGCATTCCGAATACCTGGCGCTTCCGGCACAGATTGGTTTCCCCGCGAAGACAAGGCGTGCATTGCCCACAGTGAATCAAAGCGTGAGGAATTACGTGGTCGCCCTTGTGCCAACCGTTCCGCGCCGAACCAGCGTCCTCTATATATCCGCAGAATTCATGTCCCATGGTCAGCGGCGGTGTTCTTCGGGCGCTATTTTCTCGGAAGGTCTCGAGCTCCGAGCCGCAGATACCGCAGGCAGAGATTCGAACGAGGACCTCGCCGTCAAGGAGGGTGGGCCTGGGAAGCTCGACAACTTTGAGTTCCCCCCACGCCGGATAGTGCAGTGCCATCATGGTTTTGGCGCTCACGTAACTCGCCCCATAAAGAGATACAATCTTTAAGTGTGAGAATATATGTCCAATGAGCGCTTAAGCGCAAGGATTATGATTGCAGTTTAATGCCGGTTGCACGCGATGGCTTTATAAAACGTTAGTATTATCAATGATTGTCTAATTTTTCTGTTGACAAGCGCTTTAGCGCGTGAGAGCGTAAGCGCTCGAAATTTACTTTTTCGTGGGAATGCACGATTCCTCGGGCTGATGGGAGACAAATATGAAGAAGCACTACGTATTATCTGTCCGGCTTATCGGTAGTGTGCTGGCTTGTCTTGGTATTTGTTTGCTGGCCGTACAACTCTCTTTAGCGCAGGTCGCGGTCAGCGTCCTTAACGGGACAGTAACTGACCCCAGTGGTGCCTCGATTCCCAACGCGCAGATAGCGATCAGATCCTCGTCCCAGGGCTTTACCCGAATCGTTCAATCGAGCGCTACGGGCGCGTTTAGCGTGCCCGATCTGCCCCCCGGGGTGTACACGGTCTCGGTTGACGCCGCCGGGTTCAAGAAGGCAGTGGTAGAAGAGCTGACCTTGTACGTCGGCCAGGTCACCACCCAAAACTTCCACCTGGAGGTGGGAACGGCGACCCAGACGGTCTCGGTTAACGCCGAGGCGGCGTTGCTAAATACCACCAACGGGGAGCTTGGAACTGTAATCACCAATACGTCGATCACTCAGCTTCCGCTGAATGGCCGGAATTTCATCCAGCTGAATCTGCTGTCCCCGGGCGCAATTACGGACAAGACCGGCAATACCAGTGCCGCGGTTAGTCTTAGCCCGGCGGCTGCGACGTTCAGCGTGAACGGACAAATGAGTGATTACAACCTCTACCTACTCGATGGTTTGGAGATTAAAGACTGGGAAGCCGGTACCAGCATGTTTGAGCCAAGCGTGGACGCGGTCGAGGAATTTCAAACGACTAGCAGCAATTACTCGGCTCAGTTTGGCGCGGAAGCCGCCGCACAAGTGAATCTCTTGATCAAATCAGGCACGAACCAGCTGCACGGCACCGCTTTTGAATATATTCGTAACAATGACCTGGACGCCAAGAATTTCTTTCAACCTGTTGGCACCGTTGCTCCATTTCGAAGAAACCAATTCGGAGGCAACATCGGCGGGCCGGTGGTCAAGAACAAGACATTCTTCTTCTTCAACTACGAAGGCTTCCGGCAATCATTGAGCGTGCCCGAAACTAGTTACTTTCCCACGCCCTCGGAACTCGCGGGCAACCTCAATCCCTTGATTCCGGCAGGTCAGACGCTGACCAATCCGTTCACAGGCCAGCCGTTTCCGGGGAATATTATTCCCGCAAATATGATACGCCCAGCAACGCTGGAGGGTTTCCTTACTAACGGAATCGGGAAGGGTCCATGGATTCCTGTCCCTAACGCCAATTTGCCCGGCATCGATTACGTCATCAACAGTCCTTCCGATTACACTCAGAATCAATATATCGCCAGGGTCGACCAGAACCTAACCGACAAGACCTCCTTTTACGGGCATTTCACCTGGGAGAAAGAGAGCCGCATCGATCCCAATCCCACCCCCAGCTGGTATGAGACCGAGGGAACCCAGACCTGGACCGCCGCTGGTCACCTCGTCCACAACTTCACGCCAAATTTGCTTTTCGACGTGGGCGCCGGATACACCCACTTCATCCAAAATGAAGTTCAATCTACGGCAGGCAAGAACAATATCACCAACGCCATCCTTCAGATTCACGGGAATGCGACGATCCCGGGGTCATGGGGCGCTCCAGTTTGGGACGTGGCGGGATTCGGTAATCTAGGAGAAACGAACTTTGGGCCTCGGCAGTGGAGCGTGAATATCACGGACGTGCGCCCGTCATTCTCATGGGCAAAGAACAAACACAACATTCACTTTGGCATGGACGTTCAACGCGTCCAGGAAGAGGTTCAAGAGATCTTTCGCACCAATGGAATTTGGAACTATGACGGTGAGTTTAGCGGCAACAGTTTGGGAGACTTCCTGCTGGGATTGCCGAACAACATCAATTCTTCACCAGATCCCTTCGCGCCCAACCTGTGGAATACAACGCTAGGACCCTACTTCCAGGACGACTGGAAAGTGACTCCCCGGTTGACCTTGAATCTCGGTATGCGCTACGAGTGGGTTGGCATTCCTCTTTCCCATAATCATCGCAACATCTCGAACATTTACTTTCCGCCCAATAACGGGGTGCCCGAACTGGTAGTTGCTGACGATGCTGGCCCAATTGTTTTCGATGGCGTGCCGACCACGCTTTTTACTGGAGTTCCTTTCGTTCGAGCTTCTTCGGTTGGCATGCCGGAAGCCTTAGCCTACAACGATAATACGGACTTCTCGCCGCGTCTTGGCTTCGCATATGCGTTGCCCGGGACGCAATCCACCGTCCTGCGCGGAGGCTACGGTGTGTTTTACGCCGAGGACATCCAGGACAAATGGACTGAATCCGCAGTGAACCCGCCCTTCGTGCGGAGCGACCTCACCGTACTTGACTCGACCAATTTTCAAACTTTCGATCCGTCAAACCCTTATGTGTATGCTGCGGCGAGTGCAGCGCAGATATTCGGAAACCAGATAAACCATCGCATGGGCAGAACCCAGGAATGGAATCTGACGCTGGAACGAACGCAATGGAACACTCTGTTCTCCGTGGCGTACGTAGGAAATAACTCAGACCATCTCCCGGACCTGGAGGATCCGAACCAAGCGGTCCCGGGATCAGGGTCGGTGGAATCGAGAAGGGAATGGCCAACGCAAGGTGTTCTTTACGTTGGTGGCGAGCATGCCAGCGCCAATTACAATGGCCTGCAGCTCAAGGCGCAACGCAAGTTCACGAACGGACTGGAATTTCTCGCGAGCTACACCTGGAGTAAGACCCTCGACAACTCAGATGGCACCTTCGTTGGAGAAGGCGGCCGAGGTTTTGATTCCCAGAACCTGCTTGATCCAACCAGCGAGTATTCGTATGCGGCGCAAGATGTGCCCCAAACTTTTACCGTCAGTTACATTTATGAGCTTCCCTTCGGGACGTCCAAAAAATTCCTGAATCACGGTGTCGCGGCTGCAGTACTGGGAGGTTGGCAGGTTAACGGTATAACCAGAGTCATTTCCGGCAGTCCATTTACCGTCAGCCAGGCAAGTAACGGAGCGAATACCGACGTTGGAGATTTCTACCCGAACGTTATTGGCAACGCGAAGTTGTCTAACCCAACCGTAGGCGAGTTCTTTAATACCGCGGCCTTTGCGGTGAATGGACCAGTCAACGGGGTCTATTCTTGGGGAAATTCACCGCGCAACGGAGTGTTCGGACCGGGAACTGTAGATAGTGACTTTTCCCTGTCCAAGAACATCCACATCAAGGAACGCGGGCTCATTCAGTTCCGAACGGAAGTGTTCAATATCTTCAACCACCCGATCTTTGCGCAACCCAATGCTGTGTTGGGAACGGCCTCATTCGGAACGCTCACGTCGACGGCCATCGACAACCGCGAAATTCAGTTTGCTCTACGGTTGTCGTTCTAAAAGCATAACAAGTCTCGCGTCGCCCGCCTGCGGGAAGGCCCTAATTGCTTCGCGCAGGCGCGAGCCGCTTCGGGCTTTTCAAAATCATCGCCTGTAGTTCGACGGCCAGAGCCCGCGAATCGTTTGGCGGTATAGGAGAATATGCTGCGATGAAGATTGTTGACTGGAAGATTTACGCGCCGGATCTAAACAGTCACGTTTTCGTTGAGCTGATTACCGACGAAGGACCCACCGGCTGGGGCGCAGCATACTCGTTGAAGGGCCAGGCGACGGGCGCCTTCAGCTGGCTCAAACGTTTTGTGGTAGGCGAAAATCCGCTGGAAATAGAAAGGGTCACCGAGAAGCTCCACCAGATGACGTTTTGGGTAGGGCGCGGTGGCGCAATGACTCATGCCATCAGCGCCATTAATATCGCTCTTTGGGATGTTACTGGCAAGGCTTTGAAGCAGCCGGTCTCGGTACTCCTGGGTGGCCGTCGCTACCGTGCTGTTCCAGCCTATGGTTCAGCGCTATTTTTACCGCTGGAAACTCTTAGCGAACGAATCCACAAAATGAACGCGCTTGGCTTCCGTGCCATCAAGCTTGGCTGGGAACCTTTTGGCCGCCAAGGTATCGCAGAGGACGAAGACTTAATACGGACGGCACAGCGCGCGGCTGCTCCGGGCACCACTTTGATGATCGATGCCGGGGGCAGCGCGCCTTTCTGGAGGTTGCGCTTCAAGGATGCGCTTGAACGCGCGAAAATGCTGGCCAATTACGGAGTGTACTGGTTTGAAGAGGCGCTCGCGCCGGACGATATCGAGGGCTACGCCCGCCTGAGAGATCTCTCGCCGGTGAAAATTTCCCACGGTGAAGTCCTCACGCGTCGCCAATCGTTCATTCCTTATTTCCGCCGCGGCGCGATGGATATCGTGCAGCCCGACGCTTCCAAAGTGGGTGGCCTCTCCGAAATTCGACGCATCGCCTGGATGGCCGAAGAGCATGGTATCGATTTAGTTCCGCACGGTTGGAACACTGCGGTCGGTGTCGCTGCTGATATCCATCTCGTTTCCACTCTTTCCAGCCGTTCTTATGTTGAGTTCAACGTTGGCAACGAGCTCGTTGAAAAGATCATCGATCCTCCATTTCGACTCGATTCCGATGGAAACTTGCCCGTCCCCGAGACCCCGGGCTTAGGAATAAATATCGATCGGGACCGATTGAAGCACTACGAGCAGACCGGGTTCTTCACACCCACGTGGGATTGGGATAACCAGAACGCAGTTTGACAATTAAGGGTGCCGAAAGGGTTTTGGGAGGCACGATGGGAAGTGGGATCACATTTTGCTTTCTGGGCGCTCTGTCCTTTGGCCTCCTGGGGAGTGTCTCTAAAGTAGCCGAGCGGCGGAAATGCAACGCGAGCGTTATTGTGGTTTCCTGCTGCGGATGGGCCGCGCTTTTCATGCTGACGCGTACTCTCTCCATCGGCAATGGGTTCTCCTTGCCTTCCAAAGTGGTGTGGGTAGCAATTCCGTTTGGTATTTGCGCGGCCGTTGCCTTTTTGGCGTTTCAAAGGTCCATCGCCATTGGCAAAGTTGCCGTGGGGTGGCTGGTAATGAATCTTTCCGCCGGTGTCCCCGCCGTGGTTTCCATATGGATTTATAAAGAACGCCTGACGTGGCTTAAATCCGTAGCATTCGCCCTCGCGCTGGTCTCCCTGTGGTTTCTGTTTAAAGGCGCTGGAACAGAGCGGAGCGAATCGGAACCCGCCGCAAACAAGAAGGGAATTTGGTCCGGCCTATGGGCTCTGCTGATGTTAATCATTCTTGTAACCAACGGGATGAGTGCGTTCGGCCTGAAGATCATTGCAGCCTGGGGACTATCGCAGAGCGTCACGTTTCCCTATTTAACAGTGTGGTATGCGGCCGGCTTTTTGTGCATTAGCGGACTCCTCTTTTTCAATCGATCGAAGATGGGATGGGAAGACTTCGTGTGGGGCGCCGCGATCGCCGCGCTGAGCATCGGGGGGCAAGTGTCCATGGGAAAAGCTCTCGCAGCCAGCGTTCCTGGCAACATCGTTTTTCCGGTTGCGATGGGCGGTTCTTTATTGGTGGTTGTGCTTGCCGGTAGATGGGTTTTTGGCGAACGAATGAGTTGGCTCAGCGCTTCCGGAGTATTGCTCGGAACTTCGGCAGTTCTGCTACTTAGCGTGAGTTGAGGCCGTGTAAGGGCAGCTCGGGAATTAATGGCGGTTGAGATGGTGCTGGGCAATCACAATCTGAACTTCGACCACAAAGTCGTGGTGATCACCGGGGCTAGCTCCGGAATCGGCGCCGCATGTGCGCGAGAATTCGCCAGCAGGGAAGCCACCGTAGCGATGGTCGATCGCAACAAGGAAAGCGGACAAGGTGTCCTCGCAGAACTAAAGGCGCAGGGTGCCGATGTCGAATTCTTTCATGCCGATGTGAGCTCCGGGACCGCTGTGGAGCAGACCATCGCCGCCATCGCTGCTCGATTCGGCGCCATCGACATCCTGATAAGCAACGCGGGCATTCAGCGCTACGGAACCGTAACTACGATAACCGAAGGAGATTGGGACGAAGTTCTAAATATAAATCTCAAAGGTGCGTTCCTGATGTGCAAGTATGCGATTCCGGAATTGATCCAAAGGGGTGGGGGATCCGTCGTCATCACCGGATCCGTGCAATCCGTTTCGGCGGAGCTCAATTCGGTTCAGTACGTGGTGAGCAAGCATGGCCTTCTCGGGCTTACTCGATCCCTCGCGCTGGACTACGGCAAGCAGAACATCCGCGTTAATTGCATTCTTCCCGGTGCGATCGATACGCCCTCGCTGCGCTGGTCTGTTTCGTTGGGTCCTGATCCAAAGCGCGCGCTGGCGGCATGTGACAGCCTTCATATTCGCGGCACCATGGGTCAGCCGGAGGAAGTCGCGCGGGTCATCGTTTTTCTCGCAAGTGATCTAGCGTCGTTTATCACCGGCGCGGCAATTCCCGTAGATGGCGGTTTACTGGTGCCTTCTGGCGGTATGGCGTTCCAGGAAGCGGGAGCCGTATCGCCTAAACATTGAAAGGCGGGCTCCCGCCATTCGAGTGGCACTCCGTTCAACACGGTGCCGGTTTCGCGCAGAATGGCCGGCATCACGCAAGGAGAAATGACCAACAACATGACTACCCAAACGCAGGACATCACTTTAGTTACCCGAGCCGACGATCTGGGCTACACGCATACCGGCAACGTTGCGATTTTGCAGTCGATGAGGGAAGGCATCATTCGTTGCGCGTCTGTACTGGCAATTTCACCGTGGTTTGAAGAAGCGGTGAAGATGGCTAAGCAGAATCCTCATCTCTGCTTTGGCGCGCATCTCGGAATCGTGGGGGAGTGGCAAGGTTACCGTTGGCGCCCGGTGCTCCCGTATTCCGAGGTTCGCTCGCTCGTCGATGAAGACGGGTTCCTGTGGCAGTCGCCGATTGAATTCTGGGCGCATAACCCGGATATGGGCGAACTGGAAAGGGAATTCACTGCTCAGATTGAACTGCATCTGAAGAAGGGACTACAACTCAGTTACATCGACACTCACTACGTTTTGCCGCAGCATGAGAAATATCGGCCGATTGTGGACCGCCTCGGGAAGAAGTACAACCTTCCCGTGTCTGGATTACTCGGCGAGCACATGCTAGACGATTTCGGAATATATACAGTCCCGCCCGAAGAGAAAGAAAAAGTGCTCGATCAGGTCTTGCGAGACTTGAAACCCGGATTCCACCTTCTGATCGCCCACCCCGGCCTTACATCTATCGAGAACGAGGCTCTAATGCACTCTGAGCCTACCCACATCCAGTACATGGGAACCGGACGGCTTCGGGCCGCAGAAACTCTCGCGTATACCAGCCCGCGGATTCAGAACTTGGTGAAGGAACTTGGCATTAAGTTGGCCAGCTACAGCGATCTTCGTCAGAACTAATGGCCGGGCCCTGGGGTGAGAGGGGGAGCAATTTGGACCGCACTGCTCCCTCGCCGGGCTATCAAAGCGAATTACTGGAACGGATGGGAGTGATTCCATGAACGTTTTGGCCAACACTCTGTTGTATGTTGCGAAGCCCTCGCACCAGTATGTCACTCCAGATGGTAGTCGACTGCTGCTCTTGCCGTACGGGGCGCGTGTGTTGGGATTATATGCCGCTGGGAGCGACGAAAACTTTTTCTGGACCCACCCGGACCTCAATGATCTTGGCTCCGCGGGATCGTACTTCGAGAGTTCGGATTGGCACAATACGGGGGGCGACCGAACATGGTTAGCGCCCGAGGTGGATGTGTTTTTCCCGAACTATCCCGCTACCGACGTTTACCGAATACCCGCGGAGGTTGACCCCGGTAATTATTCCGCGGTTAAGCCGGGAGGAATGCTGCGATTAGTCGCACCTTTCAGCATTACTCTCTGGCGGGGAACTACCCAAGTCCGCGGCCGCATCACTAAATCCTGGAACCCGGCTCCGAATCCACTTCGTTTCGATGCCATTTGGAAAGCGCTCTCTGGTGTTGCTTACGCGGGCTATACCCAGCAGACCTCGCTTGAGTTGCTGCCTGGGCAAAGCCCGATCCAACTCGGGCTGTGGAGTTTGCTCGCCGTGCCGCAAGGCGGCGAGTTGTTGGTTCCCACCTATCACAGGGTTGCCCCGGAAATTTATTCGGGGCCGATCGCTACCGACGAACTCGTGGCCACAAGCCATTTGATTCGCTTCAGTATGCGCGGTACAGGAATTCAGAAGATTGGGATACCCGCGGTGGCTTCTACCGGCCGAATCGGTGCCCTCTATCCAAATGGAGGAGACTGGGCGTTGGTGGTGCGAAATTTCGTGGTCGATCCTTCTGGCGCGTATGTCGACGTCCCTTGGAACAACCCGTCGGCGAGAGGCGAGTTCGTCTATTCAACTCAGGCGTGCCGGGTGAACAATCATTTCGGCACTTATTGTGAACTCGAATATCACACAGCCGCGATTGGCATGGACGCCACTCGCTTGCGCTCCGACGATACCAGCCAAGTGTGGGCTTTCCGCGGCTCGCTAGACGCAATGCGGAAGATCGCGAAGCTCTTGATATCAGAGGATATGAACTAGCGCATGCCGTCGAGAACACTTTTTTGCAAGATCGGTACAAAATGAGCTACTGGAAGACAGACGACGAATTGTTTACTTTGCTGAAACGCGAATTGTTCACCTGCGTCGTCGGCGACGTGATGGACAAATTGCAACTGCAGCATCAGTTCCTGCCTCCCCAGATTCAACCTTTGCAACGGGATATGGTGGTGGTCGGACGCGCGATGCCGGTACTCGCCGTCGACGTATACGCGGAGAAGGTCGTGGGCACCGCCAATAAATTGATGGAAAAGCCCTTTGGCTTAATGCTCGAAGCGTTAGACGATCTTCGCCCAAGCGAAATCTACGTAAGTACTGGTTCCTCGCCGCGAAACGCGCTTTGGGGAGAATTAATGAGCACTCGAGCCGTCAAGTTGGGAAGTCCCGGCGCCGTCCTGAATGGCTACGTGCGCGATACCAAGCCCATTCTGCACATGGGTTTTCCCACCTTTGCTTGGGGTTCATACGGCCAGGATTCGGCTCCTCGATACAAAATTGTGGATTTTCGGATTTCGGTGGAAATTGGGGCCGCGAAAGTGCGCCCCGGCGACATCCTTTTCGGTGACGTCGACGGCGTTTGTGTGGTTCCTGCCGAGGCGGAGCGCGAAGTTTTTGTCGGGGCTTTGGAGAAGGTTCGTAGCGAGCGCCTGGTGAAGAAGGCGATCGAAACTGGCAGTACTGCCGTTGCCGCGTTTGAGAAACACGGTGTAATGTAGCCGACGATTGATGTACCTTCAGCCCGTACCGTAGCGGTATCGATTGACGGGGATTTAACGATGTTGATGTTGGAGAACAAGACGGTCATCGTCACCGGCAGCGCCGGCGGCCTTGGTGAAGGCATCGCGCAGGTATGCTATCGCGAGGGCGCCAATGTGGTGGTGGCCGATATTGACGGCGGCAGGGCGAAAGGTGTCGCCACAAGCTTGGGTATCCGCGCACTCGCGGTGACCTGCGATGTTAGGAACACTGAGCACCTGTCGGACCTCATCCATCAGTCGATTAGCCGATTTGGAAAGCTCGACGGCCTCGTAAACAACGCTGGCATCAACTTCGTGAAGCCGTTCCTTGACACCAGCGCCCAGGAGTGGGATCAGCTGCTTTCCGTTGACCTCCGCGCCGTCTTTCTCTTATCACAGCTTTTCTGCCGTGAGGTCCTCAAACAATCCGGCAGCGCGAGCATCGTGAATATTTCCAGCGTCCATAGTCACGCCGTTTTACCCGGTTCCGGACCTTACGACGCCGCGAAGTGGGGCGTAGTGGGATTGAGTAAAAGCATCGCGGTTGAATTGGCTGAGAAAGGAATCAGGATCAATTGTATTTCGCCGGGCTTGCTCAACACCCAAATCTGGAAGGACATTCAGGCTGCCGCTCCGAATGCGGATGCCTGCGCGGTATACTGGAACGCTAACATCCCGATCGCTCGGGTAATCGAGCCGCTAGAAATCGGCGAACTGGCTGCCTTTCTGCTCAGTGACCGCAGCGCGAGCATCACCGGAGCGAATATTTTCGCCGACGGCGGCATGACTAGTCAGCTGATTAGCCGGGAACCGTATGCTTCCCGGAGCCTGACCATCAAATCGGAACCCGATCGGAAAGCTAGCTCAGACTAATATCAGAAGTTGAGATTTTCGATTATTATGACTTCCATATGACCTCCAATCCGCCAGGACTGAACCAACAAAGTCTCCTTCTCGTGAAGGATAATCTTGCCGCCTACTTCCGTGAAGAGATCATCAGCGGCCGTCTCGCCCCGGGCGAAAAGGTAGTGGAGGTAAAGTGGTCGAAGCATCTGAAGATTTCTCAGACCTCGGTTCGCGAGGCCCTAAATATTTTGTCGGCGGAAGGGTTCATTCAGAAGGGCTCGGGCCGTACCGCCACCGTCACGCAGCTGAGCGATGAAGATGTTGTCCACAGCTACGCGCTGCGGGCCGTGCTGGAAGGCTATGCGGCGCGTATTATTGCGCAGAAGAAGCCGGACCTGGCGGATTTGGAACAGACCGTCGCGGACATGCGTTCGGCGATCGAATGTAACAATATCCGGGCATTCTACGAGCGCGACCTGCAATTTCACGTCTTAATGGCGGAGAAGACTGGTAATCGAATGCTGGCGCAGGCGGTGAAGCGGATCGTGATTCCTTTATTTGCTTTCGTGGTTATGCGCGTTCACGGCGCACGGACCGAGCCAGGGCAGTGGACGCGCAGCCTGGACGCGCACACGCGAATCATTGAGGCCCTTAAGACCCATGATTCGGTATTCGCGGAACGCCTAGTTTCACAGACAGTCACGTCGTTTCTCGGCGAAACCAAGGATGTAGTGCAGGCCGCTCCGTAGCTCTCGCCATCCCGCTCGATGGAGAACCAAAAATTGTCCGCGCCAATCCTCCGGAGATCGCACCAGACCAAATGATTGAAACCCAGCAAAATCGAGAAGGTGAGAGGACGCCGCGAGGGAAGGGCCGGCTCGAAGGTAAAGTTGCCATCGTAGTCGGTGCGGGCTCAAGTGGGCCGGGCTGGGGCAATGGAAAGGCTGTAGCAGTTTTGTTTGCGCGCGAGGGCGCTAAGGTGTTTGCCGTTGATTTGCGCCTGAAAGCGTTGCGGGAAACGTCCAATATTGTTGAGAGCGAAGGTGGCGAGTGCCATGCCTATGCCGCCGACGTTTCGAAAAATGAGGAGGTCGAAGCCCTGGTCGAGCGTTGCTTCGAAGCCTTCGGACAAATTGATATTTTGCATAACAACGTAGGCATACTCCACGTGGGCGGTCCTGAAGAAATGTCGGAAGAAATCTGGGATCGCAGTATCGACGTCAACGTGAAGAGCATGTTCCTCACCTGCAAGTACGTGTTACCGATAATGGTGCGCCAGCAGAAGGGCGCGATCGTGAACATATCCTCGATCGCTTCGATGCGTTATACCGGCTATCCTTCCGTGGCATACAACGCAAGCAAGGGCGCCGTAAATCAATTGACGCAAAATATCGCGGTGCAATATGCATCTAGAGGTATACGCGCAAACTGCGTACTGCCCGGCCTTATGAACACTCCGATGATCCGGGGGCCTCTCAAGGACGAGTATGGCCCGGGCGGAGCCAAAAAAATGATCCAAACTCGCGATAAAGTGGTGCCGATGGGCAAGATGGGAGACGCGTGGGACGTCGCTTATGCGTCCTTGTTCTTGGCTTCGGACGAGGCCAAATACGTTAGCGGTGCCCAACTCGTCGTCGATGGTGCCCTGACTTGTAAATTTTAGTCGCGTCTGCATGTTGCTCGTGCGTTTGGCCGCGAGCCCTAGAACATAAGGAATAATCATGAACTTGATGTCGCAAATTGCCGACTATCGCGTCGCCAAGAATTCCGTAGCGATGTGGTGGCTCGGGCAGAACGGGTACATTTTTAAATCTCCCGAAAGCACGCTGGTCAGCGTGGATTTGTATCTTACCGATAGCGTGGCAAAGTTGGACGTTCCGATCGACCTTCGCCGCCGCATTCCCGTAATGCTGCCGCCGGAGGAAGTTCAGGTCGACGTATTTACGTGCACTCATAATCATCAGGATCATACGGACCCAGAAACAATCCGGGCCCTGCGCAACAAAGACACCATGCACTTCGTGGGTCCGATGCCGAGCTGTGAGATTTATGCCGCGGAGAAAGTGGAAAGAGCGCGCATCGTTCCCGCCTGGCCGAAAAGTGAGTACGAACTTCGCGACTTCCAGCTGCTGGGGATGTTTGCCCTGCCTACCGATGATACGGACCTAAACCACATGGGTTACATTTTCCAATTTGGGCACGGACCGAAAATCTACATCACCGGTGACACCGACTTTCACGAATTGCTCGGCGCGGCCGCCAAGCATAAGCCAGACTTGATGATCACCTGCATCAACGGGGGCTATAATAACCTATCGCATTGGGAGGCCGCTCAGCTTGCCGCAATCGTAAGGCCGAAGCTAGCCATTCCGTGCCACTACGATATGTTTGCTGACAACTGCATTGACCCGCAGCAGTTCCGCGCTGCGCTAGCTCTGCAATCTCCGGATGTCGCCTATCAGGAACTCAAGCACGCCGAGCCTTTTCTTTTCTCCCTTTAGTGCGATGAATCTTCTTGTTGATCGATGGGGAAAGCGCTTCGTTTATTGAGATCCCACAAATGTGGTGGAAAGGCCCAGGCCTTCACTGCCCATACCGAGGTAGCCTCCATCGACAGGTAGATCGGCAGCCGTTATGAATGACGCCGCTGGACTGAGCAAGAATAGAATCGCGCGGGCTACCTCCACCGGCTCGCCGAAGCGACGCATCATGTGAAAGTTGCCCCACACCGGCTCCCAGCGCTGGCGGTCGTTCTGCGCCGCCTTCGCCACTTCCCGCGTCCAGATCCACCCGGGACTTACGCTGTTCACCCGGATACCGAGCGGCGCTAGATCCAGCGCCATGCACTTGGTCAAAGTTTCCACCGCACCTTTCGCGCTGTTGTACGTCCAGCGGTTGGGCTGAGAAACGAACGCGGAGACACTGGAAACATTGACCACCGCGGAGTGTCTTCTTTTCTGCAGGTAAGGCGTCGCAAACTGGGCCATTCTCGCGTAGCCGATCGGGCCCACCCGCATAGTCCGTTCCCAGTCCTCCGTCGTCGCGTCCAAACCCTTAGCGATAAATGAGAAAGCGTTATTCACTAACAGGTTGATGTCTCCCCACTTTTCAATGGTTCGATCGACCAGCTGCCGGCAGAATTGTTCGTCGCTCATGTCTCCATGGCAGAAAAGCGCTTGGTGACCTGCGTGCAGAAGCCGATCCTCGACGGCTTTTCCCAACTCCTCTTCGTACGAAGAAAAAGCCACGCGTGCACCCCCGTTACACAGTTCTTCCACCGTCGCCAACCCGATCCCGGACGATCCACCGGTAACGATGGCCACCCTGTCGGAAAAACTCTCCGGCGGCGCTAATATCTCGTTTTCTCTTGTCACCGCGAAACTCCTTAGCGAATGCGTAGGTAGGAGAGATCCGCGTCGCGGACAACCCAAAGCAGCGCGCGTACTTGCAGCTATTTTTTAGGTACCACATTATTAATGAACAGTCGTTCCGCTTCTTGTTGGGTGGCAGTCGACATCGCACCATTTTCGCTGGTATCGACTATTTTGAAATGCCCGTACTCATCTTTGCCGCGAACCAGCAGCACCATCTGACGCTCGGATCCCTGCTGAACAACCTCGGGCGAAATGTACCGAATGGCAAAACCAATTCGAGGATGATCGGAGTCGTTCACCTTCGAGCCGTGCACAATTCCGATATGATGAAGCGACATCTCCCCGGGTGCCAGCGTCAAATTCACCCCCTGAGTTTCGTCGACTTCGACGGCGATCTCTTGGCCTCGCGACAGCGCATTGTCCGGGGCATAAGTATCCCTTTGGGGCAACGCGACCCGATGAGACGCAGGCACCACCCGCATACAGCCGTTCTCAGGTGTGCTCGCCGAGAGCGCCACCCAGGCCGTTGTTACGTTGGGTGGGTTGAGCCCCCAGTAAGCACCGTCCTGATGCCAGGAAATGAATGCCTTATCATGCGGAAATTTCACAAACCAGGTCGA